>Ga0074045_10002895_pt1 | contig 15660 bp, 11 predicted proteins | sample BogForMeECP23OM2_FD_94442 | JGI IMG/M metagenome (GOLD analysis project Ga0074045, IMG submission 94442) | Bog forest soil microbial communities from Calvert Island, British Columbia, Canada - Bog Forest MetaG ECP23OM2 | ecosystem: Environmental > Terrestrial > Soil > Wetlands ...
CAGAGAACTGCCGCCAACGCTGACCTGTCCGACACCCTGAATCTGAGAAAGCCGCTGCTGCATGATGGTAGACGCGGCGTCATATAGCTGGCCGCGGTCGTACACACCGGAGGTGAGCCCCACAATCATGATAGGAGCATCAGCCGGGTTGACCTTGCGATAGGTCGGATTGCCCGGGAGATTCGACGGCAAGTAACTGCGCGCGGCGTTGATGGCGGCCTGAACGTCGCGAGCCGCGCCATCAATATTGCGGTTCAAATCAAATTGCATCGTGATGCTGGTCGTGCCCAGATTGCTGGACGACGTCATTTCCGTAATGCCGGCAATTCTCCCGAACTGGCGCTCCAACGGAGTGGCGACCGAGGACGCCATGATCTCCGGACTTGCTCCCGGCAAGCCGGCGCCAACCGAAATCGTGGGGAAATCGATCTGGGGAAGAGGTGAGACCGGCAACTCGCGAAAGGCCACGGCGCCCGCCAGCGCAATGGCGGCGGTCAAGAGCGTTGTGGCGACGGGCCGGTGTATGAATGGAGAAGACAGGCTCATAGGGCTAGTCCGCGGGCACGACGACCGTGCCACCCTCCGACGCGCGGTGAGACACAAACCGCTGTGCAAGGCGATCGAAGAAAATGTAAATGACAGGAGTTGTATAGAGTGTAAGAACCTGACTCAGGAGCAAGCCGCCAACCATGGAGATGCCCAAGGGGCGGCGAAGCTCGGATCCAATTCCCGTGCCGAGGGCGAGAGGCAAGCCAGCTAGCAGCGCCGCCATTGTGGTCATCATGATGGGACGGAAACGCAAGAGGCACGCTTCATAGATTGCATCCTCCGGCTTCTTGCCCTCTTTGCGTTCGGCCTCCAAGGCGAAGTCGATCATCATGATGCCGTTTTTCTTCACGATACCAATGAGGAGGATAATTCCTATGAGTGCGACAACGCTGAGTTCCTGGCCGCAGATCAGGAGAGCCAGAATGGCGCCAACTCCCGCTGATGGCAAAGTGGAAAGAATCGTCAGCGGATGGATATAGCTCTCATAGAGAACTCCCAAAACGATATAAACCGTGACGAGGGCCGCGAGAATCAGAATCGGTTCATTGGACAAGGAAGCTTGGAACGAAGCCGCAGTGCCTTGGAAAGCGCCCTGAACGCTGAGGGGCATTCCGATTTCCTTCTGAGCCTTATCAATTGCCTGAGTGGCCGCGCCGAGAGAGGCGTTGGGAGCCAGGTTAAAAGAAATCGTCACGACCGGGAACTGGCCTTGATGGCTGACGGAAAGCGGCCCACTCTTCATCTCGAAATGCGTAAACGCGGTGAGCGGCACGGCGCCACCGTTAATCGAAGCAATGGGAGTAGGATTCGCGGAACCCGCGCTCACGGCATTGTTGGTGGAGGTGGAAGGGCTGGGAGCGGCCGACGAGGCGGAATTGCCGGAAGACGTCGTTGCGGTAACGGTCCCCGTGGAGGAAGCTCCGGTGGTGAGAGCACTTGGGGCCAATGCGGAACGAACGTAGATGTCCTGTAATTTGGAGGGGCCCTTCTGGAAGTCAGGTTCCGTTTCAAGAATGATGTGGTACTGGTTCAACTGCGTGTAGAGCGTGGAAACCTGGCGCTGGCCAAAGGCATCGTAAAGGGTCTGGTCGATGGCCTGCGGGGTAATTCCCATGCGGGAAGCAGTGACACGGTCGATGATGAGGGAGGCGGCGAGACCCGAAGTCTGCTGATCCGTGGCAAGATCGCGAAGCTCGGGAATCGTTTGGAGTTTGGCCATGAGCCTGGCAGTCCACTGATTTAGTTCGCGCTGGTCGGGATCTTCCAGGGTGTACTGATATTGCGTGCGGCTCACGCGATCTTCGACGGTCAGGTCCTGCACCGGCTGCATGTAGAGCGTTATGCCATCGATTTTTTCCAGATTCGGTTGGAGGCGGCGGATAATATCCGAGGCGTTGGTTTTGCGCTGCTCCAGGGGTTTTAAATTGATTTGGATTCGCCCGCTGTTCAGTGTCGTGTTGGTGCCGTCAATTCCGATGAACGAGGAAACACTTTCGACGGCAGGGTCCTGCAGGATCGCGTGAGTCAACTGCTGTTGCTTTCCCGACATGGCCTCAAACGATATGGATTGAGCGGCTTCCGAAATGCCCTGGATAATGCCGGTGTCCTGCACGGGGAAAAAGCCCTTGGGTACAATGACGTAGAGAAAGATCGTGAGCACCAGCGTGGCAGCGGCCACAAGCAGAGTCGCGTTCTGGTATTTCAGCACCCACTTCAGGGTTCTTCCATAGAAAGCAATGATGCTGTCGAATGCACGCTCCGAAGCCATATAGAAGCGCGTTTGCTTTTGCCCATGACTGCTTTTCAGCAGGCGCGAACACATCATGGGCGTGAGAGTCAGAGACACCACTGCGGAAACCAGGATCGTGACGCTGAGCGTAATCGCGAATTCCCGGAAAAGGCGCCCAACAATGTCGCCCATAAACAGAAGCGGAATGAGCACGGCGATCAGCGAGATGGTGAGCGATACGATGGTGAAGCCGATCTGTTCGGACCCTTTGAGCGCGGCTTGCAGTGGGGGATCGCCTTCCTCGATGAACCGGATGATGTTCTCAATCATGACGATGGCATCGTCGACGACGAAGCCCGTGGAGATTGTGAGGGCCATCAGCGTGAGGTTGTTCAAGCTGAAGCCAGCCAGATACATAACTCCAAAAGTACCTACGATGGAGAGCGGGACGGCGACGCTGGGGATGATGGTGGCGGAGAGATTGCGCAAGAAAAGAAAAATGACCATGACGACGAGCGCCACGGTGAGCATGAGCTCAAACTCGACATCCGAGACCGAAGCACGAATCGTTGTCGTGCGGTCGGATAATTCGTCAATCTGAACGGCGGCCGGAAGGTTGCTTTTCAGGACCGGAAGAAGCTTTTTAATGCGGTCCACTACCTGAATGATGTTGGCCCCCGGCTGGCGCTGAATGTTGACGATGACCGCCGGCGTTTCGTTCATCCAGGCCGCTTGACGATTGTTTTCCACGTCATTTTCGACGCTGGCCACATCCGAAAGCCGTACGGGCGACCCATTGTGATAGGCGATGATGACTTGCGCGAAATCAGCGGCGGTGAGGAGTTGGTCGTTCGATTGGATCTGATAGTCCTGTTGCGGCCCGTCGAAGTTGCCCTTTGCCTGGTCGAGGCTGGTCTGCTGCAGTGCCGTGCGCACGTCTTCCAGATTGATGCCGAACGAGGAGAGCGCCGTGGGAATCACGCGAACCCGGACGGCGGGCTTTTGGCCGCCACTGATGCTGACAAGACCTACACCGGGAAGTTGCGAGATCTTTTGTGCAAAGCGGGTGTCGGCGAGGTCCTCGACTTGCGACAAAGGAATCGTCTTGGAGGAGAGCGCCAGCGTAAGAATTGGGGTGTCCGCCGGATTTGTTTTGCTGTAGATCGGCGGAACCGGCAAATCAGATGGAAGATACGTTTGGGCGGCGTTGATGGCAGCTTGTACTTCCTGTTCCGCGACGTCAATGCTCAAATCGAGCGAAAACTGCAACACAATTATTGAGCTGCCGTCCGAACTTGTAGATGTCATCTGGTTCAGGCCGGGAACTTGCCCGAATTGCCGCTCCAGCGGAGCCGTGACAGCCGAGGACATTACATCGGGGTTTGCCCCCGGATAAAACGTCACCACCTGAATGGTGGGATAATCCACTTCCGGCAATGCGGACACCGGCAACTGCAGAAATGCCACAAAGCCCGCAAGCAAAATCGCCGCCATCAGAAGCGACGTGGCCACCGGCCGCAGGATAAATGGACGAGAGGGGCTCACTGCGCAGAGCCTCCTTTTTTGCCACCGGAGCCCTTTCGGCCAGAATTCTTGCCGCCTTGATCTCCAGATTGGCCTTGGGCCGGCTGAGTTGTCGCCGCTGGCTGACCCGATGTAGGCGTGTTGGAGTTCGCGCGCGGCGTCCTCACGCTCACTTTGGCTCCATCCAACAGTTTGTCAAAACCGTTGATAGCAACTACGTCTCCCGGTTGAAGTCCCTGCACCGCCGTTACTGTTCCATCCGTCGTCCCCGGTGTGACGTTGAGGATCGAAGCCGTCTGGTCATTCTTGATGAGGTAGACATAAGCACCCTGCGCATTTCGCTGTATCGCTGGCGTGGGAATCAATGTCACGTTGCGAAGGGTGTCCACGAGGAGGCGCACGTTGACGAACTGGTTGGCGAAAAGGGCACTGTCCTTGTTGTCAAAGATCGCTTTGAATTTCAATGTGTCCGTTGTCGTGTCGATGACATTGTCGAGCGTCAGGAGCGTGCCGCTGGCGAGTTTTTGAGAATTGTCGTGATTCAATGCGTCCACGGGTAATTTCTTGCCTTTTCGGAGCTGTTCTTGAATCTGCGGGAGGTGACCCTGTTCGATGCTAAAGATCACTGTGATAGGTTGGAGTTGCGTGATCACCACCAATGACGTGTTGCTGTTGGCTTGCACGATATTTCCGGGATCGATCAGGCGGAGGCCCACGCGGCCGTCAATTGGCGCCGTAATATGCGTGTACAGCAGGTTCACCTTCGCGTTGGCAAGCTGCCCCTGGTCGTTCTTGACGGTTCCTTCGTCTTGCAGAACAACCTGCTGCTGATCGTCCAGTTGCTGCTTGGCGATCGCATTCCGGTTAAACGCCTGCTGGTAACGCTCCTGATCAATCTTCGCTTCGGTCAAAACCGCTTCATCATGGGCCAGTTGGCCTTCCATTTGCGTGACCGCGGCCTCGTAGGGGCGCGGATCGATTTCGAGTAGCGGATCGCCCTTATGAACCATTTGACCTTCACGGTAGTACACGTTGGTGATTTGGCCCTGCACGCGGCTGGTCACGGTCACCGTATAAACCGGGGTGACGGTTCCAAGAGCGTCGATAAAAATGCCGATGTCACCCAGCTTGGCAGTCGCGGTCGAAATGGTCACGGGACGCGCGCTGGGATCAACCGTGTTTTTGGCGCTCGAACTGGCGCTAATCCGCTGCCAATAAATAACCCCACCGATGACAAGGACGGCGGCTAACAGCCATAACCACCAATAGCTATGCCGCGGGGGTTGGTTTTGCGAAGTCGAATATTGAGCTGTTGTGTCGTCAATGGAATTCGTTCTATGTTCCGTCACTGGCACTCCCGATGGTGGAGAATCCTACGATATAACTCTTGGAGAACCCCTATGCCGCAATGGGACCCTGCGCATAAGAGAAGTTTCAGAGAAGGTGGATTCCGACACTCCGTTACCTCAGAGGGCCGCACCGCATCCCGCCCCTGGACCCACTATTCTTTCGACGTGCGGAAGTCGCGGTGCGTTTCAGCGGTCTCTAAAGGTCTGCCTGAATTGTAATACAAGTCGTGGACGCTCTGGGCCACGGAGTCCTCCTCGAACTGCAGTGGTTTCAGACAGTTCCGGCCTGATACAAATGCGGCGAAGATGCCACGGAGACTTCGGCGATTGGCAAGTGCAACCTTGAAAATACAAAAGGCTATTATTCTATCCGGACGAGCAGGTGCTATCGGGAATTTGTCGGAATACCGCGACAATCGGGGGGAATAGAAGGCCGTTCTGCGTGGGCTAGTCCGAGTGCACACTCCACAGACTGCCCAACGCTTATGACGTGCGTATGGCAACCAACTGAAAAGGACTCGACTTTCGAAAAGGGAGTTCTTACCATTCCCTAGCTTCGCGTGGTGCATTCTCGCTTTGCGAATGGGAATACAGTGCAGCAAGTACAGCTTCGGGAGGCCCAGCCATCACAACGCCTTCGCATCCCCATAAATCAGCGGAAACAGTTTCATCCTTTCGATCTGAAATGAACGGCCAGGCAATTTGGGCAACCACGACCGCCTTTTCGGTTCTTTTCAGTATCGTGGGTCTCGCTCTTTGGGGACTTCCTTATTATTACGATTTCATGGTTCAACAGTTCGGCTGGACGCGCGCGCAGGTCACCTCCGGCAATGCGTTGAGCAAACTCGTGGTTGGCCCGCTTTTTGGTTTTTTGGCGGGATGGCTAGTGGACCGCTTCGGTCCTCGCCGGTTGATGATGGCAGGGATTCTGATGGCAGGTGCAGCGCTGATTGGGCTGGGCAGCGTGTCGTCTCTCGGAATGTTCTACTTCTTCTATTTTTTTAACGCCTTGGGTTATGTCTGTGGCGGTCCATTGCCGAATCAAGTTTTATTGACGCGTTGGTTTGATAACTCGCGCGGCAAGGCGATGGGAATTGCCTACTTGGGCATAGGATTGGGCGGAGCCACGGTTCCTTGGATTTCCCATTTTCTGGTGGAGCATTTCGGATGGCAGGCGGCGCTGCGATCATTGGGAATTCTGGTCATCGCGATTGCATTTCCTTTTGCATTTTTTGTGAAAGAGCCACAGGCCTCAAGCACTCCAGCCAGGGTAAAGCCCGTTTCTCACTGGAGCAGCGCCTTTAAAAGCGCACCTTTCTATCTATTGATCGTCGGGAGTATGTGCTCCATCGCAGCGGTTAGCGGAACGCAGCAGAATCTTAAACTTTTCCTGACACTCGATGCGCACTACGGGCAAGGGCAAGCGGCACGGATCTTGTCACTCGTACTTACCGCAAGCATGGCAGGCCGTTTGCTCATGGGATGGCTGGCAGATCGCTTCCCGAAGAAGTACGTCATGCTTTTGATTTACTTGCTGGTGGCTGGCGCAATTCCATTCCTGTTTGCCAGCGGCTCGCCAGTACTCATGTTCGTCTTTGCGATTCTTTTTGGATGTGGGCTTGGTGGCGATTATATGATCATTCCGTTGATCACCGCGGAGAACTTTGATGCACATTTGCTGGGCAGATTGTTGGGAGTCATTTTGACCGCCGGGGGAATCGCTGAGGCTGTTGCTCCCTGGATGGTAGGGCACATCCGGGATGTTACCGGCAGCTATTCGAACGGGTTTCTTGTATTAATTGCGCTGTCATTGCTTGGTGCAGCGGTGGTTGCATTTTTACCCAAGCGCGGGGTGCAGGCATGAGCACTATTCCTATCCTGCGGCTCGGTGCAGTTAAGGACGTTCAAGGGTTCATACATCATGCGCACTCCCTCGGCCTGACTATTCCGTGTGATCGCGAACTGCTCGCGGGGACGGAATCTCCTCTGCTGTGGCCGCTGGAGCGCGGCGGATTCAAGTTCGGCAATCGCATCGCGGTCCAGCCGATGGAAGGTTGGGACGCACTTCCAGACGGTAATCCCAGCGAATACACGCTGCGCCGTTGGCGGCGATTTGGGAAGAGCGGGGCGAGTCTCGTTTGGGGAGGAGAGGCAGTTGCGGTGTCTAAGGAAGGCAGGGCGAATCCAAATCAACTTGTGATTGCGTCGCATACACTCGCGGGTTTGGCGAACCTGCGAACCGCACTGCTTGAATCTTATCGAGAAACGGCCGGGAGCGACGCACCACCCCTGATCGGATTGCAGCTCACTCATTCAGGCCGCTACTGCCGGCCCAACGCTTACGATCATCCAGAGCCGAGGATTCTTTATCATCATCCGATCCTCGATGCCAAACTTGGCCTGTCTGCGGATTCTCCTCTGCTTACGGACGAAGAGATAGCCGGCATCGTTGAAGACTTTCATCGCGCAGCCCGCGCGGCCCGCGGTTTAGGGTTTGACTTCGTGGACATAAAACACTGTCATGGATATCTTGGCCACGAATTTCTGAGTGCACATACGCGTCCCGGAAAGTATGGAGGGCCGTTTGAGAACCGCACACGTTTCCTTCGCGAGGTTGTGGAAGGCATCCGTTCGATCGCGCCTGGACTCCGAATTGCCGTGCGCCTCTCGGCATTTGATACGGTTCCCTTCAAGCCGGATCCCAGGACGTCGTCACCCGCAAAGATGGGAATTGGAATCCCAGAGCCACATGCGCATCTGATTCCGTATCGCTGGGGTTTCGGGGTGAACCCTCTTTGCCCCACGGAAATGGATTTACGCGAGACAAAACAATTCCTGGCGCTCCTAGAAGAACTGGAAATTCGGCTGGTCAATTTAACTGCCGGAAGTCCTTACTACAATCCGCACATCCAGCGACCTGCTTTCTATCCGCCTTCTGACGGTTATCAGCCACCCGAGGATCCTCTCGTCGGGGTGGTTCGGCAGATGGAGACGGTGCGACAGTTAAAATCTCAGTTCCCACAACTGATCATCATGGGAACAGCGTACAGCTATCTTCAGGACTTTCTTCCCCATGTTGCCCAAGCGGCCCTTCGCGAAGGATGGGTGGACTTTATTGGCCTGGGCCGGATGGTTTTGTCTTATCCCGGACTGTTGCTCGATGCGTCGGAAGGGCGCTCGATTCAACACCGGCTGGTCTGCCGGACTTTCAGTGATTGCACAACCGCGCCGCGCAAAGGCCTGCCTTCCGGTTGCTATCCCCTGGACGAGTATTACAGAGAATCCGATCTTGCCGGAAAACTGAAATCAGCGAAAGCGAGGCGATCATGAGTTCGGCATCTCCCTTTGATCGGCCGCGGAAGCATCGTAAGGTGCAGGGTATTGCGGCTGCCCTCCTTCCGTTCGAAAGCGACGGTCGCGTGGCCGTCGAGGCGTTTCAGGAACACCTGGCATTCACGCACCGGGCGGGATTGGAAAATGCGGTGAATATGGACACCGGTTACGTGAATCTTCTATCCGACGCGGAGAAAATGAGCGTTTTGCAGTGGACGCGGGAAGCCCTGGGAAAAGATGTGCCCTTCGTGGCAGGAGTTTACATCGAAGGACAGACTGGCCGGATCGCTGAACTCTATCGTAAGCAGATGGATGCCATCGCCGGATTTGGTGGCACGCCGATCCTGTTTCAGATTAGCCAACTTCATGGCAGGCCCGCGAAGGAAAAAGTCGAGATTTATCGGGAAACGTGCCACGGGTATCCGGGCGTTTTAGCTTTCGAGCTAGGGCAAATGTTCGCTTCCAGTGGGGAGATTTTTGACATCGAAACGATTCTCGGTTTAATGGAGATTCCGGAAATCCTGGGCATCAAACACTCCTCGCTGGATCGTCTCATCGAGCTTGAGCGCCTGGCACTTCGCGATGTTCACCGGCCAGGCTTTCATATTTATTCGGGCAACGATCTTGGCATCAATATGATCGAATACGGGTCTGACTATCTGCTTGGACTTGCGACCTTTGCTCCTGAAAAGTTTGCGGAGCGAGATCGGCTTTGGGAAACGGCCGACCCCAGGTATTTTGCGTTGTCGGATTCACTGCAGCATTTGGGCAATGTGGCATTTCGGGACCCCGTGCCTGCCTATAAGCATTCGGCAGCTGTCTTCCTTCACCTGGCAGGGAAAATTCCCAACGATAGGACCCACTCGAAAAACTCGCAGCGTCCCATTTGGGAGGCAGAGTTGATGCGCGATTGCATGCAACGCTTAAACGTGTCATTTTCGCCGCCGCAATAGAAATAGGAATTGCTGAGCTCTAGGAGGATTCCCATGCATGCCGCCGTTGTTCATTCCTTCGATGCGCCCCCTCGCTTTACCACGTTCGCCGACCCCGTTGCAGCTGAAGGCGAGCTCCTGGTGACTGTAACTGCCGCTGCTCTTCATCCCATCGTGAAGTCGCTGGCGAACGGCACCCACTACGGCAGCACGGGAGAACTTCCCTTCGTGCCCGGAGTGGACGGCGTGGGACGATTGGACGACGGCTCGCGTGTCTTTTTTGGTATCTCGCGTAGTCCCTTCGGAACTTTTTCCGAGCGTGCCTTGGCAGCGAAGTGGACGTGCATTCCTTTGCCAGATGGGCTGGACGATGTAACTGCCGCGGCCATTGCCAATCCTGCGATGTCCTCATGGGTGGCGCTCACAGCGCGAGCAAAATTTGTCGCCGGAGAAAGTGTTCTGATCCTCGGCGCAACCGGCGTTGCAGGGCGGCTGGCGGTGCAGATCGCGAAGCGGCTCGGAGCCCGGCGCGTCATCGCAGCCGGACGCAATCCGCAGGCGTTGGAAACGCTCAAAGAGCTCGGCGCAGACGCGGTTGTCCCACTCGAGATGGAGCACGATCCTCTGGTGGCCGCATACCGCAGTGAGTTCGCGAAAGCTGGCGTGGATGTGGTTCTCGACTATCTATGGGGTCACCCCGCGGAATACTTGCTCGAAGCCATCTCGCAGAAGGGACTGCAGAACGTGGCATCGCGCTTGCGCTATGTCCAGATTGGCGAGAGTGCAGGCAGAACGATCAGCCTTCCGGCAGCGACTCTGCGTAGTTCGGGTTTGGAGTTGCTCGGAAGCGGCTTCGGCAGCGCCTCTCTCGATCAAATCCGGACAGCGGTCGTTGAGTTTTTCAAGATTGCAGCGACGCAGCCGCTCAAGTTCAGCACGAAGACGGCGCCGCTCAGCGATGTTGAAACGCTCTGGAACAGCCCGGAACAGGTCACACGGCTGGTGTTTCAACCGTGAATGAAATCAACGATTGATTTCTTAACGCTGTGGAATCCCACAAAAGCCAAACTCAGTCATCGAAAGTTACAGCCAGTCCGAACAACTATCTCGGACTCAGTTTGAGCCAATAAACTCCGTGGCGTAACTGGAATCTACAAGCCTACTTCCACGGTTGGGGTCTTATTCGGGCGCCGGATGAAAAATAGAGTTCCCGTGTTATAACTCGTCACACCGATGGCATGCTTCGACTGCAAGGGAGGACAGATGGTTCGCGCAATGAAGTATGGTGTTCAGTTCGTTCTGCTTTTTCTTGTCTTCACGGTCATTGCATCGGCCCAGAGCGCCGAAGGAAACGCTGCGCCCACGCCGCCGGTTGCCGATCAGCATTTAACGTTGGCGCCATTCGAGGTCAACGCGGCCGTCGATGCGTATTTGGCGAAAATGCCTCCCTCGGAAAGGGTACGTTCCAACGCCTACTTCGAAGGCGGCTATTGGCTGCTCTTATGGGACTTTCTCTCCACCGTCGTTGTCATGTGGCTATTGCTCAAGTTCCGCTGGTCCATGCGCATGCGTGATCTGGCCGACCGCCTTACACGCTTTCGCTCGCTCCAGATCGCGCTTTACTGGGTGCAATTTATTATCGTCACCTCTGTACTCACCTTTCCGCTTACTGTTTATGAAGGCTACTTCCGCGAGCACAAGTACGGTCTCCTGAATCAAACCTTTGGGCCGTGGTTTCGGGACCAATTCGTTATGCTGGCCGTGAACGCAGTGCTGGGCGGGATTCTGCTAGTACTGCTCTTCGGCTTGGTGCGGCGCTTGGGAAACAACTGGTGGGTGTGGGGAGCCACGGCAACCATTTTCTTCTTGGCGTTGGTCATCCTGATCGCCCCGGTCTGCATCTTCCCTTTATTCAACAAATACACGAAGTTGCAGGATCCTCGCATCAAGGATCCCATCCTCAGCATGGCGCGCGCCAACGGGATTCCCGCGACCGATGTCTACGAGTTTGACGCCTCCCGGCAATCCAACCGGGTTAGCGCCAACGTGAGCGGTTTCGCCGGAACGCTGCGAATTTCGTTGAACGACAATCTCTTGAACCGCTGCACGCTGCCGGAAATCGAAACCACCATGGGACACGAAATGGGCCATTACGTTCTCAACCACGCGTACAAGCTATTGGTCATGTTTGGCGTTGTGGTGGTGATCGGTTTCGCCTTCCTGAACTGGTTCATCAAGATGGGCCTCGCGCGATGGGGAGAGAATTGGGGCATCCGGGAGATGACTGACGTCGCTGTGCTGCCACTGGCGGTGATGGGGTTGTCCGTTTATTTCTTTCTCATGACGCCGGTGACCAACACCATCTCTCGCACAATGGAGTTCGAGGCGGACATGTACGGCTTGAACTCTGCTCGTCAACCGGATGGCGAAGCCAACGTAGATTTGCTACTGGGGGAATACCGCAAAATGGATCCCGGGCCGGTCGAGGAGTTCATCTTCTTCGATCATCCAAGCGGCCGCACGCGAATTACCGCCGCCATGCGCTGGAAGGCGGAGCACCCGGATACATCATCCCCGGAAGAGTTGGCCAGACCTCTGTTCAATACTCATTAAGACCGGTCTGTTTCTCTCGCACAAAGTGCGTGCCGTGCGTCGAGGCAAAGTCTCTGGTGCGCAGGAGAATAAGTCGGCAAACCAGACATATTGGTCCCAGTACCCATTTGTCCGGTGTTTGTGCTTTAAACAAGTCTCTGTGCGTTACCTAGATGATATAAGGCACTAACGCTGCCACCCTTCGGGAGTATGCTTCGTACGACTCACCGAATTGCGCCCGCATCCATTTCTCCTCAAGTTGCAATTTGAACCAAAGAGCGGAGAAGACGAGGGCGACAGCAAGTATCCCGCGCCACTCCCCTCGGGCCACAGTGGAGCCCAAGAATCCCAGCAGAAGCCCGGTATAGATGGGATGGCGAACCACGGCATAGGGGCCACTGGTGATGAGTTCGTGACCTTCTTTCACGGTGACGGCTTGGCTCCAATTTTTCCCAAGGTGACGACGTGCCCAAACGGAAAAGAGCAAACCCGCTGCGGTAATCGCCGCACCGCTCCAGAAACACCAGTCGGCAATCGGAAGAAATCTCTTGTTTAGCAATGGCAGCGGAACGCTTGGCAGCAAGAGAAGTGCAGCGGCGCAGACAATCGCAACCAGGCGCGCAAACCGCGACACCACGGACTCGCTGCGCTCAGTTTCCTTGACGTCCCGCGACATCGCCCACCAATAGGCCGAGTAACCAAGCCATATAGCGAGGAAAAGATAATTATAGACAAATGCCATAGAGATTTCTTCCTGCCTCTTAAGTGCCCGGCACGCAAGTCCGGTTCACGCAGTAGAAGGAAGGCTAGCACAGCCGCCGGGAACTTTTTGTGACGCTCAACCTCTGGTTAGTCGGCAGACCGGACATGTCGTTCTTGGTACCTGATCTTTTCCAGAGTGGTTAGCGCCACGCGAGATACCAAGGCCCTAAAAGGCAAACCGGCGGCCTGTGAGCGTCCATAATCAGGGCGATGCGGCTTGGTCCACAACTTTCGACGTCCGGGTTGTGCCGGACATCAGGAAAATAGTCGGCGCTCTCGCCAGCGGAAAGTGAGGATTACTTGGACGCAGTGTCGTTGCGCACCACGGCTCCGGCCTTCATGACGAAGGATACGGACTCGAGCACCTTGACGTCCGTCAGCGGATCGCCATTCACCGCAATCAAGTCCACGTAATGGCCCGGCTCCAGCGCGCCGAGTTTGTCCGGTTGCCCGATCAGGTCCGCGGCGTTGATGGTCGCAGCCTGAATCGCGTCGATGGGCTTCATGCCCCACTCGACCATCTTGGCGAATTGTTTGGCGTTGTCGCCATGGGGATACACGCCGGAATCCGTGCCAAAGGCAATCTTCGCGCCAGACTGAAAGGCATGCCGGAAATTCTCCCGCTGGAGCCGCCCGAGCTTCTTCTCTTTCTCGATGGATTCGGGCAGCATGCCCACCTTTGCGCCCTGGGAAAGAATGAAGTCATCGTTGTAAATATCGAACACCAGATACGTTTTGTGCTGTATGGCCAGCGCGATGCCTTCGTCGTCAATCAGGCTGGAGTGCTCAATGGAATCGATCCCGGCGCGAATCGCGTCTTTGATGGATTGCGTGCCATGGGCGTGCGCGGCAACTTTGCGGCCGAGTTTGTGCGCCTCTTCAGCAATCGCCGTGAGTTCTTCCAGCGTGTACTGAGGAGTTCCGGGCTGATCGCCCTTGCTCAGCACGCCGCCGGACGCGCAAACCTTGATGAGGTCAGCGCCATATTTCACCACTTCGCGAACCTTGGCACGCGCTTCCCACGGGCCATCCGCAACTCCCGCTTCCTTGTAGTGAAAATCAAAGGGAAGAAGATTGTTGTCGCAATGTCCGCCGGTGATGCCCAGCGGCGGGCCGGAAACAAACATGCGCGGGCCCGGAACGTCGCCGGCATTAATGCCATCGCGCAGGGCTACATCGGAGAAGCCGCCCGCCCCGACGTTGCGCACCGTCGTGAAGCCGGCGCGCACAGTCTTATTGGCGTTCTTCGCTCCGATGATGGCTTCGCGCGGATAAGAGACCCCGAGACCTTCGTAGCCGCTCATATAGGGATCAGAGGTAAGGTGCGTATGAACGTCAATTAAACCAGGGAGGCAGGTTGACCCGGAAAGGTCGATGGGCGTGACGCCCTTCGGCAGAGTGGCGGACGCGGCCGGACCAAGGGCCGTAACTGTGCCACTTTCATCAAAGACAATCATCTGGTCCACAAGCAATTTGCCGGTGCGAACGTCCAGCAGTTTCCCGCAGTGGACCGCTCCGGGCGCCGCAAATAGGCTCGGAACAAAGCAAAATACAAGCAGACAAACTCGAAGAAGAAGTTTCATCCGGAATTTCCTTTTTTGGACTCGAAAACTGCACTATTGTATGCCCATCTCGCCCGTTCGCGATATTGCGAAACGATTTTCAGCGACTGCACTCTCAAACCATGCGTTATCTCCTGGCTAATCATCTTGCCGGTCAGGACGCTTGTCGTACTCATTACAAAACGGAACCTTCCCGAGTCCTTTTATTTGGATTCGTCAACTTTCGTCGCAGGAAGAGGCCGAATTCGGGCCGAGACCGATGCCGATGCCGTTTCGGCTGGAGCGGTTCTCCACCATCAGGAGGACAATGTGCTTTGGCCGATCAATTCCGGCCATGGGAAGCTCCTGGGATCCGGATGGAACGCAGCGGTGGCAACACAAAGACCACAGGCGTTTCGACCTAATTTGCCAATTTAGTGAGGGCAGCTCAGACTCGTGCTCATAACCATTCGCAGAGATCCCCATTCAAAAACTATTCTGCTCATCCACACGAGTCATTTTGCCAGGACTCTTTTCGAAGAAAATTGCCGAGAGACCGGAAAGCGTGCCTCCGCGCTTTATCGTGGGTTGACGCAACTGCAATTGCAGGTGCCCGGCCTGCAGCAGAATATCCAGCAGGCGCGAACGATCCAGATTGGAGAGAACTTCGTGCCGCAGACAGATGACCAGGGTGCGCTTCGAGCATTCTTCCAGGAACGCACCAGCGGCCTGGTTTTCTGCCCCTTCCAGCGCCCGGCTGTTCACCACCGGCTCCAACTCATCCAGCCGTTCGTAGCAAATGGTAAAGAAATGATCGAGACACAGATCCTCTCCCGCCAGGTCCGTGACTGCTGACCTTGCGCAAGAACTCACCTTACATTCTGGCTTTGCCGAAACCATGGCCTTGTCCCCCAAACTCAGCGGTAAACTTGCTTCACGATCCATGACGTCCGGAAGATTCTGAGCGTTCTTAGCATTACTCATTTCACTACCCCCGATTGCTTCAACTGAGTTATTCACTGTTACTCCTCTCACCCTTCTTCCCCAAGGCAGTTTCCCAGTCCACTTATTATGAGCAAATGCGCTACCGTATCGATAGGAATGCCGCAAGTCTTCGCGTTCGCAAGAAACGATCGACGTAAGGCGCCAGCAGTGCCTTCACTTGTTTCGCGTTTTCGTTGCATTGCTCCATGCGGTTTCGGCCCGTCCAGAGCGTTATCACGGTCACAAGTCGTGATTCCTCCTCGGAGACAAGCACCATGCAGCCGGAGAAACTTCTGGAATTGCCGATCGTGTTGCGCATGGCGTTTGGGATTACGCTCTGGAGGATGGCTGCTTTCCCGGGCAAG
>Ga0074045_10002896_pt1 | contig 15653 bp, 11 predicted proteins | sample BogForMeECP23OM2_FD_94442 | JGI IMG/M metagenome (GOLD analysis project Ga0074045, IMG submission 94442) | Bog forest soil microbial communities from Calvert Island, British Columbia, Canada - Bog Forest MetaG ECP23OM2 | ecosystem: Environmental > Terrestrial > Soil > Wetlands ...
ACCGTCGAGATCCTCAACACCGATGCCGAGGGCCGGCTCATCCTGTGCGATGCTCTGACCTATGCCGAGCGCTACGAACCGGCGGCGGTGGTCGACATAGCGACCCTCACCGGGGCGATGGTCATCGCCCTGGGCCACATTGCCTGCGGCGTGTTCAGCAACAACGACAGCCTGGCGCGGGCGCTCATCAACGCCGGTGAGGAGGCTTTTGACCGCTGCTGGCAAATGCCGGTGTGGGAGGAATACCACGACGGCCTGAACAGCAACTTCGCCGACTTCGCCAACATTGGCACGCGCGCCGGCGGCAGCATTACCGCCGCCTGTTTCCTGGCGAAATTCGCCCGCAAGTACGACTGGGCGCACCTCGACATCGCCGGCATCGCCTGGAAAGAGGGCAAGGAGAAGGGTGCGACCGGGCGTCCGGTGCCGCTGCTCGCGACCTGGTTGTTGGCGCAGGAGGCGGTGGCGTAACATCGAGCCGATGACGTCCATCGATTTTTACACCCACGTTGCCGACCGCCTCGAGGTGGCCGCGAAGCTGGTCGCCAAGGCTTTCGCGCAGCACGGCAGTGTGCGCGTGCTCACCCCCGACCCGGCGACGACCGAGCAGCTCGACCGCCGCCTGTGGCTCAGCCCGCCGATCGCCTTCCTGCCCCATTGCCGCGTCGCCAGCGCGCTGGCGAGCGAGACGCCCATCTGGGTCGATCACGTCGAAGAGCATCCAGGTCCGGCCGCGGTTCTGATCAATCTCGGCCTCGCACCGCCGCCGTTTTTCTCCCGCTTTGAGCGCTTGGCCGAGGTCGTCGGCGTGGATGCGGCCGACGCGGCCGCGGGCCGCGACCGCTATCGCTTCTACCGCGAGCGTGGCTACGAGCTGCGCACGCACAATCTCGGGGAACGGTAGGGGCCATGCCGACCGCCCGCGAACTGCTCGAGCAGGCCGATGCCCTGATGCGACGCAATCGCAGCGACAGCGGCATCCCGGTCTTGACCGACAACGTTCCGGAACTTGCGCCTGGCGCGCGTGGCGAGGCCGACCTGCGCGAGCGGGTGGCGAAGTCGCGGGCCCCCAGCGTCGAGGCACGCCTGCCCCGGGAGCCCGCCCCACGCGAGGACTACCCGCGTGTTCCAGAGCCGGCGCGCGCGGCCGGTTCCAGCGGCGGGGCCCCGAGGGCAGTGCCGCCCCCGGTCGAGCCACCGCCGCGTCGCCAGGAGGCGCTGGCCAAGACTGAGCGCCCGCAAACCGAGCCCGAGCCGCCGCTTCTCACTGACGCCGTCGCGGACGTGGCGCAGGCGATCGGGGAGTTGCCGCTGCCGCCTGCCGAAATCGACCCGTCGCTGTGGCTCGGCCCGGACACGATCGACCCGGCGCTGCACAGTATCACCGGTCCTGCCCCAGACACCGTCGCGGTCGTCCCGCCGGTGACCCTGCGCGCCCCGGAGCCGAGAGTCGAGCCCGCGCCGCCCGCCGAGGATCGCGACCCGACGGTGACCCGAACGCTGCGCGCCGCGGGCTCCGCGCCGATGCCCCCGCCGGCGGGCTCCATGCCACCGTCGCCACCGGCCGCCGCCCCCGCCGCGCGCGCGAGCGCGACCGACGCAACCGGGGACGACGAGCGCTGGCTCGCGCTCTCCGAGCAGATTTCGATGCAGGTGTTGCAGCGCCTGGACCTGTTCGTCGATACCGGGCTCAAGGCGCAGCTCGCCGCCCACCTGCAGCCGATCGTGGCGCGCGCCAGCGCGGAGCTGGTGGCCACGATCAACGACCATGTGGGGCAGCTGGTTCGCACCTACGTCGCCGAAGCCATCGAGCGCGAGATCGCGCAGTGGCGACAGCAGAACAAGTAGCAGCGCAGGCAACTCATCCGGCGACCGCAATGCCCGGGCGTCGACTTACGAGGGCCGCTTGAGCGCAGCCCCCGCGGAGCGTGCTAGACTGCAAGCATGAGCTCGCGCATCACCCCGACGGCCCGATTGCTTGCAACTTCTCGCGGCGCACGCGCTGTGGCGAGCGGCTACTTTTATGCGGCAACTGCCGCCCCGGGCCGCGCTTAGCGCTAGCAACATAGCATCGCGTTTCTAGCACTGTCGGGCGGCCCAGGGGCCGCCCGATCTTTTTGGAGATTCGACCATGATTATCGTCATGCAGCCGGACGCCGACGAAGCGGCGATCGAAGCGGTCGAGGCGAAGATACGGGCCCATGGCCTTCAGGTCCACGTCTCGCGTGGCACCGAGCGCACGCTCATCGGCGCGGTGGGCGACGAGCGCAAGCTCGATCCCGAGATGTTTGACCCCATGCCCGGCGTCGAGAAATCGATGCACATCGTCAAACAGTACAAGATCGTTGCCCGCGAATGGCACCGGGCCAACACGGTCATCGACGTCGCCGGCGTGCCGATCGGCGGCCCGACCGTCCAGGTCATCGCCGGCCCGTGCTCGGTGGAAACGCCCTCGCAGATGGAAGCGGCCGCCTCCGGCGTCAAGGCCGCCGGCGCGCGCCTGATGCGCGGCGGAGCCTTCAAGCCGCGCACCAGCCCATACGCGTTTCAGGGCAAGGGGCTGGAGGGCCTCGAGCTGCTGCGCGCCGCCGCGGACGCCAACGGCCTGCCGATCGTCACCGAATTGATGGACCCGCGGCTGCTCGATTCGTTTCTGCAGTACGACGTCGATGTGATTCAGATCGGCACCCGCAACATGCAGAATTTCGACCTGTTGAAGGAAGTAGGGCGGACCAGCAAGCCGGTGATTCTCAAGCGTGGCATGTCGGCGACGATCAGCGAGTGGCTGATGGCGGCCGAATACATCGCCGCCGGCGGCAATCACAACATCATCTTCTGCGAGCGCGGCATCCGGACCTTCGAGACCGCTTACCGCAACGTGCTCGACGTGACGGCGGTGCCGGTGCTCAAGCGCGAGACGCATCTGCCGGTCATCGTCGACCCGTCCCACGCCGGCGGCAAGGCGTGGATGGTGCCGGCCCTGTCGTGCGCGGCGGTGGCCGCCGGCGCGGATGGCCTGCTCATCGAGGTGCATCCGAATCCATGCGAGGCGTGGTGCGACGCCGATCAGGCGCTGACCCCGGCCGAGTTCGCGACCCTCATGGGCCAGCTCGGCGCTGTCGCGCGAGCGATCGGGCGGGCGCTGTAGAGGGCCGCACCCGGGCGCGCGGCGTCGATCCCGCTATAATTTGCCGTTTGCCGTGAACGGGAGCCCGATGGAACTCGCGAAGAGCTTCGAACCTCGCGCAATCGAAGCCAGGTGGTACCCCTTCTGGGAGGCGCACGGGCTGTTCAAGCCTTCGCTGCGCGACGACGTACCGGCGTACTGCATTCAGCTTCCGCCGCCGAATGTCACCGGAACGCTGCATATGGGACACGCCTTCCAGCAGACCCTGATGGACATCCTCGTCCGCTGGCACCGCATGCGTGGCGACAACACGCTGTGGCAGGTGGGCACCGACCACGCCGGCATCGCCACCCAGATCGTGGTCGAGAACCAGCTCCGGGCGGAGGGCAGATCGCGCCGCGAGCTCGGTCGGGTTCGGTTCGTCGAGCGCGTCTGGGCCTGGAAGCAGGCATCCGGATCGACGATCACCAACCAGATGCGACGACTCGGTGCCTCGGCCGACTGGGCACGCGAGCGCTTCACCATGGACGAGGGCCTGTCCAACGCGGTGCTCGAGACCTTCGTGCGCCTCTACGAGGATGGACTCATCTATCGCGGCAAGCGACTGGTCAACTGGGATCCGCTGCTGGGCACCGCCGTGTCCGATCTCGAAGTCGAGAACGAGGAGGAGAACGGCACGCTGTGGGAGCTGCGCTACCCGCTCGTCGACCAGACCGGATTCATCACCGTTGCGACAACGCGACCCGAAACCATGTTGGGCGACGTCGCGGTCGCGGTCAATCCCGACGACGAGCGCTATGCGGCGCTGGTGGGAAAGCAGGCAGAGCTGCCGCTTGCCGGGCGCAGGATTCCGATCATTGCCGATGCCGCCGTCGACAAGCAGTTCGGCACCGGCGCGGTCAAGATCACCCCGGCGCACGATTTCAACGATTTTGAACTGGCGCAGCGGCATGGCCTGGTACCCCTGGAAATCTTCACCCTGGATGCAAAGCTCAACGCCAACGCGCCGGAGCCCTATCGCGGCCTGGACCGTTATGCGGCGCGCAAGGCCGTGCTGGCCGACTTGCGGGCCGCGGGGCTCGTCGCCGCCGAGAAGCCGCACCGCATGGTCGTGCCACGCTGCGAGCGCACCGGCGAGGTGGTCGAGCCGATGCTCACCGACCAGTGGTTTGTCGCGATGACCAGACAGGCGCCGGCGAATCATCCGTACTTCCCCAACAAATCGCTGCAGGAGCTCTGTCTTGCCGCGGTCAATTCGAGCCTGCCCGATCTCGACCGCCCGCAAGGCGAGGTGCGCGTGCGCTTCGTGCCGGAGCACTGGAGTTCGACCTACAACAACTGGCTCAACAACGTCCACGACTGGTGCATCTCGCGCCAGCTGTGGTGGGGCCATCGCATTCCGGCGTGGTACGACGAGGCCGGCAACGTCGTCGTCGCCCGCAACGCCGCCGAAGCGGCGGCGAGACTGAACAAGCCCGTGGGCACGTTGAGGCAGGACGAGGACGTGCTCGACACCTGGTTCTCGTCGGCGCTCTGGTGTCATTCGACCCTCGGCTGGCGGAAGAAACCCGGGAGCTGCGCATGTTCCTGCCTTCATCGGTGCTCGTCACCGGCTTCGACATCATCTTCTTCTGGGTCGTGCGCATGATCATGATGACGACCCACTTCACCGGGCGGCTGCCGTTCCGCGACGTCTACATCAACGCCCTGGTGCGCGACGAGGACGGGCAGAAGATGTCGAAGTCCAAGGGCAACATCATCGACCCTCTCGACTTGATCGATGGCGCCGGCCTCGAGGCGCTGGTCGCCAAGCAGACCTCGGGGCTGGTGCTCGAGAAACAGCGCGAGGCGATCGAGAAGCGCACGCGCCGGCAGTTTGCGCAGGGCATTCCCGCCTTCGGCGCCGACGCGGTGCGCTTCACCTTTGCGAGCCTCGCGACCCTGGGCCGCACGCTCGACTTCGACCTCAAGCGTTGCGAGGGTTATCGCAACTTCTGCAACAAGCTGTGGAACGCCGCCCGCTTCGTGCTGATGAACGTGGCCAGCGCAGAGCCCGGTCAAGACCACGGCGACGGCGCTGGCCTGGCTCTCGCCGACCGGTGGATCGTAAGCCGGCTGCAGGAAGCCGAGGCGCTCGTCGCCACCCACCTCGAGGCGTATCGCTTCGACCTGGCGGCCCGGGCGGTGTACGAATTCGTGTGGGACGAGTATTGCGACTGGTACCTCGAGTTTGCCAAGGTGGAGCTCGCCGAGGGTAGCCCGGAGCAGCAGGGCGCGACGCGCCGGACGCTGGTGCGCGTGCTCGAAGTCGTGCTCCGACTGGCGCATCCGTTCGTTCCGTTCATTACCGAGGAGCTGTGGCAGAGCATCGGCCCGCTGGCGGGGAAGGAGGGCATTTCGATATCGACCCAGCCCTTCCCCCTGGCGCAAGCCGAGAGGCGTGATGCGGCCGCCGAGGCCAAGATCGCGCGGTTGCAGGCGCGGGTGCTGGCGGTGCGCGCGCTGCGCGGCGCGATGAACCTTTCCCCGGCCGCGCGCGTCGCGCTGTGGGCTGAGCCGGACAGCGCAGACGAGCGTGCCAGCCTGGCGGCAACCACGCCCTACATGCTGGCGCTGGCGAAGCTCTCCGAGGTCCGGATCATCGACACGCTGCCGCAGACCGATGCGCCGGTGGTGGTCGCCGGCGCGTCGAAGCTGATGCTGCACGTCGAAGTCGATCGCGCGGCGGAGCGGGAGCGCCTGGCTAAGGACATCGCGCGCCACCAGGCCGAGGCCGCCCAGGTGCGAACCCAGCTTGCCAACGAAGCCTTCGTCGCGCGCGCGCCGGCGCGCATCGTGGAGCAAAGGCGCGCGCAGCTCGCCGACTTGGACGCCACGCTGCAGAAGCTCGAAGAGCAGCTCAAGCGCCTGGCAGCCTAGGTTTCAGCCCGGCCGCGCGCAATAGCCGGTGATTTCCTCGCGGTCGTGGTAGAGCTGCCTGAAGGCGAGGCTGTGGCGCACGCCTCGCTGGCGCAGCGCATCGTCGATGAGCCCGGCGCAGCGTTCGACCTCCGCGTAGCGCTTTTTCATCGGCAGCTTGAGGTTGAAGATCGTGCGCCCGCAGGCGCCATCGGCCATCCACGCGGCGACGAGCGCGGCGATGCGCGACGGCTGCAGGACGATGTCGCAGACCATCCAGTCGACGGGTCGACGCGGGCGCCAGTTGAGCCCGTCGACGCGCAAATGCTCGACCTGCGGATCCCGGGCGATCGGGCCCTTGAGCGGACCGTTGTCGATCGCCGTGACCCGCAACCCGTGCCGGGCAAGCTCCCAGGTCCAGCCACCGGGTGCGGCGCCCAAGTCGACCGCGCGCATACCCGGCCGCAGCAGCTTGAGCCGCTCCTCGGCGGTGAGGAACGTCAGCAGCGCCTCGGCGAGCTTGAGCACCGATCGCGACGGGGCGGAGCCCGGCATTCCAAGCCGGGGTATGCCCATCGGCCATGGACTGCCGCTTGCGCGGTCACTCGTGCCGACCCAGATCTCGTCGGCGGCGACGAAGAGGGCGTGGAGCCTGCGCTCGGCACCGTCTTCGAGCAGGCCCGCGGCGCGGGCTTCTTGCGCCAGCAACGGCGCCAGCCGGCGGCACAGCCCCGATTGTCTCTTGCCGTGGTTGCTGTCGGGAGTTTCGAGCCAGATCGCCGAGAACGGCGGCTGGTGGTCCCGGGCGAGCGCGAGCAGGGGCGTTATGCGGTCGCGCTCAGGCAGCCGGTGTGGTCCGTTGCCGACGAAGATCGATCGCGTGAACCACGGCGGGACCGCCTGCTGCGCCCGCTGCCACCGGGTCGAATCGAACGGCTCGCCTGAGCCGGTGACAAACGCGCTACCGGGAAGCCCGGCGCAGGCGACTTCCATGCCGGCGTGCGCGCCGATGCGCAGCAGGTCGCGCGCGCACTCTGCCTCAAAGCCGGGGCGAGTGTGGGCGACGATGCTTCGCTGCACGGCGAAGCTTGGGTCGCCGCGCTTTAGGCGCTTTCGGGCTCGGCGGCCCGACGCTTCATCAAGAGCGCCGGAACGGGCGCGGACTTCTTGTTCCACGGCTGCCCGGACGCGCCTGCATTGGCGGTGAGCGCGGCAGGTGACGGCGGCCGCGGCGCGGCGTGCAGACGTGGCGCCTGGTCCGGGTTGCGATCGACGGCCTCCGGCTGAGGGATCCGCGCGGCGCGCGGCGCTGAGCGCTCCGGGGCGTGCCGCGTCGCGGCGTGCGGCGCTGAGCGCTCCGGGACGTGCCGCGGCGCCGCGTGCGCCTCGCGCGGGCTGCGGCGAGGACCGGGAACCGTCACCGGCGCTGCGACCGTGATGCTGCGCTTGAGCAAGCGCTCGATCTCGACGAGCAACCGCTCCTCGTCCGGGGCGCAGAACGAAACCGCCTCGCCTTCGGCCCCCGCGCGCCCGGTGCGGCCTATGCGATGGATGTAATCCTCGGGCACGTAGGGCATCTCATAGTTGACCACCAGCGGCAGGTCGTCGATGTCCAGACCCCGCGCCGCGACGTCGGTCGCGACCATGACCTGGACCTTGGCGGCCTTGAACTCGTCGAGCGCCTCCAGGCGCGCGATCTGGCTCTTGTCGCCGTGGATGGCCGTGGTCTTGAGGCCGTCTTTCTCCAGCTGCCGGGCCAGCCGCGAGGCTCCATGCTTGGTGCGCACGAAGCAGAGCACCTGCCAAAGATTGCGCGAGGTGACCAGGTGCCCGAGCAGGGCGCGCTTCTGGTCGGCTGGCACCTTGTAGACCGTTTGTGTAACGGTATCGGCGGTGGTATTGCGACGCGCGACCTCGATGAGCTGCGGCTCGTTCAACAGCGCATCGGCGAGCCTCTTGATCTCGTTGGAGAACGTCGCCGAGAAGAGCAGGTTCTGGCGCCGCGCCGTCGCCGGCAGGAGCGCCATGATGCGCTTGATGTCGGGGATGAAGCCCATGTCGAGCATCCGGTCGGCTTCGTCCAGGACGAAGATTTCGACCTGACCCAGATACACCGACTTCTGCTCGACGTGGTCGAGCAGGCGTCCCGGCGTTGCCACCAGGATTTCCACCCCGCCGCGCACGATCGGCAGCTGCTGCTTGATGTCGACACCGCCGTAGACCACCGTCGAGCGCAGCCCGGTGTGCTTGCCGTAGGTGCGAATCGACTCCTCGACCTGGATCGCGAGCTCGCGGGTGGGTGTGAGGATCAGCGCCCGCACCGGGTGGCGTGCCGGCGACGGGCTGGCATTGGCGGTCGGCGCGAGCTTGTGCAGGATCGGCAGCGCGAAGCCGGCCGTCTTGCCGGTGCCGGTCTGCGCACCGCCCATCACGTCTTTGCCAGCAAGAATCAGGGGAATCGCCTGCGCCTGGATCGGCGTGGGCGTGGTGTAACCGGCTTCAGTCACGGCACGCAACAACTCCGGCCGTAGACCGAGCTCGGCAAAGCTCGGGGTACTACCCATCGGACAACACTCCTGGACGCGGCCCGCTCGCTTTTTTCGAGCTCCGGTCCAGGCGGCGACACGACAAGATCAAAAAAGGGGCGGCCGAAAAAGAACTGCCACCCACCGGTTCGGCGGTGACCGGAACGCCCGCCGAATGCTGTCATTGTAACGTAAATACCGGATTTTGCAAATTTTTTTGCTTTGGTCCACGCCCGACTGGTAAAATTGCGCGTTTCCTTTCTGCGACGCTCTGCGACGCAACATTGGCTCCATGGCCACCTCTCGGCGCCTGCGCAACATCGCCATCATCGCCCACGTCGACCACGGCAAGACCACGCTGGTCGACAAGCTGCTCGTCCAGTCGGGGACATTTGCCGCCCACCAGCAAATCTCCGAACGCATGCTCGACAGCAACGCGCTCGAGCGCGAGCGGGGCATTACCATCTTCGCCAAGAACTGCGCCGTGGAATACCACGGCACGCACATCAACATCGTCGACACCCCCGGGCATGCCGACTTCGGCGGCGAGGTCGAGCGGGTGCTGTCGATGGTCGACGGCGTGCTGCTGCTCGTCGACGCCGTCGAGGGCCCCATGCCGCAGACGCGCTTCGTCACCCGCAAGGCTCTGGCGCAGGGACTGTTGCCCATCGTCGTGGTCAACAAGGTCGACCGCCCGGGTGCGCGCTCCGAATGGGTGGTCAACCAGACCTTCGAGCTGTTCGACAAGCTCGGTGCGGCCGAAGAGCAGCTCGACTTCCCGGTCATCTACGCGTCAGCCCTGCACGGCTACGCCTCGACCGACCCGAAAACGCCCGGGACCGACATGCGCCCGCTGTTCGATGCGATTGTCGCGCGCGTGCCCGCGCCGGTCGGCGACGCCGAGGCGCCGCTGCAGTTCCAGGTCAGCGCCCTCGACTACTCGAGCTATGTGGGCCGCCTGGGAATCGGCCGCATTCGCCGCGGCCGCCTCGCCCCCGGCCAGGAGGTGATGGTTCTGCAGGGTCCCGGCGAGGGCGTGCGCGGCAAAATCGGCCAGGTGCTTGGATTCGCGGGGCTCGAGCGCGTGCCGGTCGCATCGGCGGCAGCGGGCGATATCGTGCTCGTGTCGGGCGTCGACGACCTGCACATCGGCACGACGCTGTCCTCGGTCGAGGTGCCGCAGGCGCTGCCGATGATCCACGTCGACGAGCCCACACTGTCGATGCAGTTCCAGGTCAACACCTCTCCCCTGGCCGGTCGCGACGGAAAGTACGTGACCAGCCGGAACCTGCGCGAGCGCCTGGCACGCGAACTGATGACCAACGTCGCGTTGCGAGTCGAAGACACGGCCGACACCGACGTGTTCACGGTTTACGGTCGCGGCGAACTGCATCTGACCATCCTGCTCGAGAACATGCGCCGCGAGGGCTACGAGATGGCCGTGTCGCGGCCGCGGGTGGTATACCGTGACAACGACGGGGAGCGCTGCGAGCCCTTCGAACAGCTCACCGTCGATGTCGAGGACGGCCATCAGGGCGCGGTGATGGAAGCGCTCGGGACGCGCCGCGGCGAGTTGCTCGACATGGCCTCTGACAGCCGGGGCCGTACCCGGCTCGACTACCGCATCCCGGCGCGCGGCCTGATCGGCTTCCAGGGCGAGTTCATGAACCTGACCCGCGGCACGGGACTGTTCTCGCATGTGTTCGACGGTTACGCGGCGGTCAAGGGCGACATCCCCGAGAGGCGCAACGGCGTGCTGGTGTCGGCCGCCGATGGCGAGGCGGTGGCCTATGCGCTGTGGAAGCTGCAGGAGCGCGGGCGCATGTTCGTCAGTCCCGGCGAGCGCGTCTACGAGGGCATGGTGATCGGCATCCACAGCCGCGACAACGACCTGGTCGTCAATCCGATCAAGACCAAGCAGCTCACCAATATCCGCGCCGCGGGCAAGGACGAAGCGATCCTGCTCACGCCGCCGATCCCGCTCACGCTCGAATACGCGGTCGAATTCATCGCCGATGATGAGTTGGCCGAAATCACTCCCGCATCGATACGCATCCGCAAACGCCATCTCCTGGCGCACGAACGCAAGAAGGCGAGCCGCGAAGCTGCCTGAACGCGACTGACGGCGTCCAGGAACCGCGGCTCTCGTCGCCGCGCAGCATCGGTCGCCGATCGTCATGCCGAACGAAATTCCTCTGACGCAGGCCCAGGCATCGTCGTTCGCCCGCATGGCGCTCGCCCATACCGAGCGGGAATACCCGAACAAGCTCGACCACGTCATGGCCGGCCCGGAAGACGTCGCCAGCCCGCGCGCGCTCCATCCGGCGTTCTTCGGCAGCTTCGACTGGCACTCGTGCGTGCACGCCCACTGGCTGCTGGTGCGCCTGCTCGCGACCGGGGAGGATCTTCCGGAAGCGGCGCGGATCCGGACCACGCTCGACGCGCATCTCGCCCCGGAACGCATCGGCGCCGAGGTTGCGTACGTGCAGCGAGCGCAGAGTCGCGCCTTTGAACGCAGCTATGGCTGGGCTTGGCTGCTCAAGCTCGCGCAAGAGCTCGCCTGCTCGAGCGATCCCGGCGCCCGGCGCTGGGAGCGCGCCGTGGCGCCGCTATCTGCGCTCATCGTCGAGCGCTACCTCGGCTGGCTCCCGGTGGCGACCTATCCGATCCGCCATGGCGTGCATGCGAACACGGCGTTTGCCCTGGCCTTCGCGTTCGATTACGCGTGCCGTTGCGAGGCGGCGGGCCTGCGCGAGGCGGTTGTAGCCAAGGCGCGCGAGTGGTATCTCGAAGACCGCGACGCGCCAGCCGCGTGGGAGCCCTGCGGCGCGGATTTCCTGTCCCCATCGCTAACCGAAACGGTGCTGATGCGGCGCATTCTCGGGGCGGTCGAATTTGCCGCCTGGCTCGGGCGTTTTCTGCCGCATATCGAGCGCGGGGAGCCGGCCACGCTGTTCATCCCCGCTACCGTCGCCGACCGCAGCGATCCGTATCAGGTGCATCTCGACGGCCTCAATCTGGCGCGTGCCTGGTGCTGGCGCGAGCTCGCGGCGGCACTCGGCGCCGGCGACCGGCGGCGGGCGATCGCTCGCGACGCGGCGGCGGCGCATCTGCGCGCGGGCCTGCCGGCGCTCGGAAGCGATGACTACGTCGGCACGCATTGGCTCGCGACCTTTGCCGTCCTCGCACTGACGACGTAAACTGCCCCGCGTGGAATCCCCCTGGCTGGTCGCCGTTCTTGGCATCGGGCTTGCGCTGCTCGCCGCACTTCTTGTCGCCTTGCTGGTCAAGGTCGCGGCGCTCGCTCGCGGCGGTGAACAACAGGATGCGTTGCGGTCGCGGCTGGAGATAATCGGCGCGCAGATCGAGCGCCTCGAGCGCGAGCTCCGCGTCGAACTTGCCCAGGCCCGGAGCGAATCGGCACAATCTGCCCGGACGGCGCGCGAGGAGCTCTCGAGCAGCCTGGGCGAATTCGCGCGCACGCTGCATCAGCAGCTGTCGACGCTCACCCAGAGCAACGAACTGCGATTGGAGGCGGTTCGCGCCACCGTCGAGCAGCGCCTCGAGCTTCTGCGCGGCGACAACGCGCAGAAGCTCGAACAGATGCGCGCGACCGTGGATGAAAAACTGCACGCGGCGCTCGAGCAGCGACTCGGCGAATCGTTCAAGCTGGTCTCGGACCGGCTCGAACAGGTGCACAAGGGGTTGGGCGAGATGCAGACGCTGGCGACCGGAGTCGGCGACCTCAAGCGGGTGCTGACCAACGTCAAGTCGCGCGGGAGCTGGGGCGAAGTGCAACTCGGCGCCTTGCTCGCCGAGCTGCTCGCGCCGGGCCAGTACGCGAGCAACGTGGCGACCCGACCCGGCTCGTCGGAACGCGTCGAATACGCAATCAAGTTTCCGGGTCGCGCCGAGGACGGGACGCCGTGCTGGCTGCCCATCGATGCCAAGTTTCCGCTTGAAGATTATCAGCGGCTGCAGGAGGCGATCGACCGCGCCGACGTGGCAGCCGTCGAGCTCAGCCGCAAGGGCATGGAGGATTTCTTCAAGACCGAAGCGCGCAAGATTCGCGACAAGTACATCGAGCCGCCGCACACCACGGACTTCGCCATCCTGTTCGTGCCGACCGAAGGCCTGTACGCGGAATCGCTGGCGCGGCCGGGACTCGCCGACTCGCTGCAGAGGGATTTCCGGGTCATGCTCGCCGGGCCTTCGAACCTGCATGCGTTCCTCAACAGCCTGCAGCTGGGTTTCCGCACCCTGGCCATCGAGCAGCGATCCACCGAGGTGTGGCGCGTGCTCGGCGCAGTCAAGACCGAATTCGGCAAGTTCGGGGAACTGCTCGCCAGGACCAAGGACCGCCTCGACGCGGTAGGCAAGACGCTCGACGAGGCGGGGCGGAAGAGCTCGACCATCGCCCGCAAGCTGCGCGACGTCGAGGCGCTGCCGGAAGCGGAGGCCGATCGATTGTTGACCGGCGGCGAGGGCATGGTCTATGAGCTGGAGGCCGAACTCGAACCGCCGCCGCCCGACAGCGGGCCGCGCTGACCGGCCGATCCCCCTGGATTGACGGGCGGTCGCCTTGGTGTTCGAAGCCATCCGCAGGTGGAGGCAGAAACGGATCCTCGCGACGGCGGCGATTCCCGAGCCGCTGTGGCGCGAGGCGTTGGAGGCGCTGCCGTTTCTGGCCATCTATACCGAAGCGGAGCTAGCCCGGCTTCGCCAGCACGTCGTGCTCTTCCTGTCGGCGAAGAGCATCGTCGCCGCCCGCGGATTCGAGGTGACGCCGCTGATGCGCACCATGATCGCGATCCAGGCCTGCGTGCTCACGCTCAACCTCGGCGCGCATTATTACGAAGGCTGGGCGAACGTCATCGTCTACCCCGATGAATTCGTCACCGGCCTCGAATACGAGGACGAGGCGGGGGTCGTGCACCGGCGCGACGAGCCGCTCGCCGGCGAAGCCCTTCCCGGCGGGCCGGTCATCCTGTCGTGGCCCGACGTCGAGGCCAGCGCCGACTGGTCGGGCGCGGGCATGAATCTGGTCATCCACGAGTTTGCGCACAAGATCGACATGCGGAGCGGCGAGGCCAACGGCTGCCCGCCCCTGCACCCGGACCTGTCCCGTCGCAACTGGCAGAAGGCGATGAGCGCGGCCTACGGGCATTTTCGCGGCCGCGTGGAAAAGGGGGAACACACGGAGATCGACCCCTACGCCGCGGAGAGCCCGGCGGAATTCTTCGCCGTGCTGTCGGAGGTTTTTTTCGTCGAGCCGACGCTGCTGCAGATGGAATACCCGGCCGTGTACCGGCTGTATGCCCAGTTCTATCGCCAGGATCCGGGCAGTCGCACCGAGCTCTTGCTCGAGCCCTGAGGCCACCGCCGCGTAGGGCTTGCAAAAGGATCGGGCTGCGATATGCTAACCGCCGCCGGTCGATTCGGCCGCCGGTAGAGAGTCACTCCCAAGGAGAAGGGATACCATGAAGATCCGTAGCGCTCTGTTTGCTGCCGCGTTGCTCTTCGCCGGCAGCGCGTTCGCGTTTCACTGTCCGATGGAGATGAAGAAGATCGACGACGCGCTGGCCAAGAACCCGCCGCTCACGGCTCAGCAACTCGCCGATGTGAAGAAATACCGCGCCGAGGGCGAAACCCTGCACAAGGAAGGCAAGCACCAGGAGTCGCTCGACACGCTGGCGAAGGCCGAAAAGATCCTCGGCATCCCGACCAACTGACGCCCGCCGCGGGCGGGGAGCGTCGCGGCGCTGCGGCGCTCCGGGTCGGGCTTATCTGCTCTACGGCGCGGTTGCGCGGCCGATGAGCGTCGCCGGCTCGATGCCCGCGGGCAGCGCGCCGAGGGCCCCGGTGTAGGCGGCGTCGAGTCGCGACGCGCAGTACGCCTCGCCGATCGGCGAAGGGGCACGTCGTAACAGCAGTGCCGCGGCGAGCGCCGTGGCGAGGCTGCCGCTCACGCGCCGCGCATCGCGTTCGGCGAGTCCGGGGTCGTGCAGCGTCGTGGCCAGCGCCGCCGCGTGCCGGTCCAGCCGGACGTTCATGCCGCGCACGGCGCCGAGTTCGGCTAACACCGCCTCGACTGCTGCCGTCTCGCGCCGCGCCGCGCGCAGCACGTCCAGGCACATCACGTTACCCGAGCCCTCCCAGATCGAGTTGAGCGGGGCCTCGCGGTACATCCGCGGCAGGCAGGATTCCTCGACGTAGCCGTTGCCGCCGAGCACCTCCAGCGCCTCGGCTACGACTGCCGGGGCGCGTTTGCATACCCAATACTTCACCGCCGGCGTGGCCAGGCGCGCGAACGCCGACTCAGATTCCGGCGCATCGGCTTCAAAGGCGCGCGCAAGGCGCAGCGCGAGCGCCGTCGCCGCCTCCGATTCGAGCACCAGGTCGGCAAGCACGCTTTGCATCAGCGGTTGCTCGATGAGCGCCTTGCCGAAGGCACGGCGGTAGGTCGCGTGATGGATCGCCTGCGCCACGGCGCCGCGGATTATGCCGGCGCTGCCGATGGCGCAGTCGAGCCGGGTGTGCTGGACCATTTCGATGATGGTCGGCACGCCTCGCCCTTCTTCGCCGACCAGCCAGGCGAAAGCGCCTTCGAACTCGACTTCGGCCGAGGCGTTGGAGCGGTTGCCCAGCTTGTCCTTCAGGCGCTCTATGCGCACCGCGTTGGCGGCCCCGTCGGGGAGCAGCCGCGGCAGGAAGAAGCACGACAGGCCGCCCGCGGCTTGGGCGAGCACCAGATGGGCGTCGCACATCGGCGCCGAAAAGAACCATTTGTGCCCGGTCAACCGGTACGTGCCATCGCCTGCAGCTTGAGCCCTTGTCAGGTTCGCGCGCACGTCCGAGCCGCCTTGCCGCTCGGTCATGCCCATGCCGAACAGGGCCGACGTCTTGGCGGCGAGGGGCAACGATCGCGGGTCGTAGTCGCGGCTTAAGGCACGCGGCAACCAGGTCTCGGACAGGGCGGCGAATGCGCCGGCGTGGCGGCGTAGCAGCGGTATCGCGGCAAAGGTCATCGTCAGCGGGCACTGCGTCCCGTTCTCGACCTGCGCGTGCAGCAGATAGGCCGCCGCGCGCGCGACCTGGGCCCC
>Ga0074045_10002897_pt1 | contig 15653 bp, 14 predicted proteins | sample BogForMeECP23OM2_FD_94442 | JGI IMG/M metagenome (GOLD analysis project Ga0074045, IMG submission 94442) | Bog forest soil microbial communities from Calvert Island, British Columbia, Canada - Bog Forest MetaG ECP23OM2 | ecosystem: Environmental > Terrestrial > Soil > Wetlands ...
GATGAAAAACAGTCGCAAAGGGAGCATTATCAACATCGCCAGCGTCGCCGCTCATTTGCCCCTTTCACGCGTCGTAGCCTATTCGGCAGCTAAGGCAGCGGTGCTCAACCTTACCCGTTTTCTCGCGCGCGAATGGGCTCCCTACAACGTCCGGGTCAATTCCATCACGCCCGGCTTTTTTCCCGGCGAGCAAAACCGCCGTTTGCTCTTCAATGAGGATGGAACCGCCACGGCCCGCGGACAGTTAATTCTGGGCCATACGCCTATCTCACGTTTCGGAGAACCATCTGAACTTGTCGGCGCGACGGTCTTCCTCGCGAGCGAAAAAGCCAGCGGCTTCATTACCGGCATTGACCTCCGGGTAGACGGCGGATTCCTCGCGCAGACGATTTGAGTCGGGGGGGAAGGAGTTGCTGGAGATAGACAGCGTTTTGGCGAAGAACCCCCTGCTGGGTTCGACGATTTATATTAGGCGATTCCCCAATTCGCCATCTACCCCATTCTGCAACTCCTGAATCCTGCTCCCCCCTACCCGCATTCCAGCCCGAAATACGCCTTAGCGTTTTCGAAGCAGATGCCCCGCACCAAGTTTCCAAGGAGCTCTTGGTCATTTGGGATCTCGCCGCGTTCCATTTCCGCGCCCAACAAATTACAGAGCAGGCGGCGGAAGTATTCATGACGCGGATAGGACATGAAACTGCGCGAGTCGGTTAACATTCCCACAAAGCGGCTTAGCAGACCGACATTCGAGAGCGCATTCAATTGCCATTCCATGGCTTCTTTCTGGTCCAGATACCACCAACCGCTTCCAAACTGCAATTTTCCCGGAATCGAGCCGTCCTGGAAGTTACCAATCATCGTGGCTAACACATAGTTATCGGCCGGATTGAGGTTATACAGAATCATTTTCGGCAGTTTCCCAGCCGTTTCTAGCTGATCCAGGTATCGTACCAACGGTTCGGCTTGCGGCCAGTCACCGATCGAGTCGTATCCGGTGTCGGGGCCAAACTCGGTGAGCCTGCGCCGGTTTGTGTTACGAAGCGCGCCCAGGTGCAACTGTTTGGTCCACCCCGCGCCGGCATCCAGTTCACCCAGAAAGCGAAGCATGAAACTGCGAAACTTCAGTGCGTCCGCATCACTGGGCGGAACGCCTAAGAGGGCGCGCCCATAGATCGCACTCGCCTCGGCTTCATCGCAGGGCTCCGAATAACAGAATGGGAGACCGTGATCCGATAGTTTTGCCCCGAGTGATCCAAAAAAAACGTGCCGAGCCCGCAGGGCATCGAGCAGGCCCGCAAGCCCTGAAGCCTTGTGGCCGCTTGCCTTCTCCAGGCGTTCAACCCATGTCTTGAAAGCGTCGCCTTGATCGATTGCGAATACCTTGTCCGGACGGAACGCCGGGTAAACGCGCGTTGGCAAGCTGCTGGTCCGAATCGCCTGGTGGTGCGATAGGTCGTCCACCGCATCATCCGTCGTACAAATGACCGAGACCCGGAATTTCTTGAGAATCTGATGCACCGTGAGTTCCTGGAGTTGCTCGTTGGCCTGGGCCCACACCCGCGGTGCCGACTCTTCGTTTAGAAGTTCCGTAATGCCGAAGTAGCGCCGCAACTCCAGGTGGGTCCAATGATAGAGCGGGTTGCGAATTGCGGCCGGTACGGTTCGGGCGTAAGCGAGGAATTTATCGTAATCGCTGGCGTCGCCGGTGATAAATCGCTCCGGCACACCATTGGCGCGCATCGCCCGCCATTTGTAATGGTCCCCGTAGCGGCCCTCGGCGAGCCAGATCTGAGTCAGGTTTTCGAAGCGCCGGTTGGAGGCGATATCGGCCGGCGGGATATGGCAATGGTAATCGAAAATGGGCTGTGGTTGAGCGAACTCGAAATACAGCTTTTCGCTTGTGGGAGTCGAGAGGAGAAAATTCTCGGGAAGAAAAGATTTGTCCATGGTGAGAGCAAAGTCAGGGTTACAGGGTTGATACGGCTTAGAGGAACTTCGGTCAAGTGGTCAGGCCTTGCTTTCTTCCCTGGCACTCGGTATGGTGTTGCTTATGCCAATTCAGCCCGTCGAGGCGCGCCGACTTTACCTGCAGATCGCCGATCAGGTCCGGGCGCTGATCGCAACCGGAGAGTTTCCGCCCGGCGGTCGTCTTCCGGCCGAACGAGAACTGGCAAAGCGATTCGGCGTCTCCCGTCCGACGCTGCGGGAAGCGCTGATTGCCTTGGAGGTGGAAGGCTACGTCGACGTTCGTCCCGGCTCAGGCATCGTAGTCACAACACCGAAGAGCGCGGTGCCGGACGGTTCTGGTGACGAGGGGCCGCTGGAAATCCTGCGGGCTCGAATCCTAATCGAGGGAGAGATCGCGGCGGAAGCCGCCGCGATCATGAAGCCGAAGGACATTGCCGCACTCGAACAAATTCTTGCTGCGATGAAGGGTGAGGCGCCAGACGAGGCAGTCCACGTGGAGGCCGATCGGCAGTTTCACCGGTACATCGCGGCGAAGCTCGCAAACAAGGCGCTCCTGCGGATACTGACGGGATTGTTTGACAAGCGGGACACTCCTTTGGCCCGGCAGTTTGCGACCGATTTTGACAACGCCAAAACCTGGACCGCGGTTTTGGCCGAACACCGCAGGATCGTGTCGGCCCTGGCGGCACGCGATCCCGAGCAAGCCCGCAAAGCGATGCGTGACCACCTGCGAAAATCGCACAACCGCTGGGCCCGGGATCTGTTCAGGAATTCAGGAGTTGCAGAAGCCCAGGAGTTCAGGAGTTCGACGGATGCAAACTTGTTCGCGGGAACGGTTACTGGCGTCGAATCGACTACTACGGGATCGAATGCTTCATCTGATTAGACGATGCCGTTGCGATGGAGGGACGAGCTCCATTGTTCGTCCATCCGGTCTTACCAATTGACCCAGTCCGAAAAACGGGCAATTTGATCTTAAGCTCCCCGTCCAAAGGTACTCATGTCCTTCCAAACCATCGCACGGACCAGCCCGGCTGGTTCTTATCTCACCACCGAACAGGTCCTCGAGGTGATTAACGAAGCTTGCCCAATCTCGGAATACCGCGGTAAAAAGGTGCTCCTGATTGTGCCGGACGCCACCCGGACTTGTCCATTGGGAATGCTTTTCAAAGGCATTTTTGAGCGGATCGGCACGGATGCGGCGGCATTCGACGTGATGATCGCACTCGGCACGCATCAGCCGATGAGCGAGGAAGCAATGTGTAGTCGACTGGAAATTTCCGTTGAAGAGCGTCACGCAAAATACGGCACGGTCCGGCTGTTTAATCACGAGTGGGATAATCCTTCGGGCTTGAAGCACATCGGCACGATTTCAGCCGCCGAGATCAAAAGCGAGAGCGGCGGCCTCTTTGCGATGGACGTGCCCGTCAACGTCAATCGCCGGCTATTTGAGTATGATCAAATCATCATCGCCGGGCCGGTCTTTCCGCACGAGGTCGTTGGGTTTTCCGGGGGTAACAAATACCTGTTTCCAGGCGTGAGCGGGCCTGAAGTGCTCAACTTCTTCCACTGGCTTGGGGCGGTGATCACTAACCCCATGATCATCGGCAACAAGTACACCCCGGTGCGCAAAGTCGTGGATCGTGCCGCCTCAATGGTCACGGTGCCCAAGCTCTGTTTCTGCATGGTGGTGGATCATGCGCAATTGGCTGGACTTTTTGTCGGCTCGCCGGAGAACGCTTGGGATCAAGCGAGCGACCTCTCCCGGATGCTCCACATCACTTATAAGGAGCACCCGTTCAACACCGTGCTCTCGCGCGCGCCGTTGATGTACGATGAACTCTGGGTGGGCGGCAAATGCATGTACAAACTCGAGCCGGTCGTGGCGGACGGGGGTGAACTCATCATTTATGCGCCTCACATCCATGAGATCTCGCTGACCCATGGAGCCCTTATCCGGAGAATCGGGTACCATTGCCGGGACTACTTCCTGAAGCAGTGGGACAAGTACAAGGAGATTTCGTGGGGTGTGCTGGCCCATTCAACGCATGTTCGCGGCATTGGCACTTATGAAGACGGAGTTGAACATTGCCGGATTCAAGTGACGCTCGCGACTGGCATTCCACGCGAGATCTGCGCGGAAATCAACCTCGGTTACCGCGATCCCGCAACGATTGATCCGAATGACTTTGCAAACCGTGAAGACGAAGGGGTGCTGCTGGTACCGAAAGCCGGAGAAATGTTGTATCACCTCCGCAAACGACCCGATTGGGCGCGCGAAATGTGAAGATGGTCAATGACGAATCGCTATCGCCAAAAGGATCTGGGGACATGGAACGGTTCGTTGCGTTACGCGAATTCGAACCGGAAGCTCGCCAGCGGCTGCCACGCGCGATTTACGAGTACGTTGCGGGCGGCGCAGGAGAAGAGCACTCCATACGCGCCAACGAAGAAAGTTACCAAAAAATTTTCCTGCGCCCACGCGTGCTGCGATCCGTGGGGCCGGTTGACTTGGGCCAGGAACTGTTAGGCCGGCCGTTGCCTGCGCCCGTCCTGCTTGCCCCAGCCGCCTACCAACGTCTTATGCATCCGGATGGCGAGCTTGGCGCTGTCCAGGGCGCAATCCGCCACGGCGTGCCTTTTGTTCTCAGCTCAAACGCGACGGTGTCGATCGAAGAGACGACTGCGGTGCCCGGAGCTCGGTGCTGGTTCCAGATTTATGTTCAAGGCGACCGCGGGTTCACGCGCGACTCGATCGCGCGGGTCGAAGCGGCCGGCTGCGAAGCAGTGTGCGTGACGGTCGATACGCCAGTGCTCGGGTTACGGCCCCGCCAACTGCGGGCCGGATTCAAGATTCCGGGCGAGGTTCCCCTTCCCCACGCCTTACGCCTTAGAGCCGCGTCGGATCCCGGGCGGCACAGCGCGTTGACCTGGCGCGACGTGGACTGGTTGCGTTCGGTAGTGAAAAGCAAGCTGTTGCTCAAAGGCATCCTGCACCCGGCCGACGCGGAATTGGCGATTCAGGCGGGCGTTGACGGCATCATGGTTTCGAACCACGGCGGACGCAATCTAGACACAGTCATTCCCCCAATCGAGGCTTTGCCCGACATCACGCACCAGGTGGCCGGCCGCGTTCCCCTGTTGGTTGACGGCGGCATTCGGCGCGGCACCGATGCTCTGAAAGCTCTGGTCCGCGGCGCGAACGCGGTCCTGATCGGGCGCCCGTATCTGTACGCATTGGCGGTTGGCGGAGCTGACGGGGTCGCACGTTGCCTCTCACTGCTGATCGAGGAGTTGCGTCTAGCCATGGCCCTGGTCGGAGCGGCGTCCCTGCGCGAGCTTAACCGCGAGGTGGAGTGGCTCAATGAAGGAGTCAGGAGTTCAGGAGTTGCAGAATGAGAAGGCGGCTTCCTGGTTCTGTGATTGGTGATTACTCGGCTACCACGCGATTAAGATTTCACGCCAGGGCGAAGCTCTTCGAGGGAAGGATCCTGACTCCTGACCTGGACTCCTGTCATCTCGCTTCGTCCTCGATCGCGGTGCCGTGATGCAGGACCTCGAGGTAGATCGACCCAGGTCGGATCGCGCGCGAAACGTGGTAGGCAGCGAGGCAGGCCAGCATCAGCGCCGGGACCAATTGATACTCAAGGGTCATCTCGAACACGATCAGGAAGGACATCAGCGGCGCATGTGTAGTCGCAGCCAGAAACGCGCCCATCCCGATTACCGCGTAGACGATCGGCAGCGACGAGCCATGCCAGAGCGAATGCGCGCCACTCCCAGCGAGCAGTCCTAGCAGAGCACCGACGAAGATGGTCGGCGTGAAGACGCCGCCGACCGCGCCCGAACCGGTGGTGGCCGCCGTGGCGAATATCTTGGCGACCAGGACCGAGAATATCAGGGACAGTGGCCACGGCGTATGCAGTACCGCGTTAACTACGCCGTAGCCGTTGCCCCAAACCTCGGGTCGCCAAACCGAGATAGCACCCACCACCAGCCCGCCTAGCGCAAGCTTCAACGGGATCCCGAGCGGAAGAGACCCGGCCAGTCGTCGTGTGCCATCTAGCAATCCCATGAACAGCGGCGCCAACGCGCCCAGCAGCACTCCCATGAGCAGGAATAGCGGCAGATCCCACAGCGAAGTCACGTATAGCGGCGGGATCTTGTACACCGCTTCGTAGCCGAGTACCTGGTGCACGGTGACATTGGCCGTCACTGAAGCCACCATCAGCGGCCCAAGCCGGCGTATCATCAATGTGCCGTAGACGATCTCGGCAATGAAGATCGCACCGGAAAGTGCGGCATCATAAGCCGAAGCGAAGCCCGCCGCGGCGCCGCAAGCCAGAAGTAGGCGCAGATTGTCACCATCGAAGCGGGCCAACTGGCCCACCCAGGAGCCGGTCGCGGCAGCAAGTTGCACCATTGCGCCTTCGCGGCCGATCGAGCCGCCTGAGGCGATGGTGCACAGTGATGAAGCGCTGCGAAGCAGGGTGTTACGCACGTCCTGGCGACCGTCGCCGACAGCGATGGCTTCAAGGTAATCGGCCTGTTTTTTTCCTTTGCTGATGCGCCGCGCCCACCAAAGGAACACCCCGGCCGCAAAGCCGCCCAGTGCTGGCGTGATCGCCCGCTGCCACGGCGGAAGCGCCTCAGCCGCGGCCACCAAGCTTCCCGGATGGCCGGTCGCGAAATTTTCGGTAAACACCGTGCCTTCGTGAAAGGCGACTGTGGCGAGCCCGCCCGCCACGCCGATCAGCGCCGCCCATAGTAACAGCCACCGATCGTCCCCGTGGTAGCCCGTAGCCTGCGATGCCCGCTGCGTATCCGATCCACGATCAACTGAGGGCAATCGGTTTTCGCCGGACATTCGGGACAAATTATCAGTCTCGGGTGTTCACTACAACCTCGTGCGAAAGCATTCCTGCGGCGCGCTCGACGAGCTTCATCGTTGATATCCGAGCTCTTCGGCTTGCGAAACCCGATGTACCTCGGTCTGCTGACCTTTCTGATCGGGTGGTTTTTCGTCAGCGAGTCACCCTATTTTCTGATCCCGCCGGTTCTCTTTTTCCTGGCGATCAATTTCCTGCTCATTCCATTCGAGGAGCGGCTGCTAGTCGATCGCTTCGGTGAAGTCTACGAGGCTTACCGCAAGCGGGTAAGAAGATGGATTTAAAATAAGGGAACACTGCTGCCGAACCACTTGGTACCGAGACACAGGCGGGCCGCCTATGATACTTTGGACGCTGCTTACGCTTCCAAGTTCGTTGGCGATTTCACCCATCGAACCCGGAACTTCGAACCTGCGGGTCAGGCGGTTTACCGGACAAATGTGTAGTAGAGTATGGCACCGCCGAGTGCGGTAGCACCAGCCAGATAAAGAGTCGTAAAAACCCACGCAAAGGCCTGAAGAATCTCTTCGGAGCCGAAGTTAATAGGGCCTTTCAACCTATTCGAGGCCTTGGTTGTTTCGGAGGAAATCGCTGAAGTTTCAGCCGGAGCGAACGCTCCGCAGATAGAGTCTGTGTTAGTTATAGCATTCATATTGATGAAAATGATCTGATTTTTGGATTTACTTGCGTGTGACCAATCTAAATTGATAAACTTGCCGGGCTATGGCTCAGGAGAGCCCTTCTCTCTGGCTCAATCGGGCTATTACGCGCTTAATTTCATGGTGGACTGACGCGTGACCTGGCGACTTAATGATCGGGCAAACGCCCCGTGTATTAAGCACCGAAGGTGCGAGCGGACTACAGCCTGGGCTGAAGCGAAGCGGAGGCCGAGGAATCCTTTTTATACACGAGTGAGCGCTGAAGGCGCGGGCAGAATAAAACGTTCCCTTTAGGATTGAGCTCGCGCGTCCGCCGACGACTTTCCAACGCGCATTCAGCGCTGGTCGTCGAGAAAGGGGGACGAGAACGATTGGGGAGCCTCAGGCCAGACCGACATTCGCGACATGTTCTTCGTCCCAGCCGAAGTAGTGGCCCAATTCGTGGAGGTAGGTTATCCGAACCTCACGGAGAAACAGAGTCTTCTGATAACCCGTTGCTTGAGCCAGGGTATCGATAAAGAGGGTAATCCGTGGCATTTCATCAGGCCGAGCCGGTGGCCCATCCATCAAGGAATACCCTTCGAAAAAGCCTAGACAGGTGCCGCCTTTCCCGATCGTCGCCCGGCTGAAAAACACTGGGACCTCCTCTGCGCGGGGCCGGATCGACTTCGGCAGCGCGCGCTGCATCTCGACAATCTGCCGTTGGGCAAGATCCTCCCAATCGATCATGCAACTATCGTCCGCCATCATAGACTGGAATCAAGGGACATGGACCCACGGTTTGCAGTAAATTGCACCTGACCTCTCCGAAGCGAACCAGGAAAGCCCTACTACGCCAAGGCTTCGTAGGGCAAGCACCGGCTATAGGCCGACCGTCGACAACAATAGACTTGTGCTCCGGCCCCCTGATACACTCTGCTCGTATGCCATTTCGCGCGTTCAATTTGGGAGAGAACTTATGCAAAGCGGTCGAGGAAGCCGGCTACACGGAACCGACTCCGATCCAAGTGGAAGCGATCCCCAGGATAATGGCCGGGCACGACCTGATCGGAATCGCGCAGACCGGTACCGGTAAAACAGCCGCGTTCGTTTTGCCGATCCTTTCGCAGCTTTTTAAGGCCAGCGATTCGTCCCCAGGACGCGGAATCCGAGGGTTAATCGTCGCGCCGACACGGGAGCTGGTTGTTCAAATCGAGGAAAATGTGCGGGTTTATGCCAAATATTTGCCAGCACGGATCGCCACTGTGTTTGGCGGTGTGAGCGAACGTCCGCAGGTCAAAGCGCTTCGCTCCGGTGTCGATATTGTCATTGCAACACCTGGGCGGCTCCTGGATTTGGTCGGGCAACGGCATGGGGATTTTTCGGCACTCGGGTTCCTGGTCCTGGATGAGGCGGATCGGATGCTCGACATGGGCTTTATTCCCCAGATTCGACGCATCATTAAGATCCTTCCATCAAAACGGCAGACGTTAATGTTTTCAGCGACGCTTTCCAAAGAGATCGAGGCGCTTACGCAGGAGTTCCAGCACAAACCGAAGTTCGTTCAAATTGGAAGACGGTCCAACCCAGCTGAGACGGTCACGCAACTCGTTTATGAAGTACCGGCAGGTCTGAAGCCGGCGCTTCTGATTCACCTGTTGCGCGATCCTTCCTTCGATTCAGTGCTCGTTTTCACGCGGACAAAACATGGCGCCGACCGAATCGCGAGGCGTTTGGGAGGAGCGCAGATCACAACGGCAACCCTCCATTCGAATCGTTCCCAGAACCAGCGCCTGAATGCTTTGAAAGCCTTCAAATCGGGAGCGGTCCGCGTGCTCGTCGCAACCGATATCGCGGCGCGAGGGATTGACGTGGACGGGATTTCGCACGTCGTGAATTTCGATTTTCCGATGCACCCGGAAGATTATGTTCACCGCATCGGGCGGACCGGACGGGCGCAAGCGATCGGGGATGCCATCAGCTTTGTAACACCGGAGGATCGAGACGCTCTTCGGTCGCTGGAGCGATTCATCGGACGCGGCATTGTGCGAAAGCGGGCTGACGATTTTGATTACCAAGCGGTTCCTGCTGCCGCCCCGGAACGAAGAGAGAATCGTCCGTTTACGGAGCGCAAATCGCCCTCTCCCGCGAGTCGTAGCGCGCGGACGCCGAGCGGAGATACGCATCGGAATCGGCGGCAAGCCGGGAGACGTTTCAGGGGCGATAAATGGAAATCCTGATTGACGCAATTGCTCGAGACGCCTGTTCTACCTGCAAATCACCCGGCGAACTCTCCTGACATAGGGCTGTCAGCCTGCCGATCTAACGTGCGCACACCATTCGATTGGATCCGTTGCTTCCCATTCGAGCGGCTTGAAACATGAACTACCCATATCCCACCTTCTTTCTGGACGTCCAACTTGCAAAGAGACGATTAGAGCAGATTCTCGCCACAGGACCAGGCGTGCCCGGCGATGACGATCTGTCTCCGCTGAGGTCTGTGCACCATGCGCCCTGTATTCCCTCGATCGCATGTCTTAAGGCTGTCAGCATTTGTCAGAATTCTTGGCGCATCTCCACACGATGTGTCGCTCCGTCGGGCGCTAACACGCTCGAAAAGAGCGCAAAACCGGTCACCTTGACCAGGCCGAACTCCGTCTCCGCATAACTACGCAGAAACGGTTGAAGCGCTTGCCGGGAAATCCCTTTGGCGCGCGCCACGGTGACATGCGGATGAAAGGGTTTGAGATCCGCTTCGAGACCCGCGTGAAGGACCGCATCCTGAATGCGGCGATGCAGCGTAAAAAGATGAGGATGCCCCTTCCCCACACCCGCCCAGACCACCAATGGCCGGCCGCGCGACTCGAAGACACCGACGCCGCGCACCGGCAGAAAAAAAGGCGGCACCCGCACCTCTCCCAATGCCCCGCGCAACCCAACCTCCGCCGGCGCTTGCACGTCGCCGATGAAGCTGAGCGTCAGGTGAAGCTGTTCCTCGAGAAGCCAGCGCAGGCCGGTCAGATGCGGGTCGAGCGCGAGCAGCGCCAACTTGCAACTCGACGGAAGTTCGAGGCCGACGAAGAGTCGTTTCGGATTCCACACTTGATTCGGATCATTTCTGAATTGCGGGCCTAGCATCCAATTCATCAGCGACGTAATCAGCAATAGCCAATGATTTCAGGTTGATTTCAGGATCGCGATAAAAGTGGTCAAGCTCCGGTTCGATGACCGTCACTCCGCCAGGTAGTAATTCGTCGGCCAGAAGAGTCAGCCCGTCGTTCGGGCCAAATTTGCGCAAGTAGCTGTACCGAGCTTTGACGTCGTCAGCGACGTCGCCGGAAAGAGGAGCGGCGACATATTGCACAACTAAAATGTTCTGCGGCAATCTGATGCTGTTCATTCGCGCGCGGCTCGCCCGGGCAGTCAGGCCGGGCAAGCTCCGAAAATCAATCTTTTCGAACGAAAAGATGATCCGGACAATCCAGGACTTTGGCCATGTCATCACGCGATCCGCCAGAAGGGTTCCTCGTATTAGTCCTCCAACGCTTATCCATGCTCTTACGGAAATCGTCTCGTCCGGCCTGAGTATTCTCCCCAAAGCAAGAGCCGTCTCAGGACCGGCTTTACTCGTACTAACCAAAATTAATTTTGAGTGATTTCTACTTTCGGCGCGAACAATTCGAGCGATGATCTCGGCGTTCTCCTCTATTGTTCCATCCTCTTCAGTTGCGGCTAACTGAACATCAAGCCCCAGCTCACGCATCAGAGTCCTCTGGTTCAAAAAATCGGCTCCTGACGAAGGGTCGCTCAAATAATGAAACCCGGGAATAAACAGCATCTTATATCCACGCAGGCTGGTTCGGACGGTTCGAGCCCAGTTCCTTTGATGAATCAAAGACTCAACTCTCTGCAGCTCGCTCAAATAGCCGGCTTGAAACCTTTCATTGGTATGATCAGACAAACAGCGATTGATAAAATAGATGGTCGCGAAGTCTGGTGACGTTGCCTCTGATAGGTCCCTCAATGTGCGCCAGTCAAGGGGGCGGTCTCCAAAGCTCGCCTCGATGGCAGAAATCCGTTCAGCGGTGTTCCCACTTTCGGCGCGATGATTCGACGAGGCTGCCAGGTAGTCTTTGGCTAATGCAGAATCGACGGTTGTCGAGATGGTCGTATTCGCAAGGCGACCGGTAACCGGGATGGCTGGGTGAGAGACGCAAGTTTCCAGCGGCGCAATGTATGCTAAAACAGCAATAAGAATATGAGCGTGAACCCTGACGCAGCGCGACAGAGGCATCGACCGACGAATTCGCTCGTCGGCGGATCGACGTGCACTACGAAGCCTTGGCGTAGTAGTGCGTGCCGGAGTGTGGACGAGCAAAGAAGTCACAGAAATAGAGCGCAAAACCGGTCACCTTGACCAGGTCAAACTCCGTTTCTAACCTAATTCGCGCCGGTGTCCTTCGTCATCATATTCGTAGAGCTTACCTTCTTCTTCGTCTCTGGTTTTTTTGTGAGACCCGTCGCAGAATGGCTGATTCTTCGACAGCCCGCACATACAGATCCAGACAGATTTTTCCTGCGGTTGGATTGCAAGAGGTCCCTGGGCCGATTTCAGTACCTTACGCATAATGCATGGATTTAAGTGATTGTGAGCTTCGATGTCGAGGCACAACTAAACCGCATCAACAGCGCTGGAAGGAGAAGGAAAAATTTCATAAGCGGGTAACACAAAACAAATTCAAGATTTAGAACGCCTCACGGCGAGGTTCATCCAAGTTTTTTTTGACATGGTTCGCCGCTCGGATAGGCAAGGGATGCATGAGGTGTACTCCTTGTCCGCGCATGACCGAAATTAGTCTCTCGCGAAGCCCCGATGCGAAGACCTGCCGCACCCAAAGCTGAAAGAGTCTGACATCGATTCTGCTGTATGCTCGCCAACAGCGGTGCGCGCCGCCCGCTGTGCGACATATGCGATGTTCTTCGCGGACGGGATCGGGTTCGGCATCTGGGCCGGCCACATTCCCGCGCTGAAACAGAAGTTTCAGCTCAGTGATTCATCGCTGAGCATCGTGCTGCTCGCTATCGCAGCAGGATCGATCGTTTCGATGCCGCTTGCGGGCCAGACGGTACGGCATTTTGGGAGCAAGCGTTGCATCGCCGTCAGCATTGCTTCCTATGCGTTGTGCCTCGTCGCAATTGCGGTCGCGCCAAGTCTGATCCTGTTTGTTCTCGCGGCGCTCCTGTTTGGTGCGGCCAAAGGGGGCGTCGACGTCGGCATCAACGCCCAGGCGGTAGTCGTCGAGCAGTGCTATGGACGACCGATCATGTCTTCGTTCCAGGCACTCTGGAGTGTCGGCGGTCTTGCCGGCGGTTTTTTGACGAGCGCAGCGCTCGGTTTTGGCTCTACACCCCCGGTTAATCTCACGTCTATCGGGGCGCTGATTCTGCTGCTCGGCGTGCTCTGTTATTCGCCCCTCATGCGCGACGCATCCTCATCGTCGCGGGAGCCGGAGGGTGCAAAACGCTTTCGCCTGCCTGGTAAAGCGTTGCTGGCCGTGGCCATCCTCACATTTATTTCCTTGTTCTGCGAGGGTGTTCTCCAGGACTGGGCGGCGGTTTACATGCGGCAGGTAGTGATCGTTCCAGTTTGGGTCGCGGCGGTTGCGTACGCAGCCTACTCGACCGCGATGGCTGTGGGCCGGTTCATCGGAGACCGCATCGTGGCTTTGTTTGGCGAGCGATTTGTGATGCGCCTGAGCGGGGCGCTGATTATTGCCGGCTTGGCGACTACTCTACTGGTGCCACGTCCCGTATTCGCCATTGCCGGATTTGCGGTGGCCGGACTCGGCAATTCCAATCTGGTGCCGATCCTCTTTACCGCGGCTGGCCGCGATCCGATCCTCGGACCCGGACCCGGCATCGCCGCCGTTACCACCGTGGGCTTTCTTGGTTTTCTCGTCGGACCGGCGGTAATTGGGCTGATGTCAAAGTTCTTTGGTCTTTCAGTTGCCCTCAGCCTGCTGATTGTCCTCAGTCTGATCACCGCAGCTTGCGGCCCGGCGATTATCCAGTCGCACGCATCGTCTCGGACTATCGAACTTTGAACGTCAATTGGTCGTGTCCGACCACATTCGACCTCTATAGACTTCGGCGTTCTCCGCGGAATTCTTGGCGGCTGGCACCGTATTAGCAAAGCCCTGCTCCAGATCAGGCTCAGCCACAAACACGTCGTAGCATACGCGTCCCGCGTGTATTCCTTTCTTTGGACGCAGGCATTGACGTGGAAAACAGAATACACGCGAGACGCGTATGCTACTGTGGTTACGCCGCGCTGTGATCTTGTGTGCAAGACTTCATGTTGCTATTGCCATGGCACAACACAGGCCTCGTATCCTTATCCTCTGTGTCTGTGGCCTCTTCGCGAGTTGCCGCCCCCAATCCTCATCTAACGCACAGCTACTTCAGCAGGGTTACCTTTGGCAGAGAGACTGGACGCCGGCTGTCACTGCCGCCGTAACCGAAGCGGATCGCCAAATGGATGGTGTCGTCGTTCTCGGCACGGAGATTCAATGGGCCGCGGGGAGACCAACCCCGATCAGAACCAACCTCTCCTGGCAGACACTCAAGAGTCTCAAAAAACCGGTCTCTCTCGCGTTGCGCATAGATCCTTACCCGGGACCATTTCTGGAACATGACATCGCCGCGACCACGATCGTGCATGAAGCCACCCAACTGATTCAGGAAGCGAACGCTCGCCAGTTGGCTCTTAGCGAATTCCAGCTCGATTTCGATTGCTCACAAAAGAAACTGGCCGGTTACGAAATCTGGGTGCGTACGGTCCGCGCCGCTATCCATCCGGTCAAGCTGATCCTCACGACGCTCCCAGCCTGGCTGGATGAACCGGATTTCCCGGGTTTGATACGCCAATGCGACGGATACGTCCTGCAGGTGCATTCGATTCCAACCGGGCACCGGACCGGACACAACGTCCTATGCGATCCGGCACTTGCACGAAACTGGGTGACAAAAGCCGCCAACCTCGGTCGTCCATTCGATGTGGCGCTTCCGACCTACCGTTGTATCGCCGGGTACGATCCAGCGGGTAACTTGCTTGGGGTTGCGATGGATAGCGTGGCACCGGTTTTTGCGCCCGGGACCCGCATTCTGGACTTCGATTCGGATGCCGATGCGTTGGCAAAACTGGTCAACGATTGGCATTCAGCTCGGCCCGGATCCCTGAAGGGGATAATCTGGTATCGTTTACCCGTCTCAACCGATCGCCAAAACTGGCGTTGGCCTACGCTGCTCGCGGTGATGCAAGGCAGGGCCCCGTTACACCGGTTGGAGGTTTCCAGGCAGGGCGATAATCCGGTCGATCTGTCGGTTTCAAACAACGGCGAAGCGGACGTGCCGGTGAGTTGTACTGTCACTGTCACCTGGAAAGAGGGAATTCTGGTCGCCTCCGATGCGCTTCCCGGCTGGGACATTCGGGTGGAAGCGGGTCGCGCTTTGTTCAGGTCGAACAGTGGCCTGCGCTTGCCACCAGGAACTAAAATTGATATCGGTTGGCTCCGTTATGATCGGACACTACCAATCGCGTTGGAGGTCTCGGAAATCCTCCTTCCGATCAATTGAACTATTCGTCCGGTGTACTTTAGTTAGTTTCACCGCATGGCGTTTGTTGTTAGTCTGCTTTGTCCCTGCTTCGGCATTTGCCACCGGGTTTTATGGCCCGCTCCAATACCTGGATAACGGCGGTCGAAACATCGATCTCTCTCCGGAGTTCTACTGGGAGTTCGAAGTTAAAAGGCTCTCTGCAAAATATCATCCGGCTGAAAAGTTGGTTCTGGTAAAAATCGAAGATACCGACAACGGGGATAACAACTCGAATCCGAATCCAAAGTTAACGGCAACTGAACAGGCGGACGCGAATGATTTCGATGCGGCGATCAAGGAAGGTCGAATAAAGCCTCCCGATCCTGATAAAGCATCCAAGGATCACGAAGCCGCGCGCGACTTGATTTCGAAGACCGTTGAGAAGACCACCGATTCTCTTCCCGAAGAATTCGATTCAGAATTTGCCGACTACGACCGAGGCGCTTTTGCGTACCGGCGCGGCAAGGAACATTGGGCCGAAGCAGCTAAAGCCTGGCAGCAA
>Ga0074045_10002899_pt1 | contig 15652 bp, 17 predicted proteins | sample BogForMeECP23OM2_FD_94442 | JGI IMG/M metagenome (GOLD analysis project Ga0074045, IMG submission 94442) | Bog forest soil microbial communities from Calvert Island, British Columbia, Canada - Bog Forest MetaG ECP23OM2 | ecosystem: Environmental > Terrestrial > Soil > Wetlands ...
AGTCGGGGCGTAGCGCAGCCTGGTAGCGCACCTGCCTTGGGCGCAGGGGGTCGGAGGTTCAAATCCTCTCGCCCCGACCAGTTACTTCTTTCTTTTCAATTCACTGTGCCCGACGTGGATTGGTTCACATCAGAAACCTGGGTCCATTTGGGTCCAAATATCAAACGCTCGACGCTATCAACTGCCCGGCGGCGGAGTCGGATGTGCCTGGCGTTCGCAGGAGAGGAAGAAACAGGAATGCCGCCCCGGCGATAACGAGTAGCACGCGATTTAACGTGAGTGTTTTTCGCCGGGGCGGGGCTTGCTCTTGCGCATCCATCGCGTTCCAGTTCGCAAGCCAGGCGTTGTAGCGCCGGACCTCGCCTAGCGCCTTGAGCGTCTTAAGTGCCGCTAGGGCTGCAAGAGCCGCCAACCACCAGGGCAGGCGACCCTGAAACCAGCCCATGATGACGGAGCCGTAACCCATGAAGAGCAGAATCGCGAGAATCGGTCTGCCCGCAAGGCGGGCGAAAAGTGTAGGAGCAGTCATTGTTTGAACCTCACTAACATCCAGTTGGTGCCGCTTGCGTTGAATTTTCGGGCGCTCTGAAACCAGATGGCCGTGACGATATTTCCGTTTTGGGGACCGCCTGTCTTTAGTCTCCGAGCGAAATCCCCCGGCTCGATGGCATATTCCATGCTTTCCGAATAGCCTTCGTTTTCGTTGCGGCTGGTTCCCCTGCCCTTGTTGGCACCCCAGTTGCTTCCCTGACCGCTGGAATTGCCTGAGCCGGAGTTAGAGCCGTGATTGCCACGCCCGCCCTGGTAGCTGGAGGAGGAGCCGCTGTTGAACGACGAGCCGCTATTTTCGCTTTCGCCAGTATTCATGCCGATGTTGAAGTTGTCGGCTTTGCCACGGCTGCCGTTCTTGCGGCGCGTTAACACCTTGCCGATGACGCGGGAAGCATATTCATTTGTGTCCGGGCACAAGTTAGCCCCGTAGACGCGAGTCGTAAATTTTCCCACCAGGGTCTGAGCGTCCTCACGCGCCGTTGAGCCGCCCATCTTGGAGTAGTAGGTTGGAAGCGACTGCGTGAGATAGACGACGCAGCAACGGGAGTCCCGGCAGAGGCCCAGGAATTGACCGTCGTAGGAGTTGACGAATTCCTGCGCTTCGTCCGACCAGAGGAACACGAAACGATCACGGTACTCTAGCCGCGAGGAAGCGGATTCGCAGACTCGCCGAGAAACTTTTCCGCCCCCCGAAAGAGGGACCAAATGCCTAAAACCAGAAATCTTTCTAAAGGAGAACGCTCGAAAAAGCAGGTAGAGAAAAAAACCGTTACTGCGGAGCAGCCGTCTGAGAATTCATCTAAAGCAAACTACTCCAGAGTAACCTTGAAGCCCATACCACCTGGGACGAAGTTCACCCTGCTGAACAGCGGTGTTGCAATGGTGCCCGAACTACCCGAACTCTCGGACTATGAACGTTGGAACAACTTGTGTACAGCAGCCGCAGAGCATGTCCTGCTGGACACGACAGTGCCCGGCCATTCGGGGGATGCTGCACGAATCAAAAAGCTTATATCCGATCTTGTGGAATCCCATCAGAGAAAGAGTTAGTTCCGCCATTTATTCTTCTGTCGGAGTTTGTCTTTAGCTAGTTTCCTCTCCATGTTCGCGACATGACTTCCCGTCGCTGCGTCCTTCAGTTCCTGCCGGATGCGCTCGACCTCTTCCTTCGACATTTCTGGCGGACTATCCTTGAGCGCATCTTCCGACAAGGCGTCGCACAGATTGTTAAGCTGTTCCTGAGGGGTGAGAGGTTTTTTCTTCATGTGGGCGGGGCCTGCGGCGTTAAATTCGCAAGACCCTACCCTCTCCGCGTCCGTCAGGAAAGTTAAGAATTTATGACGCAGCCTTGATCCCATCATGCGGGCGTTCTTTTGCGGATGGGAGATTGAACAAAGCCCTGTCGGCTTCCCGCACGAGGAATTTTCCCAGCTCTGCCATCAGCAGTTTGGAAAATTCGTTATCCTTGGCCGCCCACTCCAAGACCGCTGCCCCTGCCAGTATCTTGCGGCGCGTGTCGGTCTTGCGTTCGTTGCTCCGTAGTTTGTTTTCCTCCTGTTTGATCCGCGCATTAACGGCATCTCGCTTCTCCTTGAGCCGCTTCAGTTTGCTGCTAGCCATATTCGTTCCTCCAAAAGCTAATGTTCTCGAAACGGACGTTTCAGACGCATTCTTTTTATGACTCTGTCCAGAATTCGTTTCTCGCGAGCATTTGTTTGTGAGGGTGATTTCTTGTTGCCAAGAAGAGAACGCCACTATAGCGAGTGGAGAGTTAAACGCACCTCAATTTTTCAGATTCCCATGCCAGCATTAACCGCGTGGAGAGGAAGCCCGAAGGGCGCACTTATGCAAACTGAAGTTTGCGTGCGGCAGGGATTTCGATTCCCTGCACCTCGACAAGGGGAGTTCCTTCCCCTCGACCCTGACCAACCCTGCGCGGTTTGGATGCCTGGAACGCGTCGCCGTTCCATCACGACAAAGGGCGCCGACCCGCGCCCCTTGACCCCTGCCCAACCGTGCGCCGGTTGGACCTCGGCACGGTTTTCGCACCCTGCACCACGACGGGGAGCATTGCCCCCTGCGACCCCATTAAGGCGCGTGCGATATGAGCACCATCACCACCGCGAGCTGGTATCACTGTAGCGTGAAGCCGGTCAGCCGTTCCGCTGGACGCTCCGTTGTCGCAGCGGCAGCGTATCGCCTGGGCGAGTGCCTGCATGACGAGCGCTATCAAACCGTGCATGACTATACGCGCAGGCGAGGCGTTGAATGCACCTTCACCGTCGCGCCGGTCGATGCCCCTGAATGGGCGCATGATGCGGAAGCTTTATGGAACGCCGCTGAGCGGGCGGAGACACGCAAAAACAGCACACTGGCGCGTGAGGTGGAGCTGGCCCTGCCCTCTCTTCTCGAACCCGCCGAACGGGAGCGCATCGCTGAGCGATTTGCAGAGGCGCTGGTGGAGCGCTACAAGGTCGCAGTATCCGTGGCGATACACAATCCCGGCAGGCACGGCGACGACCGGAACTATCACGCGCAAATTTTATTCACCACCCGCGAGATGATGCCCGACGGATTGGGGAAGAAAACCCGCGTCCTGGACGACAGGAAGACCGGCCCGCAGGAAGTAACGAAACTCCGCAAGCTTGCCGCCGACATCATTAACGAACATTTGGCGGCAGCCAATGCCGACATCCGCGTGGATCACCGCAGCTTTAAAGAGCGAGGCATTGAGCGGGAACCGACGACCCATCTAGGGCCAGCCGCAAATGAGATGGAGCGCCGTGGGGAGCAAACGGATCGCGGGAATGTGAATCGCGAAGCGGCTGAGATCAACCGCGAGGCGGAGCAAACGGAAACGCTGGTTGCCGAGCGTGAGGCTCTCGACAAAGCCATCGAAAACGAGCGCGAGCGCATTAGCTCGCCCCCTTCCGACCCTGAGGACGCGCTGGAGCGAATGCGCGATGCAGCCGCGCCTTGCCGTGAGGCAATAGCGAAGGACGGAAGTGTGCCAAACATAGAAAATGACGGCCTGAAATGGTGGCAGAGGCTTGGAATACAGCTCGCAGAAAAGGCCCGCGAGTTTGCAATAGCGCTTGCGCAGAAAGCGCGTTATTTCTGGCGGTCGAGGGAAGAGGACCACCAGCCGAAAACCGAACGTGACCACGACGACAGGGGGATTGACCTGTGAGCAGCGATGCAGAGAAAACTGGACTTGGAAGGCTATGGAGCGGAGGCACGGCGAAGGAGAAAGCGAACCGGCCAGAACCCCCGCGTCCGAACGACAATGTTGTGCAGCTCAGGCCCGACCGCTCCTATGTCGCGCACGAGGTGCGGGAGCATCCGCAGCGGCTGCATATTTGCTGCGCTACTCAGCCGTCGCACTACCCGGCCTATAGCTCACTCCTCAACATCATCCACGATCACAACTTTGATAAGGCGTTTACGCTGGTTTACTCATTCATGTGTAAGCGCCGGAGCAAAAATAGACCACATCACGCCGCGGAAGCGGCGTGATGCGGCGGAGTAAAAGTAGACCGCCGGATTTTTGTTTCACGAGGTAGGGGGCCTACGGGGGTAACGGAGCTGGTTCAGTTCCGTTGAGCCCAGGGCCGAGATCGTGGGACACCGGAGGGATGTACCAGGTGGAGATCTATGGGCGTGTACGGCGTGCGGTTTTAGTCGAGGGCAGAAGTCAACGGTCGGTCGCGCGGGAGTTTGGATTGGCCCGCGTGACGGTACGCAAGATGTTGGGATATTCGATTCCGCCGGGCTACCGGCGGAAGGAGCCCGCGAAACGGCCCAAGCTGGGACCGTGGGTGGGCGTGATCGACGCCATTCTGGAAGAAGACCAGACCCAACCAGCCAAACAGCGGCATACCGCCAAGCGGATCTTTGACCGTTTGCGGGCGGAGCACGCGTTCCCCGGCGGTTACACGATCGTGAAGGACTACGTCCGTCGGTGCCAGCAGCGCAACCAGGAGATGTTCGTTCCGCTGACCCACGCGCCTGGCACAGCCCAGGCCGACTTCGGGCAGGCGCTGGGGATTGTGGCCGGCGTGGAGTGCACGGCGCACTATCTCGCGATGGACCTTCCCCACTCCGACGATATCTTCGTGATGGCGTTTCCGGCCGAGAGCACAGAAGCGTTTCTGGAAGGCCACATACAGGCCTTTGCCTATTTTGGCGGAGTGCCGATTTCGATCCTGTACGACAACACCAAGCTGGCGGTGGTACGGATCCTGGGCGACGGCGAGCGCCAGAAGACACGAGCCTTCTCCGAGCTGCAAAGCCATTACCTGTTTGCCGACAAATTCGGACGTCCTGCCAAGGGCAACGACAAAGGCAACGTGGAAGGTCTGGTGGGCTATGCCCGCCGCAACTTCCTGGTGCCGGTGCCGCGAGTGAACAGCTGGGCGGAGTTGAATGCGTATCTGCTGGAGCAGTGCCGGAAGCACCGTCAGCATCGCGTCCGCGGCCAGCAGGAGACAATCGGAGAGCGCTTCGAGCGTGATGGTGCGGCGTTGTTGCCGCTGCCGGCGGCGTCGCTGGAAGCCTGCGAGAAGCGCGTGGCACGCGTCAGATCGACCTCGCTGGTGCGCTACCGTGCCAACGACTACTCGGTACCGACCGCCTACGGTCACCGCGAGGTATTGGTCAAAGGCTACGTGCACGAGGTGGCGATTGTTTGCGGCAGCGAGGTGATTGCACGCCACCCCAGAAGCTACCAGCGCGAGGACCTGATCTTCGACCCGCTGCACTATCTGGCGCTGCTGGAGCAGAAGACGCGCGCCCTGGATCAGGCAGCACCACTGGCGGGCTGGGAGCTGCCCTCCTGCTTTGCCCAGTTGCGGCGACGGCTGGAGGCGCGGCTGAAGAAAGGCGGCAAGCGCGAGTACGTTCAGGTCTTGCGCCTGCTGGAAACCTTCCCCCTGCATGAACTCATGCCTGCAGTCGAACAAGCCCTGGGTCTGGGGACGATCAGCTACGACGCGGTGAAGCATCTCCTGCTGTGCCGCATCGAGCGGCGTCCACCCCGGCTGGATCTGGAGAACTATCCTCATCTGCCGTTGGCCCGTGTTCACACCACGCAGGCCGCCGAATACATGGCACTGCTCAGCGAGGTGAACCCATGAGCGGCACCACGAACCCTCCCCTCATGGACACACCCCAGGTGATGTTCACCGAATTTGAATGAGGCCTTGCTTCCGGAACTGCAGAAAAGTCTCGACTTCTTTGGCAACCCAGTCGGAATTCCGCGCCCCCACGGTATCGACCAGGGCGAAGCGCTTGCTTCGCCTTATTGCCTTGACAATGGCTTGACTTAGAGGGTCGCCGGCGTTGAGTTCGCGTTTATCACGAAAAACCGTGAAGCCCGCACCTTCCAGCTTTGCTTCAAGGAACTCGGCGTAGGTCGTGCCGTCGCTCCGTGCATAGCTAATGAAGACGTCAAAACCAAATAGAAGGCGAGCGGGAGATCGCAATGATGAGGCGCGCGTGACACTGTGGATCCAGTTCGCCATTTTGCGACTCTCGGTTAGGGGAACTTTAGCACTATTCTTCGCTAAACGTCACAAACCTGCCTGCCCTGCACTCCGCCTTCCCACCCCAATTCGTGCAAAGGCAGCGCGAATTGGGGGCCCCGGTTTCGGCGTAGCCTTGCCCAGAGTGTTGCCGAAGGGTGCTGAGCTAAACTAGCTGACACTTATGGCACTTCAGGTGGCCACAAGAGCTGACGACTCCGACCGCCGTGTCACTGCGGCGGCGACGTCGATCTGGCTTAGCGATACGGCTTGGCTCATCTACATCGCGCTGGCGACCGTCATCGTGCACCTCGTCCTCGGCAACCGTTACGGAATCCATCGCGATGAGCTGGCAACGCTGGAAGACGCGCGGCACCTGGCGTGGGGCTATCCCGCCTATCCGCCGGTAACGCCGTTTTTCGGGCGGATTTCGCTGGATCTGTTCGGCACGTCCATACGCGGCTTCCGTTTCTTTGCCGGACTGGCGCAAGCGATCGTCGTGGTGCTCACGGGGTTGATGGCGCGCGATATGGGCGCCCGCCGGGGGGCACAGCTCATCGCTGCGGTCGCAGCCGTCCCATTTTGCCTGGGCGGTGGATACGAGATGCAGTACGTGGCCTTCGATTGCCTGGCCTGGGTAGCGACGGCGTACTTTATCGTTCGGCTGCTTGTATCCGATGATCCGCGATGGTGGCTAGGCATCGGCGCCAGTATTGGCTTCGGCATGCTCTCGAAGTACACCATCGGCTTCTTCGTGGTGGGCATTGTCGCGGCCTTGCTGCTTACCGACGCGAGGCGCTACCTCAAGAGCAAATGGCTTTGGATCGGGGTAGCGATTTCCGTTCTGGTATGGCTGCCCAACTTGCTGTGGCAGGTGCAGCACAATTTTGTCTCGCTCGATTTTCTCAGCCACATTCACGCCCGCGATGTGCGCCAGGGGCGGACTGCGTACTTTCTGCCCCAGCAATTGCAGCTCACCGGCCTTCGCTTTCCGCTGGCCGTGGCTGGGCTGTATTTCTGCCTGATTGCCCGCGATGGTAAGCGCTTCCGCATGCTGGGCTGGATGTACGTCATCACTCTCCTGCTGTTCATTGTTGCGAAGGGGCGCTGGTACTACATGGGACCTGCGTATCCCATGCTGTATGCGGCCGGAGCCGTATGGGGAGAGTGCTGGGTGGCCACGATGCAACGTCGCAGGGCCGTAACAATCCGCTGGCTTGTGTGGACGGCGCTTGCGGTCGACATCCTTCTCACCGCAGCGTTCTGGCTGCCGGCCGCGCCGCTGAACACGCGATGGTGGGACATCAACAACCAAGTGCAGGGCGACTTCCGCGAACAGATCGGCTGGCGCGAACTGGTTCAGGAGGTAGCGAAGATTCGGGATTCACTCGCACCGGAGGAAAGGGCGCATCTCGGCATCATTGGCACAAATTACGGCGAAGCCGGCGCTATCAATCTTTATGGCCCTGAATATGGTTTGCCGCGCGCGATCAGTGGCATCAACTCGTTTTGGTACTACGGCTATGGTGATCCTCCGCCGCAGACGCTTATCGTGATCGGCCTCAGCCAGAAGTTCGTGGACCAGCATTTCGCATCCTGCAGGCTGGCCGGGCACACCTGGAACCAATACGGGGTCAAGAACGAGGAGACCGAGGACCATCCGAACATTTACGTTTGCGGCCCGCCAACCGTGGGCTGGCCGGAGTTTTGGAAGGACTTCCGGTACTACGGCTAAGAGTTTCTTCGGCCATGGCACGATTGGCCCGATTCAGGGGCCCAAGGTACTTCTCCGAGGCGGGGGAAGTTGATCCGAATGGTTGGAGTACCGGAACCCGATTCGACATCCTGTCTTCACCTGCCACTTGGTTTCGTGAGAGCTACAATGGCATGTGAAGAAACTTATCGTTGTCGTCATCGCGATTGTCGGGTTGCTGCTCGTGTTTTTAGTGGCACGATCAGCTACCCCAGTTGTAGAACTTTCGTCTCCAGCCGCCACCCTGGGCCAAGCCACTCCCATCGCCGTTCACGTACGCGACCCACGTGGCATTCGCAGCGTCCAAGCGTTCGTAGAGCAGAATGGCGCCCGGTATCAGGTCTTTGCGATGGCGCAGCCGTCGAAGTTGCCGGACAGTACCTGGAACTTCACGGCCGGCGTCAAGACGACTCCCCAGTTGCAGGCGGGCAATGCGAAGTTGATTGTTGAAGCGACCTCGAACGACCTGCTTAGAAAGACTGGCCGCGCCGAACGCGAGGTGACCGTCATTACGCAACCGCCGACGGTCAGCGTTGATTCAGAGCAGCACTACCTGTACCTGGGGATGGCAGACCTCGCCACGTTCAATGTCTCGGGCAGTTGGACCGAAGCGGGAGTGCGCGTGGGCAATGAGAAATTTCGCGCCTGGCCTTTGCCGGGCGGCAAGCCGGGTCTGTTTTCACTGTATGCATTCGCCTGGAACATGCCAGCCGATACCGTGCCTGTGGTCTATGCCGCGAACGGTGCAGGAAACGACGTAACCAGCCCTCTGGTGGTCGTGTTTCCGAAGAAGGAGCAGCCAAAATACACGACGCATGACTTACAGGTAAGCGACGCTTTCCTGAACAAGGTGATTAACGAGCTTGACCCGAACGGAACGGGTGATCCGGTCGCGCGCTTCGTAAGAGTGAACAGCGAGATGCGCCAAGCCAACAACAAGACGCTCTCCGATCTGCGGCTCAAGACCGCCGACCGGTTCCTGTGGTCCCGGCCTTTCATCCGGCAGCCGCACTCTCAGGCTGAGTCGAACTTTGCCGACGTGCGGAATTACATCTACCAGGGCAAGAAGATCGACCAGCAGGTCCACTTGGGATACGACCTGGCGGTTACCCAACACGTCGGTGTGCAAGCGGCGAATGACGGCAAGGTTGTGTACGCCGCTCCTCTGGGGATTTACGGCAACTGCATCGTCGTGGACCACGGCTATGGACTACAGACGATCTATGGCCATCTCAGCCGGATTGACGTCCATGAAGGCGACACGGTAAAGCAAGGCCAGGTGATGGGCCTGAGCGGCATGACCGGTATGGCGGGAGGCGACCATATCCATTTTGCGATGCAGCTCGACGGCGTCCAGATCGATCCCAAGGAATGGTGGGACGCCCACTGGATTAAGGACCACATCGCGAGGCGAGTGGAGCTTCCGGGATTCAACCCGTAACGCGTGTCTCCCAGCATCACAGGCCTCCTCACCGCGGGTCTACGATTCCCAGGGCGATCATGCCAAGGGCGGTGATGCTGGGCAGGAAGAAATAATCTCCGCCGCGCAATTCAACAAAGTTCGGCAGCTTACTGCAGATGAAGGGAGGGTTGGCCGGATCCTCGTCGCCCTGGACCACGAACCTTCCTCTTCCGCCATGATTGCCCATCAGCGGGTCCTTGTCGTTGCCCAGTTTCTGATCATTCCCGTAGTCAATCCATTGCTGCTGAACAAACTCGAACTGGCGCGAGATGCTGGCATTCAATACCATGAAGGCGACACCTCGATCGTCCTGATCGCTCACCGGTTCGCCTTCCGGTACATACGTTCCATACGGCATCCCACGACGCGTAATCCGCCGGCGGTTGATCAGACGCCCGTTGAATCCAAACGCATCTCGCGGATGCACCCGGCGCACGTGGGACCCCATCGGGCACTTCGTACCGCCAGCGTCGCTTCCGTAAGTAAAGTTGGTATTCCGCTGGGGGTCCTGGACGAGCACAGGGTCCTGCCGGTCGGGTGCCAGCTCGATTGGCGTCCCATCCCTCCATCGTCCCACCATTTTCGCAGCCAACTTCTCTTTGCCTCCCGAATAGGCGGCGCCCCACTCGTCCAGTCGCTGGCGAAATGTCGCCACATTCTGATGCAGCTTGCGATATACCATGAAGGTTCCGTTGGCGGCAAAGATGTGCGGTATCGGCGCGACCGGCAGCTCGCCTGCCTCATCGGCGTACCCCAGCAGCAACTCCCCAGTCGCAAGGGGCGCCCACGCACCTTCAGGCGTTAACTTGCCCTGACCGGGCTGAGACCTGCGTTCCACGCCCAGGTAGTCAGGGTTGCCAAAGCCGTCTGTGAACCCGAAGTGCTCTTTGGGCGTGAAGTCGCCATTAATCTTGATTGCAGACGCATCCTGATAACCGACAACCTCGGCGCCTTCCGTCTCCTGAATCTGCTGCAGCAGGTCGGCATAGCAGTCAGCCAGGGCCGACGGCGATTGCGCATGAATGCCCACCCAGGCATGAACTCTTCCGCTTAGCCAGATCTCGTCCCAGTGCTCAAAGGAATTGAGGCCGGTATCTCCAAGAATGCCGCCGCGGTCTTTCATCCCCTGCTGAAACTCCACCGGGAAGCTCAGCAGGGTGGCATCCGGCAGTTCGAAACTCGCCAGGCCCTTATGCGTGAAAGCAATGTTGAGCGTGCTTTGAGGCTTGGCCTTGTCCCAGCGCTGCCCAGTGGTGATCTTGCCCAGCAGGCGGCCAGTCAGCTTGCGTGCCCGATCGGCACTCGACATATGCAGGAACACGTACCTCGCCAGCGGCAGGTTATACCCTCTCAGCGCAAATCCCTGGATGTCTGTGGGGTTCAACTTACTCATTGCGACCGCCAGTCTTGATGTCTCGCTCGATGTTCCCGGCACCCGGCTTGGGTGCAGGTGTGGAGTCTAATTTCTGCATGAACCCAGTAAATTCCTGCTGCAAGTGGGCCGGATCGTGACCCTGATGCTCGCTGATAAAGTCGGCAACCGCGCGCTGCGTCTGCAACGCGCGCAGCGTCTGGAGAACGCTCTTGTCGTTCACAGCGGCAAAGTAGAAGGTTGTCTCGATCTGACAAGCCTTCATATAACCGATGAATGCGTCAACGTCCCTTGCTCCCGGGTACCCGACGCAGTGTCCCCAGATGGCATCGAGATGATGGGGAACAGTCTTCGCCAGTCCGGCCAGGTAGGACTCCAAGTCCCCGTCGCAATTGGACTCAAATACCAGATACTTCGACTTCAGATGTTCCTCACAAGCAGGCATGCCGACGTAGATCACATCATCCATGACCACCAGTCTCGCCAGGTGCGTGCCCGGCGCAAGCGCGAATGGACTGTCTACGCCCACCGGGAGTTCAGCGAGATACTTGCGAATTTGCAGATCATGCGAAGGGACAGCCTTCTGGTCGTCGATGATAGGAGACAGAATCGTCAGGCCGTACACGCTGCCGCTTTGGTTTGCCATAATCCTTCCCTAAAACACGACGGGAGCTTCCCCCGTCTCACCCAGGTGGGCTTGGACCTCGATCACGAATCGCAGGTATTCGTCACGGAACTGCTGCGGACCCAGACCCTCGCTCTTCTTGGCAAAACTCTCCAAGGCAGACTGCACAGTATGCGCTGACTTCAGATCGTTCGCGGTCGCCTGCGGATAGGCAGTGTAGTAGTAGTCGGTGTCGAACTGTAACCGCGCGATATATTCCTTGAATGGGGTTACAGGCACCGATCCCGGGAACTTCTCGCTCCATCGCCAGATCGCATTCAGCCCTTTGCTGAGTACCGCTGAGAAGGCGTCAATATACTGGTTCCAGGTCCCGTTGAAGTTGCTGAAAAACAGCAGATAGTCATACTGCAGGTCCTCCGGCTTTTGCCCATCGCCCAGGAAGGGAAGTTTTCTTCGCGGTATGATGACCCAGCGCGCGAACTCAATAAACGACAGATTGATCAGATCTGCCTGTAGCGGCTTCACCGCTCCCAACACCAGGAAGAACCCGCGCAGAATCCACGTTTTCCAGGGCTTCATCGGCGTGATGGCGTTCATCGCGTAGACTTTGCCGTTGATGTTGCTCATCCGAACTCCTGTGCCGCCCCGAGGATTTCTAGAGAGTATTGCGTGACCGTCGCAATTGCAAACTGCCTGAGTAACTCATCCCGATCCAAGGAGCACAAGCCCCAGCGTAGTGCCGGAGTGTGCCCCGGAAGGCGCGCAGCGAGAACCTTGTGTAAAGAGGACCGCGACACGCGACCACGACGCATCGCGGTCCCTGGATTTGAAGCCGGACTGAGTCACCGGGCTAAAAGTCACGGTGCTTCCGCGGAAGTTATCTAATATGCTGAAAATAATAAGCTTATATGGTTAATCTTAAAATTTCGCCCCAAATATTGACAATATTACACTCATATTTTATGATTCTTGTACGCTAATCACGCATCTAAGATTAGCGAAGGTTGTTACGACCCGAGATTCTAATTTAAGAGGAGCTTGCACCATGACTGTATTGACCCGTTGGGACCCCTTCCGTGAACTGTATTCGTTGCAGAACCGCATGAGCCGCCTGTTCGAAGAGCAGTACGGCGGCGGGCGCGAAGAGTCGCTGACCGCTGGCGCGTTCGTTCCGCCGGTTGACATTTACGAAGACGAGCACAGCGTCCAGTTGAAGCTGGAAGTGCCCGGCATCGACGAGAAAGATCTCGACATCAAGGTCGAGAACAACACGCTGACCATCACCGGCGAGCGCAAGTTCGAGAAGGAAGAGAAAGAAGAGAACTTCCGTCGCGTCGAGCGCCGCTATGGAAGCTTTACCCGCTCGTTCACGTTGCCGAACACCGTGAACACCGAGGACATCAAGGCCAACTATGAGAAAGGTGTTCTGAAGATCGAGCTGGCGAGGCGCGCGGAAGCCAAGCCGAAGCAGATCAAAGTCAACATCGGCGGCCAGAAGACCATCGAGGGCAAGAAGCCCGAGGCCCAGACCCAGAGCGCAAGCAAAGGGCAGGTTGCCTAATCCAAGTTTCGCCCTTCGGTGAGATTCCGCGAGGGAGACGAACTGGGGAGTTCAGAGGGAGGCAGAACTTGGCCTCCCTTTTGTTTACCGACGGAACTCACCGGGGGCGGAAGATCGTGGCCAGGGTGACGGATTGGCGGCACTCGGTTAACATGCTCGCTGGGAGGAGGATTCTATGCCCGTGGCGCAGCAACATAGTGCAACCCACCGATTCACTGTCATCTTCGAGAAGGAAGATGAGGGCGGTTACCACGTGTTTTGTCCGACCCTGCCCGGATGCCACACCCAAAGTGAGACGGTGGAGGAAGGCATCTCTAACATTCGCGAGGCGATTCAGCTCTACGTGGAGACTCTGGTTGAAGATGGGCTTCCAATTCCGCAAGAAGACATTTTCATCAAGCCGATTGAGATTACCGCGTGAGTCCGAAACTCCCGGGGGTGAAAGGCAAAGAGCTTGCCCGCATAGCGCAGCGGCTCGGCTTTGAGTTCCGGCGTCAAACCGGCAGTCATGCCATTTACGTTCGGGCTCGCGATCACCGCCGGGTGGTCATTCCAATGCATGCCGGCCAAGATCTTAAGCCAAAGACATTGCGGGGCATCATTGACGATTTGGGCATTACTGTCGAGGAGTTCCAGAGAATGCTCTGAAAGACAATCCTAACGCTATCGTGGAGTTCTTATGGCAATTCGTTGGGACAAATTGACCGTAAAAGCGCAGGAGGCGATGCAACGGGCGAACGATCTCGCCAGCGAGCACGGCAACCCTGAGCTGCAGCCCGTCCATATTCTGGCCGCGCTGATCGAAGATCGAGAGGGCATTGTGCCCCCGCTTCTGGAGCGTGTGGGCCTGCATGTTTCCACGGTGCAGGCCGAGGCGATGCGGGAGATCGAGCGCCTGCCCAAAGTGTCCGGCAGCGGGGCCACGCAGGCGCATCTTTCCGATGCCGCTTCGCAGATGCTGGAGAACGCCTTTAAAGAGGCGGCGAATTTTAAGGACGACTACGTTTCCACCGAGCACATGCTGCTCGGGATGACCAAGCTGAAACGCGATGCGGCCAAGGAAATCCTGGCAAAGGCGGGCGCCACCTACGACAACCTTTTGCGCGGCCTGACCGCGGTGCGCGGCAATCAGAAAGTGACCGACCAGAATCCTGAAGCGAAGTATCAGGCGCTGGAGCGCTACGCGAAAGATCTGACCGAGCTGGCGCGTCAAGGGAAGCTCGATCCGGTGATCGGCCGCGACGAGGAAGTGCGCCGCGTCATCCAGGTTTTATCGCGCCGGACGAAGAACAATCCGGTGCTCATTGGCGAGCCGGGCGTTGGCAAGACGGCCATCGTGGAGGGTCTGGCGCAGCGCATTGTGTCGGGCGACGTTCCCGAGCAGCTCAAGAACAAGCGCGTTGTTTCGCTCGACCTGGGCGCGATGCTGGCCGGAGCGAAGTACCGTGGCGAGTTCGAAGACCGCCTGAAGGCAGTGCTGAAGGAGATCGAGCAGTCGCAGGGGCAGATCGTTCTGTTCATCGACGAGCTGCACACGCTGGTCGGCGCGGGTGCTGCCGAAGGCGCGATTGACGCCTCCAACATGTTGAAGCCGGCGCTGGCACGCGGCGAACTGCGTGCCATCGGCGCGACCACGTTGAATGAATATCGCAAGTACATCGAGAAGGACGCAGCGCTGGAGCGCCGCTTCCAGATCGTCTTCGTGGGCGAACCCAACGTGGAGGACACCATCGCGATCCTGCGCGGGTTGCGCGAGAAGTACGAAGTGCATCACGGCGTCCGCATCAAGGACTCGGCCATCGTCGCAGCCGCGACGCTGTCGCATCGCTATATCTCCGATCGCTTCCTTCCGGACAAGGCCATCGACCTCATCGACGAAGCCGCGGCTTCGCTGCGCATCCAGATTGATTCCATGCCGACCGAGATTGACCAGCTTGAGCGACGGGCGACGCAGCTTGAGATCGAGCGGCAGGCGCTGAAGCGCGAGGACGATCCTAACTCGCGCGAGCGTCTGGCTGCAGTGGAGAAGGAGCTGGCGCACATCAAGGAAGAGTCGAACGCGCTGAAGGCGCGCTGGAGGCAGGAAAAGGAAGCGATCGCCAAAGTGCGCGAGCTGAAGGAGCGCATTGAGCGCCTCAAGCTTGAGGAGCAGGAAGCCACGCGCAAGGGCGACTACAACCGCGCGGCGCAAATCAAGTACGGCGAGCTGCCGCAACTGGAGGCTGAAGTCACGAAGCTCAGCGCGGCGATGGATGGCAAGCAGTCACGCATGTTGAAGGAAGAGGTGGACGAGGAAGACGTTGCCAAAATCGTCAGCAAGTGGACCGGCATTCCGGTGTCGAAGATGCTGGAAGGCGAAGTGAAAAAGCTCGTCACGATGGAAGAGCGGCTGCGGCAGCGCGTCATCGGTCAGGATGAAGCGATTGAGCGCGTCGCCAACGCCATTCGACGTTCGCGCGCCGGGCTGAGCGATCCGCGAAAGCCGATCGGCTCATTCATCTTCCTCGGGCCGACCGGCGTCGGCAAGACCGAGTTGGCACGAGCGTTGGCTGAGTTCCTGTTCGACGACGAGCACGCCATGGTTCGTATCGACATGTCTGAGTACATGGAGAAGCACTCTGTGTCGCGGCTGATCGGCGCGCCTCCGGGCTACATCGGCTATGACGAGGGCGGGCAGTTGACCGAGGCGGTTCGCCGCCGTCCGTATGCCGTCGTGCTCTTCGACGAAATCGAGAAAGCGCACCACGACGTGTTCAACGTGCTGCTCCAAATCCTCGACGATGGTCGACTCACCGACGGGCAGGG
>Ga0074045_10002901_pt1 | contig 15641 bp, 10 predicted proteins | sample BogForMeECP23OM2_FD_94442 | JGI IMG/M metagenome (GOLD analysis project Ga0074045, IMG submission 94442) | Bog forest soil microbial communities from Calvert Island, British Columbia, Canada - Bog Forest MetaG ECP23OM2 | ecosystem: Environmental > Terrestrial > Soil > Wetlands ...
CGCCTATTACTCCTCGATCGAGATCACGGTCGGGAAAATTCCCGGCGGCTGAGCCTCGGCGCGCCGCAGCAGAGCGCAGTTAATCGAAAAAGCGGTCGAAACCGCGAGCGAGGGAGGGCGCATGTTTCGTCAATTGCTGACTCCGGTGGCGGACAGCTTGCCGTTGTCGTTCCTTGTCGCGACTTTGCCGGTGCTCACTGTCCTTGTCCTCCTGGGGGCCGTACGCCGGCCCGCCTGGCAGGCCTCTCTCGCCGGCCTCGTCGTCGGCCTGATCCTAGCCGTGGCGGTGTGGAGCCTTCCCGCCAATCTGGCGCTGAACTCGGTCTTGAACGGCGTCGTCTTCGCGCTGTGGCCGGTGATGTGGATCGTCGTCAACGCGCTCCTTCTCTATAACATCGCCGTTGAGTCCAAGCGGTTCGACGCTTTTCGCGCGTGGGTGCTCAACCACCTGCCCAATGATCGGCGGATCGTTCTCGTCGTCATCGGCTTCTGCTTCGGCGCGCTGCTCGAGGGCATCGCCGGCTTCGGCACGCCGGTTGCGATCACGTCGTCGCTTCTGATCATGGTCGGCTTTCCAGCGCTCGAAGCGCTGGTCCTCGTACTGATCTTCAATACCGCGCCGGTCGCCTTCGGCGCGCTCGGCGTTCCGGTCACAGTGCTCGGCGTGGTCACAAACCTCCCGGCGCGAACGCTCGGCGCCATGATCGGCCGACAGTTGCCGTTCATCGCGCTGATCCTTCCGTTCTATGTCATGGCGATCTACGGAGGCGCCCGCTCGCTCCGCGCGCTCTGGCCCGCGCTGCTGGCAGCCGGCGGCTCTTTCGGACTGATCCAGTTCGTCACTTCGAACTACATCGACTACACGCTGACCGACGTCCTCTCTTCGCTGGGGTCGCTGATCGTCACTCTCATCTTCCTGCAAGTGTGGCGGCCCGCGCCTGACCCGGAGTTTGCGGTGCGAACCACAACGGAGCGCAGCGACTCGACTGTCGGGCCGTGGCAAGGCTGGCTGCCGTGGATTATCGTCACCGCGGTCGTGATCCTCTGGACGACTTACAAGGTCTTCAGCATTGGACAGGTGAATGTTCCGTGGCCCGGCCTCGACAAGGCCATCTCGATCACCCTCTACAACGACAAGCCTTACGCCGCGGTCTGGACCTTCCAGCCTTTGGCCACGGGGACAGCAATCCTTATCGCCGCCATCCTGACTGCGCTCGCCGTGCGAATGACTCCGTCGCGGTTCTTCGCCTGCATTGGCCACACCGTGAGACAGGCTTGGCTCGCGATCGTCACCGTCTGCCTGATCGTCGGCCTCGCCTATCTCATGAACTATTCCGGCATGGCCTATACGCTCGGTCTCGGCGCGTCGTCAGTCGGCCGCCTGTTCGTCTTTCTGTCGCCGTTTCTCGGCTGGCTGGCCGTGTTTCTGTCCGGCAGCGACACCTCCGGCAACGCGCTGTTCGGCAATCTTCAGGTCGTCGCCGCGAGACAGCTCAATCTCGATCCGGTTCTGTTCGCCGCCACCAACTCTTCGGGCGGCGTCATGGGCAAGATGATTTCGCCGCAGAACATTGCGACCGGAGTCTCGGTCACCAGGCTTCGCGGGCAGGAAGGCGCTGTCTTCGCCCGAACCTTCTGGCACAGCGTCATCCTCACGCTCGTCCTCGGCGTTCTCGTCGCGCTGCAGCAGTACGTATTTCCGGGCGTTATCCCTCGCTGAGGCGTCGCCATCGCAAGCGTGACAAAAAAGGGACAGGTCGAGCGGCGATGTTCGGCGCCGCCTGCCTTGCAAAAGCAGGCGGCGTTCTTTTCAGAGTTCCGCAGACAGGTAAGCTGTCACTTCCATGCCCACGCAGACTTCGCGAACCACTGGAGTAGACCAAGTCATGATTGGGCTTCCTCTCGTTTTGCTGGGTCATTTGCAGCTGACCGCGGCCAGCGAAAGAGAGTACCACGATGTCCTCAACAGCGCGAGGCCGCCGCTTGCTCGGGTCGGGTCTCGGCAGCCAGATCTCCATGAATGACCGAGAGATCAAAATCGGGTGGAAACGTGACATCGTTCCGCCAGAGGTGGGCTGTCAGCGTCAAGGGCGTCGCGTTGGCTGTCGTTGCCGCCGCAGTGATGGTGTCGATTGCGGCGCGGAGCGATAGCGAGCCCCCGGCGCCGCTGCAACGGGGCGACGCCGGAGCGCCGCCAGCGCTCGCACAATGCGGCGACTGCCACATGGTTTTTCCGGCGCGGATGCTGCCGGGCCGTTCGTGGACCGCGATCCTGTCCCGGATGGACGATCACTTCGGCGAAAACGCCGCGATCCCGGAGAAAGACCTGGAGGCCATTCGCGTCTTTCTCACTTCGAACGCGGCGGATTCTCCCAATGCTTCGGCCCATGACAGGCGCTTCATGAGCGCGATCCTGCCGGACGCAACGCCCTTGAGGATAACAGCCACGCCCTGGTGGAACCAGATGCACGCGGATTTCAACTTCGGCGGCGTGAAGCGCACCCCCGTCAAATCGGCCGCCAACTGTCTCGGCTGCCACAAGGACAGCGGTCAATAGGCTGTCGATGGAGGGCGAAGCGCAGCAGCTTCCTTCGGCGCACGGCGTCCCGGGCTCAGTCGCCCCGTCTTCGATGAGGGTTTGGGACCCCGGCGTTCGCCTTTTCCACTGGCTGCTGGTCCTCTCGGTCGGGGTCGCGCTGGTCACCGGCCTTTTTGGACCCCGCAGCCGGCTCAGCGTTCACGTCGGCGCCGGCGTGGCAATCGCAGGCCTAGTCGCTTTTCGCATCCTCTGGGGTTTCACGGGCTCGACCTATGCGCGATTCTCCAGCTTTCCCGTGGCGCCCTCTGCGATCGCCGCCGACCTCGCCGGATTTGCGGCGGGTTGCCGTCCCCGCTGTCTCGGGCACAACCCGCTCGGCAGCCTGATGGTGTTCGCCCTGCTCGCGATCCTGACGCTCAGTGTCGTGACGGGCGTCGTCACTCTGGGCGGCGTCGACAAGCAGGGCCCGATGGCGTTCGCAGTGTCCTACGCTGCGGGAGCCGCGACGCTGAACGTGCATCAGGCTTTCGCCTATGGCCTTCTCCTGCTGATCCTCGGCCACCTTCTCGGCGTTGCGTACGAGTCCGTTCGGAGCGATTCGAATCTGGTCCTCGCCATGCTCACCGGCGAAAAGGAGGTCAATGCCGGCAACGATGCCGTCAGGCCCTCGAGAGCAAGACCGGTCGCGACGGGTCTCACGCTTCTCCTTCTGCTGGCGGGCGGCGCTCACCTGATCATCAACCTCTCGTCGCGCCCGGCGTACGGAGTGCCTGCCGGTCCGCTCGACCGGACTTACGTAAAGGAATGCGGGAGCTGCCATTTCGCCTATCCTCCGAGCCTGGCGCCGCGGACGCGCTGGATTGCGCTGATGGACGGCCTTGACGATCATTTCGGCGAAGACGCCAGTCTCGGGCCCGACCTCGCGGCCTCAATTCGCGCCTACCTCGCGAGCAATTCCGCGGAGAAATGGGATACGCGCGCTTCGCATGAGCTCGCGATTCCGAATCCGCGCGATCCGCTTCGGCTGACGGCGACGCCGTACTGGACCCGCACGCATCGCCGGATCCCGGACGCCGTCTTCAAATCCCGGGCGGTCGGCGCGAAGGGGGCCTGCGACGCCTGTCACAGCGACGCTGCGACCGGTCGCTTCGATCCGCAGAACATCGATATCCCGGAGCGAGCTTTTCAATGAAGGCGACACATCGTCTCGGCGCTTGGGTCATCGTGGCGTGCTGCGCGCTTGCACGCGGCGCCTCAGGCGAGCCGCAGCAGCCACTCCTCGACTTCTATGCGAGTGAAGCGAAAGCCACCGATCCTGCCTTCAGCGGGTTTTCCGCGCAGCGAGGCGAGCAACTCTTCAGGACCCATTTCACGACCGGCAAACCCGACACGCCCTCTTGCACGGCTTGTCATACAACAGACCCGAAAAAGGTCGGGCAGCCTCGCGCCGGCAAGGACATCGACCCTATGGCGGTCTCTTTGAATCCAAAGCGATACACCGATCAGGCAAAGTCCGAGAAATGGTTCGGACGAAACTGCAACAACGTCCTCGGACGCGAATGCACGGCGACGGAAAAAGGCGACTTCATCACGTTCATGCTGACTCAGTGAGAGCGTCCATCCACTTCGCGCTCTTCCCGGCGGGAGCGCGAATCGTGAAAGACGGCATCAACGATTGCGGCCTCAAAAACCACCGCGAGCCTCTGACGCTCGGCCGCCGTGGCTGCTGCGCCGGCGCGGGGTCCTGTCGCTGAGTCGGCGTTGCTTTACGCGCGCGCGACCGCCGCGCGGTCTGGCGCGCTGGACTGCGGCTCCGGCGCACGCAGGAGCAGCATCAGCAGCAGCATGCCGATAACGGCGAAGCCAATGATCATGAAGCCGTCGATATAGGCCAGGACATTGGCCTGGACTTGCACCGAATGGGCGAGGAGCGCGGTTCCGCGGGCGCTGGCCTGAGCCTCGCCGACCGAGCGCCCAGCCAGGGCCCGGGCATAGGCCTGCAGCCGGTCGTGGGTGAGCTGTGATGCGGGGGTGACGTGCAGCCCGATGTAATTCGAGTGCACCTGCTCGCGCACCCGGATAATGGTCTGCACGAAGGCCGAGCCGATTTGCGCCCCGAACAGGCGCCCGGTTTGCAGCACCGCGCCGAAGGTGAGAACCTGGGTCGGGTCCAGGTTCTGCAGGTTGAGCCAAACCAATGACGTCAGCCCGATGGACTGCCCGAACGCCTGTACGATCTGCGAAGGCAGGAAGTCGTCGCCGATCCACTGGTCGGTGAGCTGAGCCGCCATGAAGCAGGCGACGCCGATGAGGGCAAAGCCCACGGCGGTCAAGAGCCTTGCGTCTATGAAGCGAAGCATCGTCGCCGCCACGGGCGCCAGCAGGAATTGCGGCAGCGCAATCCACACCAGCACGCTGCCCACTTCCATCGCCCGGTAACCCTGGACGGTCGTCAGGTACTGCGGGATGATGTAGGAAGTGGACAGAATGGAGAAGCGGAAAAACGCGATGAAGAGAAAGAGCAACGGGAAGTTGCCGCTGGCCGCGAAGCGAAGATCGATCCAGGGTCGGGGATTGGTCAGTTCCTGCACGACGAAGGCGGCGAGCAGGAGGCCACCGCCCAGCAGGAGTCCGCAAATCAGTCCTGAATTCAGCCAGTCGAGCCGGTTGCCCTGGTCGAGAGCGGCGTAGAGCAGGCTGAATCCGACGCCCGCATAGATGATTCCTGACCAGTCCGCGGTCTTGAGGAGCCCGCGGTTTATCGGCTGGCGCGGCATGCCGAAAGAGATGCAGACCAGCATGAGCGGCGCCAGCAAAGCCGTGTCCCAGAAAATCCACTTCCACGACCAGTAATCGCTGAACCAGCCCTCGATCGAGGCGGCGATATTGAGCGACAGTTCGAGATTCAACACATAGGCGGCGACGCCGTAGACCACGAGCTTGGGGGGCAGGTTCTGCGCCACGAAGCCGATCGTGAGCGGGATGAACGTGCCGGAGGCGAGACCGCTGACCATCTGGAACGTGAGGACGAAGCGGAGGTCTGGCGAGAACGGGAGGAGGAAGTTCGAGATCGCAAAGACGGCGCACGAGATCATCAGGAGCCGGCGCACTCCAAACACCATCCCGAGCCAGACCGAAACCGGCCCCATCAGCATTTGGCCAACGGTGAAGGCGGTGGGGATCCACGCGCCCTCGTCGAAGCCTGCATGAACGGCGCCCCGGACGTCGGCGAGGCCAAACGAGGTGATGCGGCTATCCAGCGTGGATATGAGCGAGCCCAAGAGCACCGCGAGTATCCCGATCAAGGGGCGCGCGGCGATGACCGGGCGACGTTGCGCCGCGCGATCGGCGGGGGAACAAAGGGAATGGCCGACTGCCCGCAGGATGGCGACGGGGATCGGCGCCGCAGTGCTTTGCGGCGAGGTGCCCACGGTTTCCGCCTACCGGGAGTCGGCTGCGCCGGACGCAGAGGCGCGTGTATCGATGGTGGCGATCACGGACATACCCGGCCGCAGCAGGTCGCCGAGCACCGGATCGGGTTCGAGCGTGATCTTGACCGGGATGCGCTGCACGACCTTGGTGAAATTGCCGGTGGCGTTGTCAGGAGGCAGCAGGGAGAATTGCGCGCCCGAGGCCGGCGACCAGCTGTCAACCCGGCCATGCAGCACCGCGCCTGGAAAAGCGTCGACCGTCACGCGCGCCTTCTGGCCGACCCGAACATTGGTCATCTGCGTCTCCTTGTAGTTGGCGACAACCCAGACGTTGGGAAGCGGCACGACTGAAATGACCTGTGTTCCAACGCTGAGATACTGACCAGGCAGGACCTGCCGCTCGCCGACCATGCCATCGACCGGCGAGACGATGCGCGTATCGCCGAGGTTGATGTTCGCGAGGTCTCGCGCCGCCTTCTGCGCGCCAAGCGTCGCGTGGGCCTGTTTGGCCTGGCTGTCGAGCACGTTAATCTGCTGGCGCTGCTGCTCCAGCTGCGCTCGATTGAGATCGAGCGTCGCCTTGGCGCGCTTTTCATTGTCGACCGCTTGCTCGACGAGCTGACGCGTCCCGGCGATACCTCCCGTGAGCAGCGTCTGCTGACGCACCGACTCCAGATGGTACCGCGTCACATCCGCCTCGGCCCCTTGGATCGTCGCCTCCGCCTGCTGAACCAGCGCTTCCTGCAAGACCTTCTGCTGTTCGATGCTTTGGATCGCCGCCTCCGAAGCCGCGACATTCGCCTCGGCTTGGTCCAGCTCGGCGCGGTAATCGTCATCGACGATTTCAACCAGCAAATCACCGGCCTTTACCTTCTGAAAGTCTTCGACAGCGACCTGGCGGACATATCCTGGAACCTTCGCGGCGAGCGGCGTCAGATCGGCATGCAGGTAGGCGTCGTCGGTGCTTTGCAACGCGGCCGATCCCACCCACCAGTCCCATTCGTGTGCGACGACTTCGATGAGAGCTCCGACCAGAAGCAAGACGAACAGTCGGAAGGCTACGCCGAGCCAGCGTGGCGCGCGCGCCGGGGCGAAGGGATGTCGAGGCGCCCCAGCCGGGGCTGCTGTGGCCCCATCGGTTTCGACGGGGAGAGGCTTCTCCTGGTCAGCAACCCGGTCGTCCATCGTCCTCGCGCCTCCGAGGTTCAGCGCGCCCGGCCCCGATCTCGAGCCGGCTGGCGACGACGAAGCCCTGCGTCCAAGTCCGCTCCCGGATGCACCTCAATCCCGGCGCGCGACGCGGATGATCGCCCGCGCAATATCGTCTGGGATCAGAGGGCGTCACCGCGCGGCTTGAATGAATGGATAGGGTATCGGCTCGAATCTTTTCGCCATTGTTGCTCGACGGGATCGCGCGATCCGATAAGTCGAGTATGGACCAAGAAGGCTTTGCCTTCCAGTAGCCGCCGCTACAGGTCCCAAAGCGCTCTTTCAAACGTCAGCGCCTTTCAGACATCCTTGGGTCTTGGCGTGGTTCGAATATGTGGATCTTCGCAGCCGCGCGGTCACGGCGTCAACTCAATGACGGCCGTCAACAACTCTGCAGGATCTGTGCTTTGACCGACATGGATTTCAAACCGCCCCGGTTCGAGCACGGGCTCGAGATTCTGGCCAATGAACGCCAAGTCCTGCACGGGCAGCCGCCACGTCGCCTGGCTACTCTCGTTGGCCGCCAGGACGAGCTTACGAATACCCTTTAGCTCCAAAACAGGGCGGGACACGCTCGCGACACAGTCCCGTATAAACAGAAACAGCGTCACCTCGCCTGCGATCCGGCCGTCATTGCGAACCTCGACGGAGACATGGATCGTCCCTCCGGCAGACACTTGGGTCGGCTCGCAGCGGAGGTCGGAAAAAACGAAGCGACTGTAAGACAAGCCGTGGCCGAACGGGAATTGCGGCGTCGCCGGCGCGTCGAGATACGAGCTTGAATAATGGACGCCGGGCTCTGTGGGTCGGCCTGTTGCGCGCTGACTGTAAAAGAGGGGCGTCTGTCCGACTGAGCGGGGCCAACTCAATGGCAGTCTGCCGGAAGGGTTGTATGCGCCTGTAAGCACATCGGCGATGGCGTGGCCCGCCTCTACGCCGAGGAACCACGTCGCCAGCACGGCGTCAGCGCTTTCGAAAAGCCACGGCAGCGTGAGTGGACGGCCTGAGCAAAGCAAGACGATCACCGGCTTGCCGATGGCGAGGACAGCCTCGGCGAACGCGCGCTGGCGACCCGGCAGCCCAAGGTCCGTACGGCTGGCCGCCTCGCCGCTCATCGCGGCGGCTTCGCCGAGGCAAAGCACGATGATTTCGGCGTGCGCGCAGACGTCGATAGCGGCTGCGACCCCCGTTTCATCCTCTCCTTCGATGTCGACGCCCGCCGCATAATCGATCCGAGAGTCGGGCAAGTTTGCTTTCAGCCCTTCGAGGATGGACACGACTTCCTCGCAACGGCCCGCCGACGCCCAGGATCCCAGCATTTCCCCTTCCGCCGCCGCCAGGGGCCCGACGACGGCGACACGCCTCGTTTCCGAAGGGAGAGGCAAGACAGGGCGACGGTGGGTCAGGAGAACGATCGAGCGCCGCGCCGCCTCCCTCGCCAACCCTCGTCGGGACTCTCCGCCGCCATCGTTTGGCGACGCGACGCCGCGCCGGAAGGGGTCGTCGAACAGACCGAGCCGTTGTTTGAGTTTGAGCACCCGGCGCACGCTGGCCTCGACGTCAGCCAGAGTCACGAGTCCACGCCTCAGCGCTTCCGGCAATCCCGGCGCATAAGCGTTGCTCGTCATGTCAATGTCCACGCCGGCATTGAGCGCAAGCGCGGCGGCTTCGGGGAGGTCGCCAGCCACGCCGTGTTTGAGCAATTCCGCAATGGCGTTGTAGTCGCTGACAACCACGCCCTCGAAACCGGCCCGCTCGCGGAGCCAACCCTTTAGCAGCGGCGCATTGATCGTCATCGGGACGCCGGCGAGGTCGATAAACGCCGGCATCACAGCCGCGGTCCCCGCCGCAACCGCAGCTGAGAAGGGCGGAAGGTAGACTTCGCGCAGCGTTCTCTCGGAGACGTCGACCGACGCGTATTCGCGGCCGGCGTTGACGGCGCCATAGGCGCAGATGTGTTTGGCGGTCGCGGCGAGACTATCCGCGGCGGCAAGGTCCTTCCCTTGGAAGCCGCGCGTCTTGGCCGCAGCCAGCGCGGAGGCGACCCATGGATCCTCGCCTGGGCTCTCGACGATGCGGCCCCAGCGGGCGTCGCGCGAAACGTCGATCATCGGCGCGAATGTCAGGGCGACGCCGTCGGCTGCAGCTTCCTCCGCCGCGGCCCGCGCCGTCCTCTCCCAAAGCTCGGGATCGAACGCGCAGGTCTCAGCGAGGGGAACGGGAAAAATCGTGCGGTGCCCGTGTATGACGTCGAGGCCCAGCAGCAGGGGAACGCCGAGTCGCGACTCTTCGACCGCGATCCGCTGGACCTCCCTGACGTTGTCCGCGCCCGAGAGGTTGAGCAGGCTGCCGATCGCTCCCGCCCGAATCCCTTCATGGGTTGCGCGAGAACCGCCGGGCCCGGTCACAACGCTCGTCGATGCGACCATATTAAGCTGGCCGATCTTCTCGGCGGTCGTCATCTTTGCAATCAGCGCCTCAATGCGGTCCATGCTTCCACCTCGCTCCCCGAGGGATAGGGTCGCCCAGATTGTGACCCGACTTTGATCAAAGATACGCTCCATAAAGGCGGCGCCCAGCCCGGGAGGGAAGCGTTCGATGGACCAATCCAGTAGAGCCGAAAGCGCGCCGGACTCCGCCACAAGCGCAATCGTCGACGGCGTCTACGGGCAGCTCATGGGAATGTTCTCGGCGCTGTGGTCATCGCGAGAACGCAACAAGATTTTCTTACTCGGCGCCGCCTTGATCGCGGTCGTGGGAGCGACCGCCTATTCGCAGGTCCGCCTCAACGCCTGGAATCAACCTTTCTACAACGCTTTGTCGCGCAAGGACCTCCCCGGATTCGTCGAGCAGCTCGGCGTGTTCGCCGTGTTGGCGGCCGTATTGCTGGTGTTGAACGTTGTGCAGATGCGGCTGAACCAGATGACCAAGGTCATCCTGCGGCAGAGCCTCGTCGACGATCTGATGACGCAGTGGATGGCGCCCCACCGGGCGTTCCGACTGTCCAACGCCGGCGAGACGGGGACCAATCCAGACCAGCGCATCCAGCAGGACGCAGGGCATCTGACGGAGCTGACGACGGATCTCGGCATCGGCCTTCTGCAGTCGAGCCTTCTGCTCCTGAGCTTCATCGGCGTGCTGTGGATCCTGTCCGACCGCATGGTCCTGACGTTTGACGGACGCGCCTTCAAGCTGCCAGGATACATGGTCTGGTGCGCGCTCCTCTATGCCGGAGCGGCCTCGTTTCTAAGCTGGCGAGTCGGGCGTTCGCTGATCAGTCTCAACGCCGAACATTACGCGCGCGAAGCGGAATTCCGAGCCGCGATCGTGCGTGTGGACGAGGCGATCGACGGGATAACGCTGTATGGCGGCGAAGCTGACGAGAGGCGCCGGCTCGGCGCGGTCTTCGATGCGGTCCTCGACGTATCGCGGCGGATTGTCGGCGCGGTGACCCGGCTGACATGGGTGACCGCCGGCTATGGCTGGTTCACGATCGCAGCGCCGATCCTCGTGGCGGCGCCCGCCTACTTCCGCAGCGGAATGAGCTTCGGCGAGCTGATGATGGTTGTCGGCGCCTTCAATCAGGTGCAGCAGGCGCTTCGGTGGTTTGTCGACAATTTCTCCAGTATTGCGGACTGGCGGGCGACCCTGTTGCGCGTGGCGAGTTTCCGCCAGACACTCCTGGCGATGGACGACCTTGGCAGTTCCGCCAGCCGCATCGAATTCGAGGAGGTTAAAGGCGAAACGATCCTCCTCGACAATTTGCGCGTGGCCGCGCCGGACTTCTGCATCAAACTGAGTGAACGGAGCGCGGAGCTGAGGCCCCAGGAGCGCGTGCTCGTTGCCGGCGACACCGGCGAGGGCAGAGCCTTCTTCTTTCAAGCGGTCGGCGGGCTGTGGCCTTGGGGCAGCGGCAGGATCATGCAGCCGACGCGTCGACTCATCATGTTCGTTCCCATTCGGGCGTACGTCGCGCCCGGCCCCTTGCACGACGCGATCGCGTACCCGTATTCGCGCGACAAATTCGAGGTGGAGGGCATCGACAACGCGATCGCCTCCGTCGGGCTCGGGCATCTGACTCCGCCATCAGAAGGACCCGAGCGATGGGACCGATGGCTGACCGACGAAGAGAAGCAGCGTGTGGCCTTCGCTCGCATAATCCTGCAAAGACCCAAATGGGTGGTGATCCACGGCGCCCTCGACATTCTCGATCCGGAATGGCGGCGGCGGATCGCAGCGATGCTCGCGGACGAACTGACTGGCGTCGGCGTGATCAATGTTGGTCGCGACCGAATAGAACCTAGCGTGTTCACGCGCACCCTGAAGCTTGTGATCGATCCGCATGGTCCGACCCTCACGGGCGCAGGCCGATCGGACCGTCCCGGCGCCTCCAAGCCATCGCCAGAAACCGTCCCCGCCAAGGGTTAACGACGATGCCTGCTTCCGCAAGAGCCAAAGCCCATCGTAAGTCCTCGCTCCGAGAACGTCTCTCGGATGAAGCGCTGATCGATCTCGTGCAGCGTCAGATTTTTCAGTACTTCTGGGAGGGGGCGCATCCCGGAAGCGGGCTTGCGCGCGATCACGCGGGGCGCCTGAAGGATCCTACGGACGACGTTGTCGCGATCGGCGGTTCCGGCTTCGGCGTCATGGCCTTGATCGTGGCCTGTGAGCGACAATGGGTCACCCGAAATCAAGCGCTCGCTCGACTCTCGCTGATGCTCGACACCCTTGAGCGGGCGACCTGCTATCATGGTCTATACCCCCACTTCATCCATGGGGACACCGGAGCGACGTTGCCCTTCAGCCGCAAGGATGACGGCGCAGATCTGGTCGAATCCGCATTCTTGTTCCAGGGGCTCCTGTGTGCGCGCGCCTATTTCGGTGGAAACGCGGCCGACGAGAAGCATGTTCGCGATCGCATCGCCTATTTGTGGTCGGAGGCGGAATGGGACTGGTACACACAGGGCGGCAGAATCGCACTCACTTGGCACTGGAGTCCGAACAATGGCTTCGCGCTCAACCACCCTGTCCGTGGCTGGAACGAATGCTTGATCGCCTACATTCTGGCGGCTTCGGCGCCGCGCTATTCCGTTCCAGCGGAGGTCTACCACGAGGGCTGGGCGCAGGGCCGAATGTTCGTCAACCGGCGGACGTTCGAGGGCGTCGAGCTCCCGCTCGGGCCTGATTGGGGAGGGCCGCTCTTCTTCACCCACTACTCCTTCTGCGGCGTCGATCCACGCGGATTGAGCGACAATCACGCCGACTACTGGGCGCAGAATGTCGCCCATACGCGGATCAATCACGCCTACTGTCTTCGGAACCCGCACGGCTACAAAGGATATGGACCCGATTGCTGGGGCCTGACCGCTGGAGAATCTGTCCGCGGCTATGCCGGGCACGCTCCCGACAACGACCTCGGCGTCATCACGCCGAGCGCGGCGCTGGCGAGCTTCGCCTACGCGCCCGATGCGGCGATGGCGGCGCTACGCCATTTCTATGAGGACCTCGGCGACTGGATCTGGGGGCGCTACGGCTTCGTCGACGGGTTCAGCGAACAATTCGATTGGCGCGCCGAAAGATATCTGGCGATCAGCCAGGGGCCGATCGTCGTGATGATCGAGAACTACCGCAGCGGGCTCATCTGGAACCTGTTCATGGGAATCCCGGAGATTCAGGCTGGCATGAAGAAGCTCGGCTTCCGCAGTCCGCACTTTAAGTGAAGTGCGGCCGATGACCGGACTCGACGCATGGATCGAGGAGCAGGCGAGCCTCTCGGCGCGCGAGATGCTGCGCGCCATCTCCGCGACCGACACGATCAAGGAGCGTCCCGGATTTGGCCAGCGCGTCGTTCCTCTGCCAGGCTCGGTGCTCGCCTCCCCCGTTCTTGCGGCCTATGACCCCGATCCCGATTATTTCTTCCACTGGTTCCGCGATTCCGCCATTGTCATCGACGCGCTGCGCGTGGCGCTTGCTGAAGGGTGGCTGAAATCGGAGGCGCTTGACCGATTTCGCGAGTTCGTGCGCTTCAACCAGTCCCTGAGCCGGCTCGACGGACGGGAATTTCTCGTGCGGAGCAATTTCAGGAAAAAGGTTCAGCCGTCCTTCCTCCAATATCTGCGCGCCGACGCCGAGATCGCCCCCGTTAGGGAGGACGCCGTGCAGGCGGAGGTCCGCGTGAATCCGGACGGGACGCTGGATTTCACCCGCTGGTCCCGCCCGCAGAACGACGGGGGGCCGCTTCGCGCCCTTGCCCTGCTGCGATGGCGAGTTCAGCCAGGTCTGGATGAAGGCCTCCGCGAGGCTTTGCGGGAGCTCATTGTCGCCGACATCGACTTCACGCTCGCGCGCGTGAACCAGCCGAGCTTTGACATCTGGGAGGAGGAGCGCGGTTTTCACTATTACACCCAGCTCGTTCAAGCCGAGGCGCTAGGGCGCGGCGGGGCGTGGCTTGCGGAATCAGGAGACGCCGCGCGCGCTCGCGCATGCCGCGCCGCCGCTCAGCAGATCATTTCGCGCCTGGACGCGCTCTGGGACCCGAAATCCAGCTGCTACCGCTCGCGAACCAGCATCGCAAACGGCGATCCCCGGAAAACGCTGGACATCGCGGTCGTCCTCGCCACGCTGCACGCTCAGCGCGCGTCGGGGACACACAGCGTGCTCGACCCCAGGGCGCAGGCGACCCTTGCCGCGTTGGAGGACCTCTTCGACGCAGAATACGACATCGATCGCCGCCGGCCGGACGGACGGGGGCCCGCGATGGGCCGCTATTCCGGCGACGCCTATTACAGCGGCGGCGCCTATTATTTCTCAACGCTGGCCGCGGGACAGTTCTATTTCAAGCTCGCCGCGGCGCTTCACTCCGGCGCCGAATTTCCTGCGACAGACGAGAACACCCGCTTTCTCATGCGCCTCGGAATCGGACTTGAAGGAGCCAAAGGCGCAGCGCCGGCCGACGCCGCATTTGCGCGCGGCGATGCATTCATGCGTACCGTGCGCGCCTTCACGCCCGCGAGCCGGGAACTTTCCGAGCAGTTCGACAGGACGACCGGCGCGCAGACCTCCGCCAAGCGGTTGACCTGGAGCTACGCTGCCTTCATCACCGCCGCTGCGAGCCGGAGGGAGGCCTGCGTCGCCATGCGAGCTTCGCGCCCTTATGGGACGCGGGCAGGCACGGCGTGACCACCCGCTTGCCGAAACTGCGACGCACTCCGAACATGTGCCGGATCAGGATGTTCACGTAGAGGCCTGGACCGCTCGAATAGACCCGCCACCCGCCGTCGACGGCGATCGAGCCAGCCTTGACGCGTTCCCACTCCGCGCCCGCCTGATAGCGGTCGTGGAAGGCGGCGTCGCTGCTGCTGAAATAGGCGTTGCGCTGTCGCAGAGACGCATGGCTCAAACGGTCCGTGACGGCGATCGGATTGGCGACCATGAGCGCCTCCCACAACGCCTCCGCTTCGCCGAGGTCGCCCATCGCCTCGCCATAGCGGAGGTGCGAATGCGTATACATGAGCCCGATCTCGCGGCCGAAGAACGCTGCCGATTCGGCCCGGCGGAAGGTCGTCTCCGGGCCGCCGTGATAGGCGATTGGCTTCTCCATCAGGCGGGCGCCGTCCGAGAACAGGAGATGTTTGCGGATGAGGGCCACGCAACGGCGCGCGTCCTGCTTGGTGAAAATCCCCCCCATGACTCCTTGTGTCATCGGCAGCAGAGAGAAAGACAGTCCCGTTTGCGTGTCGCTTGGATGCAGCAGCAACTCCGGCAAGCCGCCCTGCGGGGAGAAGACGCCATACCCGGCCACGACGCCGTTTCGAACGAGAAGCCTGTTGAGGTCCTTGCGCATCGCGACGGCGGTCGAGTCGAAATCCTTCGCCCGCCTCGGACGCCCGGCGCGGCGCAGGATTTCCGCGTAGCGGCGCAACTGCTCGTAGAGGAGCTCGACAGTCCAGGCGCTCACCATCCAGTCGCGCTTCGTCGGATCGACCGGCTGAAGCGAATCATTCCAGTCGCCGTTGCCGTAGCGAATGAGATGCGTGCCCGGCACGAAACGCTCGACGACCGTCGCGAACAGCTTGTCGACATGGACTGCGACGGCGTCGGCGTGATCCGTTCTCACGAAGTCGTCCTCGCGCCGCCACGCGATCGGTTCGTCGAGAAAAGCGAGATCGCCGGTCGCCTCGACATAGTCGCACAGAGCCTTCAGCGGCCAGACAATGATGTCGCCATGCGAGTCCCTGTCCTGCACGTCTGAATAAGGCTCCAGCATGAACCATTGCGGCCAGTCGCCCCCCTTCTCGTACTTCTGGGCAAACACGATCCGCAGGATCGTCTTTGCCGCTGCGTCGTGCTCGAGCGTCAGAAGGAATTCCAGCGGCCCCTGACAGACGTCGCGAGTGCCCCAGGCGCCACCCGTGTATTGTTCAAGCCCGTGCGGGACGGTCAGGTGAATCATCGCGTCATGC
>Ga0074045_10002902_pt1 | contig 15640 bp, 14 predicted proteins | sample BogForMeECP23OM2_FD_94442 | JGI IMG/M metagenome (GOLD analysis project Ga0074045, IMG submission 94442) | Bog forest soil microbial communities from Calvert Island, British Columbia, Canada - Bog Forest MetaG ECP23OM2 | ecosystem: Environmental > Terrestrial > Soil > Wetlands ...
ATACGAGAGATCTTCCGCAAAGGAAGAACGGCTGCTCCAGCAATAATCTTCTTCGACGAATTGGACGCAATCGTTCCCAAACGCGGATTAGGTTACGCCGATTCGGGAGCCAGTGAACGAGTCATCAGCCAATTGTTAACGGAAATCGATGGAATAGAGACACTGCAAAATGTACTCGTAATCGCGGCGACCAACCGCCCCGACATTTTGGATCCAGCAGTGATGCGACCCGGAAGATTCGATCGACTAATCTACGTTCCGTCACCCGATGTGGATTCATTGAAAGAAATCTTCAAAATACATGCCCATTCGATGCCTCTATCGAGGGATGTAGAAATAGATGAGTTAGCGCGAAAAGCTCAAGGCTATTCGGGAGCTGACATTGAAGCGATCTGCCGCGAAGCCGCCATGACCTCACTCCGGAATGATGTAGAAGCAGTTGAAGTATCGCGACGAGATTTTGACGAAGCAATGGAACGCGTTGGTCCCAGTATAGCGCCTGAAGACGATGTTTGGTACCAAAAATTCTCCAAGCGACTAAGACGAGAGAGAGCTTCCGCACCAACCCCCGTAGCGTAATGGAGCCAAGATTTCTTTGGATAAAGTTTGGGGACCTAGACCAATCCGGCTTTCGGTCATAGATGTCATAGAGCGGAAGGGCCCCTTGACGGACGATGATCTTCTACGCGAAATGAAAAACGCGAAGGAGGAAGTAAGTTTCCGTGAACTAAACAGTATACTGATGAAATTGGAAATCAACGGCCTGATCCGGGTATCACGGCAAATGAAAGGAAAACGGCGCGTAGAGATGTCTGAACATCGCGAATAGACATCAATAAACTGCATGTCTGACCGAAGAGAAAATCTTGGTTCATAATTCGATCGATATTCTCATAGTTGGATGTGGAGTCAGCGGAGCGAGCACAGCTCTTGCGGCAGCTGGCAAAGATGCCTCGGTCACAATACTTGAGGAGCATCCGAGCGTGGGAATACCGTCACATTGTTCAGGGCACGTAGGAATACGAGGGATTAACCAATTTGCGCCCAGTGTTCCCAAAAAAATCATAGAGAATAAGATCAAAGGAGCTGTCCTTACCGCGCCCAATGGAAGATCCTTAATTCTATCGAGATCAGACCCCGTAACCTGGGTTCTGAATAGAGCTGAGTTTGATCAACACCTAGCCTCTCTCGCACTAAAGAAGGGAGCAAATCTACACTTGAACTCACGAGTAGAAAGTGTGAAGCGTTCTGATCATGGATTTCAAGTGAAACTCAACTCATCCAAGCACCCACACGAATATTTCTGCAAGGTCCTGATAGATGCAGGAGGGTGCGGAGCTCCAGTTTCAAGATATGTTGGAATGCCAAGCCTCCGACAACCACTGGTAAATTCAGCTCAGTGCAACGTTGACAATATATCCGATGTGGATTCGGATTTCGTTGAAGTGTACTATGGTCAGACATATGCTCCCGGTTTCTTTGGTTGGATAATCCCGCGACGAGACGGATCAGCGAAAGTTGGTCTCGCTGCTGGAGCCCGAACCAATGTCCATGCTTGCTTCGAACGTTTTCTGCGAAAACATCCGATTGTGGCGCCAAAATTAAAAAAAGCAAAATTTCTCAGTAAACCAAGGTACCACCCAATTCCCGTTAGCGGAGCTAAATCCAGAACTTATGCGGACAGGTTCCTATCGGTTGGTGACGTCGCCGCGCAAGTTAAACCCACCACGGGTGGCGGTATCGTATTCGGACTCATTTGCGGAAAAATTGCTGGAGAAACGGCCGCTACAGCTGTCCGAGATGAAAACTTTTCATCATCACAGATGAAGAAATATGAAGAAACATGGCGAGGCATGATTGGATTTGACTTAGGCGCCATGGCGTCGCTAAGACGACTCCTCTATCGGATACCCGATCGGTATCTGAACAAGCTCTTTGAAGTGTCGAACGAATTAAGAATTGAAGATGTTCTGTCGAAGACATCTGATATTGACTTCCAAGGACGGACACTGCTTGGGTTGGCGCGAGATCCGCGTCTATTCTTAGCACTTCTCTCTATGTCTGTTCTGTCGATCCCTTCACTTGTTCGTAAGGACTCGTGAAAGTTCCTAGCTCATTTCACTTGAGTCGATTGATGGCAGCTGTTAATTTCGGGAGAATATTATAGAGATCACCGACCACGGCATAATCACTAAAGCTGAAGATACGAGCAGACGGATCCGTGTTAATTGATAATATGACTCGACTGTTCGCAAGACCTGCGATTGTTTGGCTCCGGCCGGAAATTCCACAGGTAATGCACAACTTTGAGTTCGCTTTTCGGCCTGCGAAGCCCAAACATTGATCGGAGGGGGCCAATTTGAAATCTTCGCCAACGGATCTTGTATAGGCAATGTCTGCGCCGATGGTTTGGGCGAACTGGCTTACTATCATAATGTCTTCCTTCCTTTTCATACCGTGTCCGATGCAGACTGTCGCTGAAGCGTTGGTTGGTATAGAATTTGAATTCGTTATTTTGAGAATTTTTGTTGTCGAATTTTTGATTTCAGGATTTACGTTGATGATCGTGCCGCTTCGTGATGGATTTGTATGTGTCAGCGAGAAGGTCCCTTTTGTTACCGTTACTATTTGAGGCTTGATTCTTGCAACCAGTGTCTCTACTGTTGTACCTTCCTGCGACAGTCTGTCAATAAGGATGAATTCTTTGTCGGCATCCGGTTCCAACTTAATGGCGCGCGTCACGTAGGCCGTTTTAAGACGCTCAGCAAGACGCGGTGCTAACTCTAGGCCGCTGCGTGTAGCGCCTATCAAAATCAGTTCAGGTTTCTTCTCGTTTGCAAGAGAAGCAAATGCGTCAACATAGGTGTCAACTTGAAATGTCTTCAACATGGGGTTTGTGATTGAGAATATAACGTCAGCACCGTATTGAAAGTAGTCGTCATTCTTAGAAGATATGTCTGGAAGAATTAGTGCAACTTCTGTGCCAATGCTATCCGCGAGCTGTCTACCTTTGGCGAGTAACTCAAGTGATAATTCATGAATCTCTGAGAATACCCAAATTCCGTGGTTCTCGTCCATCTAATTCTCCCCTAAGAAAACTTCACGTTTCAGAATGTCAACAATTTTACCTACTACTTCTTGCTCCGTTCCTTGTAGGATCACGGGGCTTTTGTTTACTGAGAATTTCGTGCTCCTAAGTACATCAATGAGTGATCCGTTGAATCCCACTTCACCCTCACTCAGACTCAAGTCAGCTGCGTCCCATAGCGTGATCGCTTTCCTTGAGGCAGCGGTCCATTCGTCCGAGGACGGCGTTCGTGGCTTGTTGAGTTCAGGCAAGACAGTTATCAAACAAGGCAGTTTCGTCTCGACCGTTTGTTTTTCATACTCAAGCTCTCTTTCCGCAATTACTCTTCTTCCTTCAATAATTATTCTTGAAGCGTAGGTGATTTGCGGTAGATTGCATACTTCAGCAATCCGGGGACCGATCTGAAACGCGTACTCGTCATCAGAATATGCTCCACACACGATCAAATCATAATCGAGAATCTTAGTAATTGCAGCCTCAAGCACAGTGACCGTCGCATGAGCATCCGCACCCTCGAAAGAGTCATCGCATAGAAGGATTGCCTCGTCAGCTCCCATCGCTAGAGTCTCCCTGAGAATATCTTGGGAATTAGTGGATCCCATTGTTATCGTAATAACGCGCCCACCATGTTTTTCTCTGAGCCGCACAGCCTCCTCGACGGCGTTCTTATCAGTACCATTAATTCTGGGTTCTCGACTAGATTCTCTGATCGCATCCTCATCAAGTTCGATCATGTGCCCAATCCGCTTTACAAGAACGATTATGTTCATAGGGTGTCACGAAATCATTCTGCCAGACTCCATAATGCCACGCTAATAAAAATAAGAATTCCATCTCTCAATGCTTGGTCGTCAACGTTCCTTTACATACCTCACCTGCTCTACTCGCACCGGATGTCATAGCGTTGGATAAAATCAAAGTTGTCCAATACGGATTGGGACCGATCGGGCTAGGAATAGTGGAGACCCTCCTCTCGAGGCCATGGGCTGAACTTGTGGGCGCCATAGACATGGATAAGACCAAAGTAGGAAAGGACGTAAGTGAGTTGCTAGGTAGAGCGGAAAAGACTGGCGTTAAAGTAAACGCGAACGCTGATGAAGTCCTGCAGAGGGAATCTCCCGAGATTGTCACACACGCTACGTCATCGTCTTTGAAGATCGTACATGGTCAATTATCGAGGATATTGGAGCATGGTTCAAGCGTCGTTTCCACCGCAGAAGAATTAACGTATCCTTTCGCCAAATATCCAGGGTTAGCGAAGCAAATCGACGAACTTGCAAGAGTTAAGCAGAGGGCGATTCTTGGAACGGGTATTAACCCTGGATTTGTACTTGACCTCCTCCCAATCGTCTTAAGCGGTACTTGCAGAAAAATCACCTCAATACGAGCTGAACGCGTGGTTGACGCCTCTAGACGACGGATTCCTTTACAGAGGAAAATCGGCACCGGACTTTCTCCGATAGAATTCGAGCAAAAGATCGCAGTAGGTGAGGAAATAAAACATGTTGGGCTTCCAGAATCGGTCGGTTTGATCTCGCTCGCTATGGGTTGGAAACTGGGTGAAATTCAGGAGCGACTCACACCTGTAATCGCAGAGAAGGAGACGCGCAGCGATTACATTACGGTCCCGAAGGGGTATGTGACGGGAATACGTCAAGTTGCAAAGGGAATTCTGGCTGGACAGGAGCTCGTTGTGTTGGATCTAAGAATGTACTTAGGCGCTCAGAACCCACACGATTCCATTTTGATCGATGGAGATCCTCCGCTCGATATGACAATTCGTGGGGGGCTCCAAGGAGATAGTGCAACAGCTGCTATCGTGGTGAATTCGATTCCTAGGGTCCTGCAATTGGATCCAGGGTTACGAACAGTGATCGACTTACCCCCAATCTCTCCGCGCCTTAATCTAACGGATACCGATCGATCCGTTATGCTCGAGACATTCTAACCTGGACTTGTGTATCAATAATCCTGTAAAATTGCGTCTTCTTTGGTTAGAATGTTATCAAGTATAGGGGCTAAACTTCAAAATCAGTAAGCGTTGTCTTGAAGGTCGGTAACTATGCCATTCGCCTCTACGTACATACGATGCGCGTACTGTGGTCAGACAATACCGCGTGAAGGTCCATTCTGTCCTGTCTGTCAGAGAAAGTTCCTCTTCAAAGGTCTTGGCTTGTAGGGTAAGTGCCCAAATTATTCGTGCGCCGAGACTGCAATAGCCTTCTGTTCTTCTAAGTATGCGAGTGCGTCCATAGCTGCTTTGCAGCCTTCGCCTGCTGCCGTTACTGCTTGGCGGTATCTGTAATCTCGTACGTCGCCAGCCACAAAAACGCCTTCGACACTTGATTCTGTCTCTCCTTTCACGATTGCGTAGCCTTTTTCATCTAATTCTATTCGTCCTTCGAACATCTTTGTGTTGGGTTGGAATCCGATGGCGACGAATAGCCCATCACAAGGCAAAATTGATTGCTCGTTCATTTTGACGTTACGTACTCTGACTCCTTCTACTTTGGTGGCGCCCAATACATCTTCGACAACAGAATTCAAGATCAACTTAATTTTCGGATTAGATGTCACTCTGCTTTGCATTATTTTACTTGCTCGAAACTTGTCTCTTCTGTGAATCAGCATAATTTCGCTTGCATACTTCGTTAGGAAGAGGGACTCTTCTAACGCAGTGTCTCCGCCTCCCACAACTACGACTCGCTTATCCCTGAAAAAGTAGCCATCGCATGTTGCGCAACTGGAAACGCCACGGCCCCTTAATTTTGTTTCAGATGGCAATCCTAACCATTTAGCGGATGAACCTGTAGCTATTATCATCGCCTTAGCGGTATACGTTCTGTCACCTGCATACGCGCGTATCGGTCTACTTTTAAAGTCGACCGACTCTACATCTTCATCTATAATTTCGGCTCCGAATCGTTCAGCTTGTTTTCGCATCTCCATCATGAGATCTGGTCCTTGAATACCGTCAGAGAACCCTGGGAAATTTTCGACACCACTCGTTAGCATGAGTTGGCCGCCTGCAAGCCTGCCTCCAAGAACGAGTGTCTTCACAAGTGCACGTCCAGCGTATATCGCTGAGGTTAATCCGGCTGGACCTGAACCAATTATCAGGATATCATAGTCAACCATTGCATTATCATCAATTCAGTTGTGATACTTTGTGTATAAGTTACACCCTTGACATGTTGAAGTTCTTCGCGTGGTCATTACCGTGCGGATCAACGTTCTTTCGTATATCCGTCTTTGCTCAGAGTCCGGCTCGGTTTACCGATGAATATTACGACCGTGTTAGACAACCAATTAGAAAGACGTTGTCTGCGCTCGCGGGAAGGTCGATAGATCAACCCGAGGAGACAGTCCAATGGGAGTAGAAGGGATTTGCCGGCGCTTTGAATGGCAACCGCTTTCAGTCTCGGATTGCTTCCACTAACATCCACTAGTCGAACGTTAAGAAGAAGTTGTCCGATCGATCTACCGAAATACCATTCGGTAATAGTCCAGTAGAGAAAGAATATGAGTATGGAAATCGGCGACCATAATGAAACGTCTAGACCAGGAAGAGTTGGTAGTAGAATGGCGGGAAGTAGCTTTGATTCTATAGCTTCTAACCCAAAGTAAGCTAGCATTGTATTTATGAGAAGATAGTCTATGAACCAAGCAATGAAACGTCTTCCCCAGTTTGCCAATATGACTGTAGGTCGCTCAATTTTCTCTTTGCGATGGCGTCGGGAGCCGCTCAATGACGGCGGCCTTTAGACGCGCGATCTCCCATGACCATTGCCATTACGGCTTTCTGAACATGCAATCTGTTCTCTGCTTCTTCGAAATACAGTGAATGCTTCATGTCGTCTATCACATCGTCTGTAACTTCCTGTCCTCGGTCTGCCGGTCCACAGTGCATATATTTGCCGTTGTTCGTTACGTCCATCAATTCCTGAGTACAGATCCAATCCTTGAACTTGTCTTGATATGTTGTGGCACCATTCTTGTCTACCGATGAATTGTGAGGAGGCAAGAAATTCTTTGGAGACCAGGCTTTCGGGTAAACTACGTCAGCTCCTTCGAAAGCTTCTCTCATATTATTTACAACCTTAAACCCACCACCGTATCGGTCAGCATTTTCCTTCGCGGTCTTCAACACTACATCTTCGAGTTCGAAGCCTTGAGGGTGCGCCAGAATGACGTCCATCCCAAGTTGTGTTCCTATTAGTATCTCACTCTGCGGTACAGCGAGTGGCTTAAGTCCACCCGAATATGCGTAAGATACAACTAGTTTCTTTCGCGTCAATTTCGGAATAGCATTTCTCATTGCTTGAGCGTCAGCCAAGGCCTGAAATGGATGGTACATATCGTCTTCCATATTCAATACTGGGATTGTCGCATGTTTGGCGAATTCCCTCACTACTTTGTGTCCTCTTCCGATAATCCATTTTGCAGCGTCTCCATAGATGCGGATTGCTATTGAATCGCCGTACCTACTCAGGACTCTTGCTACGTCAGAGATTGCTTCAGTTTGATACGCAACCATGTCTTCGGGAAGAGCTGGTGTGTAGACGTCCTGCGGGCTCAAGAAATGAGCGTGACCACCCAGTTGATAAATTCCAGCCTCGAAGGAATTTCTTGTCCTGAGAGATCTGTTGTAGAATAACATGAAGAGAGTCTTGCCTGGGAGGTATTGATGCTTTTTTCGTGCTCGGAAGAGTTTCCTTAAGTCGTCAGCAGCGTCGAGAACTTTCTTAATCTCCTCTTGTGAGTAATCATTCGTATCGAGAAAATGTTTTCCTTTCCAACAACCTACGTATGATGGCATTATTACTACCGTGATTTCGCTGGTAACGTTGATTCGAATTAAGCTTTTGGCGTCACGACCTGGGTGCCGGTTTTACCGTCCAATGCTTCAACGAGTTTGCCAAGTTCGGATATAATTGCTCGTTCCCCGCCACTCTCAACAAACCGTATAGCCGCTTCGACTTTGGGTCCCATGCTGCCCTCTTTGAAATGTCCCTCGTTCAGGTGATTCCTTAGCTTTCCGGATGTTATCTCTCCAATTCTTTCTTGATTTGGTGTTCCATAGTCGAGGTATGCAGCGTCAATGTCGGTTAGGATAACAAAGATATGTGCCCCGATCAGCGTAGCCAACCTCTGGCCTGCCAAGTCTTTATCGATGACTGCTTCTACTCCAACCGCTAGCTTTTCGTCCTCAATTATTGGAATCCCACCTCCACCGCAAGCTACGACAATAAATCCTGCGTCAACAAGGGCACGGATTGCGTTCCGCTCAGCAATTATTTTAGGATCGGGTGAAGGGACTACTCGACGATAGCCTCTTCCCGCATCTTCCATAATGGTTAGGTCTGGTCGCTGTTGCTTGAGTTTGTCTGCATCTTCTTTTGAGTAGAAAGGGCCGATAGGTTTCGTTGGTCTTTCGAATGCAGTGTCATGTTTATCAACGATTACTCTCGAAATGACAGTAACAGCAAATTTGTCGATCCCGCGTGACTTGAGCTCATTTCTCAGGGCTTGCTGAATCATATATCCGATGAATCCCTGTGTTTCAGCTCCGCAAGCGTCCAACGGGAAAGCTGGGACGATGTTCTTCGCTGCCTCATGTCGAAGTAATGTGGCGCCTACCTGCGGACCGTTACCGTGAGTCATGACGATTTTGTAATCTTGTTGAATCAAGTCAGCAATCTGTGTGACAGATTTCTTTACGTTACCATACTGTTCCTCAAACGTGCCTTTCTGGCCACGTTTGAGGAGCGCGTTTCCTCCGAGCGCAATCACGATAAGCTTCTCAGTCATTTCTCGCTCGCCATAACGAGCGAATTGCAGGCGGCTGCTTATGAGTTTTGGTTCACATAATGCCAACGAAACCTCTATTATGTCGCTAAAATCTCGTGGTGCTTAAAGTATCGGAGCAATGAAGTTTGCCTAAGGTTGACTTATCCGGCAGAGACCTAATCACAACACAGGAATGGTCAATCGAAGAACTGGAAACGGTTCTTCGATCTGCGCGTGATCTCAAAGTTAAGTATCGTCGCGGATCAGTGCCGCATCTTCTCAGGGATAAGACCTTTTTCATGTTATTTTATGCGCCCTCGACACGTACCAGAGCCGCATTCGAAGCTGGCATGACCTACCTTGGTGGACATGCTCAGTACATAGATGTCTCAACAACCCGCCTTGGATCTGGAGAAGCGGCGAAAGATGTCGCAAAAATGTATGAAAAATATGGCCATGGTCTAGGAGTCCGAATCTTGGACTCGGCAATAGACTATGTCTACGGTGCTGGCGTATCAGTCGTTCGCGAATACGCGAAATATTCAGACATTCCCGTTATCAACATGGCTTGCTGTACATACCATCCAACACAAGGGTTGGCTGATCTCATGACAACTCAAGAGTCTCTAGGAAAAGTGAAAGGAAAGAAGTATGTCATAATGTGGGGTTACGCTAGAAGCTTTCGAGGCGTATGCAGCATACAGGAGGAGGCCCTTCTCCTACCAAGATTCGGAATGGACGTAGTCTTAGCTCATCCACCTGGATTCGAAATTGATCCAAGGATACTTGAGGAAGCAAAATCAAACGCGAAAGCGACAGGAAGCGAATTCACGGTAACTAACGATTTGGCGTCAGCAATCGAAGGGGCAAACGCGGTATTCCCGAGAAACTGGGCGTCAAGATGGCTCCTCGCTGCCGGTGCCAGCAAGTTTGGTAAGGAACGCGAATTGGAGTTGCATGAGAAGTATCGTGACTGGACGCTAACCAACAAATTGGTCGACAAAATGGATAGAAAAGCAATCGTCACCCACGTGTTACCAGTGCTGCGAGGCGAAGAAGTAACGGATGAAGTAATCGACGGACCGCACTCGGTAATTTACCCTCAAGCAGAAAACGGAATGTATGCCAAGATGGCAGTCATGGCTCTAACAATGGGGCGAAAGAAAAAGTAGAGTCTTATAGCTGCAAGACTTTCTCCAATTCTTTTATGTTCGGATCTATGACGGGCACTTCAGGCATGTTCCTCATAGCTATCGCCGGATCCTTCAGTCCATTGCCGGTAATCTCAACAACAATTTCATCTGACTTCTCAACTCTATCCGTTCTAATGGCAGCTATCAGTCCTGCAAGTGAAGTTACACCAGATGGTTCAGCAAAGATTCCTTCAGTTTTGGCTAAGAGCCTTTGTGCTTCCAAGATTTCTTGATCAGTAACTGCCAGCGCAAATCCGCCAGAATCTCTAATCGCTAACAGGGCTAAATCTCCGTCCCACGGAAACGGATCCATCAAACCCGTTGCCACAGAATCTGGTCTTTTCCAGCTCTCGATCTTCAAAGGATTCATTTTTTGCTCAAATGCTCGAACAACCGGAGCGCAACCTGAGGATTGAACCGCAACCATCCTGGGTCTTGAGTTGACGAAGCCTAATCTCTCAAGATCCAAACAACCTTTCCAGTTCCCACCGAGCGCTCCACCTGCTCCTACAGGAACGAAGATCCAATCTGGAATTTTCCACCCAAGTTCTTCCATTATCTCATATGACATCGTCTTCGGACCCTCGGCTTGATATGCGTTCATAGATCCGAAACTTGGGCACGGGTACCAATTGTATCGATCACAAACCTCCTTCAGCATAGTAACAGTCGGATCTTGGCCAGTCTCAAGCCCACGAATTTTCACGATCCTAGCACCGTACATTGAAAGCTGCGCAAGTTTCCCGGTGCTAGCCATCTCGGGGACAAAGGTGACGCATTTCAATCCTGCCTTTGCGGCGTATGCAGATAATGCTGCGGCAGCGTTTCCACTAGATGCCGAAGCAACCGTTCCATAACCAAATTCTACGGCCTTAGAAATTCCAACCGTCATGGGACGGTCCTTAAACGACCCGGTCGGATTTCGCGTATCGTCAAGCAGCCAAAGCGACTTCACTCCAATAATACTTGCTAGCCGTTTTGCCGCAACAAGGGAGACGCCTCCCTCACCGAGTGAAACAATATGTTTGGGGTTGTCGATCGGGAGTAACTCACGATACCTCCATACCCCTTTTTGTCTTCGCGAAAGAACATCTTTGTTGAGGACCTCACGAATCGATTCTATGTCGTAGGAAATGTCCAGCCTCCCGTCATCACGGTTTGGGCATCTTATCAAACGCGAACTTGGTTCGTATTCTGTACCACAGCGCGAGCATTTCATCTTAGTTATGAATGACGGCATTTTCACAACGCTCGTACTACTGAGACTCAGCTATTCGATTATACCCCTAAGTTTTACGAGAGAAGTTCTTCCGATTATTCCAAAGAGTCCGTCTGTCACGTTACGCAAAGGTGCCCAATCGATACTCATATTAAATCAACGATCGACGATCAGTAACTCTCTAATCTTGAACCTTGCGGCTCTCAATCCGAACCGTCAGGTGGGATGCTTATGCCTGTTCTTTCCAGCAACCTGGAACCGCGATATTCTGCCTGCCGCAGAATTTTCTTCTCGTCGAGCGTCCTTACTTGGCGGTTCTCCATAATGATTTTTCCGTTAACGACAACTGTCTCCACGTCCGATCCTTCGGCGGCGTATGCTAGATGAGAAACCGGGTTATAGATCGGTGTCAGATGTGGATGTTTCAGAGAGAGCAGGATCAAATCGGCTTTTTTTCCGACCTCTATTGACCCTATCTTATCTTGCATTCCGAGAGCGTTGGCCCCGTTGACGGTTGCCATCTCCAGTACCGTTTGCGCTTTCATTGTCAGAGGATCGAGCAATCTGACTTTCTGTAATAATGAAGCCCACTTCATCTCTCTTATCAAGTCGTAGCAATTATTGCTTGGGCCACCATCACACCCTAGCCCAACGTTCACTCCGGCACGGATCATTTCCGGAACCCTTGCAATTCCCGATGCAAGTTTCATGTTTGAGCATGGACAATGTGCAACGCTCGCGCTATTATTAGCAAGGATCTGCCATTCACCTTCTGTAAACCAAACACCATGAGCAAATACAACTTTTTCTCTAACAAGACCAACATCATTCATGAATTCAACAGGCTTCTTTCCGTACTCTCTCTTCGCGAACTGTACGTCCTCCTGCACTTCGCCCAAGTGCATCGTTACGCCTGTATCCAGCTTCTTTGCACCCTCAGATATTCGTCGGTATAATTCTGGGGTACATCCCCCTAGCGATCGCGCCCCGTACCAAACGCTGATTCTACCGTTTGCTTCCCCGTTCCATCGCCTGTGATGAGTTTCCACTTCATGTAAGCATGTTTCAGGATCTTCGATCATTCCTGGATGCATGATGCCTTTTTGTCCGCCATAACTGGGAAGCCCCATTACCGTTCTGGACAGGACTCCACGCATTCCCGACGCATCGAGACTCTCGGCGATACCATCGAATCCATACCTCGCGCTAAGGTTACTTTCCAGAAACGTCGTCGTACCTGATTTTATCATTTCAAGCATGCAGAGTTCAGCGCTAGTTTTGCCATCCTCAAAGTCGAAGTTTCCTTGTAGAGGCCAAACGTATTTTTGAAGCCAATCGATTAGTGATGCGTCGTCGGCACATCCTCGAATTAGCGCCTGGGCAAGATGAACATGGGTGTCGATTAATCCTGGAAGAACGATCATTCCTTCAGCGTTTATTTTCAGTTCCGCTGTATTCTTGATTTCAGAGGCTTTCCCTACTTCAGAAATTTCATCATTATGAACCAACACGGATCCATTTCTGATAATCCTCCTACGCGGATCCATTGTGATTACAAATCCACCTGAAATCAAAATTGAACTCATGACCTTCCACTCAACAATCAGAGATCGCCGGTCGTATCTAAGTTTCTGCTTTGAATCCACCTTCCACTTACAATTCGAATTCACCAAACGGTTTGTTACAGACAGAAGAAATTAGTGTACAAACGTGAAAGTGAGGTTATCCAGGCTTATGTTAATTCGAACTTGTTTGAGATTATCTTCATCTTATTTGATTGAACTACGAATATCAAGCACACGGATTTGGCGAGGTTTGGCAAATGCAACTTGTTCTAAATAATGCGAAGAGAAAAGTGATAGAATTGGATGGTGATATTCCTAAATTTGGTTTATTGACCGATCCGATCGAGGGTGTGGTTGAACAGATTCTCAGGTTCAAGAAATTAGGATTCGATTTCACAGAGATTGGTATCGAAGAACCAAAGGCGACGCCTCAAGCACTAATGTCACAGAAGAATCTTATTATCAATTCGTTGCGCGAGACGGAAATGTTTGCGATTGGACATACCGCCTATTGGGTGCAATTTGGGTCGTCGCATTTGAAGGCGCGAAGAGGGTGGGTTGAAGAAGGTAAAGACATGGTCAAAGTGGCTTCCGAGCTGAGAATTCAATATTTGAATTTTCATTTTTACGGAAGACTTGGGCGAGTAGGGGCTACACGGGAATTCGCGTTGGGTTTCGTCGAAAACTTCACAAATTCAATCACGGAATTAACTGAATTTGCAGCCGAGAAGAAAGTAGAGTTGATGCTAGAGAATGTCCCGTCACAAGATGGTGGAGTGGCAGATTTCCGGAACTTCTCAGCAGTCATGGAGAAGGTTCCCAAGCTAATGTTCCATTTTGACATAGCGCACGCGTATATTGAAAACAGGATGGCTGGTATACGATCCTACTTGGACGCATTTTCAGACAGGCTCGTACACATTCACATTCACGACAATCATGGTGAAGAAGACGAACATCTACCTCTAGGCTGGGGAAAAATAGACTTTAGGAAGGTTGTGCGTTGGCTAAAGGAATTGAATTATGACAAAACTATAACGTTCGAAGTATTCACTTCGAATCAGGACGCTGTACGATCGAGAGAATACTTCAGAAAGCTCTGGAACAAGACAAAAGTGTAAAGTTGACACACATTACGTGTTATCCGTTCCGAAAACGTCAATCATAGCACGAACATCGTCGCCCAGCGGATATAGGATCGGACAAGTGCATCCCGTCTCGTTGTACTCATGAACCTTCTTTACACAATCATCAGCTGTTCCGCTTGCGGTGATAAGGCGAACGAGTTTATCATCAATAAGCTGTTTTGCTTTTTCTAAGCCGCCAGGTTTTGCCGGCCACCCGCCCAGTGCGGTTTTAACTTCCTCGATCAGGCTTTCTTTCACGCCACTTGCCTTAGCGATGTGAGGTTGTTGACCTAAATATTGAGCGACCAACGGCCGAGCGTCATCCAAAGCCCTGTCCGCATCCTCGTCTAGAGAGCAAACAACTAGTTGGGGTCGGTCAATACTTTCGAATTCACGTTTACTTCGGGTCGCTCCCTCTCTGAGATGCGCAATCGCTATCTTGTTGTACTGTGGGGATACAAGATAATTTAGAAGCAAACCATCAGCAATTTCACCGGTCAGTTCAATCATCTCCCATCCGGTAGCTCCTATGAAGATCGGAATCGTCCGAGGAGTCGACGGATCGCCATAGACCACGTCAAGACGAATGTCTCGAACTCTAACAAATTCACCTTCAAAAGTAACGTTCTCCATCTTGAACAATCTTTGCAGAACAGTGACATACTCGCGCATTGCCTTGAGTGGTTTCTTGCGGTCGATCCCAACCTTCCATGCTAACGGATCCCACCATGCACCAATACCAAGCAGAGCTCTGCCCTTCGACAATTCATCGAGAGTGAGGAAAGTCGTAGCGCACAAGCCGACGTTACGTGTCCAGTTATTTATTACGCCCGTTCCGAGTTTGATTCGATCAGTAACAACCGCCATAGCCGCGAGAGGAGTTATGGCGTCTCTGGCAAGGCGAGACTCCGCATGCCAAATTGCTTCGAAGTTTTTCTTCTCTGCGTATTGTACTAGATCCAGTTCCTCACGGACCTGATGTTTATCCTGAAGGTATAATGCGATTCTTTGCATGTTTAACCAGTTTTCCTTATGATCCTGCCTGATCATCTGACTATGGAACATTACCGACTACGGATACAAACCTTCAGGATGGGTATTAGGTCCGTAGGAAGAAACCGTACTATATAGTGATCATATCGTCGGTTCAGTTGTGACTTACGCTCATCAGCTGAAGAAGATACGACCTGGTTTGGCCGTTGCAAGGCCGTTTCAATGTGTCGGTTTTCGATAATTGTGCGTTATCTACAAATGAGAAAGCATAAGTCCTAGGATAGTAGTCGGCTGAAACAACAGTGATTCTTCGGTTGATCGAATTTCTAAACTGTTTTGTTGGCTCAAAGTATGAATATGAATCCGAACCGGGAGGAATAGGGCGCTGATCGACTTAGCAACGAATGAAAAGGCTCTCGAGAGAACGGCGGAGCGGTGTCGTGATAGGAACATCATCATTCCTACCTTTTCTCAGCTGAAAAACCCTAACGGTGCGCCCGGTAAGATCAAGGAACAGCTCAAGCAGATAGGACTTTGGGATATAGCTCCTCAGAATTTATTCAGAATTACATGGAAGAATGAGCCTGTACCTAAGGGAGGACTGTTTGGACCCATTCCTAATTACATAGAATTACCACCCGAGCTGACCGGGGTTGAGGCACGCA
>Ga0074045_10002903_pt1 | contig 15638 bp, 13 predicted proteins | sample BogForMeECP23OM2_FD_94442 | JGI IMG/M metagenome (GOLD analysis project Ga0074045, IMG submission 94442) | Bog forest soil microbial communities from Calvert Island, British Columbia, Canada - Bog Forest MetaG ECP23OM2 | ecosystem: Environmental > Terrestrial > Soil > Wetlands ...
CGCTACGCCTACCAGTCCTTCATCGGTCTATTCATCATGATCTGCTGGGGAGTGGCCGACTTCCAACCGGCCACGCGCACATCGGGGTCCTCATGGCCCGTAGAAGGCCACACCTCCAGCGCCTGGCTCACCGTCGCCAGCCTCGCGCTGCTGCTGGCGTTGACAGCCACCGCTCATCGTCAGCTCTGGTACTGGCGCGACAGCGTCGCGCTGTGGACCCACGCCACCGAAGTCACCAGCGGCAATTGGTTCGCCGAGGACTTTCTCGGTGGCCTGATGGTGGAACTGGGAAGACCCGACGACGCCCTGGCCCACTACTATCGAGCGCTGGCCATGAATCCCGGCGATCCGGTCAGCAACCTCAATATCGGAAGCCGGATGCAGTTCGACGGCAAGCCGGCCGAAGCCATCGAGTATTTCCAGAAGGTACTGCACTCACCCCGCGCGCCCGAGATGCTGAAGGCCAAGGCCACCGAAGGTTTGCAGCGCGCTTATCACGAACTCGGGATCGTGGGCCCTCCCGGCGGAACTCCGCCGCAGCAATAAGAGTAATTTTGCCGCGCCGGTATCTTGTCTTCGAGCCAGCCAGTTTTTCGCAGATGTTGCCGCCAGCGGGAGCCGGCTGTCGAACCCCTGATCGCAGCGAAAGACCGCGGCTCACCAAATGTTGGAGAGGTTGGTGGGCGCTGCAGGATTCAAACCTGCGGGTTCCACGCGTTCCGCGTATATAATGCAAAAAAGGATCGACTATGCCCGCGAAAACTACGCACATCATTCCAAGCGATGACGGGTGGGTTGTCAAGCAGGAACACGGTAACGTGTTCGTCGAGAAACAAAGCGACCGCCAGATTGGAAAAAAAACTCGTGCTGAACGTGCCAGCGCAGTTCTTCCTGCTCAACCGGCGGCCCTCAAGCGAGCTAAGCAGCTGGCTAGTCGTGAAAAGGTTTACGTTCAGGTCAATAACGGCGTCTACTCTACGCAGAAACAAGCCTTAGATGCGGCGCGCGGGATCGCTAGGCGGTCATCGGCAGGACAGATTGTCGTTCACGGCCGTGATGGCTTCATTCGTCGGCGAGACATTCGCGGGTTGCCTGTGGTGCAAACGCCACCGCGAAAGAGCAAGCTCGGAACAAAAGCTATTGAAAGAGCGGTGTCAACAGTCATCCGTGAACGTCTAGAAAGAGAATGACCGGTGCCAGCGCGTCTGCGTAGTAGAGACGTTTTTATCAACTGTCCATTCGACGATTCATATAAACCGATCTTTGAGGCCGTAGTGTTTACGGTCTATTACATCGGCTTCGTTGCTCGCTGTGCACTCGAAGTCGATGACGCGAGCGAAGTTCGCCTCTCTAAAATCGTACGCATTATTGAGCAATGCACTTACGGAATCCACGACATTTCGTTTGTGGGCCTAGGCAAGGGCACCAACCTTCCTCGCTTCAACATGCCGCTCGAATTAGGTCTGTATCTGGGGTGTAAGCTCTTCGGCACCGTAGCGCAGCGGAAGAAAGGCTGTCTCGTCCTCGACAGCGAGCCGTACCGTTATCGAGCTTCCATCTCCGACATTTCCGGGCAGGATATTCATGCACACAAAGGCGAGCCGAGCCGCGCCATTGCGGAGATACGCAACTGGTTGGCGAATGCATCCAAGACCAAGGGTTTGCCAGGCGGCGCGGAAATCGCGGGGCGTTACGCACGATTCATGAACGACTTGCCAGGAATTTGGGTAGTGGGCTAATTGTGTGTTGCTAGCAATTCGGCAATGCTCCAAGCGTGGTCAGTTAATCCCGCAGCCATCGCGGGCGTAGCGCGAAGGGTTTGATGAACGCGACAGAAATTATAGAACGCGACGTAAAGGGCGACGGCATCTTTCAGGTTCGCCAGCGTCTTGCTGAACGCATTAGTAAGGCGCGTGAAGCGACGAAGGTGCATCCTCACGCTCAGGTTTGTCCGTTCGACGTGCGACGTGGAAATGCGAGTGAAGTCCGGCTTGCCGATTTTGACATGTGGAACTGCTCCAAGAACATGGCCACTGCCGTACCAGCCGTCGCCAGTTCCACTACTGTAGATTTTGCGAAGCTGAGCGAAGTCCACGTTCTGCCCAAAGTGCTCACGCATCGCGCCCACATAGGCATTGTACTGGTCGCTGGTCACTTGGTAGCGACCATCTGTGCGAGAGCGAAGGTCGGACACGAAGGCATGAGCGTTGATACCGTTTCGCGAGCCAATGTGGTGCGTGATGATGAGCTTGCTTTCGCTGTCCAGGGCGAGCCACAGCATTGTGCTGCCCCACTCATCGGGGTCGCCTTCGTTCAAGTGAGGCTCACGCGTGTGGATATAAGCCCACATCTCATCCATCTGCACGAATCGCGGGCTGATGTTGCGGACTCTGGAATCGAGAAGTTGTCGCGCTCTCTCCGATGCCGTGTTCATCAAAGCCAGAATCGTGTGCTTGTGAAGTCCGGTCAGCCGCGAGATCGCGCGGACGCTCACGCCCTCAAGCATCATGGCAAGGGCTTTCGCGGCAACGTCCGGCGGGGTGTAGTGTGTGCCCAGCTTGGGAGCAGGCTCAGAGAAAGTGATTTTGCAGGAAATGCAACGATACCGCTGAATGCGGCGCTTTCCGTAGGTTCCAAATCTGCGGACTACGTGGTGACAGCGTTGGCAGGTCACATCGGCCTTGTCTTTCTCGCGGAACAAGCCGATAATGATTTTGCGTCGGCATTGCGGCTTACCCCGCGTGCTGAACAGCCCCGTTTTTCAGTTCGCGCTGAAAGCGGGGCGGATTTTCGTGAAGGGCACGGAGGGGATCGGACCCTCAACCTGCCGATTAGTAATCGGCTGCTCTCTCCAGTTGAGCTACGTGCCCACAAGAGGGGCATTCGACGGTTCGCGCCTTCGAATGCCCTCCGCTTACTTACCCGTCATTGGTGGATCTCGCATGGCTGCTCTCCCTTCTCGTGGATTGAACACCTAAAGTCATTTCTTATCTTTGGGCGGTACAGCGGTTTTCGCAGCTCCGATGATAACTGCAACCTTTTCTGCGACGTTCTTCTCCCACTGCTGTCTTGCTATACCGGCCATAGCCGCAAGTTCGGCAAGGTTCGAAAAGCTAGGAATGGTGGCTTGTTCTTTCCAGCGGTAGATGTTGCTGAAAGCAGCGTCTCCAAGAAGTTCGACCTCGCCACTATCCTTCATGCGCTTGAGTGCAGTTCCTATAGAAGCCATCTCATTCGCGAATTGATTGAGGTCGAAACCAATCCCACGCAGTTGATCTCTGATTTCAGTGGGCTTCAGTCCGGAGTTCGGATTCATCTTCCGATGGCTTTGAAGCACCGCTCTAATAGCATCCGCAAGACTCAGATTGCTTATCGGCGGCATTTCTCCGCAAAGTGCAGAGAGTCCAGCAACAGAATGCAGCAGTTGGGCCTTGCGCTGCGCAAGCTCTTTTTCGCGCCGGTCAATGTCGCTCAGCTCGCGCCGAGCCTTGTCGAGCGCCGCTCTAAATTCATTGTTTTCAGGACTATTCTCAGTCACAGAGGAATGGTACATGGCAGATAAGATATTGTCAATCAAGAAAGATAATAAATTAGATAAATTACAAGATTGGGCTGCCGCTGCCGCCGAGGCCAAAAAGAAGCTTGCGGAAATGAAGTGTTATGCTGCACAACTACGGGCGTCCCTACGTATCTTCGAGGAGAAGATACGGACTGGAGCACCTTATCCATGACCAGCGGCAGCAACACGGAATTAGCCCACTACCGGAATTTGTAACAGACTGAAACGCCAGCCCAAAGACTTAACTTTCGCGGATTTCTCAGAGACAGTCGAAATCTGGTTGAAGTCAGCACGCTAGAGCTAACGGGGATTCTTGTCCAATGCAGGGTGCCTGGTACTAAGTTCGGCAGTGCTCCGCGAGAAGAGCACGTCCCGTCTACGCGTCGTCCACCCCGGCTCCGCGAGTGGGCAGAGTGCGGATTCTTCATGCGTGAATGCCGGCTGGCTGGTGAATCCGCTGCACACGGATTTGCTTCTCGCTCTTGGGGTCTGGGAAATGTCATATGAGGATTGCATCTGCTCACGAACGGATCGTGGGCCCTCCCAGCGAAAGCTCGCACCGGCAGTAGGAGTCTCACCCTCTTCATTCGCTGGATTCCCAAAACGGGCACATCACGTCGTTGTGTGACTTGCGTCCTTGTGCGAAGAAGACTGGAAGTCTAGACTTTTCGCCAATGGGACCCAGGTTGCCTTCGTCTCCATCCGATTTGAAAAGAGGCAAGCCAGATGTCCAAGGGCGTGAAGGTAGCGCGCTTCGCTTTCGTCCTCTTGCTGACGATTGTTCTGGGCCTGTTTCTGGCGGTTCCGGCGGAAGATATACCCGAAACCGCGTTCGATGAATCGGAGACGCCGGCTTACGAAGGCACTCCTCTCTTCTCAGTCGAAGTACCGCAAGCGGCTGCTCCGGAAGCGCCGGACGTGCGCAGTGCCGCAGACCCCAGATCTGGCGCCCTATCCCCGCTTACCTTTACGCGCAGCAACGGCGAGGATGCTGCTCGCTCGCCTAACGGACGACCGGCCTTAGCATTGCTGTCTACCCTCCGGTGCTAACAATTCCGATTACCACAATCCTTCTTTCTGGGCGGCGCTTCTGAAGTGGAATGACGCCACGAATTTTCACGTAGCATATCCGAAGGAGAAAGGTCAGGTCTAAATATGAAACGCACACTGGTAATTCTTGCGACGCTGATGCTGCTGCTCTTGAGTGGAGGGCAGGCTTTCGCGGGCAGCATCGAATACCAAGATTCGGCTTACGCTTCGGGAACTCTCGGCGGGCAGCCGTTTATGGACGCTTTGGTCACCGTCATTATGATTGGTGATACTAATAACGTCTTTTGCGATGGATTTGGTTTGTGCTCCAACTTTAGCTCAGAAGTTTTTTTCTGCGTGTCGATGTTGGGCTGCGGAAGCTTCACCGACGGTGCCTACGTGCAGGTCCATCACCAGCTCCAGACTGTTACCTTTCTTGATCTGTTGAATGATCACGGCATACTGGGGACGCGAAACGCCGCATTCTTCTCCTATGAGCTGATGGGCCCGATCGGCCCGACCACCGGCCTTGGGCTTGGAACAATTCTGGCCATCCCGACGTCGTTAGGCGACTTGGAAATTAACAGCTTTGAATTCGGCACGTCAACCTTTAGCGCATTTTCGCCAATCCCCGAACCCGGTAGCCTGAGTCTTCTCGCAACCTTTGGCTTAATCACGATGGGGTTGGTCCGCCGCAAGATGAAGCTGTAGTTCGCCTCCTAATACGAATGGTGCCCTCGGCTCTGCCGGGTAGGCAGTAGAAGTTCAACGACACAGGAGTCCATCGCGGGACCTCCGAAACCTGAGCCACCAAAGGGCAGGAAAGGGAGTTTTGCAAGGGACAAGATTGAATTGAAACGTAGGCCACGGGAAGGAATCCAGCTATTTTCGTCTCTATTGTGATTTGAAAAGAGGCAAGCCATGATGTCCAAGCGTATGCCACCCGCGCTGGTTCTCAGCGCCGTCCTGTTTGTAACCTTCGGCTTTGCAGCCACCAAGAAAATCCAACACAATGACACATCGGGAGACTGGAACGACTGGTCGTTCCGAGCCGCCAGCCTGGTGAACGCAGGCAGTAGTGTGTCTGGCGGCTGGAATACCTTGCCTTCCGGCTTCGAGAATGCCTCGCTCTTGAAATGGGGGAACTTCGGTTCGTCCCCCGTCCCTAAGTTTATTGAGAACCCAGACCGTTGGCTTGGTGGAGTTGGCAACTGGGACGATTACTACAAATGGGACAACGGCGTGCCCACTGACGGTAACCAAGTCTATATTGAAAGTAATAACAGAAATGGAGACCGCGTGACCTTGGACGTCAGTGCTACTGTCCAACAGCTCTACCTAGGTCAAAACTCCCCCTTACCCGTTTCTGGTTGGGTCCTTACCGATGACGGCCAGCTCCGGACTCTCACCATTACATCCGGTCTCCACTTGCGCCAGGGCGGCCATTTGTCCTTCAGCGGCGGCAGCACGCTGAGCGTGGAGGATGTACTCAACTCGGGCACCATCGGCCTTCAGAACAAATCGACGCTTATGGTGAGCGGCAATGTCATAAATTCCGCATCACTTGGGACCGGCGGCAGCGGCGGGAACACAGTGAACATCACCGGCTACCTCAACAACGCCATACCGGGGCTGGGAGGGGGGCCCACACCCGTTTTCGTACTCGGCGGCTCTGGCGATATAGCGACCATCGGCGGTAACGTGACTAACAGCACTACCTTCGAAGTGTTAAGCAAGTCTACGGCGACCATCGGCGGCAACCTGACTAACAATTCCGGTGGACTTGTGGATGTGGAGGATGGAAGCACGCTGCACATCAAGGGTGCTGTCACCAACTCCGCGGGGGGCAGCGGCTTCGGCATCTTCACCAGCTTTTACGGTACCGGCGGCAACACGCTGAACATCGACGGCATGCTCACCAACAGCGGGAACTTCCAGCTCAATGGTCCGGGCGACGTGGCAACTGTCGGCAGCCTGACTAATTCTGGAGAGGTTGACTTGGACAAACATAGCTCCCTTGACGTGGACGGGGGCCATCTGACCAATTACGGTGTGATCAATGTGAAGAATGGATCAGCCGTCGTTGCTCAGTACCCGGGTACTTTGATCAACCTGGGAACCATCAACATCGACAGCATGTCGACGTTTCTGGTGGGCACCGGTAACCACGGCCTCGGATATATTCAACTGGCCAACGGGACGTTAGGGGAGATGATCGACTCCTACAGCAGCTTTGGGGTTATCAACGTGAACGGGTCGGCGTTGCTGGCCGGCACCCTTGATATCCTGCTGCAAGACGGTTTCAATCCAATCTTGGGCTCGAAGTTTAAGTTCCTGATCGCAGCTCCGGGACAAGTCAGCGGCAGCTTTTCCGTAATCTATAACGACCTGTTCAACTGTAACGACAAAACATGTGAGTACTTCTACCCTCTATATGACCGCGCCGACGGGTATGTGGAGCTGGTAGTTGAAGAAAAAACCCGCCCGGCCTCAGAACCGGCTACCTTGCTGGTGCTGATCCCCGGGTTGTTGGGCGTTGGCTACGGCTTGCGCCGGAAGCTATTGGGATAACGGCGCGGGTGCTGGTGCCCCATCCTTTCGCCGCCTTTGGGAGCCAATCATGCGTGAATGCCGGCTGGCTGGCGAATCCGCTGCACACGGATTTGCTTCTCGCGCTTGCGGGTCTGGGCAATATCATATGAGGATTGCATCCGCATCAGCGTGTCCATCTTGATCCCAAAGGCTTTTTCAATACGCAGCGCCATGTCCCCGGAAAGGTCGGCCTTGCCGTTGAGCAGGCTGGACAGCGTGGGCCGGGAAACCCGAAGCGCCGCCGCCGCCGCCGTCACCGACAGGCCAGCGGGAGAGATAATCTCCGTCCGAATAAAATCTCCGGGATGGGGCGGGTTCTTCATCGGCATGGCGTTTGCTCCTTCTGTCCTAGCCCGCATTATTCATCAGCGCCAACAACTTTGGAGTGTCATCCCGAGCGAGGGCCAGCCTCCGAACGCATCAAGCCTGCTCTTGGCTTGATGCGCTGGCTGGCCAGAGTCGAGGGACCTGCTTTTCACAACCTCCAACGTCATAGAAAAACGCGGCAACAGCAGATCCTTCGACTGCGCGCCCGCCCGACCCGGGGTCCCCAGCGCGCGCCGCATTTGCGCGCGATGGGGTGGCGAGTCGCAAAAACAGCGGGTCGGAAAAGTCGCGCGGTCGCTTCGCTCAGGATGACAGCGTGAAGATTCCTGCCGTCATCAACGATCCAGGCTGGTGATAGTCTTCCATATTGCGTTTCTCTGCACTGGCGAAGCCCTGCCGACTGTGGGAAACTCTACCCATGCCCAAGCGAAATCTTAGAATCATCAGGCGAGTCAGGAACATGCCCGTGCTCGGAATCTGCGAATTCTGCAACGCGCAGTTCCACGCGAGGCCTCATCCGGGAAGCCAACAGGCGGAAGCACAGGCCGCGATTCAACAGCAGTTCAACGCTCACAAGTGCAAGCCCGAGGAGGCAAGCCCAACCGCTGTGGAGACCGCGAAAGAAGCGGCTAAGGATTAGGCGACGTGCCGTGGCTGCGAATACTGCCGGCCATCCTGTCTCCCGTCGAACGCCAACAATAGACGCTCTCCTCTTTTCCTTCGGGAGCGGCGCGTGTTTGCAAGCCGGCCTCGCCGGCCGCGACGAGACGCTTGAGCACGGTGTGGATGGAGGCCAGAGGGTTGCTCTGGGAGTGGAGATCGATACCGCGATTGATGAGAGCGGCCCGCATCTCCTTTGGAGTAAGACCGCGCTGCCCCGCCCTTCGCAGCTCAAACCTGATAGCCTGTGTGAGGCCAGTGGGCGGCAGGGCGTCGTCCAGCGCGAGGAGGACGCTTTCCTTATCGGCGTCGGAGAGCATGTCGGCGTTGGCCTTCACAATCTGTTGCAGCTTGCTGATACGCCGGTCGAGACTTTGCTTTTCCTGCACGAGCTGCGCGATCTCGGCCATGCAGTCGTTGATCTGGTTGCGATAGTGGGTAGTCATGTTTAGCTTATAATTTATACAAAGCATAATATCTAGTAAATAACAGTGTTTAACTGTTGGCTTTGCTAGGTTGTGGTCGGAAAGCGTCGCGCTCGGCGGCGAAAAATGTTCCACGTGGAACAATCGCACTTAAGTTGCTTATTATCATGTTGTTATAATCGAGGCCGCTGTTTATTGCGCTGGTTTCCAAAGCTGAACATTGTAGGATTGCCATCGCGGTCAATTGTTCCACGTGGAACAATTGCAATTAACTGACGTTAAATCAGCACCTTGCGACAGACCCTGTGGAATCGGCTGAAATTTCGCCGCGCCGGGAGAACGATCAGGTTTATACTCTTCCGCGACGGAGGACTAGTGTGATTTCGACTGGCGAGCAAGCTGAAAAACAGATACCACCTCGGCACGGCTTCGGTTCGCCGCGGAGTCAGATGTTGCTTCTTGGCTTGCTGCTCTTGGTGGCGACCGTCGCGCTTTACTACCCAGTGCACAGCTATCCTTTCATCAATTTTGACGACAACCGCTACGTCACGGACAACCCTCACATCCAGATATTGAACCTGTCGATGGTCAAGTGGGCGTTGCTGCATCCCTATCTTTACAATTGGCATCCGCTGACCTGGTTTTCGCACGCCCTGGACATCCAGATGTTTGGGCTCGACGCCGGCCGCCATCACGAGGTCAACGTTATCCTGCACGCGCTGAACGCGTTACTGCTTTTCTGGGTGCTGAAGCGGGCGACGGGGTTCACCGGCCGCAGCTTCATGGTGGCGGCGCTGTTTGCGCTGCACCCGATCAACGTCGAGTCCGTGGTCTGGATTGCCGAGCGCAAAACGCTGCTGAGCACGACGTTCTTCCTGCTCGCCTTGGGCGCTTATCGGTGGTATGCGCTCCAACCCAAGCTGCGGCGCATGGCGGTCGTTGCCCTCCTGTACGGCTTGGGGCTGATGGCCAAGCCGCAGGTGATTACCCTGCCTTTCGTACTGCTCCTTTGGGACTACTGGCCGCTGCGCCGGATGTTCGCCCAGCCGGCGGCAGGCCTCGGGATCATCCCGGCGAGAAGCTTCTCCGCTCTGGTGAAGGAAAAGATTCCGCTGTTCGCCATCTGCGCGGTTGACGCGCTGATTACGATGGTCGCCCAGCACGCGGGTTCCGGGCCCGCCGGACCCTACACGCTTCCCATTCGGCTGGAGAACGCTCTCGTCTCCTATGCCCGATACGTTGGACAACTTTTCTGGCCGGCGCACCTGGCAATCTTGTATCTCCATCCATTGAAGTCGCTGCAATGGTGGCAGGCGGCCGCGGCGCTGCTGTTCTTGCTGGCGATCAGCGCGCTGGTGTTCGCAGGCAGGCGGCACCGCTACCTGGTGGTGGGATGGCTTTGGTTTCTGGGAACGCTGGTGCCCATGATCGGCTTGGTCCAGGTTTACCTCCAGGCGATGGCCGATCGCTACGCGTACGTCAGTTTCATCGGGCTCTTCCTCATGGTCTGCTGGGGCGTGTCAGACTGGGCGGAGCAGCGGCACCTTCCGCGCGCTGTGCTGCCGGCGGTCAGCGTTGCGATGCTGCTGGCAATCACCGCCGTAAGCCATCGCCAGATCGGATACTGGCAGGACAGCGTCACGGTGTGGACGCACACCTTGGAAGTTACTCATAACAATTGGGTTGCCGATGTTTATCTCGGCTCGGCGCTGCGCGAACAGGGGCAGCTCGACGAGGCTTTGGCCCATTTCTACCGCGCCGATGCCAACATGACTCGGCGCGATCCCGAGGTTTACCTGGGCATTGGCTCGATCGAGCAGCAACGTGGGAATCTGCCCGTGGCCATCGAATACTACAAAAAGGCGTTGGTGGTTGTGGACACTCCCGGCCTGAGGGTTCAGATCTTCAAGCACATGGGCTTGGCCTACCGCGACTTGGGTGACGAAATCAGCGCTCAGCAATGTTTTGCCGCCGCCGTGCACCAGGCTCCTCCAACTGTGGATTGGCAAGGGGACTGGTGGCGCCACATCGGTCCGGCGATTCGGGAATACTTCCGGTATGGGAGATCCGGACCGAGCACGTATTCGCCCAACCAGTAGGACGCGACTGAATCATTCCTCAGTTTACCCACAGCCTCGCCGTCGGCTTACTGTCCTCCGCTCAGCACGTTCGGCGTCGGTGTGCGAGTCTTGCACAGTTTTTCCTCGGAAAACTGCGCCGCCGCCAGACTCCGCCGTTGCCCAACCCAGCGGCGGGGTCTAAGCTGCTTGAGACAGGCGATTCGGCGAGTTTCAAGCTTTAAGCCCTGCACTTGCCCGCCAATTGCTAGTTGCTAATCATGGCACGGGTCATCGCGGTCACCAATCAGAAGGGCGGGGTGGGCAAGACCACCACCGCCATCAATCTTGCGGCGTCGTTCGCCTCGCACGGCGCGCCGACGCTGCTGGTGGACTGCGACCCGCAGTCTAACGCCTCCAGCGGGCTCGGCTTCCAGCGCGATCCGGAGCGGCCCAGCACCTACCAGGTCATCCTCGGCGAGATTGCCGCCGAAGCCGCGCTCCAGCCCACCGAGGTCGAGAACCTCAGCGTGATTCCGGCGCACAAGAACCTGCTCGGCGCCAACATCGAACTGGTCACGCTGGACCATCGCGAGTACCGGCTGCGGCGCGCGTTGATGCCGCTGCGCGAGCGCTTCCAGTTCATCGTGCTCGACTGTCCGCCGGCGCTGGACCTGCTCACGCTCAACGCGCTGGTCGCCGCCGATGCGGTGCTCATTCCAATGCAGGCCGAGTACTTCGCGCTCGAGGGCGTGACCGAGTTGCTGGACACCATCGACCGCATTCGCGTCGAGCTCAATCAGGGGCTGGCGATCGAGGGCGTGGTGCTGACCATGCTTGATGAGCGCACCAACCTGGCGCAGTCGGTGGCTTCGGAGCTGCGCGGTTTCTTTGGCGAGCTGATGTGCGCGACCACGATCCCGCGCAACATCCGGCTGGCCGAGGCGCCGAGCCACGGCAAGCCGGCGCTGATTTACGATCCGCATGCGCGCGGCACCGAGGCCTATCGCAAGCTGGCCGAGGAGATCATGGAGCGGGTGGGGAAGCAGGTGGCGGCGAGCGGGTAGCAATGTTAGTCCCACAAAGTGGGATATACCACATTGTGGGATATAATGAATGTTGTGGGGTGAGTACGACGGCGGGAACCACAAGAGAAGAGCCCCGACGGGGGCGGGAAATCTTAGGCTTTCCCAGCGCTGAAGCGCTGGGCTAACATTTTTCGCGCCTACGGCGCTCGCGTCACTGCTCGATGCAAGAAAGGCGAGCCCGCAGGGCGGCATTTGTTTTAGCCCAGGGCGTGAGCCCTGGGTAGGCGTAATCAAGAATCCGAGCCCGGTAGGGGCGGCACACGACAACCGGGACAAGGTGGGATGTGTGCCGCCGCTCCGCGGCTCCGACAAGCTTCTCACTTGACCGCGGGCTTACGCCCGCGGCTAAAACAAATGTCGCCGCTCCGCGGCTCACTCAGGATGCTCAAATGTACTGGCTAAATGCTAGTTGCTAGTTGCTCGCCCATAAACCGGCGTGAGGTCGAAGACCCGATGAGAGTTTTCCTCTCGCACAGCACCAGGGACAAAGCCTTCGTCGAGAAGTTGGCTGCCGCCATGACCGCCAGCGGGTTCACGCCCTGGTTCTGCGAGGTGGACATCGAAAAGGGCTCGAACTTTGTCGCCGAAATCAGCAAGGGGCTGAAGCAGACGGACCTGACGTTGCTGGTGTGGTCGCCGGACGCGGCCAATTCTCCCTGGACCGAAGAGGAATGGACGGCCGTGCTGAAACAGCAGGTGGAGCAGTCACGGATTCGCTTCGGCATCATCATGCTGCGCGAGCATCCTCTGCCGCCGCTGCTGGACACGAAAAATTACATCGACGCCCGGGTAAGCCACGACACCGGCATCCACGCTGCGCTGGAATGGCTGGAACTCCGGCGGAAGGCGCAGCGCTTCTCCGGCCTGAAGGCGCCGATTTATCTTCCCGACTACCGGCCGCAGGATTTTGTGGGCCGCAGCGCCTATCTGGAGCGGTTGCGTAACGCGCTCACCTGGGAGCCTACGGCATTTCTGCTCTACGGTGAGCCGGGCGCGGGGAAATCCATGCTGGCGTTGCGCTTCGCCTGGGATGCGCAGAAGGACTTCGACGCCGTCATCTTCCAGACCTGCGGGCAGCGCCCGCTGGATGCGATCACCGCCGAGCTCGCCGAGCGCCTGCCGATTGACGTGAAGACCCGTCCTCCCGAGGAGCAGCGCGCGGCGGCCAAAGCCTGGCTGCGCGAACGGCAATCGCTGCTGGTGCTGGATGATGTCTGGTCTGCCGAGGTCAGGCAGCTTGAGCCCGGCCCCGCCTGCTCGGTGCTCTACACGTCGCGCCTGACGTCGCTGCCGGGGCTTTCCTCCAAGCTTCGCGAACAAGTGGAAAGTTTTACTGAGGCTGAAGCGGAGGCGTTGTTTCACGTCTATCTCGATGAGGAATTCGGCGACGCAGAAGTCAAACGCAATCGCGAGGCGCTGTTGGGTTTCGCGCGGCGGGTCGAGATGTTGCCGATTGCCGTGGCCGTGGGCGCGAGTCTGCTGCGGGAGAAGTCGGCCAGTGCTCTGGGGCGAGCGGTGCTCAAGCTGCGGCTCGATGCCTTGGCCGACGGCTCTAGAGATGTGAACGCGTTGTTCGGCACGGCGATCGCGTCACAGCCGGAGCGTGAGCAGAAATTGCTGGCGTCCTGCGCCGTGTGCGTGCAGGAGGGCTTCTGGCTGCCGCTCGCCGCGGAGATTGCAGAACTCAGCGAAGACGATGCGGAAGACGGCGCCGACCGCTTGGTACATTCCTCGCTGCTCCGGGTGGTTGACCGCGAACGGCGACGCTTCCAGTTGCACGCCGTGCTGCGCGGGCAGGTGCACACGAGGCACGGCGACGATGGCCTCGGCAAGTTGCGGGAGCGTCATGCGGCCGCCCTGGAAAACCTATTCAAGGATTGGGAGACGCGCTGGCAGGAGTGCCGTGAGTGCCTGGAAGAGATAGTCCCGGCGGCTAGGTTCCTCTCGGAATACGGCGAAGACTTACGCTGCGGGCAACTCAGTTACTTGGGATTTTTGCTAGGCAGGAGGATCGGTGAGCTGGATGTAGCCCTTCGCATTATGAAGCAGGAGGAATCATTCTGGTCTGGCCGCGATGACGTTAAGGCAAAAGGTGCTTTGCAGCGCAGCTTCGGGCATCAGGCCTTGATCCTGCATGATTGGGGGCGACTCGAGGAGGCGCTGGCGCTGCACAAGCAGAAAGAAGCCATCTGCCTGGAGTTGGGCAACAGGGACGGGTTGCAATCGTGCTACTGCAATCAGTCGAATATCCTGCACGCGTGGGGGCGGCTGGAGGAGGCGCTGGCGCTGCACAAGCAGGAAGAAGCCATCTGCGAGGAGTTGGGGGATAAGGATGGGCTGCAGGCCAGCTACGGCAACCAAGCGGAAATCCTAAGGGCGTGGGGCCGACTGGAGGAGGCGCTGGAGCTGCACAAGAAGCAAGAGACGATCTGCCTGGAGTTAGGAAACAAGAATGATCTCCAGGGTAACTACGGTAATCAGGCGCTGATTCTGCAAGGGTGGGGGCGGCTGGAGGAGGCGCTAGATCTGCACAAGAAAGAAGAAGCGATCGCTGTTGAGCTGGGAAACAAGGATCAATTGTCGCGCAGCTACGGCAACCAGGCGAACATCCTCTATCTGAGGGGCCGGCTGGAGGAGGCGCTGGCACTGCACAAGAAAGAGGAAGCGATCTGCCTGGAGCTGGGCAGCAGGTACGGGCTCGCGCTTTGCTATGCGAACTGGGGCACTTTGGCGCGTGCGCAGGGCGACAGGAAAACCGAGAAGGAGAAACTGGAGCAGGCGCTCGCCATCTTCACCGAACTGAAGATGCCGCGCGAGCGCGACGCCGCGCAGGCGGAGTTGGAGAAAGTGGATAGTGGGTAGTGGATAGAAAAGACCGACGTGGCGATGAATATTCATTGCTGATTACAGATGTTCATTAGCGCAGAAGCGAGCCCGCAGGGCGACATTTGTTTAGCCCAGGGCGGATTGCGGGGTCCCCAGCACGCGCCGGTTTTGCGCGTGGTGGGGTGCAAGTAAGCCCTGGGTAGGACGTTAATCAAGAACCTGAGCCCCGGCAGGGGCGGCACAAAACGCGGATGAAACGAAATTCTGTGCCGTCCTCGGGGGACTCGTGATTCATCATAATGCTTTCTTGGTGGAAGCGCCGGGCTTCAGCCCGGCGACACAGGGCGAAACAAGAATTGGGGCTTTAGCCCCGGCGCCGAATCCCCGGGGCTAAAGCCCGGAAACAATCAAGGCGCGTGGTTCGCTGGGCTAAAGCCCAGCGCTTCCACCAATTGCTAGTTGCTAGTCGCTAAGGACTCTTCATGACTGAAAAGCGCAAAGTACTCGGACGCGGGTTGGAATCGTTGTTGCCGCGACGGCCATTCTCCAGTGTTCCTCCCTCCCTCTCGCCAACACCAGGCGAGAAGGGTGGGGCATCCGACGTGACGGCCCCCGCGACGACGGCCCTGCTGCCGGGCGAGCGGGTGCAGGAGCTGCCGCTCGACCTGCTCGATCCCAATCCCTACCAGCCACGCGCCAGCATGAACCAGGAGGCGCTGGAGGAGTTGCGCGCGTCCATTGCCGCGATGGGCGTGGTCGAGCCCATTATCGTGCGGTCGAACGCCGAGGCCGAAGGGCGCTACCAGGTGATTGCCGGAGCGCGCCGGGTCAAGGCGTCGTCGTTGTGCGAGAAGACCACCATCCCCGCCATCGTGCGCCAGGTCTCCAACCAGCAAGCCATGGTGATGACGCTGGTGGAAAACCTGCAGCGCGAGGACCTCGGCATCATGGACCAGGCGCGGGCTTTTCTGCGGCTGTCGCAGGAATTCGGGCTGACCCAGGAGGAGGTCGCCGAGCGCACTGGCAAAGACCGCTCGACGGTGGCCAACTATGTTCGGCTGCTGAAGCTGCCGGA
>Ga0074045_10002904_pt1 | contig 15634 bp, 9 predicted proteins | sample BogForMeECP23OM2_FD_94442 | JGI IMG/M metagenome (GOLD analysis project Ga0074045, IMG submission 94442) | Bog forest soil microbial communities from Calvert Island, British Columbia, Canada - Bog Forest MetaG ECP23OM2 | ecosystem: Environmental > Terrestrial > Soil > Wetlands ...
TATGTCCAGTCCAGCGTAAAGGAGTCGCCGGTCTGGCTGGAGCACGCAAAACAGCGCGCCGACCGTATCGCCCAGACTGCGGCAGGCATCGCAGTCCCCGCACGGAATTACGGCAGGCACAATGACCGAGCGCCCGATCCAGTTTCCGGCGCGCTCCCCGGCGGCAACGACATGGCCGGCGATTTCATGTCCCAGAATCAGCGGCAGCGCGTGTCGGGTGGGAATGCCCTCGTAGGCAAATCCAATGTCAGTGTGGCAAACACCGCAGCCTACTACCTGGATTGTGACTTCGTCAGGTGAGAGGTCTCCCAGAGTGGCTTCGGCCCAGTCGAACTGGCCTTTGGCAACCAACCTCAGGCCCTTGCTCGTGGCGGGGACGGAGCCGGCGCGTTGCGCGGGCAGGGGTGTTGTCACGGGAATCCTCCTCCCCCCACAATTTCGAACGAACGTTCGAAACAATATGCCAAGGTACCTCCTTGGGGAAATTGAAGATGTGATCGCAATCACATCCTCTTGTGATTCGAGATCGCAGGCAGGACAGCTCCCCGCTCGCGAACGAGAAACCCGAGCCGGAACTCTGGATCAGCCGTCGCCATGCACCATTCCCTTTGGGCTAGTGGTGCGTGCAGAACGGATCCGACCATAGGCAACCCGGTCTTTCCACTTTGCATTCAGCGACCCATGACCGAGCGGACTGACTGTCGGTCCGTCGCAAAGTCTCGGTGCGCGCCCACGATTAGGCCAAACCGTGTGCCAAAAGTAGGTGTGACGTGCGAAGTAGCGAGTTGGGAATTCCCCGTACATGAGAATGCTACCTCGAATTCAGTTCTGTCGCAGGCAAGGAACTCCAATCCCCTGTTGCCACCGAATCAAACAACGCCAGATCGCCCACTGTACGGGCGTGCGGACCCACCTGATCGAACAGCGGCGTAATCGGGACTACTCCCGTCGACACGTACCTCGTCGTCGTCGGTCGCAACCCCGCGATACCGCACATCGCCGCCGGCACGCGTATGGATCCCTCTGTGTCCTCCGCGACGCCCAGGGGCGCCATGCGCGCAGCCACTGCCACCGCGGTCCCTCCGCTGCTTCCGCCGGGAATACGCCGCACATCGTAAGGGTTGTGCACCGCACCGAACGCCAGATTGTTGCTCGTCCACTCGAACGACAGTTCGTGCAGGTTCGTTTTTCCCAGAATGATCGCTCCGGCGGCAACAAGCGCACGCACGATGGGTGCGTCCTCCTTCGGCTGGAAATGACGCAGCGCCGGAGTTCCTCCGGTTGTCGGCATATCCTTCGTGTTTACGCTGTCCTTCACGGGAATCGGCAATCCGTGCAGCGGCCCCAGCTTTCCTCCGGACGTCCGGAAACGATCGGCCGCTCGCGCCGCTTCCAGCACTCGTTCCTGCGGCAGCGTGATAAACGCGTTCAGGGCTTTGCCCTGCTGGCAGCGTTCGAGAAGGGCGGCCGCATATCGCTCCGCCGTCACCTCACCCTTCCTGAGTTTGGCAAGCGCGTCAGTCGCCGACAGTTCCACCAAGTCGTTCGTTGTGACTTCTTTGCGCTCCGTCATTGCCTCCTGACCCCTCCAACCAACCGCGGTTGCCGCAGCCGATGCTGAAGCAAGCGCGACGAACTCTCGACGTGATAATCCGCGACCTTGTGTCATGCCTGAATCTCCTCACTCTTGCGAAACTTAGTTCTCGCTCTTCGACAACAGGCACCTGCTAGCCATTTCTTGACAGCAGGGATCTCGCCTTGTCTGCATGGCCATCAAATCTGCGTAAGATGGTACGCTATCCTTGAATTTGTCACTCCCGAGTGGTCGGCCAACCGGAAACTATCCAGAAACGGGCTTCAGGGAGATCTCCTCGAAGCCGACTTCTGGACCACTTCGGGCCCACATCCGGACAACAAGCATGCAGCGTACAGCTGTTCGGCCCGTCAAAGATAGGCGGCGCACCGACTCCCCCAGGTTCACTTCTCTTCCAGGCTTTCCACCTGCTTTCGCATGGGTTCGAAATTCCGCTGCATTCGATCAACACCGACTGACATGCAATCAATGAGCGAGAACGACTTTGAGTGTTTTGCGAGCACTGGCGTAAATACGCCTGAGACAATGTGACAAATGTCCCCAGAATTCTGATTGAGTCGTTCATTCTCATCATGTTTGTGTTTTGGCCGAAAAGGGCAAATGCGGATTGCCTTGCGCACGAACTGGCTTGGAAGCCTCGTGGGCGAAACGGGTTGTCAACACCTGCATCACGGTGGAGGGCGTGCTTTTGTTCTGGTCCGCTGATCATGACATGAAAGTTTCCAGCATGACCACGTAGTCGACCACCATAAAGCTACAGCGCCCACCCGCCAAACAATTATCCCGATGCTCGGCTACGTCCCGACTTTTCAGCTGAGGTCGTCAATGGGCACTATAGGTTGGTTGGTTCGACCAGCCGCACTTCAGAGCCAACGCTTTCAAAGCCACTGGATCTACCGAAGATGAGGAACGTGGAGTACAGCGCGTTGTATCCAATCAATCTTGTAGCCGAACCGGAGAGGGTCGTCTTCAGGCTCAAGGGAAATCTCCGGATCTCGCGCTTGTCGCCGCGCCTGACCGGGCCGGGCAAAACCGAAACGGATGGCATTGTGAACGCGATCGCTCAGCAGTACGGCGATAAGACTGATGAAGAGTATTGGCAGCTGCTCGAAGACCCTGATTCCCCCTTCGCGGCGGATGACGATCTGCCGAACGGGAACCCAAGTCAAATGGCGACTCTCAAACGAATTCTGGCCAGGCCAGCAGCTTTTGAAAAGGTCAGAATAAATAACGTCAAAAACTACCTGCTCACGCACACGGGCGGCGTCGCCTCTGAGGACTACAACCCTTTCGACTGGAACGGCCGCAACCTGAACGTCCCACCTAGCGTCCCGAGGTCGATGGCCGTGTAGTGAGGTGGGTTGTTCTGCGGTTGCTGGGCCTGCGCCAACCCAACCGAGACCGTCGGCGCAAGGAATGCAGCGATGGTAAACAACGTCAAGCCTCTCGATTTCATAACCTCCTCCTCTTAGCTAAGATCGCAGCCAAAGCCGCGAAAGCACGCCGGAAGAAAGCCAAGCCCAGCCCAAAGCCGAGGCGCTAGATATCAGCGCATCTTTCGTCCTTGCTGTGTAGGTAACACCTGCGGCGGTTCACTCCTCGAGTGCCGGAAGTAGTGAAGCGGCGGATTAGCACTTACCAGTTCCCAGCCGTTTTCCGCGAGTTTTTTGACGTACTCCGTGATTTCACCTGGGTCGGCTGTTCTAAAATCTCGTACCAAATACTCCCCCTTCTGACTCATCGCTCACCTCTAATGCTTTACGCTTCGATTTCCCTTTGGGTTGTGCTGTTTCCGGTTCTCTGATCCTCCGCCGACTCCAGTCCGGTCCAAGCCCGCGTTCGCCTCTCAAGATGCTGACGAGGCCCTTTTCCAGCGCCGTGTTCCCGGCAATTCGGAGAAACAAATCCTGCAGTAGTCTCTTCGGAATTGCGGTTGGTACAACCTAGCCCAAGGGCGCATTTTGCGTTCAGCCAACAGTTTCCACAAGTATCTTGGGGTAAATTTACGGTAATATTGACTCTCTGCACCGGCAGGGGCTCTCCTCCAAGAGAAGTTGCAGGAGCATGGGGATGGAGTTACCGTCCGCCGAAAAATCGCTTGCCTCGGTTCACGGCCAAGAGGGGAATCACGCCGTGCCTGAAGCGGCAGTGCGGAGCGAACTCGAGCGGTTGCTGGCGAGCCGCTCCCTCCGAGACTCCGATCTATTGAAGCGCTTCTTGCGGTACATCGTGGAGCATACGCTTGCCGGAGAAGGAGACCAGCTCAAGGAATACCGGCTGGCGGTGGATGTATTTGGTCGGGATGCTTCATTCGACCCGCGGCTTGACCCGGTGGTCAGAATGGCTGCCCGCCGTCTCCGCGCCAAGTTGCGGGAGCACTACGAAAATGCCGGTCGCGATTCCCTGGTTCGCATCGAGGTCCCCAAAGGCGGGTACGCTACCTTTTTTGTCGCAGGTACCCCGCCGGAGGCAGCCCTGTGCAGGGATGTGGCCGGACCAGTCGATCAGCGAAGCTTCGACCGCCCCAAGGTTATTTCTCGTGGTTGGGGTCGGACCCTTGCCGCCGCGGCGGCCTTGGTGAGTGCCGCTTTGATGGCGGGAGGATTTTACTATCGTTCCCGTCAAACCGAGCGCCTGACCGACAAGGACACCATCGTTCTCGCCGATTTCGCCAACAACACCGGCGATCCGGTGTTTGACGATACCCTGAAGACCGCGCTCGTGATTTCCTTACAGCAGTCACCCTTCCTCAACGTGCTCTCCGACAGCGAAGTCTCAAAGACCTTGCAACAGATGACGCGTCCCGCCGGCACGAAACTCACCGCCGACGTAACCCGCGAGCTTTGCCAACGGGCGGGCAGCAAGGCCTATATTGCCGGAGCCATCGCCAGTCTGGGCAGCGACTACGTGTTGGGTTTAAAGGCGGTGAACTGCCAGAGCGGAGACACGCTGGCGCAGGAGCAGGTCACGACCCCTTCTAAGGAAAAAGTGCTGGATGCGCTGGGCAAAGCGGCATCCAGGCTGCGCGGACAATTGGGCGAATCGCTGGCTACGGTGCAGAAGTTTGACGTTCCTTTGGAAGACGCCACCACGCCTTCGCTCGAAGCGCTGAGAGCTTACAGCCTAGGCAGAAAGGCCGATAACGAAAAAGGTCACGCAGGCCTGCCTTATGATCAGCACGCCATCGAGTTGGATCCGGCCTTTCCCGTTGCCTACGAGGCTGTGGGCACTGACTACAGCAATCTCGGCGAACAAGGGCGGGCCAGTGAATATTTCACAAAAGCATTCCAGTTGCGGGAACACACCAGCGAGTGGGAAAAGCTGAAGATCGCCGCCGATTACTATCTGGATGTAACCGGGGAATTGGATAAAGCCGGCCGCACGTACGAGGAACAAATTACGAGCTACCCGCTCCGCAGCGCCGCGTACAACAATCTGGGCCTGGTGTATGCCTTACAGGGACAGTATGAGAAAGCCGCGGACGTCACTCGCCAAAATATCCGCCTCACACCGGTTCGTGCAGGCTCGTACGGCAATCTCGCCAACGATGCCATCGCCCTGCAGCATTTTGACGAAGCGCGCCAGATCATCCACGACGCGCAGGCACGAAAAATGGATCATTCGGTGTTCCACACGATGCTCTATGCTCTCGCCTTTTTCGCAGGGGATTCCAGGGGCATGACGGAACAGCAACGGTGGCTTGTCGGCAAGGCTGATTACGAAGACTGGGGGCTCGCGCTCGCCTCTGACACCGAGGCTTACGCTGGCCACTTGAGCAAGGCACGGGAACTGTCCCAGCAGGCTGTCGATTCCGCAGTCCATGCGGACAGCAAAGAAAATGGAGCAATCTATCTGGCGAACGCTGCTCTGCAAGAAGCCGCCTACGGCAATCCTGTGGAAGCGCGCCAGTCGGCGGCAAAGGCCTTGAAACTGGCTCCCATGAGTCCTGGCGTCGAGAGCGAAGCCGCGATTGCGTTAGCCATGGCGGGCGATAAGGTGAGAGCCGAATCCTTGGCACAAAAGTTAGGGAAACGCTTTCCACTGCATACTCAGATTCAGTCGCTTTGGCTGCCTGCCACGCGGGCACAATTGGCACTGAATAGAAAAGACCCCGCCACCGCCATTGCTACCCTGCAGGTTGCTTTGCCATTCGAATTGGGGCAAATTCAGTTCATCCATAATATTTCCTGCCTTTATCCCGTGTATGTGCAGGGTGAGGCGTACTTGGCGGCAGGGCAAAGCAAAGCTGCAGCTGCTGAGTTTCAGAAAATCATCGACCACAACGGCATCGTCTGGAACTGCTGGACGGGAGCGTTAGCGCACCTGGGAGTGGCGCGTGCGAACGCCCTGCAGTTCAAAGCTTCGCAGGGTGCGGAGGCCGACGCCGCCCGCGTGCGCGCGCTCGCCGCCTACAAAGATTTTCTCACGCTCTGGAAAGATGCCGACCCCGACATCCCCGTCCTGAAAGAAGCCAAGGCCGAGTATGCGAGGTTGAAGTGACTTTCTGGGGCGTTGGTTTTCCTCCGCGGGAAACGACGCGGACATTCTCTTTGTTACTTGGCCAGATTTACGAAAGGTCAGAGGTTAGAGGTCAGATTGCAGGGGTAAAGTCATGATACGTCCCACGGTTTCTTACCTCTGCAATCTGACCTCTAACCTCTGACCTCGGCCTTATGAAGCGATCAAGCAGCATTCCCCCCGTCTGCTTGGAGCTCCAGTTCACCGCTACCTGGGATGCTTGTCGCTCCGAACCCCCGCTTCCGGGCAAACCTTCGCAGCACCCACTGCCCTCCTAAGAGTTAGGTTCGCCTCACTTCGACATCAACCAGCGGTCCAGCCCCCTGCCAAGCTGCTGAAAACACAACCAGGTTACCGTAACATTACCGTATCTTCGTTGACTTCCGCCCCCTCCTGTCCGCTAATAGCGAGGAATTATGCAGCTCGCGATCCAGCAGCGGCCCGATGGGCAGACGGAAATCGTAGCAGCCGGCCAATCTTTCTTGGTTCGGAAGGATCCGCCGGAAGTGGCAATTCCGAAGAAACTGCTACAGGATTTGCTGCTCTCCGAGTTGCCAGATCAGATCGGTGTCAAACCGTTGGGAGTGTCCCTGGTTGTTGCTGGAGGAGAGCAAGTGGATTGTTGGTTGTACGGCTTTCACGACGGGTACGCCTGCGCGCGAGTTCAGGTAACCGCGAAGGCGGGACCGTCTGTTGGGTTAAGCGCATTCCAGGACGCGATCAAGGAACGGCAGGAAAAACAGGGAGATGTAGAACCAACTGAATCTGATCCCGACAGGCATTCCGAACTTTGTTTTCTACTCGACCTCCTGGAGGACGTTCCGATTTCCGGAGCACTGGACAAGGTTGAGCAGGCGCTCACGGAGTTGGATAGCCGTCGCATGTCGCTGCTAGCTACCCAGCCGTTTCGCCAGTCGGCTGCTACTTAGTGCGGCAAGGAAGCTCAGGAAAGTCTTAGGAGTGGGAAATGAAATCTACGCGCTGCTATCCTTCACGAAATCAAACCTCGGCGCTCTTTGACGCAGAGGACACTTCGGCAGAATCCTGGCTTGGCGTCAACTGTTGCCTCGGTGCGAGAGGCGCTCTTTTTGTTGCGGTTCTGATGCTGCTCATATGCACCGGCTCGGCCACCAGCGCCGCGCAGAGCCCGCCGCCGGCGTCATTTGTGACTGCGAAGATGTTCCAAGTTGGCACCGGGTATGGGAACCCAATTGCGTATTATGGCACGGCGCCGTACGACCTTGCGGTGGGCGACTTCAATAACGACGGGAACCTGGACATCATCGCGGCCTGCTGGTCAGCGGAGGTTACCGTTAACCTTGGCAATGGCGATGGTACCTTCCAATCCTTGAACCACGTTTATGCTTTGCCGGGCGCCCAGGGAGTCGCGGTGGGAGACTTCAACGGGGACGGTAATCTGGACGCCGCGGTGCTGGCCGTCGGCAATCCAGGGTCGGTCATCATTTTCTTGGGCGACGGGACCGGCAACCTGACCCAGGGAGCTTCCTACCCTGTCGGTAACCAGGGTGCGGGGACTTCCAACATCGCGGTCGGCAAGCTTCATGTCGGCGGCAACCTCGACCTGGTCGTCACCAACGGCAGCGACAACACCGTTTCCGTCCTGCTAGGCAATGGCGACGGGACGTTTCAGCCGCAAGTGGCGTATTCCACCACCGGCTCCTACCCCTTCAACACCTTTCCTCAATGGGTAGCCATTGCGGATGTCAACAAAGACGGCTACCTCGATCTGGTCACCGCCGACGCTGGGAACGCGGGGGGAGGGGGAATCAGCGTCCTGCTGGGCAATGGAAACGGCACATTCCAGGCCCCGGTATTCTACTCGGACGTTCTCAACAACTCGGGTGTGGGGGTGCAGGCAAACGGTGTTGCCATCGCGGATCTGAACGGCGACGGCAACCTGGATGTGGTCACGGCCGCATGGACGGGGGACGTCGTAAACGTGTTCCTGGGAAACGGAGACGGCACTTTTAAGCCGGCCGTCGCCTATCCCGTACCTTACGCCGAAACTATCGCCATCGCCGACCTCAACGGCAAGCAAGACTTGATTGTGGCGGATTATGTCGAGTCCACCACATGGGTTCTTCTCGGCAATGGCGACGGCACATTCCAGCCCGGCGTGGCCTATGCCACGGATGAGGGCGACCAGGGCTTGGTTGTGGCCGACTTCAACGGCGACGGCAACCTGGATTTCGCCGTGGGCAACATCAATGGCCCCTTCATGACGGTGGCCTTGGGCAACGGCGATGGAACTTTCCGCGCGGGCAGGAATTACGGCTTCGTCGAGGGGTACTTTGTCAATATGATCGCCGCCGCCGATCTTAGAAATGACGGGAATCTGGATATCGTCGAAGCCGACCCCAACAGAGACAACCCGGCGGTACATGTCATGTTGGGCAGCCCGCACGGAGTATTGGGCGCGCCCAGCTCGATCTCCGTATGCGACTATCCCTCGTGGGTGGCCGTGGGCGACGTCAACGGCGACGGCATACCCGACATCGTTGCCGTTGCGGGCGGCAACAGCGGTTGCGGTGTCAGCGATTACTCCGTGGCCGTCCTGCTGGGCAACGGTGATGGAACGTTCCAAGCCCCGGTCTATTATTCGATTGGAAACAATACCACCAACAACGACGCCGGGGCGGTGGTCGCGCTGGCGGCCCTGGAGGCCAATGGTAGGCTCGACATCGTCGTCAGCAACAACGATGGCAGCCTCAGCGTGCTGCTGAACCAAGGCGGTGGCATCTTCGGCGCCGCCACCGTGATTGCGGGGGTGACAGGAACCGCCGAATACATCCTCACCGGAGACTTCAACGGGGATGGCAAGCTGGACCTGGCGTTGCCCGACTATATCAACAACACGGTCAAAATACTGCTCGGCAACGGCGACGGCACTTTTCAGTTGCCTGCCTCCGTGCCGAATGTTCCTTCGGGTCCCGGGGGACTCGCCGTCGGAGACTTCAACAAAGATGGCAAGCTCGACCTCGCCGTTACTGCGGGCAGCATCGACGGCGGAGGCGTCGCTGTTCTTCTGGGCAACGGAAATGGCACTTTCACCTTTTCCGCGGATTACATTTGGAGTGCTCAAATAACGGGCACTAACCCGAGCGCTCTCGCCGCTGCCGATGTGAATGGAGATGGCAATCTCGATCTGCTCATCCCCTTGGGTGTCACCCGCGCCGGGTACCCGTACCCCAACACCAACGGCCTAGAAGCTGGGAACTTGGGCATGGTTGTGCTGCTCGGCAACGGCGACGGCACCTTTGTCGAGGACTTCGCCGGACCGTTCCTGGTGGGATGGGACTCGACCCAAGTCGTGACCGGAGACTTCAACAACGATGGCGCGACCGATGCCGCCGTGCTGCAACACTATGGCAACGGCAACTACGGGGCGGCGCCTTTCGTGACCATGCTCATCAACAACACACCGCCAGTCAGCGTATCGCCGCTGATTGTCAACTATGGGGCGATGACGGTGGGCGCGAGCAAAGCCGAAACCGTCATTCTCACCAACGACCAGAGCACGTCGCTGGCAATTAGCAGCATCACGCTGGGAGGAGCCGATCCAGGAGAGTTCAGCGCGAATTCGAACTGCGGAACCAGCCTCCTACCGGGCGCCGACTGCACGATTACGGTGACGGCAGAACCGACGGCCGCCGGTGCGCAGACAGCGACCCTGTTGATTAATGACGAGATCGGTACGCAAACCGCGCAACTCGTGATCGACAACCCGGCGCCAACGCTGACCTCGCTCGCGCCGAGCAGCGCGATCGCGGGCAGTGCCGGATTCACGCTCATGGTGACTGGCAATAACTTCGTCAGCACCTCGGTGGTGTATTGGGCGGGATCTCCTCGCGCCACGACTTTTGTGAGCGCGACTGAGATTACGGCCACCATCAACGCTGCCGATGTTGCTATAGCCGGAACGTTCAATGTCACGGTCACGAATCCCGCGCCCGGAGGTGGCACATCCGCGGCTCTCAACTTCGTGGTCATCATTGGCGGGCCGCAGGTGAGCTGCTCCGCGACAAATAGCACGGGCGAAGTGGGCGTACCGTTTAACAGCGGCACGGTCACGGTCACGGGCGGCACGGCACCCTACACCTACTCGATTGTCGGCACCTTGCCGGCAGGTCTGACCCTGAACACGTCGACGGGAGCGGTGAGTGGTACACCGACGGCGTCTGGCACATTCTCCATCCAGGTAACGGATGCCAATGGTGTGGTCGGCAACGTAACTTGCCCGTTCACGATTAATGCGGCTGTGACAACCACCTACACTCTGAGCGTGACGGAACTGGGAACCGGGTCCGGCACCGTGATGGACAACCAGAGCCAGATTAATTGCAGCGAAGCGAACGGCATTGTGACGGCGGGAAGCATCTGCTCAGGCACATATGTGAGCGGGACAGTGGTCCAATTGACGGAGACCTCTGCGTCCTTCCTGGGCTGGGGCGGCGCGTGCTCTGGACCGACGACGTGCTCAGTGACGATGACCTCGTCGCAATCCGTTAACGCGAGTTTTGCGGGAGGCGGAACCGTCACTTTGACGATCCCTGCGGGGACGAATTCGACCGCGACGGCCGCGTACGCCTGCCCGAGCCAGTCCAACAGCCCCACTCCGGCAACTCCTTGCACGGACTCGTCTGCGTATGGGGCGACGATCCTGTTCCCGCTGGTGACGTCGTCCTTTTCCGTCAGCATCAACGCTATCGAAGTTAATCCTAACGCTACGGCAGGTGATCCTAACGGACTTTGCCCGCGGGGCGGAACCGTAGAGAGCGACTTCGCTTGCCGGTTCGTGAGCTTCTTCAATTATGGAACCGACCCGACGACTGGCGATACCATCGTGCCGCTTGCCTACCCCTATGCGAATGGAAATATCGTCCACTTCCTGTTGACCCAGGAAAACGGGGCGGAGCTGTCGGCGCTGCCCGCGGGGACGTTTAGCGGCGGGGTTTTCTTGGACTTGACATTTAACAACGACACATATACCCCGACGGGGTATTGGGCGGGCAGCACGCCGGTTGGGCTCATCGATCCGGGTTCCGATGAGGTTCCTCCGATGCCCTGGGGCGACAATTGCTCCACGCCTATGGACAACAGCGGGGGGACGACGCCGACATCGCCTCCGATTTACTGCCAGTTCGATGCTAACGTCACCTTGTTCTACAACCCGACAGAACCGGTAGACTCGGGGGTCGGCACAAAAAGCAATTCCGGCAGCGATTTTGTGGTGGCGTTCCTGCCGTCCGCCGCGCCAGTCTCCGGTCCCACGGCGACTGCCCCGACCATCGCTGGCAGTTGCGTCAATGGATGCGCGGTCAACACCACGCCCGTCCCCCCCACCATTACGTTTACCGAGGGTACGGGAGGAACATTCCAGGTCTCGGTGACAGGAGGTTACCCGCCACCAACTCTGACTGAAGTGGGTACGCTGCCGAGCGGACTGACGTTCACTGCGGCGACGGGATTGATCAGCGGCACGCCCGCAGCCGGCACGGCCGGCAATCACCCCATCACCTTCACTGCCGCCAACAGTAAGACCCCCAATGCCACGCTGAGCTACACGCTCGTCGTGGTGCCAGCGAGCCAGGCGACGCTGACGGTAACAGGGCCGGCCAGCGTGACCTATGGGACGACCGGGACGGCCACATACTCGGGCGGCAGCGGCACGATCGCGGTGAGCTTCAGCGCCGGATCATCGGTGGGCTGCTCGGTGTCAGGGACGACGGTGAATGTGATCAACGCCAGCCTGACCTGCTCGCTGACGGCGACGAATCCCGCGAGTGGCATCTACAGCGCTGAAACTAGCGCGCCGTATACGGTGACCCTGGTGAAGGCGAACCAGACCATTACGTTTACAAGCACCGCGCCCACCTCGCTTACCGTGGGAGCTACCTACACACCGACCGCGACGGCGACTTCCCTACTTACGGTGACTATCACCCTCGACCCATTGTCAACGGGGTGTACGTTGAGCTCGGGCGTCGTAACGGCCACCGCGATTGGCACATGCGTGCTTGATGCCAACCAGGGGGGCAATAACAACTACAATCAGGCTCAGACGGTGAAGCAGAGCTTCCCGGTGACCGGGCTGGCGGTCTCGCCAACGAGCCTGATCTTCGGCACAACGAAGACCCCATTGTATCCGGGACAAAGTGGCATCCCCCAGTTCGTCACAGTGAAGAACACCGCGTCTACTTCGGCCGTGATTTCGAGCGTAACGATGGGCGGTCCCAACATCAGTTACTTCGGCGACCTCAGCTTCTGTACAAAGTGGTTTACGAAAATGCCCGGCACATTACCTGCGGGAGCGAGCTGTGAGATTGGTGTGGACGCGTGGATGGTCCCTGCGCCCCCAGCCACCTCCTCCACCACCCCTTTCACCGCGACCGCCAATCTCATCATTACTCCCAAGGTAGGAAGCGCCATAGACGTGCCGCTGACGACCTATGTGATCAACCCAGTGGCAACCTTTAGCTCAACCTACTTAAGCTCAGGCAAGCTCACCTTCCCCATCACAGCCGTGAATAGTAGCGACACGGTGCCGATCAAGGTGACGAACACCGGAACCACAGCGCTGATTCTCGGAACTTCGGCGATCAGCGGCAGCGGCGATTTCACCGTGGTAACCGGCACCTCGACTTGCATTGGCGCGACTGTCGCACCGGCTGGCGCGTGCGTGATCAGTGTCAAGTTCGCTCCAACGGCGAAGGGGACTTTTACCGGCACCCTGAGTGTTCCGGACAATGCAAAGAACAGTCCGCAACTCATCACGCTGTCGGGCACCACATTACTCCGGTAGGGATGGAGGCGTAGGGCGCACTGCGCTGAATTGTCACAGAGGCGGCCACGGGCTCCTGTTGATGGTGGGCATCAGGAGCTTGTGGCGGGGGCGGCTGCTGGAAGGGAGCTTTCGAACTAGCTGACGGGGTGAGCGTAGATAGGGCTGAGGTCGCTTCGCTTCACGATGCTGTCGGTCTTCGCATCCTTTTGAATATCATCCAGAATTTTGCGGGCTTGCTGATAGTGTTCCGGAGCGTCGGCAGCTTTGCCAGAGAGTTCAAGGTCACGCGCCAGCAGGTAATGGCTTTGGGCGAGCATAGCCCTCAGGCCAAGCTTCTCGCTTCTGCTGAGGGCGCTCTCCAGCTCTTTTCTTGCCGGCTCGTAGCTCTTCAGGTTCATGGGAGCTTCTGCGTGGTAAATCGAACATTCCACCGATACATGCTTCACTCCCAGGCTGTCTTCGTCTTCTGACAGCTTGCTGAGTACGCTTGCGGCCGATTGAAAGCGCCCCTGCCTGACCGCGACCTTTGCGACATTGAACTTCGCGATCAGAATCAGTTGCAAATCGCTGGCGTGCGATGCCGTCTTCAACGCCTCATCGTAAAGGGCAGCAGCGGCTGGGTAGTCTCCACGATAGAAGGCATTGTCGCCTTCGTAGCCCTGAATTTCGGCACTGGTGGCTTGATTCTTCAGCTCGCGGGCCACATTCATTGCTTCCTCGATACTCTTCTGCGCGTCGTCGCTTCGTCCGACTTGTGCAAGGGCATTGCCGTACCAGCCGAGAATCTCTGCCAGCCAGAAGCCTCGCTCCTGCAGTTCCCGGAATGTCTTGAGGGCGTCCTCTTCAGCGCTCAGAGCGGCGCCGTACCGGCCCTGATAGCTGAATAAGGTGCCCAGGCTGGAGGACTCGATGGCCGCGCCACGCTTATCTCCAGTGCTGCGTCGCAAATCCAGCGCGCGCAAATATTGCTCGACCGCCAAGTCGTACTGACCCATTTGGCGAGAGGTCTCACCCAGGTTGTGAAGGGTGTCGGCAATGTTACTGGGGACCCTGAGTTTTTCGCGAAGCGGCAGGGCTTGCTCGAAATAGCTGCGCGCGTTCTGGTAGTCGGCCTTGGATAAGTATGCGTTGCCGATGTTGTTCAAAACCAATGCCTGGTTGTTCTGGTTTCCGACGTCGACCTCGGCTTGGAGCGCCTGCTTAAACAATTTCAACCCCTCATCATATTGGCCATGATCGACATCAAACTGAGCGAGGTCGTTCAGCACGTCGCCGGTTCCCGCTTTGTTGCCCAATTCCTGCCACAAAGCGAGCGCCTCTTTGTAGTGCTTGAGCGCTTCGTCCGGCCTGCCCAGAACATCTTCCGACGATGCCATCCCGTCCAGGCTCATGGCCATGCCCTTCTTGAGTCCCAGCTTGCGCTTGATTTCGAGCGACTCCCGAAAATTGCGCAGAGCGTCTTCGTGTTTGTTTAGATTGGCATAGACCACGCCCATCGTCTGAAGAATCTTGGATCTTTCTTCGTCGTTACCGAATTCGACTGCCAGGGCCTGGGCGCGCGTCAAGTATTCGAGCGCTTTCTGTGAGTTGCCACTAAAATTCTCGACCCGTCCTATCTCGAGTAGAGCGTCCAAGCGCTTCGGGTCGAGTGTCAGCACTTTTGTGTACTCCTCTCGGGCCTTGTCGTACGCGCTCGATTTCTCATAGAGCCCGGCGAGTTCGAAGAGCACGTCAGCATTGTCGGGAGCGGCTTTCGCGAGATTGTCGTAGGCTTCGATTGCTTTGGGATAATCCCTCTGGATCTGGTCGTGGCTTGCCCGAATCAGATACTTTTCCTGTGTGGGAAGCTGGTCGCTCAAGTCAACTGCCTTCCGAGAAGCACGCTCCGCATCGTCGTCCTGGCCGAGGTTGGCATAGGTTTTCGCGAGTTCCGAGTACGCCAGCGCGAATTGTGGGTCCTCTTTGGTGGCGGCTTCGAATCGCTTGGCGGCATCGAGGAAGTTTCCCAGACGCGCGCGTTGCAGCCCGTCGTCGTAATCGCGCATGGCCGGAAGAGAGTTGGTCGAGGGTTTGAAAGACTGCCCCTTGAGCTCCTCAACCGTGCTGCGTGAGAGGGCCAGGTTCGACCGAATGTCGCTGGCAAGGAGGTCGATCGCTTTCAGAATGTTGCTTTCAGTCGCGGATTCCGACAGTGGGGTGGTGCGGCCGTGTTTCATGTCCTGGATCGTCGCGTCAATGCGAATTTGATCTCCAAATCGGGTGTATCGACCCCAGACGATATTGTCGGCGTTGCTGAATTCAGCGAGCCGCTGCACCGTGGCCGAATCGAGCGACGTGTCGGGCGAGATCCGCAAATCGCGCAGCACCTGGCTCACGCGTTCGGGAGAGACAATGCGGAGGTGTGACGACTGCCCGACGTCTGTACTCAGCGTTTCCGCCACGCTCGATCCGAGCCAGTTGAGACCCTGATCAGCGGATGCATTGCGGAAAGGCAGAATGGCCAGCGAGACCGACGGCGCGGTCGCGGTCTGCATGCTCGGGCCAAACAATTTCCCTCGCAGCAGGAAACCGGTGGTCACCAGCGCCAGGGCGGTCACAATCCCCGCAATGTGGCGCCACGGAAGAGTCTGTCCCCATGGTTTGACGCTGGCGTCTAACTTGATTGTGCCGGCGGCTCGCTTGTCTTGCCACGTGTTCAGGTCCGCAAGAATGGCCGA
>Ga0074045_10002905_pt1 | contig 15633 bp, 10 predicted proteins | sample BogForMeECP23OM2_FD_94442 | JGI IMG/M metagenome (GOLD analysis project Ga0074045, IMG submission 94442) | Bog forest soil microbial communities from Calvert Island, British Columbia, Canada - Bog Forest MetaG ECP23OM2 | ecosystem: Environmental > Terrestrial > Soil > Wetlands ...
CCGGTGGCGGCGCCCTGAGCAAATACAGTTTGACGGGCCAGCATCAAACAGATGACGGCGAAAAAGAACAGACGCAAGGACGCTTTCATAGGGCTCCTGGGATCTTCCCCATGCTGGCGGAAGCCGAAATCAAAGTGCGCGGTTTGTCATGAACTGCCTGAACTTCGAGCACGTTGTTGGGACGGGCAACCGCTGATATGTACATCAGAGAAGGGTGTTTAGGCAAGCGATAAGGTGGATTACCGGCCGGCGGATGTCAAGAGGCAGAGACTGTCGTTGCCCTGGCCCTTTCCACGCGTTGCGTTTGCGGGCACCTTTCTTTAGATTCAAAGAGCGAGATTACTGGCGTGTCAGGGATATTTCTAGTGCCTCCTGTTGTGCATTCCGAAAGCTTCAACGGTCACTCCATGACAGACAAACTGTTGCGGGTGATGGTGTGTCCACCGGGAAGTGCCGGGTGGGACATTTCCGGGAAAGCGGCGGCGTGGCGGGAGCTTGGATTTCGCCATGCTCCCAATTTTGCGATGGCGCAGGGGCAACATGAGATTCTGTGCGGATTGCTCAGCGAAAGTGGGGCCGAGGTCGTGAGCCTGCCCGCGACGGCATCGCTGACGCTCGATGCCGTCTATGCGCACGACGCGTCGCTGGCCACGGACCATGGTCTGGTACTGATGAATCCGGCCAAGAAGAATCGCGTGGCGGAGGCGCAGGCGCACGCCAGCTTTTGCGGGCAAATCGGCATTCCGGTTCTGGGCGAGATACGGCTGCCTGTGACCTCCGAAGCCGGCGACATCGTGTGGCTCGACTCGCGGACGCTGCTGATCGGTAATGGATATCGGACGAACAAAGCGGGAATCGAGCAGATGCGGGCGCTGCTCTCTTCCGAGAATGTTGAAGTGCGGTCCGTGCCCCTGCCTTTCGGGCCGGGGCCTTCGGCTTGTCTGCACCTGATGTCGCTGATGAGCATGCTGGATGAGCAGACCATTCTGGTCGATTTGCCGTGGCTGGCGGTGGAGACGGTTGAACTGCTGAAGGGGCGGGGCTTCCGGCTGCTTGAGATTGAATACGGCGAGCGCGACACGCTTGCTTGTAACGTGCTCTCCCTTGGGCAGAAGCGGCTGATAGCGATGGAAGAGAACGCCAAAACCAATCAGCGGCTGCGTGACGCCGGCTTTGATGTACGCACGTTTCCGGGATCGGAGATATGCATCAACGGGGCGGGCGGGCCGACGTGCCTGACGCGGCCGTTGCTGCGGGGGTAGCGTAGGGACAGCCGAGGGCGGCTGTCCCTACGTTTGCTGCGCCCGGCTTGGTAGAATCAAAAGGAATGCTTTTGCCGTTCGTCCGCGAAATTTTCGCGGAGTTGGAACAACTACCTGCCTTCACGCGTGCCGCCTCCCATCTGCGGGAGAGCGCGGGGCGGATGAGTGTTACTGGACTATCCCCGGCGGCCAAGGCGCTGATCGTTGTTTTATTGCGACGCACGGTCGAGCGTCCGTTTGTGCTGGTGGTGGCCGATAACCGGGCGGCTGAAGATTTACTGCCGATACTGCGTTCGTTCTGCGAACTGACCGGAGCGGCGGATCCCGACTCGGTCGTGAGCCTCCCGGCGCGCGATGTGCTGCCTTTCCAGAATTTGTCACCCCATCCAGAGATTCAGGAAGAACGGGCGACCGCGTTGTGGAAGATCGCTACTGGCCGGGCGGCTATTGTCGTTTCTCCGGTGACCGCGACCACCATTCTGCTTCGTTCTCCCGAGTACTATGCCGATTTGGCGCGGGTTTTGCGTCGAGGCGAGACTTTTGACCTGGAAAAATTGCTGGAGCACCTGAATACAGTTGGCTACAGCGCAACCGATGTGGTGGAAATGCCGGGGCAGTACGCGGCTCGCGGCGGCATTCTGGATGTGTACTCTCCGGAGGCGGACCGTCCGGTGCGGGTCGAATTTTTCGGGGATGAAGTCGAGTCGATGCGCAAGTTCGACCCGGCGAGCCAGCGGTCTTCGAACCCAGTGGACGAAGCGTTGCTTTTGCCGCTGACGGAGACGCCGGTCACGGAAGAACTGTTGGGTTCAATCAACGCGCGGCTCTCGGGGAAACGCATCACGGGATCGCCGGAGGTTGTGGAGCAAGCGGTGCGCGACTCGGGCGCGGGAATTTTTCCGGGGTGGGAGTTCTACGCTCCGGTGGCCGGCGCCGACCGCAGCATTTTCGGGCTGCTTCCGGATGCGCGGGTGATTCTCGACGAACCCGAAGCGCTGATTCAGGAACTCGACAAAGTCTGGGCTCGCGTTGAAGAAGCGCACGAGCGCAGCGGGGTGGGGAATTTAGTTCGTCCCGCCGATCTTTATCTGACGCCGGAAATCTGGCGGGAGCAAACCGCAGCTCTGGCTGGAGCGGATTTCGAATATCTGGCGGTGGCGCGCGAAGTCCACGAAGAAAGACCGGAAGCCGCTTTTCTTTCGCAGCCGGCGACGCGCTTCCATGGCGCGGTACCGGCGATGATCGAGCAGGTGCAGAAGTTGGTGGTCGGCGGCACGCAGGTAATTCTTGCCGTACCCAACACGGGAGAAGTTGAGCGCCTCGCCGACATGTTCACCGAGTACAACGCTTCGTATCGCCTGGGAAGCCGCACCCGGAGCGGGGAAAGCTATGCCGACGAAACTTCGTACTTTGCCGGCGACGTTTTCACCACCACGCTGCTGAAGGCTTACCTTCCCGACGGTTTCGTTCTGCCGGAAGCGCATCTTGCGATTTTTGGGGCGCGCGATCTGTTCGACGAATCGGATCTGGTGGCGGCGCGACCGCAACGGCAGAAATCTAAAGTCTCGGCGTTTCTTTCTGATTTCCGCGATTTGCAGGTGGGCGACTACGTTGTGCATGTGGAGCACGGGATCGGACAGTATCAGGGTCTGAAGGAAATCAACCAGGGTGACGGCGCTGCGGAATTCATGCTGCTGGAGTACGCCGAGGCGGCACGGCTCTATGTTCCGCTTACTCGCCTCGATCTGGTACAGAAATATCGTTCGGCCGAGGGCGCGAAGCCCGTCCTGAATCATCTCGGGAGCGCCGCGTGGGGCAAGACCAAGGCCCGCGTGCGCAAGGCGATGAAGGATATGACCGACGAGTTGCTCAAACTCTATGCGCAGCGTCAGTCCGCACAGGGCCACATCTTTCCGGCCGACACCGAGTGGATGAAGGAGTTCGAAGACTCGTTCGAATATAACGAGACCGAGGACCAGGCGCAGGCCATCGCCGACGTGAAGCGCGACATGGAATCGCAGCTCCCGATGGACCGCCTGCTGTGCGGTGATGTCGGCTACGGCAAAACTGAAGTCGCGATGCGCGCTGCTTTCAAGGCCCTGAGCGACAACAAGCAAGTCGCCGTGCTCGCGCCAACTACTGTCCTTGCGTTTCAGCATTACGAAACTTTCAAGCAGCGATTCGCACCGTTCCCGCTGACGGTCGAAATGATCAGCCGCTTCCGGACGCCAAAGCAGGTGAAAGAAATTTTGCAGCGAGTGGAAGCAGGCAAAGTGGACATCCTAATCGGCACCCATCGCCTGCTGTCGAAGGATGTGAAATTTGCCGACCTTGGCCTGCTGGTGGTGGACGAGGAGCAGCGTTTCGGCGTCCGCCACAAAGAACGCATCAAGCAGATGCGCACGGAAGTGGACGTGCTCACCATGTCGGCGACGCCGATTCCGCGCACGCTGCATATGTCGCTGGTGGGGCTGCGCGACATGAGCGTGATCGAAACTCCGCCCAAAGACCGGATGGCAATTCAGACAGTGGTCGCGAACTGGGACGAGAAGCTCATCCAGTCGGCGATTGAACAGGAACTCGATCGCGGCGGCCAGGTTTATTTCGTGCACAATCGCATCGAGACGATCTGGGAGATTGCTGCCAAGATTCAAGCCATGGCTCCGAACGCTCGGGTCGCGGTGGGCCACGGACAGATGGGCGAAGGCGAACTCGAGAAAGTGATGCTGAAATTTATGCATCATGAAGCCGACATTCTGGTCTCGACCACGATCATTGAGAACGGGCTCGACATCCCGCTGTGCAACACCATCGTCATCAATCGCGCCGACCGGCTGGGTTTGTCGGAACTCTATCAACTGCGCGGACGCGTGGGCCGCTCGAACCGGCGCGCCTACGCATACCTGCTGTTACCCGCGGAGATTGAATTGACTCCCATCGCACGGCGGCGACTGGCCGCGCTCAAGGAGTTCTCGGACCTGGGCGCCGGCTTTAAGATTGCTGCCCTGGATCTCGAACTACGAGGCGCGGGAAATCTTCTGGGCGGGGAACAGAGCGGCCACATCGAGGCAGTGGGATTCGAACTGTATACCCAGATGCTGGAACGCGCCGTGCGTGAAATGAAGGGCGAGGCGGGCGTGGAAGTCACGGAAATCCAGCTCAATCTTGGGCTCAACATTCGTATTCCGTCCGACTATTTAAAGGAAGAGAACCAGCGGCTGCGGATGTACAAGCGGGTGGCGGGAGTCGAGACCGAGTCGCAACTGCACGATGTGCGCGCGGAACTGATCGATCGTTACGGGGAGACGCCCCGAGCTGTCCGCAACCTGCTGGAGTACGCCGCGCTTAAACTGCAGGCGATGCGGGTCGGCGCCAATGCGATTGAGCGAAAGCGCGAGTTTGTAAGTATCAAGTTCAGCCAGACGGCTGCGATTGATGCGGAAAAGCTGGCGCGCTTTGTGGCGTCGCAAAAGGGTACGCAATTTACTCCAGACGGGACGCTGAAGTTCTCGATCAAGATCAACAGCGCGGAAGGAATATTGCAAACGCTGCGTGATCTGCTGGAAGAGCTGGAAGCACACGAAGAAGCGACACACCAGGTATAAAGGCCAGCAGGTACAATGATTCCGCAAGGAACCTAATGGAAGAACGACGAACGCATAGGGACCGCCGCAAGATTCGGAGAGTCCGCAAGGCGGTCTTCCCCGCCGCCGGGTTAGGCACGCGCTTCCTCCCCGCCACCAAAGCTCAACCTAAAGAGATGTTGCCGCTAGTCGACAAACCCATTATTCAGTATGGCGTGGAAGAGGCGGTCGCGGCAGGATGCGACGAGATCATCATTATTACTGGGCGTGGCAAGAGCGCGATCGAAGATCATTTCGACGTCAGCTATGAGCTGGAGAAAATGCTCGAAGAAAAAGGCAAGCACGACCTGCTCAAGATCGTGCGCCAGATCTCCGACATGATCTATGTGGCCTACGTGCGTCAGAAGGAGGCTTTGGGGTTGGGACACGCAGTCCTTACCGCGCGCGAATTGATTGGCGACGAACCTTTTGCAACGCTGCTCGCAGATGACGTCATCGATGCAAAAGTGCCAGTGCTGAAGCAGTTAATGGACGTATTTGAGGAGAAGCAGTGTTCGGTGATCGCGACGCAGGTGGTCGAGGGACCGGCAATTTCTTCTTACGGCGTGCTGAAAGCGAAGGAAGTCGCGGGCTCTGGAGGGAAACTCTTCGAAGTTCTCGACTTGGTGGAAAAGCCGAAGCTTGCAGAAGCGCCTTCGAATCTGGCCGTGATCGGACGCTATGTTCTGACGCCGGCGGTGTTCGAAACGCTTTCGGACATTAAACCGGGAGCGGGCGGCGAATTGCAGCTCACGGACGGTCTGCGCGGGTTGCTGCAGCGCGAAAAGATGTACGCCTACGTCTACGAAGGCCGCCGCTTCGATGCTGGCGACAAACTCGGCTTCCTCAAAGCTACGGTGGAGTTTGCGCTGAAGCGCCCCGATTTGGGCGGAGAGTTCCGGGAGTATCTGAAAAGTTTGAAGCTGTAAGTGTGTGGTGACGGGGCTTCGCCCCGTCCCGGCGGGGCAAAGCCCCGCCACCACACAAATCTCGGGTCAGTCTTCCATCGTCGCTTTCATCTTCTTTGATTTCTCTTCCACGCCGCGCGCAAGTTTTTCTTTGTGGGCTACCAACTTCTTGGCGATGGACGCGTCGGCCACGCCGATAATTTGCGCCGCCAGGATGCCGGCATTGGTCGCGCCGGGCTTGCCGATAGCAACGGTTGCAACCGGAATGCCGGCGGGCATTTGCACGGTTGCCAGCAGGGAATCCATGCCCTGCAGGGAGGTTGAGGGGATGGGGACGCCGATGACGGGCAAGGTGGTGTGCGCCGCGATTACGCCCGCCAGGTGCGCCGCGCCGCCTGCTCCCGCGATGATTACGCAAATGCCGCGACTGGCGGCCTTGCGCGCGTAATCAGCGGTGCGATCGGGCGAGCGATGGGCTGACGTTACATCCATTTCGTAGGGGATGCCGAACTCATCGAGTGCTTTTCCGGCTTCGCGCATGATCTCCAGGTCGGAGTCGCTGCCCATTACGATTGAAACAAGTGGTTTGGCCATGATTGGTCTGTGTCCATCCCCATCAAAGTAAACTAAAAACTCAATTGTCATCCTGAGCGAAGCGAAGGACCTATGCATTTCGGTGCCGCGAGCAAGTCCATAGGTCCTTCGCTTCGCTCAGGATGACACCTTAAGATTGATGACACGGCGAATTGTATGCGCGTCGCGCTAGCTTTTCTTCAGTGCGCGGACCGCAATGTCTTTACGGTAGTGTGCGCCCTCGAAGCCGATCTTCGAGCAAGCCTCATAGGCGCGCTGCACGGCCGTTTCCAGTTCTGTGGCTCGCGCTGTCACCCCGAGCACGCGTCCACCGGCAGTATAGAAAGCTCCATCACGTTTCGAGGTGCCGGCATGAAAGACTTTCACGCCGTCCAGCTTCGCGGCATCTTCCAAGCCGGTGATCTTCTTGCCTACCTCGTAGGCTCCCGGATAGCCGCCCGAAGCCATCACGACGCATACCGCGGCATCGTTCGACCATTTGAAATCGCCGTCGCTGGCGCGGCCGTCGATCGACGCTTCCATGGCTTCGACCAAGTCGCTTTCGAGCCGCATCAGAATGGGCTGCGTCTCGGGATCGCCGAAGCGGCAGTTGAATTCAAGTACCATGGGGCCGCGCGCGGTCATCATCAGGCCGCAATAGAGAACGCCTTTGTACTCGGCGCCTTCTTCCTTCATGCCGGCTACGACGGGCCGCATGATGTGGGTGAGGAGCCAGTCGCGCATCTGGTCATCCACGATGACCGGCGTCGTATAGGCGCCCATGCCGCCAGTATTCGGGCCGGTGTCGCCGTCGCCCACGCGCTTGTGATCTTGCGCAGCGGCCAGCGGCGCCACCCGCTCGCCGTCGCTCACCACCAGAAACGAGAGTTCGTCGCCTTGCAGAAATTCTTCCAGCACCACGCGCGATCCGGCTTCACCCAGCATCCGGCCGCTAAGCATTTCATGGGCTACGGTCGAGGCTTCGTCTTTGGTCTTGGCGATGACCACGCCCTTGCCGGCAGCCAGTCCGTCGGCCTTCACCACAATCGGAGTATGGAAGTGCGGCAGCGCCTCGCGGACCTGTTCCGAAGAATCGCAGATGGCATAATGCGCCGTTGGAATGCGGTGGCGCTGCAGGAATTCCTTGGCAAAGCTCTTGCTGGTTTCCAGCTGCGCGGCGGCTTGCGTGGGCCCGAACGTACGCCAGCCTCGGCGCGTGAATTCATCCACTACGCCGAGCATCAGGGGCAATTCCGGGCCCACAATGGTGAGGTCGGGCTGGATCTGGTTGGCGAGCGCGATCATGGAGTCCAGGCTCTTGACGCCGACTGGGACGCACTCCGCCTCGTCCGCGATTCCGCCGTTTCCCGGAGCACAGTAAATTTTCGTGGCCCGCGGCGACTGCCGGAGCTTCCACACCAGGGCATGCTCGCGTCCGCCGCTGCCGATGACGAGGATCTTCATAGCCAGGACATTTAAGGGTAGGGGCGGAAGAGGATGATGTCAAACGAGAACCGATTGCGGGGGTCAGAAGTCAGATTGAAGAGGTAAAACCTGAAAACGGCGATTGCTCCTCGTTTTCGCTGAGGACCCCTTTCACGGTAAGGGGTAAACCTCTGCAATCTGACCTCTGACCTTCCGGCACTACAATCTTTCGCTTAACTATGCTTAATCCCACCGTATAATCTGTTCACGTGATCACCGTTTCCAAAGAGGACTACCTCAAGGCAATTCTCGAGGCGGAGAGCGAAGGAGAGCCCGTCATCTCGGCCACGCTCGCGCACTGGCTCAAAGTCTCGCCTCCGGCCATAACCATGGCAGTGCGTCGTCTGAAGAAAGATGGCCTGGTGCGAGTGCATAAAGACGGGCGGGTTCGGCTGACCGCTGCCGGACGAAAGATCGCCCGCAAATTGACGGTGCGGCATCACCTGATCGAGCGCATGCTTGCCGAAATTTTCGGAATGGAGTGGTACAAAGTGCACGACGAGGCGGAACGTCTGGAGCACGCGGTCTCGCCGGATTTCGAGGCCAGGTTGCTGGCCAAGCTTGGGCGTGGAGTCGCATGTCCGCACGGCAACCTGACCGAACTGGAAAGTCCCGCCAGCCGGCGCCGTCGCGGCCTGCTACTGCTCTCGGAAGCTGAAGTGGGGAAGAACTACGCCGTGAGTGGAATCTACGAGCGCGACCGGCACCTGCTGGAGTTTTTGGAAGCCCGCGGCATCCGGCCTGGGGCAAAGCTCAGCTTGATCGAGAGTAACTACGACAAGACGCTATCTATCCGGACCGCGGCGAAAACTGTCGTTCTAGGCAGGCCTGCGGCAGAGCGAGTGTGGATTGTTCCGCTGTCATCCCGTTCTTCGTAATTAAGTATTAACTACCATTAACCTCATAGCGTATACTCTGGTTGACTCGGGGTTCTCTCGGGAAACAACCTAAAGATGAGAAAGGATGAAACAACGACGGATACGACGGCCCCGGCCAGTTCCGGCTCATCCTCCCCGGGCGCTCAGAGCGGCGGCCACGTATCGTTGGAAGGCGTGCACAGTTCCATCGATGTGCCGCATCATCAGGCGGGCTTCTGGGAGCAGTGGCGGGCTTTTGTGGGCCCCGCGATTCTGGTTAGCGTCGGCTACATGGACCCCGGCAACTGGGGAACCGACTTGCAAGGCGGCGCCCAGTACAAGTACGGACTCTTGTGGGTGGTCGGGCTTGCCAGCCTGATGGCGATTTTCATGCAAGTAATTTCCGCTCGTCTGGGGGTGGTGACGGGCAAGGACCTCGCCCAATGTTGCCGCGACTGGTATCCCGGTTGGACGCGTTGGCCGAACTGGCTGATGAGCGAAGTGGCTATCGGCGCCTGTGACCTGGCGGAAGTGCTGGGCAGCGCGGTGGCCCTCAACTTGATGTTCCATATTCCTCTGCTATGGGCGGTCATCATCACGGGCCTGGACGTGCTGCTGCTGCTGGCACTGCAACGCTTTGGGATGCGCACGATCGAGGCAATCGTCCTGCTGCTGATTGCGACCATCGGGGTGTGCTACTTCATTGAGATATTCGTTCTCCCGCAGACCCAACCCAGTTTTCTGGAAATGGGGCGAGCGCTGATTTCGCCGCACTTGCGACAAGCCGGGGTGTTGTATCTTGCCATCGGCATGGTCGGCGCGACGGTGATGCCGCACAACCTGTATCTGCACTCGGCGCTGGTACAGAGCCGCAAGCTGCAGAAGGACGAGCCGTCGATCCGGAGCGCGATCCGATTCAACACGGTTGACTCCATTGTGGCCCTGTCCATCGCCTTCTTCGTCAACGCAGCGATTCTGGTACTCGCGGCGACGGTGTTCTTCGGGAAGAAAAGCGTGATCGCCTCGGGCGGGCATGTGATCGCGTTCAACGCGAACAGCGATTGGATCCGGGTCGCGTACTTGACGCTGGCGCCGTTGCTGGGCACGGCTGCCGCGAGCACGCTGTTTGCCGTGGCATTGCTGGCCAGCGGGCAAAGCAGCACGATCACAGGCACGCTCGCCGGGCAAGTCGTGATGGAAGGCTTCATGCATTGGCGAATCAAGCCCTGGGTGCGCCGGCTCATCACCCGCACGCTGGCCATCTTGCCGGCGGTTTTCATTATCGGGTTGCGAGGCGACAGCAGCGTTACCGACCTGCTGACGCTGAGCCAGGTGGTGCTGGCGCTGCAGCTTCCGTTCGCCATGTTCCCGCTGCTTCAGTTCACCAGTTCGGGCAAGCGAATGGGAGCCTGGAAGAACGGCTGGTTCCTGCTGATGGCCGGTTGGGGCAGTGCTATTCTGATCACCGCGATGGACATCTACGGCATACCAGACTCGTTGAAAGCGGCGTGGCATGTCATCGTTGGCGGATGATGCCGGAAAGACGAAAGTCGGCAGAGGCGGAATGACCATGTACGAAACCATCCTGATGACGTTGGACGGGACGCCGAGTGACCGCGCGATTATCGAACACATCAAGCAATTGGCAAAGCTGGCCAAGAGCCGTCTGGTACTCCTGCATGTGGCCGATGGATGGGCGGCAAGAACGTATGGCCCGGACGCGGTGAGTCCGGAAATCACAGAAGACACTGCTTACTTGGAAAAAGTGCGGGCTGAGTTTCAATCCATAGGTGTTCCTGCGGAGGCCGAACTGGCGTATGGTGAGCCGGCCGAGCAAATCATCCAATGGGTCGAAAAAAAACGATGTGATCTGGTGGCCATGAGTACGCATGGTCACCGCTTTCTGGCAGACATATTCCTGGGCGCGACCGCTACTCGCGTCCGGCATAGTATCGACGTGCCGGTTCTGCTGCTCAAGGCGAAATAGAAGTCAGGGCGGCATCGTCTCGCCCCCCCAAAGCCGAGTTGTGCTCGGCTTGGACAGCCGGGGGCGGCTGTCTCTACGCAAACCTTGGACGGGGCAGAGCCCCGTCCCCACACGAGCTCTGCGAAACCAATTACACTATTAGTTCCGAGTCTGCATTATTTTTTCCGGTCCCTGAGCCGGAGCTTGTTAAGGAAGGTCAGTATGTCATCGAATAGTTTTGGCGCCCGCGCCACTTTCAAAGTCGGCAACAAAGAATACGAGCTCTACCGGCTCGACGCTCTCGACAAACAGGGGATCTCCACCCGGCACTTGCCATTTTCTTTGCGCATTCTGCTGGAGAATCTGCTCCGCACTGAAGACGGACGCAATGTGACGCCGCAGGAAATTCGGGCGCTCGCGGCGTGGAACAAGAATTCAAAGCCGGAGAAGGAAATTGCCTTCACGCCCAGCCGCGTTCTGCTGCAGGATTTCACCGGCGTCCCGGCGGTAGTGGATCTTGCCGCTATGCGCGACGCCATGAAGCGCCTGGGCGGCGACCCTAAGCTCATCAATCCTCTGCAGCCCGCCGAACTGGTCATCGACCACTCGGTGCAGGTCGATGAATTCGGCTCGCCCAATGCTTTCGATGTGAACGCCCTGCTCGAATTCCAGCGGAACAAAGAACGCTACGCATTTCTGCGCTGGGGACAGACCGGCTTCCGCAATCTGGCCATCGTGCCGCCGGACACGGGGATCGTCCACCAGGTCAATCTCGAGTACCTGGCACGCGTGGTTTTTGTACAGGAAGAAGGGAAAAAGCGCACGGCGTATCCCGACACTCTGGTCGGTACCGATTCCCACACCACCATGATAAACGGCCTGGGTGTGCTGGGCTGGGGCGTGGGCGGCATTGAAGCCGAGGCCGCCATGCTGGGACAGCCCGTCTCCATGCTGATTCCGCTCGTGGTTGGAGTAAAGCTGACCGGACGCCTGCGCGAAGGCGCTACGGCAACCGATCTGGTTCTGACTATCACCGAGATGCTGCGCAAGCATGGTGTGGTCGGCAAGTTCGTCGAGTACTTCGGACCTGGGCTGCAAGACTTGCCACTCGCCGATCGCGCGACGATTGCGAATATGGCTCCGGAATACGGAGCCACTTGCGGCATCTTCCCGATCGACAAAGAAAGCGTGCGCTACCTGAGACTCACCGGCCGCAGCGAAGAGCAGATCGCGCTGGTGGAAGCCTACGCGCGCGAGCAGGGACTTTTCCACGACGCGAAAACGCCCGAGGCCGAATACTCCGAGCTGCTGAGCCTTGATCTTGCTACGGTTGAATCGAGTCTTGCCGGGCCGAAGCGGCCACAGGATCGCGTGGTGTTGTCGCGGGCGCGCGAGTCGTTTGCGCAGGCCTTACCCTCATTGATCAAGCCGAAGGCCAAGGCCGCTGCTGCCGCTCCGGCCGACTCGGCTGCCAAACAGGTCAATCGCTGGGAGCAAGAGGGCGGAAGTCCGACCGCAGTTGGAGTCGAGGACCCGAACGACCACGAACACGTTTCCGGGAATGGAAAGGTTGCGCTGCAGCACGGCAGTGTGGTGATTGCCGCGATCACCAGCTGTACGAACACATCAAACCCGTCGGTGTTGATTGCCGCTGGCCTGCTGGCGAAGAAAGCTGTCGAGCGCGGCCTGGAAGTGCCGGCATGGGTGAAAACCTCGCTGGCTCCGGGATCGAAAGTTGTACTCGATTACCTCCAAAAGGCTGGCCTGATGCCGTATCTGGAGAAGTTGAAATTTCACATCGTCGGTTACGGCTGCACCACATGCATTGGAAACTCCGGGCCGCTTCCGGTGGAAGTGTCGAAGGAAGTTGAAGAGAAGAATCTCGTGGTGGCCTCGGTGCTTTCGGGCAATCGCAACTTTGAAGGCCGTATTAATTCCGAGGTCCGCGCCAACTACCTGATGTCGCCGCCGCTGGTGGTAGCGTTCGCCCTTGCGGGCAGCATCGATATTGACCTGCGCAAAGATCCGGTCGGAAAAGGAAAAGACGGCGAGCCGGTTTACCTCGCCGACATCTGGCCCTCGCAGTCGGAGGTCGAGCAGTCGATGGCGAGTGCGATCACGTCAGAGATGTTCCGCAAGAGCTATGCCGAGGTGTACTCGGGCGACGAGCGTTGGCGCGGGCTGCCGGTTCCGAAGGGCGAGACCTACGCCTGGGAAAGCAAGTCAACCTACATTCGCCAGGCGCCTTACTTCGATGACATGGCGCTGAAACCGTCCGCCGTCGGAGACATCAAGGGCGCGCGTGTGCTGGCTGTGCTCGGCGACAGCGTAACTACCGACCACATTTCTCCGGCCGGCTCAATCAAGAAAGATGGCCCAGCCGGCAAATATCTAATCAGCCACGGCGTGCAACCAGCGGATTTCAATTCTTACGGATCGCGTCGCGGCAATCATGAAGTGATGGTGCGCGGTACCTTCGCCAACGTCCGCCTGCGCAATAAGATGGTGAACACCGAAGGCGGATTCACCCGCCACCTGCCCGATGGCGCCGAGATGTCGATCTTTGATGCGTCCGAAAAGTACCATGCTGAAAAAGTGCCGCTCCTGATTCTTGCGGGAAAGGAATACGGTTCTGGCTCTTCACGCGACTGGGCGGCCAAGGGGCCGCGTCTACTTGGCGTTCGCGCCGTGATTGCGGAAAGCTACGAACGCATTCACCGCTCCAACCTGGTCGGCATGGGCATTCTGCCGCTGCAGTTTCTTCCGGGAGAAAATGCCGAGACGCTGAAATTGACGGGCGAAGAAGTGTTCGAGATCGCAGGGATTCGCGATGTGGTGGAGAAATTTTCTTCCGGCCGCAAGATTACAGTGCGCGCGAAGGGTAAGAAGAAGGTGGAATTTCAGGCGATCGTTCGCATTGACACGCCGCAGGAAGCTCTCTACTACGCCAACGGAGGCATACTGCAGTACGTGCTACGGCAACTTTTGGCGGGAAAGACACAGCCGGAAGCGGTTATCGTTTAGCGGAGTCCTGCGAGGGCCTTAGTCCGCTCGTGTCTCGTGTGGTGGCGGGGCTTTGCTGCGCCGGGACGGGGCAGAGCCCCGTCACCACACAAGTCAGTCCCGCGTTTTCCGCAGCGTGCTAATCTCAAATTCCCATGTCCGTCGCAGCCCAATACCTACCTGCTGTTTACAGCCTGACCGCGGTTGGGATCTGGGGCGCGAGTGATTTTCTGGGCGGAGTGGGCGCTCGGCGCGCGAACGCGTTTCTGTTCACGGCCATTGTGCACATCAGTGGATTGGTTGTGGTCGGCACGCTCGCGTGGGTGACGCACGCGGCATTTCCGGGAAACGCCAGTTTGGCTTGGTCACTGCTCGCCGGGGCGGTCGGAGGCTTCGCTTTGGCCTTGTTCTATCGTTCCTTGGCCAGCGGAAATATGGGACTGGTCGCGCCGGTGGCGGCCGTTCTAGGCGCCGCTATTCCCAGCATCGTGACCGCATTTGCCGAGGGATTTCCGGGCTATCGGCACGTCTTCGGTTTCATTTTGGCCGGAATCGGTGTCTGGCTCATCTCACGCACTGAAGCTGGCGCTGGCCGTCCCGAAGGCCTGGGCATGGCCGTGCTTGCCGGAATCGGCTTTGCTGGCTTTTACCTCTGCATCCACCAGGCGGGCAGCGCTTCGGCGTTGTGGGTCGCCGCAAGCTCGCGGTTTGCTTCGTTGCTGGTCACGGCAACTATCGTTCTTTTCGGAAGGCACCTGCGCGCGGTGGCCGCGCCGGTGCTGGGCATTGCCATAGTGGCCGGAATCCTCGACGTTTCCGGCACTGCCGTCTTCATTCGCGCGAGTCAAATTGGACGCTTGGACGACGCGGTCGTGCTCAGTTCACTCTATCCCGCCATCACCGTTGTGCTGGCCCGCATTTTTCTGCACGAGCACTTCAGCCGCGCTCGCACCATCGGCATGTTTGCCGCGCTGGCGGCGGTGCCGATGATTGCAGGGTGAAGAAAGTGGATAGTGGATGGTAGTTAGTGGATAGTTGCCGTTGATCGGTGTGCTTGCTTACCACTATCCAGTATTTACTATCCACTGCTACTCTGATTTTGTGGCGCTGCTTGAAGTCCGCAACCTGACTAAGATTTTCGACCTTGCCGAATCCCCGTTCGGCAGCCGCAACTCGGGCGAGGTCCGCGCCGTGGATGACGTCTCCCTGGACATTTACGAAGGTGAGACCCTGGGGCTGGTTGGCGAATCGGGCTCGGGCAAAAGCACGCTTGGACGGCTCGCTCTTCGCCTCATTGAGCCGACATCCGGCGCCATTTGTTTCGGCGGTGTCGATCTGCTGAAGGCGAATGGCTCCGAACTACGCCGTCTTCGCCGCGACATGCAGATTATTTTTCAGGACCCGTTCGGTTCGCTCGATCCGCGCTACCGCGTGGAGGACGTGATCGCCGAACCGCTCATTCTTCACCAAGAGATCATCGGAGAAAGCCTTGGCCGCGCTGCCCGCCGCCAGCGTGTGCGGGATCTGTTGCATGCCGTCGGAATGGATGAATCCGCCATGGCCCGTTATCCGCACGAGTTTTCCGGTGGACAACGACAGCGCATCGGCATTGCCCGCGCTCTCGCCCTGCGGCCGAAGTTCATCGTCGCCGATGAACCGGTTTCCGCGCTCGACGTCAGTGTCGGGGCGCAGATCGTGAATCTTCTGCAGCACCTGCAGCGCGATTTCGGCCTCACCTATTTGTTTATCTCGCACTCCATGCCGGTGGTGCGCTATCTCTCGACCCGTATCGCAGTGATGTATCAGGGCAAGATCGTCGAGATCGGAAGCACGGAGCAAATCACTGCCCAACCGCAGCACGCATACACGCGCAAACTGCTGGCGGCCACGCCGGAGATGGCGGCATCATAGCGGCGTTTTGTGTGGTGGCGGGGCTTCGCCCCGCCGGGACGGGGC
>Ga0074045_10002906_pt1 | contig 15632 bp, 13 predicted proteins | sample BogForMeECP23OM2_FD_94442 | JGI IMG/M metagenome (GOLD analysis project Ga0074045, IMG submission 94442) | Bog forest soil microbial communities from Calvert Island, British Columbia, Canada - Bog Forest MetaG ECP23OM2 | ecosystem: Environmental > Terrestrial > Soil > Wetlands ...
CAAGCTGCCAACATCCTTTCTGCCCATATTGAGCCTGAGTTCGCACCGCTCCCAGCAGCCCAAGGAGAAAACATCAATCAGATGCTAACCGGCGATGAAAATATCGTTGAAGCCGATTGTGCGGTATTCTGGCAAATCAAGGATGTTGGGAATTACTTGTTCAAGGTCTATGCCCCCGAAAAAATGCTTAAGGTTGCGGCTGAAAGCGCGCTTCGTGAAGTCATCGGGCGCAACCCCATTCAGGCAGCGCTGTCGGATCGACGCCAACAGATTGCCGACGATGTTAAAGACTCCCTCCAGCATCTATTGGATGCCGAACAGGCTGGCATTCTTGTCACCCAGGTTCAACTTCAACGGGTTGATCCGCCTGCGGCGGTAATTGACGCTTTCAATGACGTCCAGCGCGCCCGCGCCGATAAGGAACGCCTACGTAACGAAGCCGAAGCTTACAGAAACGATATCTTGCCCCGCGCACGTGGAGAGGCGGAGCGTATCAATCAGGACGCCGAGGCGTACAAGACGCAGGTAGTCAATCTGGCCCAAGGCGATGCCCAGAGCTTTTTGTCAGTCTATGCCACCTACACGAGCTCGAGGGACGCTACTGCCTGGCGGCTTTATCTCGATAGCGTGGATCAGGTCTTGAAGAAGGCGAACAAGGTGATCATCGATTCCTCCGGCAAAGGTATGTCGGGGGTGGTGCCGTACATGCCGTTGTCTGAAACCAGCGCCAAACCGACCACAGCGCAAGGAGCCGCCCAATGAATAACCGCCCGCTCATTATTGTTGCCTTCATTGTTGCCTTCGCTGTGTTTGCGTTATGGATCGTTTCGGCGTCAGTCTACACCGTTGACGAAACTCAGCAGGCTTTGGTCGTGCGTCTTGGCAAGCCGGTGGGGGTTGTTAATACCCCCGGTCTCAAATTCAAAATGCCGATGGTCGATACTGTAATTTATTACGACACGCGGTTGCTGCCGTTAGAATCTCCGACCGACCAGATCATCCTTGGCGACCAGAAGCGCATTGAGGTGGACACCTATACCCGCTACCGCATTGCGGATTTGTTGTTGTTTTATAAATCCGTGCGCACGGTCGAGCAGGCCAATGCCCAGCTCTCGCAGCTCGTTGGTTCGTCGGTTCGCCGAGAGCTTGGCCGAGAGCCGTTGGGATCGTTGCTGTCCGATAAACGCGCCAAAATCGTCGACAAAATTCAAAATGAGGTTGCAGAAAAAGCAAAGCCGATCGGTATCGATGTGGTCGAGGTTCGCATTCATCGTGCCGACCTGCCTCTTGAGACCAGTCAGGCAATCTATGACCGCATGAAATCAGAGCGAGAACGCGAGGCAAAGGAATTGCGGGCGCAAGGATTCGAATGGGCGCAACAAATCCAGTCCAACGCTGAACGCGAACGAACCGTCATTTTGTCCAAAGCCCAACGCAACAGCAAAATCACCCGCAGCGAAGGTGATGCCGAGGCTGCCCGGACATTTGCCAGCGCGTATGGCAAAGACCCCCAATTTTATAAATTCTACCGCTCGCTTCAGACCTATCAGCAAACCTTGGCCGACTCTGTCCCCACATTGGTGTTGTCGCCAAACGCGGAATTCCTGCAAAACCTTATCAATGGGCCGGGAAAACAGTGAAAAGCATCTGCGCCGCATACCTGGTGGCGACTTAATCCCTGCGCAGAGCGGAACAAGTTTTACAATTTTTCTATCGGTAGCAGGCGAGAGAATTGAGAACAAATTACGCTTCAACAAAGCGGATTTGCAGGCGTGTAGCCGATCTTCACAATGTCGGCCCGCCGCCGAGTCCCCATTTACGGAAATATTCCGCATAAATGAAAGGCAGAGGCGTTTGCTGTCCTGCTCATAGCCGTGAATTGGAGCGCATTACGACGCTGCTCAACCATCTCATGCAGATATCGCGTCTGGAGGCCGGAGCGGTCGAAATCCATCCGCGCGTGATCGATCTTGGCGAATTCGTCCAGGGCGCGATATCGCGATTGATTCCCGCAGCGGAGGCGAAGGATATCTCGATCCATTCGGAAATCGACTCTGCAATATTTGATTTTTACTGTGCCCCGGATAATTTGCAGCAGGTTTTGCTCAATCTGCTCGGAAATGCTATAAAGTTCTCGCCGCACGGCAGCGCAATCCTGGTTTCTGTAAGGCGGGATGACTCGGCAAAAGCCGCCCATCTGGTGTTCTCGGTCACAGACAGAGGGCCGGGGATTCCTGATGCTGAGCAAACCCTTGTCTTTCATAAGTATTACAGGGCATCCGGTGTTCGGGACGAGGTAGACGGAGTTGGCCTTGGGCTGAGTATTTCCAAGTACATCGTCGAGGCGCACGGAGGCGAAATTGGCATTCGCAGCAAACCGGGCGAAGGCAGCACCTTCAGCTTCACCCTTCCTCTAAATCGGAAAGAATGAACGATGGTTCTGAAGATGCGGATTCAGCGCAGATTTATCGGGATTGTCATTTTCCTTTTGATTTCCGGGCCTTTTGCATTCTCGTTGGCTGCCGAAGAAAAATCGACCAGCGCTCAGTCTATTCGGCGTGATGTCGAGCAGGAAGCTCTCAAGGACGCAATGAACGCCTTCAACGCGCGAGACTACAACAGGGCGAAAATCGGATTCGAGATACTGAGCGAAAGTACGCAGGACCCCGAAATCTGCCGCCAGGCCCTCTTTGGGCTTTCGTCGGTCAAGCTCGTCCTCGCCAATACCTCCGACGAATACGAGGATGCGATATCAAGCTGGATAAAATGGAGCTCGCAGGTCAGTTCCTGGCAAGGGTGCGAGGACCCCAGAATGATGACCCCCTTCCTGATGCGGCTCCAAACCTCAATTAAGGGCGCTGCCGGAAGTCCGTCAGAAATGAAAGGCCGCGGGGCAGCTAAAGACGTAGATTCCAGGGTGATTCTCCAGACAAAGGAGAAGGAGATGCAGACTCTTAGGTCCAAGCTGGAGCTGCGCGAGCGCGAAATCCGGCGGCTGCGCCACCAGCTTGAATCTCTCGAGGAAATACATCGCAAATATCAGGAGAAGAAGCACGAAGCCACCCAGTGATCTCCTGCGTCCCGCAGATTAAACTGTCCACCGAATCAATAATTCTTGTAGTCGATGGGCCTTATGCCATTGGATTCATTCACGAATACAGCGGATCTTTTACCGGGGGAAGCATGTCCCTGGTGGCCTGTTTGTTAACGGCGGCAGGGCTGCTTATGACGTTGCGCAAAGCAGGCAAGGATGTTCCGGAGGTCGTGGCTGTTGCTTCGGTCCCGTTACAGGAACGATAGAGATAGACCGCATACCCGCTCAATGCATCGGACATTCTGCCAGGAGGATATTCATTGCAAAGAGATCTGGTGAAGGAACTGCAAAAAACGCTTGGTGCCGAAAAGGTACTCAGTCGGACGGAAGATTTAAGTTGTTATTCATATGATGTTTCAACGTACCAGCATTTGCCGGATGTCGTCGTGACCGCGCATTGCCGGGATGACGTCGTCAAGGTGATGGAAATAGCTGCCCGCAGGAAGGTCCCGGTCGTCTCGCGAGGAAGTGCGACCAATATGTGCGGCGCCACCATACCTTTACATGGAGGCATAGTTCTGGACATCCTCTCGATGAACAGGATTTTGGAAATCGACCGGGAAAATCTCACCGTAACCTGCCAGCCGGGTGTGATAACCCTGGACTTGCAAACAGCCGTCGAGGCAGAGGGCCTTTTCTATCCCCCGGATCCCCAGGCGCTCAATATGTCCACTATCGGTGGGAATGTGGCGCTCGATTCCGGCGGACCGAGAGCGGTTAAATACGGTGTTACGCGAAATTATGTCCTCGGACTTGAAACGATTTTGGCCAACGGCAAGGTTCTTCGCTCCGGCGGCAAGACGACCAAGGACGTGAGCGGCTATAATCTCACGCAACTGCTTGTGGGTTCAGAAGGAACCCTGGGGGTTTTCACCGAGATCATTCTCAGGCTGCTGCCGTTGCCGGAAGCCAAACGAACACTCATCTGCGCGTTTGATGACCTTGCCGACACATCGCGCACCGTAACCAAAATCATAGACCACAAGATCGTTCCTTCCATGCTGGAACTGCTCGACAAAATCAGTATCGAGTTGATCCAGCGCTACATGGATGCCGGTTACCCCACTGATGCCGAAGGACTATTGCTGATCGAAGTGGATGGGAGCCTTTCCGATGTGGACCGGCAAATCGATACCATTTCCAAACTGAGCCATGAATGCAACGCCCGTGATATTAGAATAGCCTCCACTCCGGCCGAGGCGGAAGCGATTTGGGCCGGCCGCCGGTCGGCGTTTGCCGCGCTCTCGGCATATAAGCCCGTGGTGGTGCCGGAAGATGCTGTGGTGCCTAGAAACCGCCTGCCTGAGATGGTAGCCAGAGTTCAGTCGATAGCAGAGGAGTACGGGGTGCTGTTGCCGACCTTCGGTCATGCAGGGGATGGCAACGTGCATCCGAATATTTGCTACGACCCTCGAAATGAGGTCGAAACAGCAACGGTCCCGCTGATAAAAGATAAGATATATCAAGCAGCTATAAGCCTTGGGGGGAGTATCACCGGAGAGCACGGCGTAGGTATAGCCAAAAAGCACCTCTCCGGCCTGCAGCATAGCGAACTGGCTTTGCAGATGATGCAGGGCATTAAGACGGTATTTGACCCTCACAACATCCTGAACCCGGGGAAAGCCTTTTAAGGGGCGGGCCATGCTGCACACAAACCAGAGACTGATCGAGCTCTATTTTCAGTCCGACAGTTGCGTCCGGTGCGGCCGGTGCACCACCGTCTGCCCCACATACAGGGTAACGCGCCGCGAACCCATGGTCGCCCGGGGGCGAATTTGGCTTGCCAGACAGTTTGTTGAAGGTCGTATGGGCTTGAGCCCCACGCTCAAACTCTACAACGACTCGTGCCTCGGGTGCCAAGCGTGCAGGGCGGTGTGTCCACCCAAGATCAAAGTCGACGAATTGGTCGCCGAGGTCAAACAGACCATCCAGGACCGACTGGGCCTTACTCTCGAAGACAAGATGATACTGAAGGCGTGTTCCCATCCGCAGAGCTTCCGATATCTGGTCAGAACGCTGGATATGAGCAGACGAATGGGGATGACCCGGCTTTTACCCAAAAAATTGCGCCAAAAAGTCCGAATGTTTCCACAGCCACCTCCCAGCACATTCATGGATTGGCTCAAGCTACAAAAGACCCAGGATACTGCCGGCCGGTTTAAGATCGGTTATTTCCCGGGTTGTCTGACCAACTCCATCTTCCCCGGCATCGGAATGGCAGTCCTGGAAGTACTGAAGCGTCAGGGCATCCAGGTCGTAGTGCCTCCGGCGGTCCTATGCTGCGGGCAACCCCACAGGGCTGCCGGTGAGCTCACCGAGAGCAGGCGCCTTGCCCTAGCCACAATGAATTTTTTCCTCGGGCAGGGGGTCGATTTCGTCGTGACAAGTTGCGCAGCCTGCGGCTACTCGCTCCGGGAGTATGCAACCGATTTCCGGGACGATCCGATATGGCGCGAGCGGGCCGAACGCTTTGCCGACAAGTGCCGCGATATAATCGAGTATCTCGTCGACGTTGCAGGGCTGAGCGTGGGGCCGGAAGCTCTACCGGGAATCACAGTCACTTATCACGACTCATGTCACTTGAACAGACGTCTGGGTATTGCGGCTCAACCACGCAAATTGCTGGTCGCTCTTCCCGGTGCGCGATACGCGGAAATGCCGCGGGCTGACTGGTGTTGTGGAGCTGCCGGTTCATACAGCTTCAAGCACCCCGATATCGCTCGGAAAATCCTTGCACAGAAAACTGAAGATGCCAGGTCAATACGACCCGATGTGGTGGCCGCCGGATGTCCATCCTGCTTGATGCAGTTGGAGTATGGCAGTAGAATTTTCGACGGGAACTTTGATGTCCGCCATCCCGTTGAACTATTGGCAGCCACTTTTGACCATACCTGGAACGACCGGTAGCTCTCATCATGTCAAAGGAACATTTCTCGTAATTACAAACGACGAGTGCAGCGATAAGCGGCATCCCGATTCCTACGAGGCCTGTCAAACTGTCAAATGGTCCTTTGGGGCAAAACATACGAAATAGCTCCTATCTTATTTGTGCATTGTAGCGGAAATTACTCAGGATGTGGCGTAGATGTACAAGTCCTTAGTAACTGAATCGCAGCCTCGAAGTGCAGTTGGAAATAGTAAGTAAGGTCAGGATCTGAGCGAATTCGTCCTACTTCTGGAAGGCAGCGCCGCCGCAGAAGCAGGCGATAAGGCCGCCGCGATGAGAAGGACCCAAATTGAGATGAAGCTGCACTTTTTCAATTCTAACCGTCCCTGTTTGAATATCCTTCGGGGTGAGCCGACATTGTCTCCGTACGACGCTTTGTTGTCAAGGCAGATCAAATATGGAAAATATGAAAAAAGTGTGCGGCGGCAGGCCTTCGGTGGCGTTTCTTCACCCTCCCCGCGATCGACAGGGAACGGATCACTCGCCGCTCACTTTCCACTGCTTTAGTAACTTATATGCAAACGCAGGCCGTACACCTCGACAGGACCCCTGTCCCTGTTATAGGCGGGGTTCTGTATGAACTGAAAGTCGGGACTGATTTGAACGAATCTGCAAACTTGAATGGCGTAATATATTTCCAGTATCTGTTCTAAACCATAGTTAAGCGCGCCGTCTCCCAGGAGCATGCCGATCCCGCCGGCCTCAAGGTAGTCCTTATGCGGGGTTGACAGACCGTCCACTGCATATGCAATACCTGCGCGGTCTTCACCTCTGCCCCAATGGATTCCGCTTAGCTGCGCACCGATGCTCACATGCCGGTCGCATTCCGTATAGGCCCAGGTCTCGTCGTGGCCGTCGTTCCAGCCCAGGCGCCCGAACAGGCCTGTTTCTCCGCCGTCTGCCAATGGTTGTTCAAAATTCAATCCAAGGCCGTATTTGGTGCCTCCGGGCTTCTCAACATCGAGGAGGCTGGGCGCCGTTCCGGGCTTACGGGCAAGAGCAAGCGCATCATCGTAATTGCCCATCCGCGCCTCATTGAAGTAGGTGAGAAAACGGACCACGGTACCCGCGTCGTTCGGCTTCCAGGTAAGTTCCAGGTTATATCCCAGCGCTCTTGTGTCATTAGCGTGGAAATCGGCGCCGTTTGCGGTAGTAGGTTCCGTATAGACGCCAAATGCCACTCTCCATCGCGGCTGATACAGGGCCGCCTCAATTCCATAGGAGTAGCCCCTGGTGTCTGCGGCGTAGTCCCATGCCGTATTGTAGAGGAAATCGTAGTTGAAAAACTGGCAGCGGTTATTGTTGGCATAGCGATTCAGGTCGAAATCGTCCGTGGCGGCCAACTTTCCGGCTTTGATCTCCCACCTGCTGACAGGCTGCTCCCCCGGGAGTTGATCAATTGTCCGTTCCAGTTTCTCGGTTTCGCCGGAGAGAGGATAATAGTATCGCAGATACAGCCGGGCCAGGTAGGGGATTTTCGGCAGGTTCGACGACCCCGCTCTTATCTCATCCCCATTGGAATACCCGCTAAGCCCAATTCCGTTGCTTATTCCGTTTCCCTGAAAATACTCGCCGTCTGCATATAACTGCAGCCCCGGAGCCAATTGCGAACCCAAATACACCCCATACGTCTGGGTGGTTTGCCGGCCCAGGCCGTTTCGGAAGATCAGGCTGTTCTGTCCCTCGTACGGGCTGTGAAAGGGGGGCATGTTTTGATATATGGCGGTGAATTGCGCTCCCAGGAGCCTGGGAAACCAATCGGGAAGGTATTGACGTTCTTTCTCAGAGCTGTCCTGGCTGGAATCGGCAACGGCGCCCTCGGGCTCGGCCGCCCAAACGTCCCCATGGACTGCTCGTGCGGCGATAACTGAAAATACCATCAGGATTGGCAAACACAACTTTTTGAAATCCCACATAACAGGCCCCACATTGAAAGCGCGCCTTGCAGTACGCGGGCATCCCCGTAAAGGTCATCCATTCCGGACCGGCGGACGACTCTCAGTGCAGTGGTTGAGGCCGATAGGAGAGCCTGCAAAAGGATAACCTCGGGCGTGACGCTACGAAGGCCATTCTCTTATAGGCGATTATCCGCCTCATACGAATAATATTTCATCCGGCCAGGTGGTCCGCTCTCTACTGCACGCCCTTAATGAATCGCAATAAAAGCAGGGCCAACAGGAAGAGCAGGTAAAACCTCAGACAATAGAGAGCGACTTTTACCGTTTTTGTAATCTGAACGCGCGGCATGTTTGTCTCCTTCTCAGGCTTTCGCACGGAGCACGATGCCCTTCATGATGTCGTTGTAACAGACCACTCCCAGGATGTGGTCCTCGACATCGACAACGGGAATCATGCGGTAATGATATTTGGTAAACATCTCGATCAGGTCCCCACGGCTGGTGTCTTTCTCGGCCGTAACAACCGGCGAGACCATTATGTTGTCGAGCGGTTCTTCATCAGGCGCAATGACGAGTTCCCGCAAGTCCACGACACCGATCAAGGTCTTGCTGTCGCCATTGACTACGTAGACATACGAAATGCTCCTCGGTTCCCGGCCGGAGTGCCGGATGCTCATGAGCACCTCGGCCACTCTCGCCTCCTTCGGCATTGCCACATAATCCTGCGACATAATGTCATCGGCCTCGGCTTCCCGCTCGGACAGGATATTGCGCACCCTTTCCCCGACCTGAGCATTGAGCAATTCCAAAAACTCCTGAACCTCGTCAAAGGGAAGCTCGGCAAAGAGATCCGCGAGTTGAGGAACGGTCATCTCGGAGAAGATTTCCCGGGCCCGCTCATCGGATAGGTCCTCGACGAGTTGCCGTTGTGCTCTTGGTTCCGCCTCTGCCAGGGTTTCGGCTGCCTTCTCGGAATCGAGTGCCCCGAAGAGCGCCTCCTGCTCCTCGCCTTGCAACTCTTCGAGAACGTCAGCCAGGTCTTCGCTCGGCAACTCAATCACCTGTTTTCGCGTAATTGAGAGCGAGACTTTATCCGTTGCGACCACGTCCTCGACCGAAAGGGGTTGAACGTACTTCCACGGAATCAGGCGGTCCTTGGTCCAACTGAATCTTCCCAGGCCGATTCGGCGCAGAAAGCCGTTGAAGGAAATATCTACGTCGGCGATAACCAACCTGCCCATTTTTTCAACCAGCAGCACGTCATTGACCACCTCGCACCTTCTCCCGTCCAGATCGAGGATGGTGCGCCCCATGAGGTGCTGATCGACGAGCACCCATCCCGGCTGATCGACAAAAGGCGGGTAGGCGCCGCCATCCGCAGGCTGTATGAAGATCGCATCGTCTTCGATCCGTGTGACCTTCTCCCAGGGCACGAACTCCGTGGGCTTACCCCAGCCGTGCTCGATATATATCCCAACCACATGCGGGAAATGCTCAACCAGATGGAACACGAGATCGGTAAGTTTCCCGATGCGGTCCTTGATCTTTCCGGCGCAAACCCGCCTGTTCAAGAGTTCCGAAAAATGCAGGATCCGGTAGCTTCCGCCGACCTTCGAAAGTTCAACACCATTCGGTGCGTGATGATGAAGAGTGAACATAACGGCCTCCTTATCTGACCTGTCACTTGAACAGATCGGGAAACAGCGTTTGAACGCCAAGAAGGGTGGACATGATCGAGACGACGATCACTATCGACCAGTTCATGATGTTTTGAGTACGCGTGTTTACACGCTCTCCCATGAATGCGGGTTCATTGAGTATCAATAGCAGAAAGACCAGTGCGGCGGGCAGCAGTGTTACCGCAACGACTTGAACGAACATCGTGATGGTCACCAGGGGCGCCCCTGGAATCAGCACTACTGCCCCGGAGGTGATAAGCATCACAAGATAGATACTGTAAAACCATTTGGCGTCTTTTACATTGGTGTTCAGGGAGTGAGCCCACCCGAACACTTCACCCACCGCCCATGAAGAAGAGAGCGAGATGCACAGCGCACCCAGAAAGCCGGCATCGAACAGGCCTATAGCAAAAAGTCTTTTGGCCAGTTCTCCTTGGCCCGAGGGCAGAAGCGGGACGAGCGCCTCGGCGGTCTGCATGGCGTCCTCGATGATTACCTGCGGTTGATGATAGTAGAAGACGGCGCCGGTCGTAATGATGATAAACACAGCAACGATGCAGGTTGAAAGCGAGCCAATGAAAGTTTCGACCTGTCCGAATTTTATGTCGTGAATGTCCAGCCTCTTGTCTACCACCGCGCTTTGCTGGAAAAATATCATCCAGGGGGCGATGGTCGTACCGATATTGGCCATAAGAATGAAAAGAAGATCTCCTGTCATCCCCCCGACAATATTCGGGTGGTAGAAGCCCTTCAAGACCTCGTCCCATCCGGGCGCGTAGGACAGTTTCATGCCCCAGATGGCTGCCGGGATGTATACAAGGTTGAAGAGACAAAAGAAGAGGGTCAACTTCTCAAAAGTCCAGTAGCTGCCGGTGATGACGACCGCAAAAAGGATAAAAGTCACGACAACGAATGTAATCCAGGGAGGAATGCCAAACAGGCTCATCGCAGCGGTCATACCGATGTATTCGGTGATCAGGGTAAGCCAGTTCACAATGGCGAGATCGGTAAGCGAAAACCAGCCCCAGAAAGGACCGAAGCCTTCGAATATCGCTTCGGCATGCCCGCGCTTCGTGACGGCCCCCAGCCGAACGGTCATCTCCTGGACGTAATAAGCCATCGGAAGCAAGAGAATGAACATCCAGAGAAGGGAAAATCCGTACTTGGAGCCGGTTACCGCATAGGTTGAGATGCCGCCGGCGTCATTATCCGCAACCATGACGATGATGCCGGGGCCAAGGACAGACAGAAAAATGACAAACTGCTTCCACAGGCGGTTCGTAATATGAATGCTCTTGCTGATTGCGTACATGGCAATGTCCAAGGATATCCCATTGAGATACCGGTGTGGGTCGTAGATGATCAAGACATTTCCGGTCGATTGGACAGCCTGCAGGAGGATAACCTCGGGCGTGATGCGACGAAGGCCATTCTCTTATAGGCGATTATCCACCTCATAGGAACAATGCTTCATCCGGTCAAAGCGAGAAACAGCGCTTCGACAGCAACCCTCGTGATCGTGTCGCCCAACACCGAGTGGGCCGATGTAATCGTTTGCATACTCGACGCAGTGAGTTCGCCCTCCCTTAGATACCCTGAGTCGCGCAGTTTTTGGAAAACATCGCCCTGGGACATCCGGTCCGGATCATAATTAATGAGGACGTTTCCGGTAGTCGGATTGGCGCTCACATACAGAATGCCTTCATATTCCATGAGTTTTGCCGCAATTTCCCTCGCTTTCACTCCGGACCACTTTACCTCTGGGATGTGGATCCTTATCCGTCCATCGATTGCATGAAAATAATTTGTCGAGATCATGGCGATTCCTCCTTTCTACGTATAATCCGAATTCGCGTCCTGCCTCTGAGGGCGGACTTCGCCCTCTTCATTTCCACAGCGTGGTAAACCACGGGCAAAAACGCACCGCGCCACGGGTTGGCTATGATTTACGAATAAACTGCCTGGGAGGAGAAAGGGTCTAACTCACTGCTTTAAAAGAAGCAGGGCAGAACGCCTGTCACCTTCCGCTTTTGCCTGTTGTGGAAGAAGCGGTCAGGTGAGGCGATGGGGAGGGGGAACTAAAACCGGCGCATCACTGACACAACTTCCACACTGTTTTCTGGGCCGCTGCAACTCGGAGGGCGGCCGTCGTTTTCGTCCATATACTCCAATTCCATTTAAAGGTTTCCGCATAGGCCGGGAGAAATAAAAAAACCTCTTTCCCTCAGCCATAAGCGGGGAAGAGGCTCAAGCCACCATTGCGTTCGGTGGTCTATCGCTTAACCCAACATTCCCCACTCGTCCAAGCTTTAGCACCGTGAGCCGTAAGAGGCGCTCTTGCCTCAGCCACCTTAGGTAAACCCTTAATCCGGGAGTGCCTGTTCTACCCTTAATTCCGCATCTTTGGATGCCTATGGGCAGTGGCCTGTGTGCTCACGGGAGCCTCACCTACCGAGGATCGAATACAATCGGTCACTCTTCAACTCATGTATTTAAGTTTATCTCAAGCAGATGTCAAGGCAAAATTTAATAAAATTCAACCAAAAATTCTCACCCATTCTTCCCTTCAAAGTGGCAGGCTCTGCCGCCTACTGGCGGGATTCAAGAAAATCCGCATCTTATTTCTTGATTCTTGCCGTTATTTGCATTAGAGTCCAGGCATAGCCCTGGATGTTTTAACCTACCACAAGGGGAAATCGATGGGAGAGGACTTCCGCGAAATTGAGGTAAGAAAAATCAGTCCAAACCTTCGAATCGTCTGCGCCGCCGAATGCATCGAAGAGATTGAGCATGCAATAAAGAGCCGGGGATACCATGAACCGATCCACATCTGCTTCGCACACGATTCATTTCGAATTCTTGACGGTGAAAAACGCTGGAGGGCCTGCAAGAGGCTCGGAATGAATACGATCAGGGCCATCGTCATAACCGAAGCTTGATTTCCGGCGGCACAATCAAAAGTTTTGGTCTGCTCCGGCCGGCAAGGGCCTGACAGTTGGGCTTAGCCTTATTATCTTTGTGGTCGATCGGCTTTTTTAGATTATGGCGGGCGGGCGGACCCATTTTGGGCAGCTTCGAAAGGCCCTGAGAAGAGCTGCATTATCTTTTTTGCACCCCGATTTTTTCACCCGTGCCCCACCTGAGCGGTGCAAGTCGCGGCATGAATCTGAGCCGATCCCGACTGAATCTTGCCAACTTGAAAGCTGATGCTTAACACCGAATCGCCTGGCGGAGACCGGTGATTGAAAATCCCCGCCAGTCTCCACGCTCCGCGAGGTGTGGAGTTCTTTTCGTAGTCTGATGCTTGATCAGCCTTTTCTATAAGAAAGACGATTTTTGTTTGAGCCCATCAGAGTTCTGGAAAGGGAAGCCATAAATGTACTTCGTTGTCTGTATCAAGCAGGTGCCTGACACTGCCGAAGTAAAAATCGATCCTGAAACCAATACGCTGGTTAGAGCGGGTGTGGAATCCATTGCCAATCCCTACGATTTGGCGGCCCTCGAAGAAGCCGTGCGTCTCAAGGAAAGATACGGGGGAAAGGTAACGGCTGTCTCGATGGGCCCTCCGCAGGCAGAATCCGCGCTGCGACAGGCACTCTCACTGGGCGCAGACGAGGTCGTCCTGCTTTCGGACCGCGCTTTCGCCGGCGCCGACACCCTGGCCACCAGCTACACTCTTTCCAGGGCCGTAGAAACCCTGAGAGAGGAAAACCCCATCGACCTGGTCCTGTGCGGCAAACAGGCAATTGACGGCGATACGGCTCAAACCGGACCGGGAATCGCCACGAGGCTGGGTTTCACCCAGTTCACTTACGTGGTCGATGTGGAATGGATCGATCCTGAAAAAAAACGCGTGCAAGTCAGGCGCAAAGTCGAAGGGGGGTTCCAGGTCATTAACGGCCCACTTCCGGCCCTTCTGTCAGTGGAATTGGAGCTTGCAAAGCCGAGGAGGGCCTCATTGCCGATGCTCGTCGATTCTCTGCGCGCACCCGTTAAGGTTTGGGACGCAAAAACCATTGGGGCCTCTCTCCAACTGGTCGGCCTCAAGGGTTCCCCGACCTGGGTAAAGGCCATTGCTTCACCGCAGATCCACAGGGCCGGACCTAAGTGGGACGCAGCACAAGGAGTCTCCGGGGCCGTATCCGGGGCGCTCGATGCGTTGTTTGCCGACGAGGATTTTGAGGCAAAATTCCGAAAAGGATGGGAGGCCTGAGAGATAATGGCCAAGAACACACGGGGCATTGAAGTTGCCGAGATCATGGCGGATAAATGCATCGCCTGCCAGATATGCATAGGAGAATGTCCGGTCGGCGCAATCGAGCTAAGTCCCGAGGGTGTTGCACTCATAGACCCCGAAGTGTGCGTGGGATGCGGCAAATGTTTTGAGAGCTGCCCGGTAAACGCGGTCAAATATCAGAAGAAAAAACGCACAAAGCTTCCTGGAGAAGAACGGAAAGTGCCGGGCGCCGGGCTGCCGGGCTACCAGGGTGTGGGGGTCTACATCGAGACGGTTGACGGACGGGGCGCGCCGGTGTCGTGGGAGTTGGTCGGCAAAGCCAGAGAGCTGGCGGGGCAACTTGACGCAAAAGTTCTGGGTCTTCTGCTTGGAAACAATGTCGGGCCGGCAACCGATGAAGCAATCGCATACGGTTGCGACGAGGTGCACGTGATAGACGATCCGTTGCTCTCACACTATCTGCCGGCAACATACGGCAAGGCCCTGTCCGATCTTTGCGGCAAACTCCACCCGGCAATACTTCTCGTAGGCGCAACTCCTTTGGGCAGGGACCTCGCAGGAGTTGTGGCAACCCGGCTTGAAACGGGTTTGACCGCCGACTGCACGGGACTCTACATCGAGAAGGAAACAGGCCTGCTTCTGATGACGCGTCCCACTTTTGGCGGCAATATAATGGCTACCATCTTTTGCCAGCGCCACCGCCCGCAGATGAGTTCGGTGCGTCCAAAGGTGTTCAGGATGCCCGATAAAGAACCGGGCAGAAAGGGTGTTGTCAGCCGTCATGAGCTGGAGGCGCCGGCCGTTGATCTGCCCACCATCGTTTCGTTCATCCCTTCCGGCGATTTTGCCGGTACGGATATCGTCCGCTATCCAGCGCTTGTAGTGGCCGGACGCGGCGCATGTGACCCGTCTTCGCTTCCTCTTCTCGAGGAATTGGCTAAGTTGGTCGGGGGGGTCATCGCCTGTTCAAGACCGGTGGTGCAATCGGGTCTTATGCCCTATGAAAGACAGGTGGGCCAGACCGGTAAAACCGTCGCCCCCAAGCTCTACATCGGCGTCGGAGTCTCGGGAGCGGTTCAACACCTGGTGGCCATCCAGGGGGCCGAGAAAATCGTAGCCATCAACTCCGACCCCAATGCACCAATTTTCAGGGTCGCTGACGCAGGTATTGTGGGCGATTACCAGCAGATCGTCCCTGAGCTGATCGCTCAGCTCAAAAAGAAAAAATCCAACGGGAAGAGCGAGCTGTAAACTTTATGGATGAGACGTTCGATGCGGCAATCGTTGGCGCCGGGCCTGCGGGCATTTCGGCAGCCTGTGTTCTGGCGGACAGGGGTGTAAAGGTGATCGTCCTGGAAAGAGGCGAGTACCCCGGCTCCAAAAACATGTTCGGCGGCGTCCTCTACGGACACCACCTCCGGCAGATAATTCCCGACTTCGTTGAGAGAAATTGTCCGATTGAACGCAACATCGTCGAATCTCGACTCTGGTATCTAAGCGAGGAAGGGGGACTCAGCTTCGCCTATCGGGACACGGCCTTCTTCGAGGAACGCCGTAACAATGCCTTTACGGTCGGCAGGGCTAAATTCGATCGTTGGTTTGCCGATCAGGCCAGAGCCAAAGGTGCCGTCATAGTGAGTGCAACCGTTGTGACCGATTTGCTCACAGACGATGCCGGCAGGGTCACCGGCGTGAAGACGGACCGGGCCGACGGCGACTTGCGCGCCAAAGTCGTTCTTCTGGCCGATGGCGTCAATTCGCCGCTGGCGGCCAAGGC
>Ga0074045_10002908_pt1 | contig 15617 bp, 18 predicted proteins | sample BogForMeECP23OM2_FD_94442 | JGI IMG/M metagenome (GOLD analysis project Ga0074045, IMG submission 94442) | Bog forest soil microbial communities from Calvert Island, British Columbia, Canada - Bog Forest MetaG ECP23OM2 | ecosystem: Environmental > Terrestrial > Soil > Wetlands ...
ATTCTTGTGAATCCTTCATCGTGCGGTTGCAACATGTTCCAACACGAACTGTGGCATTCTGGACTCACCTTGCCCAGACCATACCCGCGCAAACGCGACTCAATCGCATTGAGAACTGCTGGTCAAGGGGCGGAGCCCCTGGAGTCCCCTCGCCCCGTCGGCCTATAGACGACCGATGGCCGTCCCCCCGCCCCTGCCCGCGCACCCGGATGTCGTGATCGAGAGCGCCGAACGGGTCTGGTCCGGGCGCTTCCCGCTCGACGTCGTGCGCTTCCGGCACCGCCGGTTCGACGGCGCGATGTCGGAGCCGCGCACCTGGGAGCTCTGGCGCCGCGGCCGCGCGGCGGCGGTGCTCCCGTACGATCCTGTCCGTGACGTCGTGGTGCTGATCGAACAGTTCCGGTTCCCCGCGCTGGCCGCCGGGATCGAGCCGGTGATGGTCGAACTGCCGGCCGGCCTGTGCGACGGCGGCGAGCCGCCCGAGGCCACCGCGCATCGCGAACTGGACGAGGAAATGGGCCTGGTCGCGGACAGGCTGGAGCACATCACCGACGTGCTGCTGACACCGGGCGGGGCGGACGAGTATTGCCGCATGTTCGTCGGCCGCGTCGCGGCACCCAATGCCGACGCCGCTGGCGTGGCCGGGATTGCCGGCGTGGCCGCCGAGCACGAGGACATCCGCCTGCGCGTCTGGCCGGCGGCCGACGCCGAAGCCGCCGCGCTGTCGGGCCGGTTCGCCAACTCCGTCACCGTCATCGGGCTGCTGTGGCTGGCGCTGCGCCGGACCGAGCTGCGCAGAAGCTGGACATAAGACATGACCGAACGCCTGTTCATGGAACAGCCGATGCTGGCCGAGACGCGCGCGACGGTGGTGCGGAGCGTGCCGGACGGGATCGTGCTGGACCGCACGGTGTTCTACGCGCGCGCCGGCGGCCAGCCCGGCGACGCGGGCACGCTGCGGTGGGACGGCGGCGAGACCGCCATCGCCGAGGCGGCGAAGGGCGAGGACGACGCCGTTCTGCACGTCCCTGCACAAGGCGCGGCGCTGCCGCCCGAGGGTGCGACAGTCGAGGCGGTGCTCGACTGGCCGCGCCGCTACCGGCACATGCGGATGCACACCACGCTGCATCTGCTGTGCAGCCTGATCCAGGGTGCGGCCGTGACCGGCGGGCAGATCGGCGCCGACCGCTCGCGCCTGGACTTCGACCTGCCCGATCCCCCGGCGAAGGCAGAGCTCGAAGCGCGGCTCAACGCGCTGATCGCCGAGGACCATCCGGTGGGCTGGGACTGGGTGGACGAGAGCGTGCTGGACACCAATCCCGATCTGGTGCGCACGCTGTCGGTCAAGCCGCCGCGCGGAACCGGGCGGCTCCGGCTGGTGCGGATCGGCACGCCGGAGCGCACGATCGACCTGCAGCCTTGCGGCGGCACGCATGTCGCGCGCACCGGCGAGATCGGGCAGGCGCAGATCGCCAAGATCGAGAACAAGGGGCGGCAGAACCGCCGCATCGTGGTGACGCTGATATGAGTGACACGCTTCCGGGTCCGCTGGTCGACACCGACTGGCTCGCTGCCCATCTGGGGCACGTGATGGTGTTCGACGCGACCAAGTTCCTGCCGAACCAGAATCGCGACGGACGGGCCGAGTACCTCGCCGCCCACATCCCGGGCGCAGGCTATTTCGACATCGACGCGATCGCCGACGCCGACACCGACCTGCCGCACATGGTTCCCGCGCCGGGCCGGTTCGCCAAGCTCGTCGGCGCGCTGGGGATTGGCAACGACAGTGCTGTCATTTTCTACGACAACAACGACATGATGTGGGCGTCGCGCGCGTGGTGGATGCTCGGGACGTTCGGTCATGACAATGCCGCGGTGCTCGACGGCGGACTGGCGAAGTGGCGCGCCGAGGGGCGGCCGGTCGAAGCCGGCACGCCGCCGGCGCCGACGCCTGCGACGTTCCGGCCGGACTTCCGGGCGCGCCACCTGCGCGGGATCGGCGACATGCTGCGCAACGTGCGGACGCAAGACGAGCTGGTGCTGGATGCGCGCGGCGCCCCGCGCTTCCACGCGCAGGTGCCGGAGCCGCGTGCGGGCATGCGATCGGGACACATTCCCGGCTCGGCCAACCTGCCCTACGCCGACCTGCTGACCGAGGCGAAGACGCTGCGTCCGTCTGCCGAGCTGCGTGCCCGCTTCGCGCAGGCCGGCGTCGATGGCTCTCGCGCGGTGGTCACGAGCTGCGGCAGCGGCGTCTCCGCGACGGTGCTGACACTCGGCATGGTGCTCGCGGGATTGCCCGAGGGCGCGGTGTACGACGGATCCTGGACCGAATGGGGCGGCCGCCCCGACACCCCGATCGAGACCTGAGCCATGCCGAACGACGCACCGCCGCCACGTGAACGCTTCCGCACCCGCCTAACCCATGCGGGCCGCGCCGGGACGCATGTCCACGGCTTCGTCAATCCAGCGGTGCACCGCGGCTCGACGGTGCTCTATCCCACCATCGCCGACCGCCTCGGCCGCCACGCGCCGCGCCGCGAGAGGTATCTGACCTACGGCCTCGACGGCACGCAGACGCACTGGGCGCTGGAGGACATGGTCGCCGAGATCGAGGGCGGCACGCACAGCCAGATCGTCTCCTCGGGCCTCGCCGCGATCACCGTGCCGCTGCTCGCCTTCCTCAAGTCGGGCGACCACCTGCTGGTGCCCGACAGCTGCTACGGGCCGACCCGAACCTTCTGCGACCGCTATCTGCGACCGCATGTCGGGGTGGAGGCGACGTACTACGATCCCGAGATCGACGAGGCCGGCATTGCGGCGCTGATGCGGCCGAACACGACAGTCGTGTACACGGAAAGCCCCGGCAGCCACACGTTCGAGGTGCAGGACATCCCCGCCATCGCCCGTGCCGCGCATGCGCGCGGCGCGAAGGTGATGATGGACAACACCTGGGGCATCCACTTCTTCCAGCCGTTCCAGCACGGCGTCGACGTGTCGATCCAGGCGCTGACGAAATACGTCGGCGGACATTCCGACATCGTCCTCGGCAGCGTGACGACGAACACCGAGGCGGACTGGCAGCGTCTGCATTCCGTCTCGCTCATGCTCGGCCAGTCCGCCGGGCCCGACGATTGCTGGCTCGCGCTGCGGGGCGCGCGCACCCTCGGCGTGCGCCTGCATGCGCAGATGGCGGCGGGGATCCGCGTAGCCGAATGGCTGCGCGAGCGCCCCGAAGTGCTCGAGGTTCGTCACCCCGCCCTGCCCGGCGCGCGCGGCCACGAGCTGTGGAGGCGGGATTTCACCGGCGCCTGCAGCCTGTTCGGCGCCGTCTTCCGCCCGGACTACAGCGTGCACGCCGTGCACAGGATGATCGACGGCCTGGAGCTGTTCGGCATCGGCGCGTCGTGGGGCGGCTTCGAGAGCCTGATCCTGCCGACCACCGGCACGATCCGGCGCACCGCCGGCAGCGGCACGTTCGAGGGCCCCGCCGTCCGCCTGCATATCGGCCTGGAAGACACGGACGATCTGATTGCGGACCTGGAACAGGGGCTGGCCGTGCTGCGCTCGGTCGGACGAACCGAGGGGGAGTACGATGTCGGAGACCCTGACGCCTGACGCCGGGCCCGAGGCGGTGCCGACGGACGCCGCTTGCGTCCCCGCCCCGCTGCTGGATGCGCTGACGTTCAACGCCGACGGCCTGATCCCGGCGATCGCGCAGCAGCACGACTCGGGCGAAGTACTGATGCTCGCCTGGATGAACCGCGAGGCGATCGCCGAAACGCTGGCCACGGGCCGCGTGTGTTATTTCAGCCGCAGCCGCGGGACGCTGTGGCGCAAGGGCGAGACCTCCGGCCAGCTGCAATACCTGATCGAGCTGCGCCCCGACTGTGACGGCGACGCGCTGCTGGTGCTGGTCGATCAGATCGGCGTGGCGTGCCATACGGGGCGGCGCAGCTGCTTCTTCCGCGCCTTCCGCGACGGCGAGCTGGTGGAGATCGCGGCACCGATCGTCGATCCGTCGGCGCTCTATCCGCGCCAGGATGGCTGAGCCGGACGTCGCCGATCCCCGTCCGTCCGAACAAGCCTGCGGCAGCTGAATCGGGAGCCTTCACCGAACGGTCGCGATCCTGCAACGTGCGCGCAACACGGCCCCCGCACACAGGAAGCCTCGTTCGGGGGACACCATCATGCACATCGGACTGCGCCGCGCTGGCGTCGCGGCTGTCGTCGTCTTCGCGTTGACCGCCGGCCACGCCGCGCAGGCTGCCGATCAGACCGTGCCGGGCGCCGGCAACGCCGCGGCTGCGGCGCTCGCCGGGAAGTCGCCGCTGGTCGCCTCGGCGCTGACGCGGCTGCAACAGCAGGTCTCCACCGCGTCGAGCGGCCGGCTGCGCGAGCAGACCGAGGACGCGGTGTTCAATCCGAACACATGCGTGACACACCGCGCCCGGCTGACGCTGGCCGACAAGCAGGCGATCATGGCGCAGCTGCTCGGCGAGGGCCTCTACAATCCCGCCGACGCCGCGGGCATCGAAGGCCGCGCGATGGCGGGCGTGTTTCCGCCGGTGATCGACGACGGCAGCCCCTGCCCGCATGTGCCGCAGGCGTTCGGCACCGCGCCGGGCAGCAATTTCGGCGGCCACCACTCCTATCCGGGCGGGCTTGCTGTCCACGAATCGTTCAACCTCTCGAGCGGGCTCAGTTTCGAGCAGAACTACAAGCTGAACTTCGGCATGACGGGCGCCGACGGCCTGCCGCACGTGGCACCGCTGCCGCCGTTCGGCCCGCTGTCGGCCGCACAGGAGAGCGACCTGCCGATCGACCACGACCTCGTCATGCTCGCGCCGATCTGGCACGACTGGGCGAAGACGATGGTGTTCCAGTGGAACGCCGACGGCACCGAGTTCACCGAGTTCAATTTCGGCGGCAACGGCTCGACCGACAACTACGGCGCGGCCGGCGACAGCCGCACCGGCGGGCATCACATCATCGGCGTCGCCGAGGCGATGGCGCGCGAGCTGCCGCCGGCGTTCGTCATCGCACAGGCCTGCGCGCACAGCGCGCCGACGCTGGGCAATGAGTACAAGGTGGTGAACTGGCTGCGCGCCGCGGCGATTCTCGCGCGCGTCGATCCGGTCACGCGCGGCTACCTGCACACCGACGCGTCAGGCCATCTGCGCCTGCCGCCGGTGCGCACCGGCGACGCGGTGGACATGAATGCAGCCGGGCAGCCCAGCATCCTGGCCGAGGACGAGATCCACAACCTGTCGGATGCAGACTACGTCTTCAGCATCCCCGCGGTGACCGAGGCGCAGGTGCTGCTGCAGGCGCTGGCCGGCAGCTACAACTACGATCCGGGCAACGCGACGGTGTACAACACGATGTACCGCAACCCGGCGTTCACCTTCCTGGGCCCCGAGCGACTTCTGATTGTCTACGCGCACGGCGGGCTGAACGCCGTGCGTAAGGAACTCGATCATTTGCGCGGGCTTGGGGTGATCTGACTGGCACCAGCTCCTGATCCGGGAGCCGATTCACGCCGTCATTGCGAGCGAAGCGAAGCAACCCAGGGCAACGGGGCAAGCGCTTGTCGCGTCGCCCTGGGTTGCTTCGTCGCTTCGCTCCTCGCAATGACGGATGAGTCGCGCGATCCTGCGCTCGTCACCCGTGTCCGACGACGACGCGCAGGCGGAACGTACGACGCGTCGAGTGACGGTGCCACGGCGAGTACTGGACGAACTGCACCGACGCCACGCCGGGGCGCTCGGCGGTGAAGACGAAGACGGCGGTGCCGTTCGGCGCGCCCGGCACATGTGAGGGCGGCGCCGGGACGGGCGGCGCTGCCGACTCCGGCTCGAATGTCCGTTCGGGCTTGCTGAGATGCGCGCCCGGCCCCGACGCGAGCCGCCAGTTGTAGCCCGCGGCGCGGTTCTCGGTGAGCCGGACGATGAGTTTCTGCCCCGGGTGGAGGTGGACGGTCGTCCCGTTCGCGTCATCGCCGACCGTCTCGTCCTCGCTGACAGGTGGCGGCGGAGGAGGCGGAGGGGCGGGCTGAGGAGCCGGGGGCGCCGCGGCCTGCGGCGCGGGGGCGCTGCAGCCGGCGGCACCCAGCCCGAGCAGGAGGATGCCGAGCCCTGCATGACGTCGCGAAATCTGCACGTTTTGCTCCCGTTTGGCCGGTTCTTTCCCCGTCTATTGCGCGGCTGGCCGCCGGGCAAGCGGCGGGCCTTCGGGCGCCGGCGGCCGGCGTTCGGACAGTGCACGCCACGCCTGACATTAGTGTCGTGTTTGCTTGACAAATCGTTTTGTCAATCTATCGTGACCCTCGCTCGGCTAGAACGCATCCAGCGCGACGACATCACGCCCAGATACGCGCACCGGCCATCCGCGCCGTCTCGACGTTGACCGACCCGATCACGCTGGCGGCTTGGAGGAAGTGGGGAGGGGCGAGGCACCCGACGGAGCCCAAGGCTGAACGGTGGTTCGATGCTCGGCGACGGCTGGCTGCGTGCGGTCTCAGCACGACACTCGTTGGTCTACAATCAGGGGGTTTCTAGATGGACGACGATCCGAACAAAGTCTGGCCGACAGGCCTGACGATCAGAGAATCGGAGGAGCTGCACAAGCACGTCATCGACGGCGCGCGCGTCTTCTTCGTCCTGGCCGTGGTGGCGCACTTCCTCGCGTTCATCTGGTCGCCTTGGCTGCACGGTTAGGAGCGGAACATGAACCAAGGAAGAATCTGGTGCGTGGTCAATCCGACCGTGGGCCTGCCGCTGCTGCTCGGTAGCGTCGCGGTCACCTCGCTGGTCGTGCACGCCGAGATCCTGTCGCACACGAGCTGGTACCCGAGCTACTGGCAGGGCAGCGCGAAGGCGCACACTTCGGACAACGGCACCGGCTCGCCGGTCGCCTCGGTCACGCCGCAAGGCTCGCCGGCTTTCGCGATCACCGTCTCGCCGGTGCCGGGAACGCCGGGCAAGACCGACACGGCGTACGTCGTCACCGTCACGCCGACAGGCGCGCAGGCGGCGGCGGACCATTCCGCGTCGGACGGACGGCTGGCTCTCGCCGCACCTGCCGACAAGTAGCCGAGTGGACCTTCGGGCGTTGGCGCTGAGACCGGGGTCGGACCGATCCCGGTCACTGCGTCTGCACGCGAAGCGACCGACCGCTCGAACCGCTCGCCGATCAGGAAGACGGGCCTGACATAGCCATTCGAGAAACTTCCCGAACCGCCAGACGATGAACCGTGTCAGCCGAAGCGTGATAAGAGCGTGGGTCAGCATGGGGACCCGCTTTCTGCCGTTTGCCGACGCGGCCGCGCCCGATCTGCCGCTGTCGCGGCTGCTGCGCCTGTCGCTGTTCCAGGTCGCGGTCGGCATGGCGCTGGTTCTGCTGATCGGCACGCTGAACCGCGTGATGATCGTCGAGCTGCACGTGCCGGCCTCGCTCGTCGGCATCATGATCTCGCTGCCGCTGATCTTCGCGCCGTTCCGCGCGCTGATCGGGTTCCGGTCCGACAACCACCGTTCCGCGCTCGGCTGGAAGCGCGTGCCGTTCATGTATCGCGGCACGATGGTGCAGTTCGGCGGCCTGGCCATCATGCCGTTCGCGCTGCTGGTGCTGTCCGGAAGCGGGCACGCCGCCGATGCGCCAGCCTGGATCGGACTGGCGGGCGCCGCAATGGCTTTCTTGCTGGTAGGCGCCGGCCTGCACACGATCCAGACCGTGGGCCTCGCGTTGGCGACCGACCTCGCGCAGCCCGAGACGCAGCCGAAAGTCGTCGGGCTGATGTACGTCATGCTGCTGTTCGGCATGATCGCCAGCGCGCTGGCCTTCGGCGCCTTCCTGGCGGATTTCAGCCCGGGGCGGCTGGTGCAGGTGATCCAGGCGGCGGCGATCGCAACGATCGTGCTCAACGGCGTCGCCCTGTGGAAGCAGGAGCCAAGGCGCGCGTCAGCGATGCAGCAGGTAACGCAGCGCTCGCCCAATTTCCGCGAGTCCTGGGAGAGTTTCACGCATGGCGGCCTTGTGCTGCGCCGCCTGGCGGCGGTCGGGCTGGGCACGATGGCATTCAGCATGGAGGACGTGCTGCTGGAGCCGTATGGCGGCCAGATCCTGCACCTGAGCGTGGGCGACACGACCAAACTGACGGCGACGCTGGCGATTGGCGGACTGTTCGGCTTCGGCTGGGCGTCGCGCGTGCTCAGCCGGGGCGCCGATCCGTTTCGCATGGCCACCTATGGCGCGCTGTTGGGACTGCCTGCGTTCGCATCCGTGATCCTGGCGGGGCCGTTGTCGTCGGCGGTGCTGTTTGGGCTTGGCACGCTGGGCATCGGCTTCGGCGCCGGCTTGTTCGGACACGGCACGCTGACCGCGACGATGAACCTGGCGCCGAAGAGCCAGGCCGGTCTGGCGCTCGGCGCGTGGGGTGCCGTGCAGGCATCGGCCGCCGGGCTGGCGATCGCGCTCGGCGGCATCGTTCGCGATCTGGTCGCCAGCGTCGTCACCCAGAACGGGTTCGGCGCGGCGATGGCGTACGACACCGTGTACTGCATCGAGCTCGTCCTGCTGGCGGCGACGCTCTTGACGATGGTCCCGCTGATCCGCCGTGCCGAAGCCTATGCGTAAGAGCGGCTGCTTTGTGTTGAACGCCGACAACCCGGTCCTGCAGGCCGAAACGGAGATGCCATGAGCACAGTCATCCGGCTATTCGACAGCCGCGAAAAGGCCACGGCCGCGGTGGAGGAACTCAAGCGCAGCCTCAGCGCCAAGTACATTCGAGTCGTCCCCGCAGACGGTGAACTACCACCCGCGACGACCGCAGCCGCGGAGGGATCGCTCATCAAGGCGGAGGTTCCTTCGACCAGCGCCAAGACCTATGCCGACGCCCTGCGCAAAGGAGGAACGGTCGTCGCTGTCAGTCCGCCGTTCGGGTTCGGTGCGACCGCGACCAAGGTGTTGAACAAGCACGGCGGTGTCGATCTGGGCGCTCCTGCCGAGCGGTACTCGGCGGCGCCCGCGGGGTCGGCGGCGCCGCTGTCCTCGGCGCTCGGATGGCCGGTGCTTCTCGACGATCCCACGCCGCTGTCGAACAAGTTCGGCTGGTCGGTGCTGTCGCACAAGCAGACCCCCGACATCACGCTGTCGGATGAGCCGGCGCCGTTGTCCAATCGGTTCGGCTGGAAAGTGCTGTCGGACAAGCAGACCCCGTCGATCGAGTTGATGGATGAACCCGCACCGCTGTCCAAGCGGTTCGGCTGGCCAGTGCTATCGGACAAGCAGACCCCGTCGATCGAACTGATGGACAACCCGGCGCCGCTCTCGTCGGCGCTCGGCTGGAAGCTGCTGTCGAACAATCCGGCGCCGCTCTCGTCGATGTTCGGCTGGAAGGTGCTGTTGGACTAGTTTCACCCTTTCAGCCCAGGCCGTGCAGGAACCAGGCGCCGTCACCGGTTGACTTGTCGGCGCCGTCCCCGCGGCGATAGAGCCAGTAGCGGCGGCCCTGGCCGTCCTCGACTCGGAAGTAGTCGCGCAGCGCGGTCATCTCCGCGTTTCGCTTCCACCATTCGCCGTAGATGCGCTCCGGCCCGTCGCCGCGGCGCACGCGCACCGGCGCGCGGCGCCAGACGAACCGGGCGGGCGGGTGGTCGGGCAGAAGCGCCGTGGCCTGCACGGGGCGCGGCCTCGGCAAAAGCCGGATCGGACGCGGCCAGGGCGAGATGGTCCGCCAGTCCCTCGATGTCGGCGGAGCAAGCGGCGGGATGCGGGCGACGCTGCGCTCGGGCACCTCGCTCTCGACGGCGGCGGCGCGCCAGAGGCTGCCCTCGCCCAGGCGGTTGCTCAGGCGATCGACCAGCAGCGACAGGCCGGGCGCGCCCGAGATCTGTCCCGCGGTGCCCAGCAGTCCGGTGGCCGGCTGGGTGAAGCCGAGCGGGTCGGCGACAGGCACCAGCAACGTCATCGACTCGATGCCGAGGCCGGGATCGAGCGTCTCCAGCCGCTCGGTCAGCAGCCGGGCGATGTGGGTCGCGTCGCGCACCGGGGCGGCGGTGCCGGCGCGCAGCACCTGCGCGGCACCGTCGACGCGAGCGCAAACGAGGTCGAGGCGCCGCGCCCCCTGCCCGGCCGCTTCCAGTGCGGTGCAAACCGGCCCGGCCAGCGCGGCGATGGCGGTGGCAAGGCTTTCCGGCGTGGCGATCGGCTCGGCGAAGGCGAGGTGACGGCGCACGCAGTCGGGCGGCACGACGGGCTCGATCGGCTCCGACGCGAGGCCGAGCGCCTGATCCAGCCGACGCAGCACGCCGGGGCCGAAGCGGCGAGTCAGCGGGCCGCGCGGGATGGCGATCAAGTCGCCGATCCGCTCGATGCCGAGGCGGCGGAACTGCACGATATCGACCGCCTCCAACCGCAGCCCTTCGACCGGCAGCGCCGCGATGGCTGCCGCCTGCCCGCCCTCCGGCACGATCGTCACCGGCTCTCGCCCGTAGCGGGCGAGCGCGTGCGCGGCCCCGGGGGTGTCGGCCACGGCGGCGCGCACCACCAGCGCTGCCCGGCGCAGGCGGCCGGTCAGGTCGGCAACGAGCGTGGCCTCGCCGTCCCACAGTCCCGCGCAGCCGGCGATGTCGAGCCAGAGCCCCTCGGGATGGGCGGGCGCGGTGAGCGGCGTGTAGCGGATGCACCAGGCGGCGAGGTCAGCGAGTGCCGCCGCATCGCCGGCGGGATCGGCCTCCTCGATGACCAGCCCGGCGACGCGAGCCTGGGCTTGTGCCAACGGCAGGCCGGGGCGGATGCCGAGCGCGCGCGCGGCACGGTCGGCCCCGGCGACCACGCGCCGCCGTCCGTCATGCGCGGCGGTGACGAGCGGCGCGTCAGCCCGCGCGTCGGCGGTTCGGCACCTGATCCGATCCGTGCTCCAGGTCGGCAGGAAGACCGAGACGACCCTGCGCATCGCATGCCTCCACGATCCAGGTCCGCGGCGCCGCCCCGCGCGCCCGCCGCAATTCCAGCTGCCAGCGCGCCCGCCCCAGGCCGGGCACCTCGGGCGCGTGCAGCAGCGGCGGGGCGGACGGCAGCGTGGTGATCCGCCAGCGGGTGAGCACGGCGCTCGGCGCGTCGAACGCGGGGTCGTCCTGGCGGCGGGAACGGCGCAGCGCGATGCCGAGCGTGCCCGACACCTCGGCGGCGAGTTGCAGCCGGCGCGACGCGGTCAGGCCGAGACGGCCTTCGATCTCGCCCACCACCCCGCCGAGGCCGGGCTCGCGCAGCGCCTCTTCCATCGCCATCAGCACGGACTCGGACGTGCCGGCATGGGCGAAGATCACCCGGTCGGGGTGCAGGCCGACGGCATCCAGTGCGGGGGCGAACAGGTCGGGGCGGATCAGCGCCCAGATCACCGGCCCCTCGGTGCGGGCCAGCACGCCGGCCGCAAACAGCGCCGCTGCCGCCCCGTCCTCGCTATCCGCCCCGCCGCCCGCCGCCTCGTGCAGCGCACCCAGGGCGAGGCCGCCGGCCGGAAGATGCGCGTCGATGGCGGGACCGAGCGGGATGGCGGCAAGCCGGCGCGAGACGGACCGCTCCATCCGAGCGATCTGCTGGCGCAGCTCGGCGAGGTGGCCGGGGAGCTCCATGGGCAGAACATACTAGGAACATCGTGTCTGCCAAGAGGACTCAGGTCACAGATCCGTGGAGCCGTGTCGAGTCGCGGCGGACTCGAAGCGCGATCAGAGGCTTGTATTCATAACCTCAGAGGACGTCTGAGCTGCTCAGTTTGCCTTTTTCGCCTCGCGCGCGCGCCGCGCTTCGTAGGCGCGGGTGTGCGCGTAGGCGATGCGCAGCAGCGAGGCGTCACCCTCGCCGCCGCCTCCGCCGGGCCGGCGGGCCAGCAGGTCGCCGAGGATGTAGTCGGCCTCGATGCGGCCGCGGCCTTCGATGTCGCGCAGCATCGACGCCGTCATCGGCGAGGCGGAGGCGGAGAGGAACATGCGCATGTGCTTCATCCGCTCCTCTCGCGGCGGGTAGCCGCAGGCCGCCGCGATCGCCGCGACCTCGTCCAGCAGCCCGAGCGTCAGGTCCGCCGCTCCCGACGTGACGATGTCGCCGACCGTCGCGCGCATCAGGCAGGTGGCCGCGGCCAGGGTCGCGAGCATCACCCACTTCTCCCACATCTCCTGCACGATGATGTCGCTGGCGCGCGAGGCGAACGCGGCACCGGCCATCTCGGCGGCGATCGCGCGCACGCGCTCGGACATCCCGCCCGCGCGTTCGCCGAACACGAGGTTGCTCGCCATCTCGCCCATCTGAACGACGGCGCCGTCGGGCGCGAGCATGGCGGCGATCTGGCACAGCCCGCCGAGCACGCGGTCGTCGCCGAACCGCGCGATCAGCGCATCGAGATGGCGCATGCCGTTGAGCAGCGGGATGATCGCCGTCGCCGGGCCGACCGCGCCGGCAACGTCGTTGATCGCGGCGTCGAGGTCGTAGGCCTTGCAGCCGAACAGGACGACATCGTAGCCGCTGCCGGGCGAAGCCGCGGTGACGGTCGGCGGGTTGGGCAGGACGCTCTCGCCGGACGAACTGCGGATGACCAGCCCGGTGCGCGCAAGTGCGGCGGCCCGCGCCGGGCGGACGAGGAAGGTCACATCGCGCCCGGCCTGCAGCATGCGGCCGCCGAAGAAGCCGCCGGTCGCGCCCGCGCCGACCACGAGTGTTCGCATTGTCGCTCTCCGATCGTGCGGCCAGCCTGTCTCGCGACGACTACGACTGCAAGCGGGCTTGCTTTCCGCGCGCATCCCGCAATTGTCAGGTCGAGGACAACGCCAACGCCGCAAGAAACGGACAGCCCGACCCAGGCGCATGCTGATCAGCCGTATCGAACCCACGCTCACCGGCACGCAGCCGCACTCGGCGGCCGGATGGAGGCGCCCGGGCCTGTCCCATCACCGGCCGCGGCGGCCGGTGACGCTCGCGCTTGCCTTTGCCGGGCACGCCGTCGTGCTCGCCGCGCTGATCCTGCTGATCCGCAAGGCGGTACTGCCTGAGCCGCCGCCGACCTCGAGCGCGGTGTCCATGGTCTTCGCGCCGGAATCGAGCCCGGCGCCGCCGGAACCGCCTGGGACGCCGCCGGCCGAACCGCCTGTGCCGGCGGCGCTCGAGCCGCCATCGCCGCCCGCAGCCGAGCGGCCGCCGCTCGAGGCGACGGCTCCGCGCGTCCTCGAGCCGGCTCCGGCACCCGTGCCGGCCGTTCCAGTACCGGCCGTGCCCGCGCTGGCAGTCCCGCCTGCGGCTGAAGCTCCGCCCGAGCCGCCGCCGCCTCGGGCGATCGTCCGCCCTGCCCCGCCGCGTCCGGCGATCCGGAAGCCTCAGGAGGCGCGCCGTCCGGTCCCCGCACGCCCGTCGGCCGAAGAGCCGGCGGAGACGGCACGCCTGCCTGCCAGCCCAACGCCCGCCGTGCCGTCGACCTCGGCGTCGAGCCCGCCGAGCCTCGGCCCGACGATCAGCGCCGCGCCGCTGCCGGGGAACGGCAAGCCGCCATACCCGCTCTCGGCGCGCCGCATGGGCGAGCAGGGCCGGGTCATGATCACCGTCTCGCTGTCAGCGAGCGGCACCCCCGAAGCGGTGTCGGTCGCGACGTCGAGCGGCCACGCGGTGCTGGACGAGGCAGCCGTCAACGCCATCCGCGGTTGGCGTTTCCGTCCGGCCGAACGCAACGGGCAGCCGGTGCCATCCACGCTGAACGTGCCGGTGACGTTCCGCCTGGAGGACGAGTAGACGCGAGGCCTACGTATCGTGCTTGATGTAGGCGAAGCGCTCGTCCGCGGGCGTGCCTTCCAGCGGGCCGCCGTCGCGGCCGGGGTGCCACAGCACAACCTTCTCGATCTTGGCGGCGAGCACGAAATCCTTGTCGGTGATGCCGCCCGCCGAATGGGTGTTCAGCTTCACCTGCACCGACGCGTACGACGCGACGATGTCCGGGTGGTGCCAGGCCGCTTCGGCGAGGTGGCCGACGGTGTTGATCACGATCAGCGTGGCTTTCCAGGAATGCGTACGGTACGTGCGGGTGATCGACCCGTCCGCGAGCTTCCAATGCGGCAGGTGCTGTTGCAGATAGGCGTTGACCTCCGTCTCGGAATAGACGCGGTCCGCTGCTTTGCTCATCTGCGTCACCTCCATCCGGTCTGACGGCACCATCAATGTGGAGCACCACCTCCCCCCGGCGCAATGCGGTGCTGATCGCCGGGCAGTCGGGCCGGGCGCTGGCGCAGGCGGCGGTACGCGTCGGATATGCGCCGCTGGTCGCCGACATGTTCGCCGATGACGACACGCGCGAGGCGGCAATCGACGTGCGCGAGGTGGGTTCACTGAGAGAGAAGGACCTGCTGCCGGCGCTCGAGGCGCTGGCGGCGGAGCGGTCGCCTGTCGGATTGGTGCTCGGCAGCGGGTTCGAGGATCGCTCGTCGTTGATCGCGACGCTCGACGATCGCTTCCGGATCATCGGCAACGACGCGACGACGGTCGATCACGTGAAGGACTCCGTCGCCTTCGCCGCGGCGTGCGTGGAATTGGGCCTGCCGCACCCGGCGATCCGCCTGCGCGCGCCGCGCGAGAGCGGATGGCTGCTCAAGCAGGAAGGCGGCGCGGGCGGGTTTCACATCCGCCCGGCCGATCCGGACTCAGCGCCGGTTCCAGGCTGGTATCTGCAGCAGGCGGTTCCCGGTGATCCGGCCGGCGTGCTGTTCGTCGCCGACAGAAAATCGGCGCGGCTGCTGGCGGTGACGGATCAGTGGACCGATCCGGCGCCGGACAAGCCGTTCCGCTTCGGCGGCGCCGTGCGCCCGTCCGCGGTCTCCGCGCCGGTTCGGGAGGGCCTGGCGGAGGCGGTGAGCTTGCTGACCGAGAAGTTCGGGCTGCGCGGGCTGAACAGCCTCGATGTGCTGGTGCGCGAGGACGGGTTCACGGTGCTCGAGGTCAACCCGCGGCCGAGTGCCACGATCGACCTGTTTCCCGACTGGCCGTTGTTCGCGTGGCACGTCGCGTCGTCCCGCGGCACGTTGCCGCCGTCGCCGGTGCGACTGCCGCGCGCGCGCGCGGTCGCGCTTGCCTATGCGACACGGGACATCGTGTTCGACGAGGCCGTCGCATGGCCCGACTGGACTGCGGACCGTACCCGGCGCGGCAACCGGATCACGGCGGGCGAGCCGTTCTGCTCGGTGCACGGCGACGCCGCGACGGCCGAGGAAGCCCGCGCCCTGGTCGTGGAACGGGCAGCGCAGATCAGGCGCGTGGTGGAGCGGTGATGCGCATCCGAACGTTCGGCCATACGTGATCGACCGCCATTTCTACGCCGCTTGCCGCAGCGCGACCGAGGCGCCGAAGCCGGGCCATGTGGCGGTCGACGACGACGGGCGGGAGATTGGCGTTGCCGAGTTCCTGCGCGCCGCAGCGGCAGCGGCGCCGGAGATCGCGCGGCAAGGTGCCGGTCTCGGCGAGCGGGTGCTGCATGCGGTGCGCGCCACCCAGGCGGCGATCTAGCCCGTCTTATTCAGCGCATAGCAGGGATTCAGAAACGAGTGTTGTACAAGCCTTTGAGTTCACGGCATGAATTGGCATCA
>Ga0074045_10002910_pt1 | contig 15613 bp, 14 predicted proteins | sample BogForMeECP23OM2_FD_94442 | JGI IMG/M metagenome (GOLD analysis project Ga0074045, IMG submission 94442) | Bog forest soil microbial communities from Calvert Island, British Columbia, Canada - Bog Forest MetaG ECP23OM2 | ecosystem: Environmental > Terrestrial > Soil > Wetlands ...
TAATTCTTCCGTACTTTGTCATCGCTTGGTGGACTGTTAGGTTACGCGTAGTCCTTAAAGGAGCCGGAAGAAAGCGACACTTTGCTCAATGTTTGAGTTTTAGGGCTGTTTCTGCTCCCGGTTTAGGTCAACGATCCGTCTAACACCAACAAATTATTAGCTTAAGTAAAGAACGTAGCCTAGGCGTAAAATCTAGTCCAAATGCGTCCTACTATGTCGCATGATCCGTATTTCTTATACCTATAAGATTTCAATCGTGAGAGATTCGATTGAATTTTTATTTTTTACAAACTACACTTCGCTCGACAACAGAAAATAATGTTCCGATCTGTGCGACGCGCCCAAACCTATAGGTCTCAATTACACATGTTATGTGTCGGAAGCGTATCAAATCCATGATAGCAAACGAGCCGACAACGAAATTAGGAATAACTTTCGCTTGCCAACATTGTGAGGCACAAGTTTATTCTCTCGAAGCCAATGACAATTCATCAGATCATTCGCGCCAAACATTATTAGACAAACTTAAGAAATGTCCAAAGTGCGGAAGCCAAATGCCGTTCGAAGCCTTTCTCAGAAAAGCTAACGAGAGATGTCAAAAGGGCATGATGCAGCGACAATGAATCGCGTCAAGCATCAACTGTCCAAGAATATGGCTGTCCACAAATCTATAGACGCGAGTCCTACCGTTCTGATCGAGAAAGTAGCGCGCAAGAGTGAAATTTGTAAGATCTGTGGAAAGGAGATTAGCCTCAGACAGGAGTATTATAGTGAAGCAGTAATGAGCATGGTCAACGGTCCACTAATTCATTTTTCCTCATACTGCTTGGATTGCGGTAAATCATCCGGACTGAAAGTAAGACTGAGTCGTTACAGAGGCTAAGTCGGTCCCTTTTCTTCTACAGCCAGTAAAGTTATCGTAATTATTTGAGCTCACTACTTTGCGTAGACAATTATATGTACCGGTAAACTGGGGCTGAAATCCCACTCCCCGCACCAACCTTCATGATCAAGTCTGGATTAATTTCGTTTAATTTCGCTTCTGAAGGGTGCTGCGTTATTACCGATCGGTGATCTCCAACTTCTTTTCCTTCAGCACATCAACTTGCACTTTTCCGCGCTCTAGCCAAATATTCTTCGCTAACTCATCAAAGACGGGGATGATTTGGGATCTCATGAAAACGCCGACTAACTCTTTCGCGCCCGCCCTGGTGTTCGTCTGAACTAGTTTCGTTAACATCCAAGCGTAAGTGTGGAATGCTGCGTTAAACTCCTGTTCGATCATTCCGAGAAATTGCTCTTCAGAAATTTTGGCGGAGGAAGTGAGGTGGCTGTATTGCCAAGTCTTGCCGGGCTCGCGTAGTGATTGTCGAAGCTGACTTAGCTTTGGGTCATCGGATAATGCGCTTATCCTGTAGCCGCTCGAATCGTGAATAAGAAACCCCGCCTTTTCAAGTCGTTTTAGATATTTGGAGAGGGTTTGTTTGCTTCCTACTCCCGCTTTACTGCAGTGTCTCCATATCTCCGAGTATCGCATAGGCGCATCCTTCGTCAAGGTGTTCTGGATGATTGTTTCGAAGTGGGTTTCGGCTTGGTATCCTTTGTTGCCCAATCGTACCACGGTACACTAGTACGATCAATCATACCTTATAAATCTGTAGTACGATCAACCAAACTAAACGGTACGATCAACCGTACCGCATATATACTCGAACGCACTATTATCACGTATGTGAAAAATAATTGGCTAGGACGCACGGAAGCACCACCGCAAACAAACTACATAGACGACGACAACTGCTACCCCACGTTCTGCGCGGCGTCACCGACACATCGGAGCTTAGCAAGCTGCTGCACTGCTCGATACGAACAATCCAACTCGACCTTAAAGAACTCAAACCGTGGCTTCACAAAAAAGTAGAGAAGGAACAACTCCACAACCTACGCATATCATTTCTACAGAAACGAGAAATCTGGCGTGAAACATGGGCCCTTCACGATCGATCGCTCGATAATGGGAAGGATGTCTCGAACACTTTCAAGATAAGGTGCCTCGAACTCGCAATGAAGATGAGCGCAGAATTCGATCGCATTAGCGGCATTGGCCAACTGAAACCATCCACCGCCGCTGCAGGACAGAACGCCCTAGTCACACCCGCTGCAGTTGAAGAGGCTATTGCAAATCTGTCGGAGGAGGAAAAACTAGTTCTTGCTAGAGCAATTGGAAAACTTGGACAGCCTAAAGCTAGCTCTCGCACTTAGAAACCCTGCGGCTCTAGCCCTTATCTACTGTGGCGTAGACCCGAGCCCCAGTCAAATTAGACTAATGAACGCCATCTGTTCACCGGATCCTCAACATAGTCAAATCATCGTCAAAGCACCAAGGGGTTCCGGCAAAACAAATATCGCCGCAATCTCTTTCGCGTACCTCCACCGAACCGATCCAACCTGGAAGATCTTGGTCCAATCCGGTTCATACGAACAAGCACGCCACCTAAACTCATACTATCAACCACTAATCACAAACCCCGAATTATTCCCACAAGACCAATTGCTGCATGAACCTACGGCAAACCTGACACAATTCAAGGCCGGAGGCTACCTCCGAATCCTCTCAGCGTCGGAGAAACAATCGCGAGGCAGCCACGTTGACATCCTGGCCCTGGACGAGGCTGTGCTCATAACGCAAGATTTGATCGACGCAATCTGGCCCACCGTTCGAACATCAAAGCGACCGAAACGAATCCTCATGTCAACCCCCAGCCCAAAAACTTCGCTCGAATGGTTCGTGCGAATCTGGCAGGACGCGGACCGACTGAAGTTTGAACGGTTCGAATTGCCGCTCCAAGAATGTGCCTGGATCAACCAAGAAGACACCGACCGAGTTCAACTAATGTATGGAATAGATAGCGAAACCTACCGCCGCGAATTCCTAGGCGAATTCGCAGAACGTACAGGCCGCGTCTGGGATAGCCACCTCATCGACGGACCACCCACCCCAGACAAACCACACCCACGCGTGATCGTAGACCCCAAAAACCAAGACGAATACCCACTACCCCTAGCATCTCCTGCCACCGAATGGACCATAGGCCTCGACTGGGGTTACACCCATCCAACCGTCATCACCGCCTTGGAAAAACAAGGAGAAACAGTCTTCGCACGAGATTGTAGAGTTCGAACCCAAGAAAGCTTCACGGAAATCCGTCAGGAGATTATAACCGACTACCCGAAAGTGCCCGTCTACGCCGATTCATCCTCACCAGGCGAAAACAACGATCTACGACGCATGGGCGCCCAACTTATCCCAGTAATCTTCTCAGAAGAAAAAAGCGAACTCATAAACCACGTACGTTGGCGCCTAGAACAAGGATTCCTGAAAATCCCCAATCCAACCATCGAACCAGCATTCCTCCCACTCGTGCAGCAGATGAAAGCATACCACTACGACGAGAAATCACAGAAACCCGTCAAAGTAAATGACGATTGCGTTGATTCGATGTTATGCGCGATGAAGGGATTCCTGAACAGAGGAACCTTCGAATGTAGAATAGTGAAGAGACGCGTGTAACCTCGACACGAATTTATCGCGACTACACAGCCCTTAGCCACGGCTAGATGGTGAGGGATCCATACTCTCTTCTGTTAAGCGTCTTCGTCATTGACTAATGTCTACTTTCAGAAATATGAATTGTGACGGTTAATCTGAGCCTAGGCTACAATCTCGTTGAATGCTCAAGCTATTACTCCTCGCTTCACCATCCGCCTGAGCATCAGACGATTCATAGAATACTGATCCTTGGCTCTTTGATTACGACTGAATAGTGTAACGCCAGAATACCGTCTAGTGCCTGAAAACAGTCAATTCCTTTGCGGGTGGAAGATCGCATTCAGAAGTTGGCATAGATTTGCGTTGTATTGTTCTTCGCTGGCTGCTAGCACGAGTTGACCGGCTCTATTTGCGATTTGACTCTCTGATAGACCAAAGAACCGAACAGTATCCTCTATGTCTTGTTTGTCTCGTTGGTTGAGCCTGCCGATCTTAGTAACGACAATGTCGATTGGATGCAATGCTCTTAACTCAATTCGCTTGAATTCCTTTATGGGCATACTCTTCCGAATGTAGTCGTCGGGCAGTGTTATGCCAAAGATGTCTCCATCGCTGAAAGAATCTATCCTGTAACCAAGCTTCGGTAAAATCGCCAGTGCTTTTTTGAATTCGTCGATGTCACGATTTGGAAAGGAAAAATCAATGTCGATGGTTGACGTCTTCACCTTCAAGAGCGTTAGGGCCGTACCGCCAACCGCAACTACTGTGATGTGTTTGGCGAGTTTCTCGTCGATGATTTCTACCAGGCTTGTTAGCTTAGTTCTGTCAATCGGCACTATACAGCCTCATTTTCTGTCTTATACCGCGTTCATCCACATTGATCTCTGCAGTCTTCATTGCTTCAAGAATTCTTATCGCTCCCTGAATATCGTCAGTGGGTTTTAGTGAATTAAGGGCTCGAAGTATTCCTAGGAGTTTGCCCTCAAAACCGTATTTTTGGGAAAGGAAGGTGAGGAGACTATAATTGGCTTTGTTCTTGGCAAGTAAGATTGGTATCGCTTCGATGCGACGCGCGTTATTCTCGATTAGGAGTGAAGCAATTATGAATTCTATGCAGATGTAGGGTCCTTCTCTTATTTTATCTCCCATCTCTTTGTAGCCGAATCGTGTTAGGTTATGAATCAAATCGCGTTCAGCAATCCTTGCAGGATTCGTTTCTTTCTCTCCAAGAGAGATTCCGTGCAACATACGTGATGATATGGCTATTTCGTTCCAGAATGTACTCGGAGAGTAGAGGGTTATTGCATGAGGCAGCACTTCCTTTATGGGGTTAATCTCTTCCGATCTCAATAGTTCCAGAAACTCGTTGAAAGTCAGAATCAAAGGATCGAGTTTTATGTTGTGCATACTCTGTAGCTGTCGTATTATTTCGCATATTGTAAGTGTGTAATCGATCTTATCACCATTTTTCAAATCGCTATCCAAGAGAATCAGGAATTCTAGTCGGTTTAACTTCAGGTTTTTCTCTGGATCGATTAATGAAATCGATTCTATTCGCCGCAGATTCCTTAATCGGGCATCTAGATCAGTCCAAAGAATCTGTAATTCACGTCTCTTGAGTAATTCGTGCTTTCGCTTTAGCTCCATCTCAGTGAGGAGATCCAGCAACAGGTAGTTACTAAAATTAAGGCGGGCAATGGATGTGTTGCCTGTTTTTGTGAGAGTTATAACTCCCTCTTGCGTCAGATTTTGAAGCGTCCGGTAGATGTTAGCGTAGTAGGCAGTTCCATGGAGTTCCTTTATCCTCTCAGTTAGTTTACTTATCGAGATCTGGTTTCCCATCTCTCTTGAGAGTGTATCCAAGATCCTGAAAATAGTTTCTTCCATGCGCAAAGCCTTCCATAGTCTCTAAGCTATATAATTATAGTATACAGACTATAATATAGTTTTGTATGCGTTCACTTAATTCTTTAAGAGGATACGACAAGACACGAATTCCGTTATATGTACCGGTAAACTGGTGCTGAAATCCCACTCCCCGCACCAACAGCGCTACCCCCTAATACAACACATACCAGACCGCATAGAACCTGGAGCGTGAGGGATACGCCGAGTCAACCAACAAAGCAGAACGGGTCTACGGTGCGGTTCCGATCTCGAATATGTGTTCGAGATCATAGTTGCTGAAACAGGCGAAGGCGATCTGCGTCTTTGTTTTAGTTATACCCGGAACCTTAGAGAATTGATGTGTTACTATGTTTGCGAGTTCGTCAGCTTCCTTAACTCGTACAATAGCGATCAAGTCATAATCTCCCGCCACAGAATACACTTCTGTTACGCTCCCGATCTTAAGCAGTTCATCCGGAACTTCTGCAATGCACCCCCTTTCCACGTTCATCATAACGAACGCAGTAATCAAGAAAAGATCCCAAGACCTCTCCTGGTCACGCAACCTTAAAGATTATCATTATTGAAAGCCACGCCGTAACAGTTCGCTTGGTTCGAGCTAATTATGGGCGGAAAGTTCGACGAATTAGTATGAGTTGCGTTTTGTGAAAAACTTACGAGGATTCCCAATAGTAGTTTACGTGTCACTCTGCTTGGTTTGGGGATCTACTTGGATGGCGATCAAGGTTGGCTTACGATTTCTTCCTCCATTCGCATTTGCTGGAATTAGTCTCGCAATATCGACGTTATGTCTTCTCCTAATAACGAAACTTCTACACACACGCTTTCCTAAAGACCGGTCTTCGTGGGGAGTCATGGTATTCTTGGGCCTTACGATGATGGGTGCGGCTTTCGGGTTCCAATACTGGGGAGAGCAATATGTTTCCTCTGGACTGGCAGCAGTTCTTTTTGCGACGGCTCCGTTGTTCGTCGTAATTTTTGCTCACACCCTAATTGAGGAGGAGAAGATAACTAAATGGAAGACAACTGGAATCATGCTCTCCTTTGCTGGCATGCTTGTAATATTCCGGCATGAACTTACGGCCGTATTCAGTTTGAATACACTATCCTCACTTTATGGTGCATTAGCCGAAGTCGCAAGTGCGGCGTTCACTGCATTGGCAATCGTGGTTTACAAGCGGTTCTACGCAGAAATTGATCGTCTAGCCAACTTACTAGTGCAGACCATAATCGGTTGTAGCTTCGTATTAATTCTGGGGTTAGGCTGGGAAAGATCTTCATCATTCAATTTTACGCCACTTGCAACCGTGGCGACAATCTATCTTGGCCTAGCCACAATATTACCGTACATTGGATATTATTGGCTGTTGGAGAAGAATTCGGCGATTAACGTTTCAACGGTTACATTCATTGTCCCCATCCTGGCTCTCGCCTTGGGGTGGATCTTGCTAGGCGAACAGATAACTGCAAGCACTCTGCTAGGCGGAACCTTCATCCTAGCTGGCGTCCTCTTGAGCACCGGATTCGATACAGGACGCTCGAAACAAATCAAAGAACAGAAGGCAAGAGCTGTATTATTATTAGATGCTATGAAAGAGAGCAAATTTGACGATAAAGCACAGCAGCGCATTAGCGAAGACTTCGACAAATTACTTCGTTAGAATGCTCGTAAAATGTGGCTGAGTTGGTTAGCTTCACCCGCTTGTGACGCCATCAACCCAAAATTATGTCAGGATCCAAGTCACAAATGTGAGCGACTTACATCTTTAGTTTTAGTAGCTCTTCCAGTTCTTCAATCTTTTTTTGTATAAACATAGCCGGATATTCATTTTCCCATGTCAGTGTAATGTCATTCTCAGCAGCAGGCACGTTCATGGGGTTTAGCTCCCAAGCACCTTCAACCACTATCCCAAGCTCCTTTTCGTCATACTTCAGAAGTAACTTATACTCTATCGGATCGTCGCCTTGGGCTATGGTTTCAATTTTTAGCGCATTCCCTTCCGTCCGTACTTGTGGATAACCATTGTCGTGAAGTACTTTCTTAGCTTCTGTTAGAGAGAGTCGCATGCAGGGAAATAATGTTGACTGGCTATTTCCAACTTACGGTATCGGCAACTCGCTGAGAGCTATCGCAACCAAAAGTTATGTACAAAAAAATCTCATCATAGTTTCATAATTTGCGCATCTCGGTCGAGGTCTAACTGCTGTCTCGCATATTCCACAGGCACTGATTATTTGATAATTGCTTGATGACGCACGACGCAACCGCTACAGGCCTACGGGGCTAACTCCATCTTCTAGCAATTCCAAATAACGATCGCACTTAGGACATTTGCGGGCACTAAAAGGAACACTCTCTTTGCAGTTCGGACAGTTCTTTGTGTCATCCAAGTGATCTATCCACTTAGTGAAATCTTCTTTCCATTTAGAGAGATCTTTTGCGAGAACCGCTTTAGCCGCCTCTCGATCCTCGTTCATCTCTTTCATGAGCTCAAGGAGGATCTTTGCCACCTTCGGGTGTACCATCAGCTCGTCTAGTTTCTTTTTGGCGGCCTCGTTAGAATTACTTGCCATGCCACATACTTCAACCGCATCAGATATAGCCGTTTGCATCTATCAAAAGAACCTGCAATAGTTTTCAGTTAAATGTTGACAATTAGTAATTGATTTGATTTCACTAACGTTGACACTGTCCCGGTAGCCTTTCGTAGGTTCAAATCCCCGCGCACTAATTTACTATGATTGCTTGACAGTTTTGATGATGCCTTCTCACAGGTAGTTGTACGCTCTAGCTGCAGGCCTTACTAACGAAGTGCGAGATGACTAACAGACGACGTACTTTCTATTCTGGCGGTATCTCTTTGAAGGCTATGCTAATGTCGATTCCTTCACGCAATCTCCAAGCGCGGGCTGCATAGTATATGATAACTGAAAGTATGAAGATGCCGAAGGTAACTCCGATGGCTGAAGCGATGAGTGAACCCAGGTACATGTAAGTGATGATGGGAGAGAATTCTGCTCCTATCCAGATGAGCATGCTGACCAACTGGAGTATCCCTCCCCACACGATAACAGGAACGCTCAGGGGCTTAGCTTGCATCCACTTGGGCAACGTTCCGATTGCGGACTTGTAGAGGTCACGTTTGACGTAAGGAAATGCGATTGCGGCAACTGCTGTAATCGCCCAAGCAAATGGCGTTGCGAGAGACAAACTGAGCCATGCGGCTACGAACCCGTAGAAGTATAGTACCATGACCCAGATCTCCGCAATAACCGTCATGATCAGTACTGAGTTTAGTGGCGAATGAAGGCGTTCGTTGACTCGAGACATTGATTCGGGAAGCACCCGATCAAACGATTGAGCGAAGAAAATTCGGCTTGCAGCAAGCAATGTACTTGGAATCAGAAGGAATCCGCCAACGATTGGAATTGAATTCAACAAAATCGCAAGGATGACGTTACGGTAGATCAGAGAGACCAGGAAGGTGACAAACGGCGTCGCCGTCAGAGGCAACGCTGAAGCGTTCGTAGCCCATAGATAAGATGCGCCCTGCAAGAATGAATCCCCGAACACATTTTCACACTGATACGCGAGCGCTACAAGGTAGATCCATGTTATACCCATAGACAATCCGAGCGCCAAAGCTTGATTCTTTTTTGGATTCCGTATTTCGCTCCCAACATAGGTGCTTGATTGAAATCCGGTAAACGTGAGAAAGCCTAACGGCACGAAGGCAAGTAATGTTTGGCTCATACTGAATTGGAAGTTGCCATATTGACCGGCATTTGAAAGCACCTTGTCATAAGCGCCTGCTCCCGCGATGCTTTCCAGAGTTGACACAAATGCTTGGTGATTCGTCGCAAAGAGAGCCACCGCCAACGCTCCAGCGCTCACAAAGTAGAAGACGAAGATTATCCTGAACGACCACCGGAAAACGTCCATTCCGAAAAGAACTACGAGCCCGCCAATAATCAGCATAAGCGTCGATAACGCGAAGTCTAAGGAAACCTGTGATGAGAGATAGGATGCAGCCGCGCCATAACCAGCACTGCCTGTAACCGCCCCTAAAGCTGTCAACAGGGATGGAAAACCAGTAAACACCATGTACCAGGCGTTGAATCCCGTTAAGGCAAAAATGAAAAATCCAAAGACGTTCAGCATACCAGACGCGAAACCAAGTGCTGGATGAAGTGTTCTGGAGACATAGATGTAATCGCCCCCGGTCCTAGGAAATGCAGAAGAGAAAATCGTATACACGATAAAAATGCCGACGGCAGGAATTCCGCCGAGAAGGAACACTAAGGTTAGATTCGCACCAGGAAAGAAGAAGAGTTGGAGAACATCATACGCCAGTCCTCCTGCCATATTGACTACGGCCATGTTAAGCAGGAATGAATCATAGAAGCCTAACGATCGCACAAGGCCCGTGGCCTCTCTCACGAATACCGGTGCTTTACGGATTTGACTCATCACAAAAACCAGATTGCGAATTCGATGACTGAAGTGAGTACTTAAGCCTACCTGACGGACCTGAGTTTTGGGCACTAAGTGAGAATTTTTATCAGATCGCGACAAAGCGTGCTGCGGCGGGCTTGTTTGCGGTTTAATGACAAAGTTGCTTTTGTAACGGGCGCCGGCGCGGGTATCGGAAGGGCAATTGCTTTACGTCTTTCTTCTGAAGGCGCGAAAGTAATCGTTACGGATATTGACCCGGAAACAGCTCAGCGAACAGCTTCGGAAATCAAGAAGACTGGAACTGCAAACTCGTTGAAGCTGGACGTAACAAACTCGAGTGAGGTCGCTGAGGTTATTGAGAAAGCCTGGAAACTGTTTGGTCGAATCGATTTTCTCATCAATAATGCAGGCGTTTCGAGCATGAACCGACTCGTCGATCTTACCGAAAGAGACTGGGACTTCAACATGGACGTCAACGCGAAAGGAGGATTCCTTGTAACAGTTGCCGCACTGAAGAGGATGATTAAAGAAGACTATGGTCAAGAGAAACCAAAGATTGTCAACGTTGCTTCAGCGGCCGGAAAAATTCCAGGGCCATTCCTAGCTCACTATACAGCATCGAAGTTTGCAGTTGTTGGCTTCACGAAAGCTGCGGCTCTAGAACTTGCACCATTTAGAATAAACGTGAATTGTGTCTGTCCAGGCTACGTACAAACCTCAATGCAGGAGAGAGAACTCGTGTGGGAAGGCAAGCTCCGAGGTATCACCGCTGAAGAGGTCAAAAAAAGCTACTTAACGCAGGTGCCTCTTGGAAGGCTCGCAACGCCTGATGATGTAGCCACAATCGTCGCCTTCCTCTGCAGTCACGATGCCGACTACATGACCGGCCAAGCTCTGAATGTGACCGGCGGCCAAGTCATGATTTGATTTTTCCACAGACCTCATCACTAAAACACATGAAGCCAGTTTCATACCAACATACTCTCTGCCAAGAACTCGGCTTCATTTCGGACCCCCTCGACCACGAATTCAGTTATATGTACCGGCATAGTGTTGGCTAGATATTGGAGCGATTGAATTTGACGAATAGTCATTCTGCTTATGGAACTGTCAAACAGGCGCATGAAACTTGAGGGTCGGGATCTTAAACGGCGGCGGTGATTGCGCTGGACTGAACGCTGTCACGAGGGCCGTAGTGCGAAAGAGCGAACAATTCGGTTTCGAGATTATCGGGATACGGCATGGTTGGGCAGGGCTGATCGATGTTGATACGGTACCATTGAACTGGAGCATCGTTTCACAGATCGTCAAGGACGGAGGCACTATCCTTCACACAACTAGAACAAATCCCTTTAGTAGACAACAAGGACCGGAAGCCGTTATGAAAAACGTGAAAGATCTTGGCTTAGATGTACTGATCGCTGTTGGCGGAGAAGATACGCTCAGCGTCTGCGCCAAATTCTCGCAGATGGGGTTAAGAAGTATTGGTGTCCCAAAGACTATCGATAACGACGTTTATGGTACCGATGTCACCTTCGGTTTCGATTCTGCCGTGAACGTGACTGTGGAAGCGATTGATAGAATTGAAACCACGGCGGAGTCACACGATCGAATAATGATTGTGGAGGTTATGGGACGAAATGCAGGTTGGATTGCCGCTTACGCAGGAGTTGCTAGTGGAGCGAATCTCACTCTAGTTCCTGAGGAACCATTCGATCTTGACGAGATCTCGAACTTTCTTAGGAATCGACACAAATCTGGCGCAACCATGTCAATAGTCGTCGTTGGCGAGGGATGCAGACTCAAAGGTAAATCATCAGAAGTCAGTTCGGAGACGATCGACGAATTTGGTCACCCCCGCCTCGGAGGAATCGGCGAGCTACTGGCTAAGGAACTTGAGAAAAGAGTTGGAATTGAAACTCGCGCCGTAATCTTGGGTCACCTAGTAAGAGGAGGGCGCCCTTCAGCTTATGACCGAATACTGGCAACCCGCCTGGGAGCCGCAGCAGTACAAGCCGTGAAAGATGGAGAGTTTAACGTTATGGTCTGCCTCCGCAATAACAAACTCGCACGAATTCCCATAGTTGAAATTCTTGGGCACACAAAAAAGCTGGATGAAGAGACACTATCTCTCGTAAGAGATTTCTGCATCTAACGATGAAACTGAAGGAGAGGCGCGATAGAGTGGTTCATCTTAAACTAGGATATTGAAAAAAACGTGGCGACTATTTCAGCGATAAAATTGAGTTTATGAAATCCTCATGTTGGTTCGTGTGGGCATACTGCGCTGTCTACTTCCGAAAGGTAGTGCTTGCCACACTCCGGGCATCTAACCTGCCGTAATCCTTCCGTACTTTGTCATCCCTTCGTTTGCGGTTGTTAGATTCTGGGGCAATTTTTCCCATGTAATTTGAATATGTCTTCGCTGTTAGTTTCGAAACCGCACTTTTCACATGCAATTCTTGCTTTTGTCTTCTCCAATGATAATACCGACGATCAGCCTTTGCTTGCGTGTAGTCTTTAAAGGAGCCGGAAAGAGAGGCTTTGAATCGATCTGGACAATTAAGCTGACCTAACAATGATAAAAGAGGATCACGTTGCGCTTAAGCAGTGGCTCAAAAAACGATACCCTCTTTTGTTTTTATCAGTCAACGAGAGGACAAATCATGCGTTTGCGATCGTAGATTTACCGTCCGTGTCTCCCGAGCCCGAGCAGTCATTTTGTTCTAAAATCACTTTGAGCACTCCTCGAGAGGCCGAAAATGACTTCCTTCGGACAGCAGACTACCAATGCACTACTCTCTTTGACAGTCACGGATGGAAAAAGCGTTTATTGGAAATCTCACGGCGTTAGATTACAAACGAGATGTGGTCAGTATCTCGATCTTCCCGTTGCAACACCAAAAAGCCTTTGGAACGTCAGTCGCTGTCAAAGAGATTTATTGGTATTTTTGAGTGAAAATCAACATTTTCCATTGGTGTACCATGTCCACCACGAGAGTCACCATTTCCCGAGAAACAACTATTTTGCCCAGTGATTGTACTTGTTCTCTGGTCGAGCAGTTCGGCACTCTAATCAGATGAGGTCACGTATGTCTCCAAGCCAAACGTTTCGTTACGGTGTAGTTTCGTTCGTCGCTGTTCTGTTAATTGTGATTATTCTTCCTTACACTCCGCTGCTAGGGGTTTTCTCGATTCCACCTTCAACTCTAAGCCCGTCAACGACGAAGCTTCAACACGTCATATTCATAATCCAGGAGAATCATAGTTTCGACAATTATTTCGGTACGTTTCCTGGTGTTAATGGGTTGAATAACGCGCCGATCTGTTGTCCGTCGAACATTAACAGCAGGTTTTCGAAGATAACTGAACCTTTTCACCTTAACGTTACACAACCAATATACATTGTAGGCGACGAATTACCTCCGGGTGTGAGTGATCCTGATGATTTTGATTTGCCACAGAGCAATTCTACAACGCCGTTTCATCTGTCCAATGAGAGCCTACAGGATCTGAGTCATTCATGGCGGACTGCGCATTTGGCGTATGATGATGGTAGGATGGATGGATTCGTAACGGCTGAAGGGTCTTCGGTTACGATGGGGTACTACGATGGGACGGATCTTCCGTATTATTACGATTATGCTTCTAACTATGTGATTGACGATAATTTCTTCTCGTCCGAGATGGGCCCTAGTTTACCTAATCATCTTTTCATCGTATCGGGAACGAATGGCCCAGCAACCTCTACTCACCCTACTGGATCTTGGATTGATAGTACAGGACACGTGATCGACAATCCTCCATCATCATTTACAGGTAAATGGGAGCCGGGGATTTCGTTTACATGGGCGACGATGGCCCAAGAGTTGACTTTAGCTAACGTCAGTTGGACGTGGTATAACGGAAGAAACACCTACGATCCTACTTTCTCCAACATTTGGGACGTCCTTCCCCTCTTCAGTTATTTCCAGAACAACGTTAACGTTCTCAATCAACACGTTGAACCCACTACGTCTTTCGCGTCAGAGGTTAAGGATGGGAGGTTGCCTGCAGTGTCGTGGATTATACCTAACCAGTTTGCGCCGCCTGATTACCCTGCGGCTTGCAAGGGAAAAGGTGGTGTGAGTGAACATCCGCCTGCGCGAAGTGATTGCGGTATGGATTACGTATCTTATTTGGTAAATCAAGTGATGCAGAGCCCGTATTGGTCGAGCACAGCGATTGTGATTACTTGGGACGATTATGGTGGATTCTATGATCATGTCGCTCCACCGCAAGTTGACGCTTACGGTGAGGGGTTCCGTGTTCCAACACTCGTAATCTCGCCTTGGGCTAAGCACGCGTACGTTGACAATACGCTGTACGAGTTTGCGTCTTTTCTTAAACTCGTTGAAGACAATTGGAACCTTCCACGCCTTCCGAACAATAATGATCGAGATGCATTAGCGGACATTGGGGACATGTCCAATTCGTTCAATTTTGATCAAACCCCGTTACCTCCGCTTTTAGAACCAGCAAACTTCGTAGGGCCACAACCATACATTCCCAGAACTTTTCCCGCAACTTCAACAACCATCCAGGCTTCAACCAGTGCCGAAGCCATGTCTTCTAACACCGCGGTTACATCAATAACCTACGCTTCGCCTATACCAGGCTTCCAGCCAGAATCAGTCATCGTAGGGATCACTTTAGGGCTGACCGCGTTGATTCTATTACGCCGCAGACGCCGTTAAAAATTATAGGCCCTGAAATTGTGAATCTGATTCTTAATTACGAAGCAAACGACTACTTTGTAACTGGATATGGTAGATTCATTTTCTGATTCTAAACTTCGAATAGTATTGATCATTATTCTGATTTTAATTATAGTTGGTCCTGCAACTTACGTGGATTATCAGAATTCATCAGCGTTCCTGCTATCGCGTGTCGTACTCGATCTCAATGGCGTAGATCTCATCATCCTGATTGGAAGTACGTTAGCGCTGGTATGTGCAATTTTTGTGATCTACAAAAACAAATCCAAACGCTCGTGATCTTCGTCGATGCTCTCAAACAATTAGCCACATACCTAGAGCCGTACTGCCTATTACGACCCTCTCATGAGATCCACAACTTTTCTTTTGAAGTCTCCACGGTGTGTGCCGTCGGGTAGAGTTTGGTCGATTATGGAACCGTAAAATCGCATGAACTTGTAACCGAAACACTTCTTGATACCTCTAAGTTCACTCCTAAGCGCATCCATCTCTTGCTCGATCTCATCTCTCTCTTTCTCCAATCCGACAAGGTAGAACTCAGCAAGCGCCACGCTTCCTCTGCCAAACCTTTGCCTCAACAGACGCCAAGCTTCCATCTGTCCATCGAAATGCTCACTGCTAATTCTGTGTGGATGGATTCTACGCCAATAGGTTATCTTAGGAATGTGTAGTGTATCGCAACCGGTTTTTCCAATAAGCAAAGCAAGCTGCACGTCTACCAAATATTGTATTGAAGTATCTAATCCCTCAGACTGCAAGTAGAATTCTTTCTTGAAGAATCGCTCCGCTGAGGCGCCCCACCTAGGGTAATCTGAAATTATTGCCTCAATCAACGTCTTTCCGTCAGGAAGAAAATCTCCTGTACCCTTATCACCGGTCGAATCAACCCAATTCGTCCAAACGAAACCGAGACGAGGATTTTTATCGAATTCCGGCATCACA
>Ga0074045_10002911_pt1 | contig 15611 bp, 15 predicted proteins | sample BogForMeECP23OM2_FD_94442 | JGI IMG/M metagenome (GOLD analysis project Ga0074045, IMG submission 94442) | Bog forest soil microbial communities from Calvert Island, British Columbia, Canada - Bog Forest MetaG ECP23OM2 | ecosystem: Environmental > Terrestrial > Soil > Wetlands ...
CAGGGTCCCGGTGACGATGATCCGGTCGTAGCAGGAGAGCACCCCGGCGAGACGCTCGCGGTAACGCTCGGTCAGCAGCCGCCTCACCCGTCCCTCCCGCTGCACACGCCTGATGCGTCTATCCTGTTTGGTTCCGGCTTGGCCGGGTTAGGGTTATGCGGAAGTTGGACACACCACAGTGGAGCCAGGCGCTTGCCTTTTCGGTCAGTGCACGGGACCCGGGGGTGTCTGGTTCGCGAGGTGGCCTACGGCGTCAGTGATACGGTGCCACAGCGCTATGCCATTGTGATCATCTGATCGGGGCAAGAGAACCATGGCACCATGGCGCTCAGGGGTGCCAGATGGCCCGCAAAGGCGCCACCTCCCGCGCAAATCGACAGAACACGGCCGGGGTTGTCCCCTCATGACCGACCGCTCGCGACCTATTCCGATCAATTTTCCGGACCGCGCGGCGCTCGAAGCTGGGCTCGGATTGACCAACATTACGACAGTCTGGCTGTTGCCGGCCTGGGGTTATTCCACATAAATATAATGTAATCGCCGCAAACGATGTGGGGACCGCTGCTTGTTCCAAAATGATGGATAGCGTGGTGCCGCTCGAAAGCCGGTGATCGCCGTATCCTCAGCGGCAGCGAGCTGAACGAAAGAGAGACAAGATTGGAGACGGGGATGTCCGAAGCGAGTAACGAAGAGCAACAGGGTGCAGTCGTTGCGCCGCCGCTTCCGCTAGTCGAGGCGACCGTGACATCATCTTCAATCCGTACGTTCGATGATGCGCTGAATGAGCTGAAACGACACGGGTATACCGTAAATTCGCATATCTTCGCGAGCAAGAAATACGATGTGAAACGCCCCGATGGCAGCACTGAGTTACTGACGGACTCGTCGGACTTACTCCTTTGGGCAAGGCAGGAATTGGTCCCTTCCCCTGTTGTTTCACGGACGCCTCAGACAGAGGCGGAAAACGACAAACCGGTAGACGCAAAACAGCCATCGACGTTCGAGATTTGGCTGCCCGATGGACAATTCAAAACTTACGAGTCTGTTGGCGAATTGCAGACCGATTTGACGAGGGGGGTCTTGAACAAGCGCTATCGGGCTCGTGTTAAGAGTCCTAATGAGACCAGCGAGACGACCAGCCCAGAGAACTGGGTAACCATCGATGAACTTTCCAAAAAATACAGCGAGTTACAAAAAATTATTCGTCCAAAAGACTATTATATGCGGAAATATATTCTCTATGGGGTGCTCGGAGCGATTGGACTAAAGTTAGTTGACACGACAATTACGTTTCTTATTGCCGACAAGACAGGTAAACTCTTTCTATTTTGGCTGTTAACCTTAGCTTGTATATTTGGAACCAAATGGTTAAAGTTTTGGCCAATTGTGATTTATTTCTACGTCATGTATCAAATGGGAGGACATGTGCCTAATCTTTTCATTGCGGCTCTCGCAGCCGGACTAGTCGGTGCGATATTTGGGGTCCCGTCCGGAGCCCTGGTCGGAACCGTGGTCGGGCACATTCAATCGAAAAAGCTTTCGCGCACTGCCGATGTCGATGATGAAGGTGTCCGCCCGTATTTGATCGGCATCGTCTTACCGGTCGCATTCCTAGCCACGGCTCTGCCGTTCTACGTGTTCTGGCTTACGCCCAAAATGGCGGAGTGGCTGGCCTAGGCGAAAGGCCGCTTTATCCCCGTCCGTTTGAGTAGGCGTTATGTTGGGGCCCGTAGGACAAAGGATCAGCCATGTTCGCTCATCATGGGACTCCGGCATCGTTAGAGGTTCTGCTCTTCCCGTTCTTTGACCTGATGGTGTGTACCCTCGGCGTCCTGACGTTGCTCGCCGGCAGCATCGTCAGCCTTTCTCTCGAGACCACCGGAATTACGATCACCAATGCGAACACCGAGGCGATTCAGGGAGAAACTAAGAAGTCTCCATTCTACGTCGAATGGACCGGCCGCGGGATCGTGGTCTATCCGTCGCTAACTCAAATTCCGATCGCCGTACCCTCCGGGGCCGAAACCACTGTCGACTTCGCCCGGGTCGAACAGGATCTCGCGTTGCAGATACGTGAAACGCCTTTTGCTGCCGTGCTTCAATGTTTACAGGCAAACAAGCAAATGAGATATCTCGTCGCGCTGGTTCGTCCGACGGGTTTTGACACATTTCTGTTTTTTCGCGAACTGATACTCGGGTCCGGGGTCGAAATAGGATACGAGCCGGTCGGTGAGCATTGGAAAATTGCTAGCGCTAGCGAGTCATGCCCCTAACCTCTCGCAAGCAAACGTCGTCGTCCTACTCCCACTCAAACTGTGACCCGTTATTGGGGATATTAGTAGGGACCATCGGCATCATGCTGGTTGCAGTACTCTTTACGGTGCTCTCGGCAGGCGCGAAGATGGTCGTCTCTAACCTGACCGTCACGATCTACGCTCCGATCCTGAGGGCGGCGCAGACGGCCGAGCGGCGCGAGCTCATCCTCTGCCAACACGGAAGGATCGCCGCCTTTGAGATCGGCAGGGTCACCGATAACATCGATGCTGAACTCCATCGCTCGGCCGATCCAGTCCAAGGTGCAAGGGCGATGAACGCCCGGGTGATCAAGGACAAATATTTCGAATACACGGTGAAGCTCATTGCGTCACCTCAGCAGCTCATCCAAGTGAAGAATGCTATGCCGACAATCACCATGGTCGTGCAGTCGCTGGACAACGGGGAGCCGATCTCAACGTTCAATTCGCCCGCATCGCGCATGAAGAGCGATTTGCAGGCCAAGGCAAAGTCCGGTGCCTGGCTTCACTTCCTGGTCGATGGCGACAGCATCGATATTTTCAGAGCCGCCAGAAGCTCGATCCAGGGTTCCGGCGCCCGGATCGGATGGGAGCCGATTACCGTCACATTCCCAGACCAGGAGTGCATCGTCAATTGTGGCGAGGGAGGCGCCGGTTCCGGACCTCAGATAATTCGCGGATATCAAAATACAGCGAGATGAGGATTTGATGGCCGAGAATTCTCACGGCGGTTATGACCTTGGCGACTCGGCATCTCTAAGCGACTTCTTCCGCGCTGGGGTGCGCCGTCAGACATATCTATTAATAGCGAATTCGGTATTTAGTCTCGCCATGACGATGTTTATATTTGAGATGACGTCGTTGTTCGCGAGTCCTTATTCAAGCCTCCACCGTATTCTCCTCCCGGAGGGAGGAATTTCCCATCGCATCGTGCCGGTGACGATCATATTGGCGGAATGCTGGTCTTTGTTCTTCATCGCTGAGCGGATCTTGTGGTTAAGGCGGGAGCGGCGGATTTTGGACCAGCCGGATTTGGCCGCGGCGGTCAAGGAAGTGGCTGGTCGCGGCGGAAGGGCGGTCGGCAGGCGGTCGGTGAGGGGTGTTAGGGATATTCTGAAAGGCGTGTTCTACGAGCGGCTCGTCGAAATCTGCGTTCTTTGTGACACCCGCGGGGACGTCTATCAATTGGTCAAAGATCGGATGATGCTTAATAATGATCGGCTGATCGGTGAGTACAACATGAATAAAATGTTGATTTGGGCCATGCCCATATTAGGCTTTATTGGCACTGTTCTAGGAGTAAGTCTCGCGATAGGTGATTCTTATCTGTTCTTGCATCAATCGGGCGGTCAAGCCGAGCTGGCGATGATCAAGGAGCGCCTGGCGGATATCGCGTCCAGTCTCGCCTATGCGTTCGACTCGACCTTGTTAGGGCTCGGCGCCTGCTTGGTTGCGATGGCGACGACCTCGGTTACCCAGACCTGGGAGGAGCGCTTCCTGACCAGGGTCGATGAACTATGCTTGGAAATCATGGCAACAGCACCGGCCGGCGCCACCGGGACTACCGGGTGAGCAAATCGCTGGGGTCCGGATGCGATACTCAGTCTGCTTTCGCTCACCGGCGAGCAACCTGATAGTGCAATCCCACGAGTTGATCGTCGACGTCGTAATCGTACCGAACTTCAACCGAGGAACCACCGGACGTGCGCGCCCGGGAGATTTCCAGCTCTTCGGTGATAGGATTCAGGCGGTAGAGCAGGTCGATCCGCTGATCGTCCTGTATCAACGCAGTAACAGGCCTCTTGCCGGATGCCGGCAATATCGCGAGGACACCGCCGTCCTGGTCGAACATGATCGTCCGACCGGAGCGCTCGACGAGGTGGAACGCGCCGTCAGCGGCTACAACGATGCGAGCATACCGGCTGCGGTCGCCGGCCTCCGGTTGCCACGAAAGCGTGTCTGCATGGCGGTCGAATATAAACTCCTCGCGATGCGTAGAACCCGTAATTTCCAGCCGCGCGGGTACCGTTACGCTGGCCACGTCGAAGGTGTCGATGCCGGACTTATCGAGTTTATAGGCGGCGTGAACCGACGGATCGAGTAACGGGATCGATCGAACGTATTGAACATGATAGGTGGGAGAGAGCTGCATATAGACGAGCTTGCCGAAAGGATCGAACTCGAACTCGCTTTCGAGCTTATCGACCAAACGGCTGCCGCCATCGCTCCGGAGAACCAGGCCGATGAGCCGGCTCTGCTTGGGGTCTTGCGGAAACCAACCGGCAAGAGCGTATCGGTCTTCGCTGAAGGTCAGAAGCTCGCGGGCGCCGCTGAGCAAGTCAATCACTGTCACACGCTGCGGGATCAGCCCTCCCCGGAACGAAATTCGAGAGGTCTCCTCTCGAGCGATCTCGTAGGGGATGAGGAGGCGCCACCCATGGCCGAAATCACCACCCGCGGGGCGGATGGGGTCGAAGTAGCGCACCAGCTCGAGCATCGGTTCGTCGGACGCGGGAGCTTTAGTGTCCGTACCCATAGCATCCGGGCGCGCGCCTTTGGGCACCGCCCACACCGCCAAGTCGGTCTTGTAGTACCGCCCGTACCTGTCGACGACAGGGCTGTCACCGATCGCAGGGCGAACTGTGTACTGCCGCTGCTGCAAGGTAAGACGCTGCGTTTCGCCGCTGGCCAGCGACGAGTCGGCGGGAAACCGGGGTGCCGCATGTGGCGGCGAGAGGGTGGGTGACAAGCGCTGAGCGGTCCGCATCGCGTCGAGGGCGGCGGCATCCCAAACGTAATGCGGCGAGCCACCGAGATTGACCCCGCCATGGATATCGACACCGGGAAAAGTTCGCGAGCCCTTCACCAGCTCGTCGACTGCTCCAGCGGCGTTCTCCGTTTCAATCAGATTCCGGTTGGCTAGAAGGAACCACAGGAGCGGTATCTGCTGCTGCTTCAGAAATCGCGCCAGGGCCACTAGCTGCCCATATTCCTGCAGCTCGGCATAGATCGGATATCGCTCGGCGATCCGCACGTAGTGTTTACTGAAAAAATCAGCAAAATCTTGATCGGCCTTTTCCGGTGTACCGCCGTGGTGCTCCATCGCCGTTTCGGTCAGCAGTTTCATCGTTCCTGAGGCGAAGCGGATCGAACGATCGGTGATGTCGAATTGCAGATCGTCGGGCACGAACCAGAAGCGGCGGCTGACATTGATGGAGTGGGTGCCATACCGGCGCATTAGACTATCGGGGGTGTCAAAGCCGGGTATGTCGGGGGCTTCGGTGCCCACTGCCCATTTCTTCATGGTGTAGTCGGCCTCGCGCATGACCCGGCCGAGATCGGTATTAACGACGTTGCCGATATACTGGACGAGATGCTTGTCGACGCCGGGCGCTATCGGGTTGATGGAAATCCCTGGGGGCTCGGGAGAGAGATACACGGCCCAGATTGCCGTGATGACGCGTTGAAAGGCGACTTGCGACAGCCCCGCGCCGTTACCTTCGAGCATGAGGCTGAAGCTGGCGCGGATTTCCTCCGGACTCCGATCGGATCTCAGGGGGACGCCGACGCCTGTGAGCAGTACGCCACCGACGTCTTGATCACCCCACCCTGGAGGAGGAGGCGTCGCGGACGATGAACGTTGAGGCGGAGGAGCGGATGCCGGCGGCACCGCGGCGGGCTGGGAAAGACTCCCATTCGGGCCACCACCGCCCGGAAGCCCCACGACGGACGTCGGCTGTGGCCCGCACTGCGGCCCTACGCACGGTGGCGGCGGGAATACGCGCGGTGGGGGACAGCGGACGGAACCGCAGACTCGGCGGCGCAAATAGCCGTCAGCCGCACGCTCGAAATCCTCGTCAGTATTCTCGACTGCGACCACAACCGGCGGCGGCTTATTTTGACCTGCGCCCGCGGCGGCTTCTCCAACGCTGGCGACAACGCGAGCGTCTTTTGCGCCGAAGCGGCCGATGATCGCTTTGGCGACCGCATCGTCGGTTGGCCTGGCGACTACCACGAGGGCTGTTCCAGGGGTAATTGTCGCGCCGATGTCGCCGAGAGCGGCTTGAGTTGCTCCCGGGTTAGCCGCCGTACCGGCGCTTAGCCAAATCTGGCGCGGTTTACCCGAAACGGGGTCAGCCTCATACCACTCGTACGAGACTGTGGGCGGAGTGATGTCTTCGCGGGCGCAAACACCGCTTCTACAAACTTCCCGATAGTGCTCGCTCACACGGTGAACCGTTACTTCTATAGGGTCCACCGACCGCGGCGGGGTGGTCTTGAACCCGTATTGCGCGTTGAGCTCGGCGATCTTGGCGGTTCCGACGGCCAATATGAGATTTGGGTCCCAGCCTACAAACGCCTCGAACGTGATCGGCGACATGCCCTTGGCAAGGCGGGTTTTCTGCGCTTGCACGAAGGCGGCGACAAGGATGTCTCCGACGCCCTGCTGATCGAGCAACCCCTTCAACGTGCTCTGATAGGCATCGTAAACATGGTGCAGCCAGAGCCTCTCGAGGACGTTGATGACCGAACCCACGACGTTGGCACCGGCGAGCGCAAACGGGCTCGCCTCGGGGGCGAACGCCAGGATCAGTCCGACCGTGATGATCTTCAGTGCCGAGTCGACTGCGCTCGACACTTCATCGGCGGAGCGGTTTTCGGGTGTGAAACCTCTGCCGTCGAGAAAAAGAGCCGTCAGATCGATCACGCCGATAAGCGCGTCGATCCCCCCTTGCCCGGCCCTGAACCTTTGATCAGCGACTATGGCCACCCGGGCGGGAACGACCAATACCTTGCCAACGAGGCGCTCAATCCGCGTGTCGTTCGGCAATGACCGGGCGACCAGCACGGCGCTTGCGCCGATCGTGTCGTCGGTCAGGAGATCGAGGAGGATATGCGCGGACGCGTCCACGGTATGGCGCGTCAGCGGGTTGACCGGACCATTTCGCGCGGCCGCGGCATCATCCTGCCAAGCTTGCGCGAGCATCGGCAGTTCTGTCATCAGCATGCTCACGGTGATCGTCCGCCTGAAGAGCTGCTTGGTGCTCTGATCGGTCCAATAAAGACGGAAAAGAGCTTTATCCTTGGAGACGAGCCTGGCCTTCACCGCTTCCTCCATGAAGCGGGAAAAGGTATCGGCGCCTTCGCCGATCGCCTCGGCGGTATCGAGCGAGATTGGGCGGCCATTCGAGGTGTCGTCGTCCGCCCAAACCGGCAGGATGCTCAACGCGAGTAGGGCCAAAGCGGAGAGGGTCCTTATTACGAAGGCTGTGAGCATCCGCTCACTCCAAGTCCGAGCCGCCTCCTAGAAAAAAACAAACCCGATCGAGGGGCTCCGCCGCGGCTTCGGTCGCTATCCGGCGGCGTCTGAATCCGGCGGGTGATCAAGGGATAAAACCGCGCCGCAGCGGCGGTTTGCGCTGCGTCTAGCTGGTGGCCCGCTACTTGTTGGGTTGGCTTAAAGGGGTTCAATATGAAGCGGGCGTTGACATTATGCTTTCCACCGCCTTCCTCTTTGCTTGGTCAGCGACATTGAAAAGCAAAAATACCATCATTGCGGAGCCCATAATCACCCATCGCACCACCTTATTGTTGGTTTCAGGGGGGTCGCCGGATATTTGTGCCAGAACACCGGGGGCAAGATGAAATATCCTGCTTTGCCATACCTTGTTGAGCAGCTTGATCGGAGTTTGCTCCTTCGGGCATTTTTGGCTCTCAGTCAGACGGTAAGCGTCGTTTATTTCCTCTGCATCAGGTTGGCCGACATGATCCCCAGAAAGATAGCCCCGATGACTATGATGAAGCCGCCGCTTTGACCCAGTTGCTCCTTATGCATGAACAGGAAAAACCCCGCTGCCGCGGCGGCGACAAACCCCCAGGGCAAGCCTGTCCCAGTAGCGGCGCGTGCTTTCTTATCAGAAGTCGGGGCCGCGCCCTTGGTCACCGATGCGTGCTCGGCGTTACCGGGGGTATTCTGGTTAAGAGCGCCCGTTACGGACGAGCCGCCGGTTGCAGGTTGGCTTTGCTGAGTTCCGCCGTCGCTCATCGGGGCTTCCCTCCCAAACACGATGTTGTCTGTTGTACGGATTGAAGATGATGCCGCGGTTACCTCGCCCACCGGGGGGCGTCGTCGCAACGACTGCTCCCTGTTGCTCTTCGTTAGTTGCTTCGGACATCTCCGTCTCCAATTTTCTCTCTCTTCCGGTCAGCTTTGTCAGACATTTCCTGTTCCGCCCCTTCTTGCTGGGTCAGGATTGGAACCACTCCTACGCCAGTCAGCTTGACGCTGCTGCGGGGGTACGGCGATCACCGGCTTTCGAGCGGCACCACGCTATCCATCATTTTGGAACAAGCAGCGGTCCGCACATCGTCTGCGACGATTACATTCTATTTATGTGAAATCCCAGACCGGCAAGGAGAGCGAGCACATCGGGGACATCCCGCAATCCGATCTTCCCGTACGCACGGTGGAGATGGGAAGCGATCGTAGCTTTGGACCGGTTTAAATGGCTCGCCGCCTCCTCTTGCGTCGCGGACCGAGCGACCTCGATCAGCGCGCTAGCCTCGGCCGATGTGATGCGGTCGCGCCGGGTTGACACGCCGGCATTCAGCAGCTGTTGCAAGGCTACGGGTGTCGGGGCGCGCTCGAATTCCGGGTCAATGATTTTTACTGCGACAGCGGCGGCTCCGCAGACGAAAAGGGCAGCATCACTCACATTGAGAGACGTAATCTCTAGTAGCAATGGTCGGCGTTGATCCCCACGCGCAATAGCGCATGTTCCACCCGAGGGAAAGCCGTCACTTGCCCGGGCCGCAGTACGCAGAACTTCTCGTAACTCCGCCTGGTTACGACAACTCAGTTTTCCTTGCTTAAGAAAAAGTCCTTCACCCCGTGCCAGTAATGCATCTGCAGTAGCATTCGTATAGCACACGTGAAAATCCGCGTTGAGCAGTACGAATGCTTCGTAACACTCGTCTAGAATGTGGTTGTTGGCAGAGAGATCCTGAGTAATCCGCATGCGATCCAGTCGCAAGCGAAGGGAGAGACCGAGATGTGGTGTAAGGTCGGTCAGTAGACGAAGATCAGAGACATCGAAATCCTCGCGTCGCGAACCGGAGAATGCCACGATAACTCCGCTGTGCGTGCGATCTGCCAGCACCGGCGCCGCCATTACCCCGTCAAAACCTTGTGGCTGAAACCAATCCGTGTACATGGATGACCGACGGAAATCTGATTTCGTCATGATCATCGAATCGGTCATCGGGCGGCCCGACTGCCCGATCGCCTGCCAAATCCGGTTTTGCGGAGCAATTCGATGGTAACTATCGACATGGCTGGTGTCGATCCCGTCCTCCGCGACCGCCCAGAACTCATGGCTAGCCATATCCTGCACGCCGAGACCAACCGCAGCAGCGTTTAGGCTCTGCCGCATTAGTCCTAGTCCCCTGACCAAGGCCCCATCATCTACGACGCCTTCGTAAATCAGTTGGATCACGCTATCCCTGGCGTCCATCGCATCTCCTCCTCTCGCCAAAGCGCTCTTACCGGCGCGAACCCGCCGTTCTCGGCCTCTCTCCATGTCGAAGGACGCTTTGCCGAAGCCCCAACCATCGAAGGATACGACTGCCGAAACGCCCACCGGCAATGGGCGAAAATAGCCAGATCACGTGCAATCTCTGAGTGGAAGGCAACGGTTCGGGTGATGGCGTTGTCACCCCGCAGGGAGGCTCTCCGAGCGGTCTAGAAATCGCAAGAACCCTTCGTCCGACGGGCCGAAATGGCTCTGTTGTCACGCCGCACCTCCTCCCTCCGCGGTTACCCACGGTCAATTCGTAGGCGGTCTTGTCGCCGTTTCAGCTAGGGTATAAGAAACGTGTTTCCCATGAAGCCCGCAGATTGCGCATAACAGCCATGCATGTCGGTGGTTTTTGCTGCCATGCGAATTTCACCGTGATGAAATTTTCACGGGACTTGAATTCTACAGGAGCAGTTGATGGCTATCTTCCGGACACGGAGCAGGCGTTTCGACGGCGATGCGGAGCTGGGGAAAGTTGTGCACGCGGCCCGGCTGGTAAAGCTCGGGAATTCCCAGAAAGAGATCGCGGAAATGATGGGTTTGTCTGCGAGTACAGTATCTAGATTGCTCGACAGGGCTGGGGCAGAAAACATTCTTCGGATTGAAGTTGTACCCCCCCTGCTCACCGCTCTTGAGGAGGAGATGGAGGAGATATTAACATCATCAGGAGTACAGCAGGTTCGTGTCGTTCCCGATGGCCCTGGGCGGAACGTGGCAAACTTGGGTTACGCCAGTGCATTGATTATAATGAATACAATTGTTTCTTTATTAAACACAAAATCTCGCAGTGAGCCAATCCGGATAGTGTTCTCGTGTGGCACCACAGTATTGCGCGTCATTGAAGAGCTGGCAATTCTGCTGGAGGCGTATTGCCTTCGTGACAAACATTCGATCAACCATACGCTCCGAATATTGCCATCAACGCTGGTCAGCGACTTCGCGCTCGATGCCGTCTATCCACATACAGCGGTAACGATTTTCTGGAACAAAATTCGATCCATGCTCGATGACCGGCTGAAGATTAGTGCAGTGGCGCCGCAGCTGCCCAAAAATTTTTACGAGAAATATGAGAGGGACGACGAAGCGCGGCACACTGCTCTGACGGAATACGGACTAGAATCCGTGATGCAAGAAGCCAGAAAGGCAGATATATTCGTACTCGGTGCCGGCACGACTGCAGATCCTTCATATCAGAAGGTTCATCAAACTCTGCACGTAATCGTAGACAATATTTTGTCCAAGCCGGAAGACACACCAGAAATCCTCTATACACCCATCGACCCTGCCGGGACCGCACATCGAGGCACAGAAGAAAAGATCATCGGCGTCAAGATCAGCGAATGTAGAAATATAAAGAATGAGGCGAACCGGTATGTCATTCTTGTTTCAGGAGGACACGAAAAGCGAGTATCATTGCAGACCGCATTCAAAAACCCCTGCTTTAATATTCTGGTAACTGATGCCAATGCAGCCGAAGAAGCGGTTAGACGTAAGCATGAAGCCGAGCGAGTGTTGAAGGAAATGGAATAACAGATCGTGTTTGGGATTGCCTGCAGTTGGTGTCGCGTCGTGCTGTGCGTGGATGTCCAGCCTGCGTTGGTGTAGCGGCAGCTGTAATTCTGACCCGGTCGCCGATTGAAACCCTAACCCGGGCTTGGTTAGCGGTTCACTCAGACCATGCGGCTCTGGTCGCGCGGCGAATGGTGGATATGCCGACGATTGTAGCTGCGGGCGAGTTCGTCGAGCGTAGCGCCCTCCGCGCGGCGTCGGGTGGCCTCTGTCTGCTGTGCCGGAGTGTGAGTGGCCGGGGGTCGGCGAGTGATCGGATTTGCACCTTGGCGGCCACGATGCGCTTGACGATGCCGAATAGATCAAAGGTGCTGCGCGCGAGGCGGTCGATGCGCGTCACCGTCACCACGTCGCCGGGGGCGAGGGCGGCGAGCATTTTGAGAAGCTCGCGCCGGTCGCTGTGCGCGCCCGTCACCTTCTCGCCGCGTAGCTGCTCAAGCTGGGTGTCTAGCGTCTGCCCGTAGGTGCTCACGCGGGCATAGCCGAGACGGCGGTTTTGCGGGTAAGTTTCGGTCATATCTTGCGGCAAACGCAACCCCTTGATCGGGCTGGCGCAAGGGAATTTCCCGGGCGAGGTCGCAGAGGAATTAGGCCGGCAAGGCCACACAGAAAGCTATTGTCTCTCGAAATGTGCTTTGTCGAGTGTCCTTCCGTGGTATCCTCGGTGAGTACCACGCTGCCTGCCGGAAACCGTCGAGTTCCTTTAGTGTCCGAATCTTAATCGTATAGGTTGTAGGGCTTACCTGGGATCGTGTAATAGTCAGGCTAATCGTCTGATCAGCAACTGCACAGAGGCGATGTAGACCCAAGCTTTGGCGCTCGCAATCGACGCCTCGAAATCCTTTGCCAAGCGGCGGTTTCGGTTGAGCCAAGCGAGCGTTCGTTCGACAACCCAGCGGCGTGGCAGGAGCTTAAAGCCAGCCGCGTCAGCCGCGCGTTTGACGATCTCAATGGTCCAGTTGCCGAACTTGGCGAGGGCGTCACCCAGGTTGGGGCCGTTGTAGACGCTATCGGCGAACAGGTGGCGCAACCAGGGAAATAGCTGGTGAATCGCCTCAATGACCAGAACCGCACCATCGCGATCTTGGACATCGGCAGGGTGTACCTCGGCACCGACCAGCAGACCGCCGGTATCGGTCACAATGTGTCGCTTGCGCCCGTTGATCTTCTTGGCCGCATCGTAACCACGCGGCCCGCCGCTTTCGGTCGTCTTGACCGATTGACTGTCGATCACGCCGGCCGACGGGCTCGCTTCGCGGCCCGCCGCTTCGCGCGCCTGCAGCAGCAAGTGAAAATTGATGTTCTCAAACAAGCCGTTGTCTCGCCAGTCGTAGAAATAGCCTTGCACGGTCGTGAACGGCGGAAACTCCTTCGGCAGCATTCGTCACTGACAGCCGGTCCGCGCGATATACAAGATCGCGTCCAGTACGGCGCGCAACTCGGTCGCGCGCGGCCGGCCCAAACGCTTGGCCGCTGGCATGTGCGGCTCGATCAGCGCCCATTCGGCGTGCGTCAGATCGCTTGCGTAGCGCTGTCCCTCTCGCTCATACTTCCGACGAGTGATTTCGGTCCACATCTTGTGCCTCGATGATTGTTTTGCCACAACCATCATGCCACAACTGGCTGAAATCACTCAATTCATTTTCGGTCGGCCTCTTAGAGCCAACGAACGACACTTGAATCAGGTCGGTCTTGTGGCTCGATTCTACTAGTCCGCCGCTGAAATCATGTGAACCGCTGCTGCTTTCTGTCTCGAGGTAAAACCCCTCGAAGCCGTCCCGCGCCACGGGCGTGATCGGCGACGCCGATCTGATGAAGCCGCGCTCGATCCCCCACTTGGCCTTTTCCGGGGCTTCCTTTCTCAAATCGCCCATCAAATCCACTTGTGGCGGGATCCTATAAACGATGGCAACGAATGTCCCGCCATCCAGCGTATGATACGCTGCCAACTCCAACGTGCTGGTTGGGTCGGCAACGCCGCTATAGTGTAGGTACATTTCCTTGGACTGAGCTTGGACGGATTGCGTCAGTGCTGCCTTTTCAGCTCCTTGATACGGGGTCCATTCCGAGGGAATCTTAAGAGTGAAAGCACCCAGCATAATCTTGCGAGCGCCACTCTCTTCCTCCTTGAGCGTCCCGTCGGGTGGGGGAAGCGGCGGCGCCTTCAGGGCCCGCATCACCTCCGGGTGACCATTCTGAGCGGCAATCGCCTCTGCCGTGAGACCGTTGGCCATTTTGGCGTTCACATCGGCGTTCGCGGCGAGCAAGGCCCGCACCACGTCCACGTGGCCATGGTACGACGCCGCGATCAACGCCGTGCCGCCTCCGATAGTCTTGGCGTTCACGTCAGCCCTCGCGGCGAGCAGGGCCTGCACCACGTCCAGGTGGCTATTCTGCGAAGCAATCATCAACGCCGTGTAGCCATCGCTTCTCTTGGCGTTCACATCGGCCATCGAGGCGAGCAAGGCCTGCAACAGCTCCAGGTAGCCGTCCTGCGAGGCAATGAATAACGCCGTGACGCCGTTGGCCATCTTCGCGTTCACGTCGGCCCTTGCGGCGAGTAAGGCTCGCACCACCTCCAGGTGATCATCTTGCGAGGCCTGTATCAATGCGGTTCTGCCATTGGCCGCCTGGGCGTTCACATCGGCCTCCGCAGCGAGCAGCGCTCGTACCACCTCCAGGTGGCCATTCTGCGAGGCATAGATCAACGCAGTGACGTTATCAGCCATCTTGGCATTCGCATCGGCCTTCGCGGCGAGCAAGGCCTGTACCACCTCCAAGTGGCCATTCTGCGAAGCAATCATCAACGCCGTGTATCCAACGTTGTTCTTGGCGTTCACATCGGCCTTCGCGGCGAGCAAGGCCCGCACCACATCCAAGTGGCTATTCTCCGAGGCACCAATCAACGCGGTTCCGCCTTTGGCGTCCCTGGCGTTCACGTTGGCCTTCGCGGCGAGCAGCGCTTTGACCCGGGCAAGATTGCCGGCTGCAGAGGCCTCAATAACGTTTTGCTGCGCCGAGTTCGCCGGCACAGCGGTCAGAAGACCGGTCGCGATCAGCAGCGCCAAGGCATGAACAAGATTCCGCGACGCCGCCATCTCGATGCTCCTCCCGTTCGTAAATCTTTGTGCGGTTCGGGTCGCGAGCCCTGATTTTTAGCAGGGTACCCTGATACCGCAGCCCAGCAAAGCCTGAAGCTTGCTGGAGCATCCAATGGTCCCTCGCCCTGGTGTTGCAGAAATTAAGACTTTTGGAAAGGGGCGGCCGGCCGCAGCCTATGGGTCCGGCGGCGAGCTAGCGCGCGCTGCACGTCGAGAGTGGCTGTTCTTCCAGCGGCTATATCGCCGTGCAAAAAATTTTGATTTTGCACTCGGAGCAACCCCCTATGGCCTCCAATGCCCGATACTATCGGAGCCCCCCGTAATTGCACCGACGGCATTAGTTACGGTGTGGACGTAATTCCAGTCAGAACATCCGGCGAAACCAATTGAACGAGTCCCGCGATTGGGGTCTTCGACGCCGGCGTAAACCACAATATCACCACCCGCCGCCGTGAACTCGTCATCAAAAAAAAGCAAAAACGTACGCGGTTCGATATATTGATGACAAGCAATCCCAAAGGACAGACTATGCTTGCCCGGTAGTACTATGACGCTATCATCGGAGCCGAAATATTTCCCGTCTATGAAAATTCGTCTAGATTCGCCGAGAGGGCCGAGGGTGCGTTTAACGTTGGAGCCAAGACGAACCCTAACGACCTCAGAAAGAGGTCGCTCCGGACCTTCATACAGCCGAGTCTCACATGCGTAACGGCCGCAGGAAAGAAATAAATACCCCCGAATTACAATAGCCATAAATACGCACGAAAGAACTAGGGCAAGAGCGACTTTGATCCATACTTTGAAATTCACGACACAGTTTCCCCTATGGTCACGAAAGATTATATGGAGCGAGCTAGATCGGCCAGAGCCTCCGATAGGCGCGTTAGCGGCCGCTGTCGGCGCAAGGTAGAAATGTCACCCGGCGCGCAAAGTAGAGATGACACTCCGACACTCTGGTCGACGGAGGACGCGACCGGTCGACACAGCATCACAGCCGAAGGCTGGCCGAGACGAACGACATCCGGAATTGCCCGCATGTTGCCTCACCCAAGCGGGTCACCGAGGTCTGG
>Ga0074045_10002912_pt1 | contig 15608 bp, 7 predicted proteins | sample BogForMeECP23OM2_FD_94442 | JGI IMG/M metagenome (GOLD analysis project Ga0074045, IMG submission 94442) | Bog forest soil microbial communities from Calvert Island, British Columbia, Canada - Bog Forest MetaG ECP23OM2 | ecosystem: Environmental > Terrestrial > Soil > Wetlands ...
GAAGCGAATCGAAGCCGCGGAAGTGGTGGACCCGGAAGCTCCGAGAGCGGGGCAGGCGGCGACCAGGGCATTCTTCGGAGCGACCGTGCGCTATGCGAATGCCGCGGGAGTGGAGCGAGTGGTGAGCATCGTTGGCACAGACGAAATCGATCTCAACCGCAACCACATCAGTTGGGTGTCACCTCTGGCGCGCGCGTTGATGAAGTCGGCGGCGGGTGACAGCGTAGTCCTTCAATTGCCGGGCGGTACAGAATACCTGACCGTGCTGGAAGTGTGTTACGAACGCATTTCTGTGGAACCGTTCCGCGAACCACCAGGATCCGAGGCTTCGGCGAAGGGACTCACTCGCCGACGCTAAATCCACCTGACGAAGTTTCGCGAAGCTGCACATGAAGGTCTTCCAAGGCGCCTAAGCAACGGCGTAAAATCCAGCCTCCTCTGCAGAAAAAAGACCGGGTACAATTTCCTCTGCCGAATGTCTTAGATCGGTCCAGGTCATGACCTCGAAACACGTGTCCCAATTGCTCGAAGTTATGCTTCTCGTAGTTTTGGGAGTTGCCGCGGGACAAGGGCAATTGGGGAAGCACGATTCGTCGAGGCCGGATGCGCAAGTCGCTCCAACGCTGGTGTTGAAGGCGAGTGGCTCAAGCCGCTGCCAGTTCTGCCATGCTGCGGAGGTCGAGGGATACGCGCGTTCTGCAATGGCGCATTCTCTTCGTCGCGCAGGCAAAGAGCCGGATGGTACAGTCGAAACGCCCGACGCAAAAATTACGATGCTCTCATCGCCAACCGGCTACTGGCAGCGTTTGCAGAGTGGTGACGACGTAACCAACTACCGAATCGACTACGTGATCGGCTCGGGCAATCACGCCTCCGGCTATCTGCTCGACCTCGCGGGTCATCTATTCCAGTCGCCGGTGGCTTACTACAAGAGCCGGCAGGCTTACGATTTGGCGCCGGGATACGAGGGACTGCCCAATCCAGATTTCACGCGGCCCGTCGCGGAAGGATGCCTTTTTTGCCACTCTGGAACTGCCTTGCATATCTCCGGTACATCGAATGGGTATCGCTCCCCGGTGTTCTCCGCGGAAAGCATCACTTGCGAGCGGTGCCATGGATCGGCCGAAAAACATCTCGGCGATCCGCGCGCTGGGACGATCATCAATCCCGCGAAGCTCGCGCCTGCGGCGCGGGATAGCATCTGCGAACAGTGCCATCTGTTGGGAGTAGGCCGGGTACTCAATCCAGGGAAGAAGTTTGGCGACTTTCGGCCGGGGCGGCCGCTGGAAGATGTTTTCACAACCTACGTCAACGTTTCTGCTCCGGGTGCGGACACCGGCAAATTCAAAGTCATCAGCCACGTAGAGCAACTCGCTCGGAGTATGTGCGCCCGTAAGAGCAACGGACAACTCTGGTGCGGGACCTGCCACGATCCGCACAATAAGCCGCTGGAGCCGGTTCAGTTCTACCGATCCAAGTGCCTCGCTTGCCACATGGGAAATTTCGAGCCTTCTCATCCAGGTACGGATAGCAACTGTATCGGCTGCCACATGCCTCGCCGGGACGCCAAGGACGGAGGACATACGGCCTTCACCGACCATAGAATCCAGCGACGTCCTGAATCAGAGCAAACGCTTGCAGAGGATGCGGATGTCGGCGCCTGGCGCGAGCCTGCGCCTGATCTGCAAAAGCGCAATCTTGGTATCGCTTATATCAATGATGGAATGGAACATCATTCGCCACCGTTCGTAGTTCGCGGTTATCGCATGCTGACGGAGGTTCAAAGCCAATTCTCCAATGACCCCGATTTTTTCACCTCGATCGGAAGCGCTCTGCTTCTCGGAAAGCAAACGTCGGAAGCGGAGTTTGCTTTCGAGCGGGCTTTGCAGTTGAATCCGGACTCAGCCACCGCGGAGACCAACGCTGCATCTGCGTACTTGCAGGCTGGTGATATCAACCAGGCCGTTGCTCATTTGGAGCGCGCGGTCGCGATCGATCCCTTGCATCTGGCGGCCGACATGCCGCTCATCAATCTTTATAAGCAACAGGGGGAAACAGCGAAGGCTGCTGAAATCTCCGGCCGGCTTAGCGCTGCTATGGAAAAGAATTCCGCGTCGAGCGAGCCTGCGGACCACAGGTCTTCCACCGCCACTCAAACCGCCGAGTCGGTGTTCAAGAACATTCAAGTGCTCAAGGGTATTCGGTCCGATCAATTGATCCCCACCATGCGATTCATCACGGCCTCGCTCGGCGTGGAGTGCAGCTACTGCCATGTGCCGGAGCATTTTGACCAGGATGACAAAAAGCCGAAACAGATCGCGCGGGACATGATGCGAATGATGTTGAGCATCGACCAGAACAGTTTCGCTGGATATCGCGAAGTGACCTGTTACACCTGCCACAGAGGCTCGCTCAAGCCGGAAGGGGTTCCGATGATTGCTGGCGAAACCCAGGCGAGAGAGCAAACAGCCGCGACTCCCGAAGCGGAAAAGCTTACCGCCAGCTTGCCGACTTTGGACCAGGTTATCGAGCGCTACATTCGGGCGCTCGGTGGAGCTGCGGCGATCGGGAATGTCACCAGCCGCGAGGAGTTGGGCGTCTTTAGCCGAGGTGGAAAGAACGTCGGCATCGAAGTCTTCGATCGAGATCCGAATAAACTGACTCTTGTCCGACATACGCCGGGAGGGGACAGCGTCAGCATATTCGATGGCCGTGAGGGCTGGTCAGAGCTGCCGGGCCATCCGATCCGAGAGCTGCATGGGACGGATCTCGATGCGGCACGGATCGATGCGGACCTGCATTTTCCACTGCATCTGAAGCAGATCTTTGCCGAGTTGCGCGTGGAATATCCGGAGAGGATTGGCGACCGCGATGCTTATGTGGTTCTGGGCACGAACGAAGAACAGCCGCCGGTGAAACTTTATTTCGACGAGCAGTCGGGGTTGCTACTCCGTCTGGTGCGCTACGCCGATTCGCCGCTCGGGCTGACTCCGACGCAAATCGATTACGGCGACTACCGCGAAGTGGAAGGTGTGAGAGTTTCGTTCCGGTGGACGATCGCCGAGCCCGATGGGATCTCGACCATTCAGTTGAGCGAGATCCAGCAGAATGTTCCGATCGACGATGCTAGGTTCGCCAAACCGGAATCTGCCCCGTTAGAGTTCGAGGCTCACCATCCGTGAGCGTAGGGCCGGAGGTCTGATCATGAACTCGCAGAGACCGCTTCCACATCGCTCTTTGGTTATGCTGTTGCCCAAGTGTAGGACGACTTTTGCAGTTTGAGCAAACGATTTCTGCGGCGGGTAATCTCTTTGCTACGATGAAGCAGGGGCGAACTTCTTGGTCGCGGCCGCTTTTCGGGAGGTCGAGGATTTCTGTTTGGTCTCAAAGATGTCGCACAAGCTCGCTCCACGGAAGATACAACCGGCCAGGGTTGATCATGGGCGTTAAGTGCGACGATGTCCGCATTACTTCCTTATCAGTGGTGATCGTTTTTTGCGCCTTTGCGTTTGCGCAGATGAACCCATCTGGGATCGAGCCGGTCGCTTCTGCCTTGCGGGCCGGGAAATTTGACGAGGCTCTGCAACATTTGCAAGCGGAACTGGAGCAACACCCCAAGAGTCCGCAACTCTGGGCGCTTCGTGGCATCGCCCTTTCTGGAAAAGGAAATAAAAAAGAAGCGCTGGCCTCGTTCCGGCATGCGCTGACGATCTCGCCGGACTATTTGCCCGCGCTGGAAGGAGCGGCGCAGATTGAGTACGACAGTGGCGGCACTGGAGCCGCGCTCTTTTTAGGGCGAATATTGAAGGTGCATCCCGCAGACCCAACCAGCCATGCCATGCTGGCTGTATTGGATTACCGGCGCGGAGACTGTGCCGCTGCGGTTCCACACTTCGAGCAAGGCGGAGCAGTCGTCGACTCCCAGCCTGACGCAATGCAGGCGTATGGCGATTGTCTGATGAAACTGAAAGAAACAAAGAAGGCAATTGCGATATTTACTCGCGCGCTGGCTCAGCCGACGGCGGATATGCAGGCTCGCTATCGCCTGGCGTCGGCCCAGCTAGCAGCGCAGAGTCCCAAGGATGCGATCGCGACCTTGCAGCCGTTGCTGCAACAAGACACGGCTGGCAGCGACGTCCTCGCGCTGGCGGCTTCCGCCTACGAAGCCGACGGAAATACTCCCGAGGCGGTACGCGTTCTTCGACAGGCGATTCTCTCGGATCCGCATAACGTGAATCTCTACGTTGACTTCGCCAATATCTCGCTCGACCATCAGTCGTTTCAAGTCGGAGTGGATATGATCAATGCTGGACTCGTTGCCGAGCCTAAAGCGGCGGCTCTTTATGTGGCGCGCGGGGTGCTCTACGTTCAGTTGGCGGAATATGACAAGGCGGAGGCCGATTTCGAAGAGGCCGATGCTCTTAATCCCAAGCAATCTGTAGGCTCGGCTGCAGAAGGCCTTGCCGCTGTCCAGCAAAACGATCCGGAGCGCGCACTTTCGACGGTGCGAGCGAAGTTGGCCAAGAAACCCAATGACGCATTTCTCCTTTACCTGCAGGCGCAGATTCTGAGCCAGCGCGGTGTCGATCCCGGCACCGCGGAATTTCAGCAAGCTATGGCGTCCGCCAAGAAAGCGGTTACTCTTCGTCCTACTTTGGCGCCCGCGCGCGACGTGCTGGCAAAGCTTTACCTGCAGGCGGGAGAGAACGAAGCCGCTGCGGAACAGAGCCGCAAGGCGTTCAACAGCGATCCTAAAGACCAGACCGCTATCTATCACTTGATCCAGGCGCTGCGTAAGAGTGGGCGAACGGAAGGCATACCCGACCTGCTTAAGCAATTGGCCAATCTCAGAATAGAAGGAACCAAGGAAGAGGCCGAACGCAACCGGTACAAACTAGTGGAAGAAAAATCCCCTGCCATGGAGAAACCGCAGCCTTGACTCTCAGCCGCCGCGGGTTCATGCGACTCTCACTCGGTTCCGCGGCATTCGCGGCAACTCCAAAACTTTTGGGGCAAGGAGTTGCAACTCATACGGTTAAGCCGGTTGCTCGACCGGCACCTTCGGGACGCCCCTTTTACGCGCGCTTCGTTGACGTGGCGTCCTCAGCTGGGTTGCAGGCTCCGGTTATCTATGGCGGCATCGAGAGCAAGAAGTACATCCTGGAAGCTACCGGTTGCGGCTGCGCCTTCATTGACTACGACAACGACGGATGGATGGATCTATTCCTGTTGTCTGGTACACGTTTAACCGGCGATCCGCCGGGAGCGACGAACCGTCTTTACAAAAACAACCGCGACGGCACTTTTACGGACATCACCGAGAAGGCGGGACTGAAAGACGTGGGCTGGGCCTCCGGGGTTTGCATCGGGGACTATAACAACGACGGACTTGAGGACATCTTTTGCACCTACTTCGGGCGGAACCGTCTGTACCGCAACAATGGAGATGGAACGTTTACTGATGTAAGTAAGGCCGCCGGGCTGTGGAGCGATCAGGTGCGCTGGGGAGCGGGATGCAGCTTCCTTGACTACGACCGTGATGGCCACCTGGATCTCTTCGTCTCCAACTATGTGCGCTTCTCCTTCGAGCACGCGCCGGTTCCGGGCGAAAATGTAAATTGCAACTGGAAGGGAGTGCCGGTTGAGTGCGGACCGCGGGGGCTGCCCACCGGAAAGCACTCGCTCTATCACAATAACGGTGATGGAACGTTTACCGATGTCAGCCAGAAGGCGGGTATTGCGGGCGCCACCGGCTCCTATGGAATGACGGTAGTCGCCGCCGATCTCGACGAAGATGGCTGGACCGATATTTTTGTGGCGTGCGACTCGACCCCGAGTTTGCTTTTCATGAACAACCACGATGGGACATTCCGCGAAGAAGGCGTTCTGCGCGGGGTTGCCCTCAGCGACGACGGCATGGAGCAGGCGGGAATGGGCGTGGGGGTGGGCGATTACGACCTGGACGGCCACCTCGATCTGTTCAAGACTCACTTTGCCGAAGATGCCAACGGCCTCTATCGCAATGACGGGAAGGGCAACTTCGATGACGTGACCCGATCGTCGCGGCTCGCGGTCGATACCCGTTACATCTGCTGGGGCGCAGGCATCGTCGATTTGGATAACGATGGATACCCCGATCTTTTCATGGTCACGGGCAGCGTATATCCCGAGGTCGAACGCAAGTTGCCGCAGTACGCCAACAAAACTCCACGCGCAGTGTTTCGAAATCTGGGCAACCGTACATTTGAGGAATTGGGCGAAGAGGCCGGTCCAGGAGTGGCGGAAGCACATTGCAGCCGGGGGTGCGCATTCGGAGATTTTGACAACGATGGCGATATCGATATTCTCATCGTCAATCTCAACGAACCGCCTTCGCTTTTGCGAAATGACATCAAGCACAAGCAGAATTGGATCAAGGTCAAGCTGGAGGGAGTGAAATCAAACCGCAGCGCAATCGGCGCGCGGGTGCTGGCGCTCTACGGCGGCAAGGTGCAAGCCCAGGCAGTGCTCAGCCAATCCAGTTTCTATTCCTGCAACGATTCCCGACTGCACTTCGGACTAGGCGACAGCAGTGCCGTTGATATCGAGGTTTACTGGCCGAACGGTTTGCGCGAACACTTCAAGAACCTGGCAGCGAATCGTCTGATCACACTGCGCGAAGGGCTGGGAATCTCCCCCAACAAGGGGTGGGAACGGACCTGAACACCGGCTTGGCAGCTTTAATTCCGTCCGTAGGTCACTAGGCCATCGGAAGCCGACCTCGATTGCATTCGAAGTTCACATGCGCAGGGCGACGGAGAATTTTCTTGACAGCAGAACAGTCTAGTAGATATACATTACCCTCGTGCGGTAAACGTTTTCTCGAAGCGCTTCTTTGACGAGGCGCCAGCTTGGGAGGGACCATGCCGGGAAGTCGTCGTTTACTTTGTCTTGTTCTCTTGGTTCTGTTTTCTGCTGCCAGCGCCTTTGCCCAGTTCACCAGTAGCGTGCAGGGCGCAGTGCAAGACCCAACCGGGGCGGGCGTAGCCAACGCCAGAGTACAGCTGGCTAATGTCGCCACCAATGCGGTGCAGACTACAACTTCAGACGAGGCAGGCAATTTCCGATTTCTTAGCCTGGCTCCCGGCTCCTACAAAGTTACGATCGAAGCGACCGGCTTCGGCAAGTCCGAGGTCGACATAACGCTTTTGACCGCACAAAACTTGAGCGTGCCGGTCACGCTGAAGGTTGGCTCGATTTCCGAAGCGGTCACCGTCACGACGGAAGCCCCTGTGGTCGATACTGCGGATAGCCGAACGGAACTGACTCTCCAGAATCAGGCGGTCGCTCAACTGCCAATCGTAGGCCGCAACCTGGTTACGCTGGTCACGATGGCGCCGGGAGCTTCCGGCCTGGGAACGAGTGCCGCGGGAAGTCCAGCGTCAGGTGTGGACAACTTCTCCACGGAAGAGCAGGTAGACGCCAGCGCAAACGGTCAGGGTGGGAATAATAATCAGTATGTTGTGGACGGACTTGATGTGACCAGCGGAATTCGCCAGGGCGTTTTAAACCTTACCCCTCAGCCTGAAGCCATTCGTGAGACCAGTATTCAAGTCAACACCTTTACCAGCGAGTATAGCCGGGCTGCCGGACTGCAAACCTTGTTTACGACGAACTCCGGGACGGATCGGTTTCACGGTTCCGCGTCGGACTATTTCAACTACGAGAAGATGTTCGCGAGCCAGCACTTCGTCGGCTTCCCCTACCTGCCTTTCCATTCCAATAACATGGATTTTGCGGTGGGCGGTCCTGTGATTCCTCATCACGGCTTCTACTTTTATTTTGCGGTCGAGCCGCTACGGTCATCGGCGGGCACCGGCAGTTCGGTGAACTTCGCAGATCCCCAGTTCATAACGTGGGCTCAGGGCGTTAACACACCGATTCCAACCGCAGGCACTGTCGGCACAGGATTGCTTGCCACTTATAGGCCTGCCGGTGCGACCGGAGTGACAGTCTCCCAAACTGCGCAAGACGTTCTCGGCACGGGAGTCTGCGGCACGGCGGTCGCCGACTTCATCCCTTGCTCTCTGCCCATGGTTGACACCGGCTCATATGGCGCGACCTCGATACGCAACGGCACGCAGTACTTTGGCCGCATCGACAAGGAATTCAAGAACGACCGCATCTACGCCAGCATCTTCCGGACCCTGCTGCTTACCGGCGCACCTTCGGCTATGCCGCAGTTCTCCGCGTTGAATAATACCTGGGAAGTCGCGGGGCAGGCAGCCTGGACGCACACTTTTTCACCGACAACACTGAATGAATTCACCATCGGTCAGAGCCGCGTGGAAGGCGTTCTGGGTAGCGGCGCGCCGGCCGCGAGCTATTCCATCCCCTCCGTATCCGTGAACGGCATCAATGTGGATTCAGGTCAGGCGTTCGGTGTGGGCTTTGCCCAGGGAGATTTCATTCAGCACAATTATCACTGGCGTGATGTTCTCACGCACGTGAAGGGCGCTCACACCCTAAAATTCGGTTACGAAGGCTGGTATGGCGATGATGTCGAGCCCTTCCAGGGGCCCTGGTCACAGCCGAAGTTTTCCTTCAGTAATCTCTTGACGCTGGCGCAAGATGCTCCAACCAACGAGAATGGAATCTACTACAACCCGGCTACAGGTAAGGAGCAATTGTGGAGTTGGGACGCGGCCTCCAGAACTCTCGGACTTTTTGTGGAAGACACGTGGAAAGCCAAGAAAAATCTGACCGTCACTCTGGGCCTGCGCTATGACGACAGCGGAAACCCCTGGTCTAAGAGTCCGTCAACCGTCTTTGGAAACTTCTACCTGGGCACTGGGACAACGGAGCAGGAACAAGTGGCCAACGGTTATGCCAAGGGTACGCACAACGCCCTTCTGCATTCGGTCGATAATTTGTTCAGTCCGCGCATCGGCATCGCGTGGGATCCCACAGGAAAGGGTGACTGGGTGGTGCGCGGCGGGTTTGGCATCTATAACAACTGGCTTACCCAGGCCAACGTGCAGGAAGAATTCCGCGGCAGTCCTCCGGGAGAAGTAGCGCCCACCTTCGTCGCCGGAGGCACGGCAAGTGCCGAGGCTCCAATTTTTGTTCTTGGAAACAGCAGCAAGCCTCCGTTCGGATTCACATTCCCGACGTTCGGAACGGGAACCGGCCCAACACCGCAACAGGGCGGCGGACTTAACGCGCAAGGGGGAATAGTCGGAGCTAGCTTCGCCATCGGTGGTATTAACCCACTGTTGAAGTCTCCAAAGTCGAACGTCTGGTCGATGACCCTGGAGCGCAAGCTGAGTAACAATTTTGCCGCCAGCGTGGGTTACAACGGATCCCACTCTTACAATATGGTGGGCAACGGCAACTCGATCGGCAATGTTTCCTACGGGGTGGATATCAACACGTTTGCGGGCGACCTGATCAACCAGGAGAACACCAGCCCGACTCCGGTCATTCCCAGCGCGACACGGCTCAACAAGAGCTTTGGTACCATCAACTACGCTGATAACGACCGGCATGGCAACTACAACGCGATAATTTTTGATATTAGAGGGCACTCCTCGCGCGCGTACGTGGATGCGTCCTACACTCGTTCCCGGTCGCAGGACGACGCGCTGAATTACCCCAACTCTGCAGGGTTGAATCCTCAACAATATTACGGACCATCGATCTTCGATGCGCCCAATCGCTTCTCTCTCAGCTTTAATTATTCCGTGAAAGGCCTGAGAATGATGGAAGAGGTGCGGTGGGCTATCTGACGGGCGGGTGGGGAATCAGCGGTACCAGCATCTACCAGTCCGGATATCCCCTGACTGCCGAGAATACGAATAACTTCTTGGCGGTATGTAAATCGGGCGCCCTCAGCAATGTTACCGGGTGTTCGGCTTCAGACCCCGCCGTGGCGTACCAAGCCGGCAGCGGCGACTACAACGCCGATGGAGATGGCCTGGCGTATCCAAATGCGGTTAGTTACGGCCAGTCCACCAATAACGGCGCATGGCTCACGGGCGCTATACCCAGGAGTGACTTCGCCGTTCCAACTTTCGGGAATGAGGGGAACGAGAAAGCGATGCAGTTCCGCGGGCCGAACTTTGTCGAGACGAATGTCAACTTCTACAAAGACAATCGAATCACGGAAAGAGTCAATTTTGAAATCCGGTTCGAGATTTTCAACCTCTTCAACCGGGCAAACTACACAGACTTCACGAGCTTTACAAACAATTTCGGTGGCGGCATCGACACGAATCTTCCCGATGGGAATTTCGGCCGGGCAACGTCGTCTCACGAGGCCAGATTCTGGCAACTGGGAGGGAAACTTTCATTCTGAGCTGAGTGACTGGTCGCAGAAGCCGGCCGGGTGGAGCGGGCCGGCTTTTTATTTTGGGGGATGGCGGATCGACGTTTGTCCGACGCTAGATCTGCAAATCTTAGATGAGTCTATTCCGATCGCTATCTCGCCAAGACTGACTTGAAGTATAAAGTGAGGTGAGAGAGCGATCCGGCATGACGCAAAGATCCGGAATTCGACGGGAGTGCCTGCTAGTTGCTCAGGTTTTCTTTTTTCTTTTCTCTACTCTTGGGCTTTCGTTCGCCGTGGTGGGTCAAAACGAGGTGTTCGGACCGATTGCCTCGGCCTTGCGGAACCAGGAATTTCAAAAAGCGCTTGAGCTAGTTCGTCCCGCGCTTCAGGGTTCACCGGGAAATGCGCAATTGTGGGCGATGCAAGGCGCTGCGTATGCAGGAGACGGACGCGCGAAGGAGGCTCTGGCGTCGTTTCGAAGATCCCTCAAGATTTCTCCGGATTATCTGCCGGCATTAGAAGGGGCGATCCAGATCGAATACGAGGCCGGGGATCCTGCCGCGATCCCGCTGTTGCAGCGTATGCTGCGCTTGCGGCCTACGGATGCAACCAGCCATGGCATGCTCGCGGTGCTGGAGTATCAGCAGGGGAACTGCGGCGCTGCAGTGAATCATTTCGAGAAAACTGGAACGCTGTTCGATTCCAAGGCCAGCGCGTTGGATGCATATGCAATCTGCTTGGTGAAACTTAAGGACCCTGATAAGGCCGAGAAAGTTTTCCAGCGGGCACTGGCTCTGAATCCAGTCGATCGACGAGAGCGCCGGCTGCTGGCATCCGTTCAACTCATGGCGCACCATCCACAGGATGCATTGGCGACCTTAGAGCCGCTGCTTCAAGGAAGCAATGAAGAAGTTGAGACGCTGGAACTGGCTTCAACCGCGTATGAAGACAATAAGGATACTCCCCAAGCGGTGGCTGCTCTGCGAAAAGCGATCTTGCTCGACCCGAAGAACGTTAACCTGTATGTGGATTTTGCCAATTTAAGCGCTGCTCATGATTCTTTTCAGGTGGGGATCGATGTGGTAAGCGATGGCGTTAGTCAACTGCCGCGGGCGGTGCCACTTTACCTGGCGCGTGGGGTTTTTTACGTTCAGCTGGCGCAGTATGACAAGGCGGAGGCAGATTTCGAGACGGCGCACACGCTGGATCCTCGGCAGTCTTTAAGCTCTGCCGCGCAAGGGCTGCTGGCCGTGCAAGAAGATGATGTAAGCAGCGCGCTCGCCATCGTGCAAGCCAAGCTCGTGCAGAAACCGAAGGACGCTGCGTTGCTTTACCTGCAGGCTGACTTTCTCTCGCAAGAAGGAGTTGAGCCGGGCACAGCGGAATTTCAGCTCGCGATGCGTTCAGCGAAGCAGGCGGTCACTCTGCAGCCGACCTTAAGTGGCGCAAGGACAGTTTTAGCAAAACTCTATCTGCAGGAAGAGAAATACCCGGAAGCCATCAAGCAGTGCCGGAAGGCATTGGAGCAGAATCCGAAAGATCAGACGGCGCTATATCACCTGATCCAGGCTCTGCGGAAGACGGGGAATAACCGCGACATTCCCGATCTGCTGAAACAACTCGCGCTCCTTCGCAAGCAAGCCGCAAGAGAAGAAAGCGAACGTAAGCAATACAAGCTGGTCGAAGAGGATACGCCGTCGAAATGACAGCTGCTTTCCCGAGAGTTTTCACGAAGCGCACCTCAGGACTTCAACAACACGTAGGTGCTGTAGCTCTCCTTATCGATGTTCATGAACGGACGCATGGTCACGCGGCTGCCATCGGCCGAATCCGCGACCCAGTCGCCCGACGCGTTATTCGTGGGCTTAGCTTGTAGCAATGCGTTCCGATCGAAGCTGGGCTGAGAGTCGGCAACGGCGAAGAGCACCAGCGGCCCTTGCATCAAGGCTACGAACTTCGGGTGATTTGCGTCAACAGTTTCAAGCCGCAAAGGCATGGGGAGCTCTAGTTCGACACGATCGCCATCCTTCCAGGTGCGCCGAATGGCGGCGAATGTGCCCGGTCGAACTTGATCGGAGACTCGCGCGCCGTTGACGGAGAGTACCGGGTCTGGCGTAGCCCAGCTGGGAATGCGAACGTAGAGTGTATATTCCTTGGCCTGCGAAGCGGACACCTCGATCTGAATCTTGTTGTCGAAGGGATACTTGGTTTTCTGCGTTAATCCATAGCGCGCCCTACCGTCATTCCATTGCACGCGGGATGGTGTAAAGAGATTCACGTACACGCCGTCTGGTGAGCGCAGATAGGTGCTGATGTGATAGTCCGCGGCGAGTTGCGGGAAGGTTCCCGAACAACACGGCCACTTTTGCCCGTACCAGACTTTCTTGCCGGTGGCGGCGTAGTCCGAGTAATAAAACGACGTGCCGTCGGCCTGTATCGGCCATGCTCCGAGAATCGTGTTGTAGAGCACTCTCTCCATGCTGTCGCCGTGTTGTGGATTCTTGGTTACGCGAAGCAGGTAGCGGGTGATCTTGAAGTGGCCGTAGGCGCCGCACGGCGTTTCAAAGCTGGCGTGGGTGAGTCCTATACTATCGCCCAGTTGTCCCGTACCCGGCTCTCCAAATGATTCATTGGGCCCCCAGCCACCGGTGGCGAAGCTTTGGGTCTTCACCAACATGTCGAATCCGTTCTGCGCGGCGCGAAGATGCTTTTCGCTTCCCAGAGTGATGTAGGCTTGCATCGCAGAGCTGAACGCGTTGACGTGGCTGTAAGCATGTTCGAAAGGCAGCACATTGTTGCCTTCAGAAAGAGGATTGAAGTAGGTGTCATCTTCTAGATATTTCACGGCCATATCGCGATAGAAAGGGTCGCCGCTTCTCTGATATGCGAGGAAGAGATTTTCCGGCAAAGTGTAAGTTTCGTCCCAGGTAAAGGAGGTGTCTGGGTGCGGGCGGGAGCGCTGCTCCTGCCGGTTCAGCGCTTTTTCGGGTAGATACGCCGTGATCGCGTGGGTTAGCTTCTCGTGAACCTGCATCGCTATGGGATCGTGAACGAATTCATGAGCGTCAATTAAACCGCAGGAGAGTTTGTCGTAGGTGTAGGCGGGCAAGCGATAACCCGCAAAGAATTTGGCTTTGGGGTCGAGCGTCTCGGCGTATCCCTTGATGAGGCGATTGACTTTCGCTTTGGTTGGCTCCGATCCGGTGACTGCATAGGCTCGGGCCAAGCCAGAAACATATTGTCCAAAAGTATGCCCCGCGATAAATCCATGAAAGTCGTTGTGTTCAAGGCTGAATCCAGTCAGGTCGTACCAACCGCCCATGTCCTCGCCCGGAGCCGGCAGTCCGGCCACCTGCCGATAAACCTTCAAGAGCCGATCGTCGTCGAGGTTCAGAAAACGCGCATGATTCTCCTCGAACTGCCTTTTCATGGGGCCGTCAAATAACTCCACGTCCGAGTAGGAAAAAGTGGTGAGCGGAGTGTTGATAGCGACAGTAGCGCGGTCTGTCGCCGCCCAGGCTGGCAGCACACGGGTGGCGTACGCGGCTGCGGTGGTAGCTGTGGCACGTTGAAGAAAGGTACGGCGGCTGAAGTTGGGGCTCATAATGGCACAGAATCCTCTGGGCGGAGTATAGCAAACGTTTGCCGCAATCAGCTTCGCCCTCAGAGCACGCTCTTGTCAACCGCTTTCTGCCGGCTTCTTCGTAACGGACCTGCAAGAGTCGTCGGCACGTTCTCGTCTCAGGAACGTCCTCGATCTCGTCCATTTCGGTGGCGACAATGGAAGCTCGGCCGCGATGCTTCCCGAGACCTGCTTCCGATTTCGGACACCAACGATCGCCCGGTAACTGTCGTTTCCGAGAGTCCATGCAATCGCCGCTTCTTCCGGCTTATGCCAAACTGTCTAAGTTGAGCTGTGGAGCGCGCTCTCCGGCTAGGCCTGCTTAGACACTCCTTGACAGGGCGCGGCGCATAGCGCTATAACCTGTTTCCATTGTCGAGCAATCGTTTACTCTAGTTCCTACCACGCACCGCATTAGATTAAGAGAACAGAAAGGGTGCCATGCATAGATTTTCTTCATCGAGACGCCGGTTCTTGAAGCAGGCTTCGAACGCGGGAGTAGCGTGTTCGGCGACCGCGCTCTTTGGTGGCCTCGCGCCCGGATTGGTCGCCAATAAGTCCGGGCAGGCAGCGCCAGCCGTCGGCACGGCAACTGCCGATCGAGTTTACGTTGATACCCGTCGAACCATCGCTCCGCTCGACCGTAATCTTTTCGGTTCTTTCTTAGAGCACTTGGGCCGGGCCATCTATGAGGGAATCTATGATCCGGGATCGAAGCTCGCCGATGCCAACGGGTTTCGCAAGGATGTTCTCAACGAAATCCGCGAGCTTGGAGTCCCTATCATTCGCTATCCTGGAGGCAATTTTGTTTCCGGGTACAACTGGCTTGATGGTGTTGGACCCGTTCAAAATCGGCCGCGCACTCTCGACAAAGCGTGGGACACCCTCGAATCCAACCAGTTCGGCACCAATGAATTTATGGCGTGGTGCAAGGCAGTTGGGACTGAGCCGTTGATGGGATTGAATCTCGGCACAGGTACCGCGGAAGAAGCTGCGGCGCTGGTGGAATATTGCAATGTAGAAAAGGGTACGAAATGGAGTGACCTTCGTCGCCAGCATGGCATTCCCGATCCCTACAAGGTACAGCATTGGTGTCTGGGTAATGAGATGGACGGCCCCTGGCAAATCGGCCACATGTCGGCCACAGAATATGGATTGAAGGCCGCCGATGCCGCCAGGCAGATGCGCTATGTCGATCCCTCGTTGAAGTTGATCGCTTGCGGCTCCAGCGGCCCGTTTATGCCAACATATCTCGAGTGGGATCGCGAAGTGCTGGAACATTGCTACGACTACGTGGACGGGCTTTCTCTCCACCGCTATTTTGGCAACAACGAGCGTGATTCGGGCGGTGACACTTCAAAATACCTCGCCCTGAATCTGAGTATGGAGCGTCAGATCGCGGAGACGGTTGCGGTTTGCGATCTAGTGCGTGGGCACAAGCGATCACCCAAGAAGCTTTGGCTTTCTTTCGACGAGTGGAATGTCTGGTATCGCACTACTCACGGGGATGCGGTGGACGGCCACCGCCAGGAAGCACCGCACCTTCTGGAAGAGATCTATAACCTGGAAGACGCTTTGCTGGTCGGGGGACTGATCAATTCCTTGCTCCGCAATGCGGATCGTGTAAAGCTCGCCTGCCTGGCGCAGTTGGTGAACGTGATCGCTCCGATCATGACC
>Ga0074045_10002913_pt1 | contig 15603 bp, 18 predicted proteins | sample BogForMeECP23OM2_FD_94442 | JGI IMG/M metagenome (GOLD analysis project Ga0074045, IMG submission 94442) | Bog forest soil microbial communities from Calvert Island, British Columbia, Canada - Bog Forest MetaG ECP23OM2 | ecosystem: Environmental > Terrestrial > Soil > Wetlands ...
AGGCAACAGACATTGAGCGACTGCCCGGCTTTTCCGGCAGCCGGATTGAACTTTGGCGCACGCGCATTCATGCGAGCATCGTGGCCAAAATTCACCAGCTCTGGCCTGCGTCGCAGGCCTCGCTCATGGACGCCATGATTCTCGGCGAAGAATCGTTCCTGCGCAACGCGACGCGCGTCGAGTACCAGCGCTCTGGCACGTATCACGTGCTGGTTGTCCGGAATGAACCTCAGCATTCTGGCGTTCGCCATTTTTTGGACGCTGCGCCAGTTTCGCGTGGATCCCGCGGTGGCCGCTATCACCACTGTCGTGGTCTCTTTCGCATATGCGTTTGTGGTCGGTGTCGGTCCTCCGGTGTGGCGTGCCGCTCTGATGCTGGCGACATACTTAGGCGCGCGTCTGCTGCATCGCGAACGCAACATGATGAACGCAATTGGCGCGGCGGCCCCGGGAATTCTGATCGCCGATCCCCACGCCTTGTTTGGCGCCAGTTCTCAACTGACGTTTGTCGCCGTCTTCATCATCGCCGGCATCGGATCGCCAATTCTGGAGCGGACAACGCTGCCCTACTCGCGCAGCATAAGAATGTTGCGAGCGGTCAGCTACGACCTGCACGTCGCTCCCAAGGTGGCGCAATTCCGGCTCGATCTAAGGCTGATCGGAGGGCGGTTGAAGAGATTCATTGGCGACCGCCTCGGCCAGGCAGCGCCCCAATCCTTATGCGCGTCGCTATCGGTGTGGGCGAATTGTTTTTCATCTCGGCGCTCATGCAGGCGCGACTGGCGCTGCTCATGGCGTATCACTTTCATCGCGCGACCACCATGGGTATGCCGGCCAACCTGGCAGTGATCCCCCTGACGCAGGTGCTGATGCCCGCCGCCGCCGCGGCCGTAGGCTTGGGATACATCGCGACCGCGCTGGCCAAGCCCGCGGTTTGGATTTCCGGCCTGGCGCTCGAGGGAATCGCAGGAACGGTGCACTTGCTCAGTGGAACCCAGGGCGGAGGAATAAAGATCGCGGGCACATCCTTGGCCGATCTGCGTGTCGCCATGCCCTCGCTCGCGATGATCCTGGCCTCGCTCGCCGCCCTGGCGCTCGCAATGTTCGCAGCACAGATCCGTCGTACGCGCTGGGCCGCCGTCGTTTCTGTGGTGCTGTTGTTCGCAGTTGCAGCCTGGATCGCCTTTGTCCCCTCGCGCCCGCATTTTCGCCCAGGCGTGATGGAGATGACAGGCATCGACGTCGGACAAGGCGATTCCATTCTGTTAATCACGCCCGCAGGTCGTGCCCTGCTCATTGATGCCGGAGGACTTCCGCAGTGGATGCATTCCGACTTTGATCTCGGCGAACAGGTGGTCTCTTCTTACCTTTGGCATCGAGGCATCGGTCGTCTCGACGTGGTCATCATCACGCATCCTCATGCCGACCACCTCGGCGGCATGCCCGCGGTACTTGCAAATTTCCACCCCCAAGAACTCTGGGTGAGTAGATATGCCCGCAGGCCAACTGCTGCCGATCGTCGAGCAAGCTCAGCAAGCGAGCATGAAAGTATCCGTAAAAAAAGACGGCGACGAATTCGATTTCGGCGGAGCGCACTTCCAAGTGTTCGCTCCCGGACGCGACCAAATCACCGGCTCGATGCGCACAAACGATGATTGCCTGGTTTTCACCGCGACTTTCGCCGGCACGACCGCTCTGCTTGAAGGCGACGCGGAGCGTCCAGCGGAACGCCGCGTCGTGGAAGAGCATCCGGAGGCAATGCTGCTGAAGGTCGCGCACCACGGAAGCGCGAGCGGAACCTCGGCCGATCTGCTCCGCACCGTTCATCCCCGCTATGCCGTCATTTCCGTCGGCGCGCGAAATGTGTACGGACATCCCCGGCACGAAGTCCTGGAGCGACGACAGCAGGCCGGTGTAAAAACCTACCGCACCGACGCGCAGGGCGCAGTAAGATTTTACCTCGACGGCAAGTCCGTAACTCCAGACGTAGCGCTTCTGCACTAATCTCTCCGTAGAGACGGGGCTTGCCCCGTCTCCGGCAGCGAGGCAATGCCGAGAAACGGCAACCACGTATCCACAAAAATTCCGCCTCACCCGTTGATTCTCGCCGACCGATTCTCATCCAGGAATATCGGCCGTCTCATCATCCAAAGGCGGCAATTTACGGTACTCATCGAGAATCTTTCCCGCCTCGGGCGCGTCTTCTTCGCGCACAAGAATGACCGTTCCGCCGACGCCGGGAAACGTCTCCTGCACCGCATCAATGGATTTCAAGTCCGAATCGATTCCGGCGGATTGGAGCAAACCCTGCACGACCATAGCTTCATTTTCCTGCTCCGTGTCGAAAATCTTGACCAGCTTCTCGTTAGGCTCGGGTTGAGGCAAGGGGTTAGTCGGCTCTGGCATGCGTCCTCCGTAGATTGTCTGTCAACAGATTACGGCAGTCACTATGCCTCTGTCTTGCGGATCACCAAGGTGTACGGCCGAGGGCAGCTTGATTCGTGGGCGAAAGCTGGCACAATGGGACTGCCGCGATAAACGACTAGGGCGCAACGCAAGCAACGGGATCAACATCCAAAGAAAGACGGCACGAAGACGGGGGTAGTATGGAAGTTCAATCAGCCGACTCACCCGGCGGAGAACACAATGAGCGCAAGAACACGGACAGAGACAACGAAGAGACCAGAAGGCTTCGCCGCCTGCAGATCATGATGAGCATGGTGATGTCGGTGATCAGCCAGGACCCCGACCTGACCTTGGAAGAGGCCGCGGACATGGCCGCAAATGCCCGCCGCGCCGCCCTGACCATGTTTCCCGACAAGGAACTTGCCTACGATATTCTCTACCGCCCGCGCCTGCAGCGCTTAATGAATGAACGCTTCCGGCTGCAGTAGAAAGCCGGCTCTGAAGCAGGCGGTCGTGGCTCGGAGGTAGGCTTACTTCTCGATCCGCTGCAACTGAAACAGCAGAGTGCCCCATCCCAGCTTGACGCGCATTTGCACCGGCGTGTGACTCGGGTCCTCCGAATACCACACCCAGACTTTGCCCTTGGACTTCAGCGACCCGGAGGTCGCCTCAGCCGTAACCAGCACAGCCGGGAATGTTCCAGCCGGCACTCTGATCTGTTCCCGCTTCTCCACTGTGGCGCAGACGATCGTCGTCTTCCCGTCGCTGATCGGGAACTCGTAGCTCGCACCCAGCTGCAATGGCAGCGACTGCAGATAATAAAAGCCGGTGATGACGTCGGTGGAGCAAGCGGCCAGATCGTTTTCGACGTGTTTGGTCTCGCCTGTCTTCAAGTTCTTTTCATCGAGCACACTTTTCTTGCGCGCATAATCAAACTGGATCGACGTCTCGCGTTTATGCGAGCCCTCCTCGCTGTGCTTGAAGATCGAGAGCGAGCAGAACGTTCGAGGATCGAAGCGTGACTCGAAGTGGTCGTGTACCGGGAAGATGATGTTGACGGCTCCTGAAGATTCGGCGACCGCGGTCACTTTGCGTTCGTTTCCAGCGGCTTCCATTTTCACGACGCCAGTCCCGGCAGTGATCAAATGCCACTCCGCCGAATAGACGTAGCTTTGTCCATCAGGAAAAGGATAGTTGGGACGTGGAGGCGCGATCTGCACCGGAGCGGGGCCAATCGTCGCTGTGGGCGGACCTTGCGCCGACAACATGGCCGCGACCAGCAGCGTCGTCACCAACCGGCAATGGCGGCGGAAGTTCAGCAATGTTTCAGCGATCCTTTGTGGGAGCGAAACCCCACGGCAGACTACCACACTAGCTTGACGATCAGCTTAGCAACGAGGACTGCGAGCACGACCGCGCAGCCAATGCTCGCCTCATATTCGCGGTGTTTCCAATAACGCGCGGAAGAGTACGAACTCTGCTGGCTTCCATAGGGCGTAAACCGTGGCAACATGCGCGGAACGTGGCGGGCATAGTCGTCATACTCGGGGAACGTCCGACGCAGGTAGCGTTCTTCGCCGGCAATCACCGGAACATAAATTACGGCAAACATCACAAGCATGATCGCGACGATCCACCAACTCCGCGCCGCGATGGCGAAGCCGGCGCCCATTATCAACGAGCCAAGGTACAGAGGATTGCGAGTGTAGGCATAGGGGCCACTGGTGGTGAGCTGCTTGTCTTTTTGCACGTGGCCGGAAGCCAGTCCGCGCAACACCAGCCCGGGAAGCAGCGTCAGTGTTCCCGCGATGAGCGAATTTCTTGTTGGCCGCGCCAGCAACACATAGACCACCGCAAAAATAAATCCCAGAGGCACGCGGATGCGTCGAGCCACGCGCGACCAAGTGTCGCTGGTGGTCTCGGAGGGTTGCGGCCCGGATTGTGAAACTTCACTCATCTGGTTGTTCCATATGGTTCTTCAATATGGTTCCGCAACATGATGTTCTGCAACATGACCTTGCAACAATTTCCGAGTTGCGGCTACCACTGCGCCGACTGTGATTTCGAGCAAACCCTGTTCCGGTTCGCTGTGCCGGCTGTGGTCCGTCATGCTGCTGGCACTTCGCAGGACAATCGAACGCGTCCCGAAAGGGCCGCTGCGCGCCGGGTTTGTCGGGCCAAAAATCGCCACCACCGGAATTTTCAACGCGGCCGCCAGGTGCATCGGCCCGGTATCGCCACCGATCAGCAGGCGAGCCCGGCGGGTGAGCGCGATCAACTCAGAAACCGAACAGGAGATTTTTCGCGCCGCCCCTTCGCCATCGGCTTCCACCACCGCAGCTAGCTCTTCTTCTCCCGGCCCGTAATTTACGAGAGAACATAATCCGTCTTTTGCAAGTTCCTTCGCGACCTGTCCGTAACGCTCCGACGGCCATCTCTTCGCTCCCCAGCCCGCGCCGGGATTGAGAATCACGAAGTCCTTCACATCCGCCGTGAGGCTGGCAATCTTGCTCTCTGCATCTCGATCCACGGGAAACTGTACCTGAGATTCCGCCATCGCCCTTGAAACGCCTGCGCTTGGAACGACGGCTCTGGCCAGCTTAAGCGCCTGTTCGACGACATGAGAGCCATTTGTCAGGATTTTTCGTGTGTAAAACATGCTGGCAGCATTCTCGCGCGGTTGTGCGCTCCCATACACAACGGGCGCGCCCGACCAGCGTGACAGCAGCGCCGAACGGACTGCGCCCTGAAAATCAATCACCGCGTCGTATTGAACTCCGCGTAACTGACTCAAGCCCACCGCCATCTGCTGCCAGGTGTTGAACGAGAACGGTGTTTGTCGCCATTCCGCCGTGTTGACGGCGTGGACGCGGTCAACCATCGGGCGCTGCGGAGAGCGCCGTCCCGATCGTGGAGAGCGCAATGTACACAGCAGTTCTGCCCAGCGCTCTTCGATAAGCCATCCTAAGGTGGCGTCAGGGAAAGCCTGGCGCAACGCGCCCGCCGCCGGCAGAGTGTGGATGATGTCTCCCATCGCGCTGAGGCGCACAATGAGCAGGCTATCGAATCGCGGAGTGCCTGCTGGGAGGGAAAGGTAGGCGGTCATTCTTGTCGCCACCCGCTCCGCCATCCGCACCGCTTCACGATTTTCGCGGCCCCAGCCGCAAGCGCGAACCAATGATCTCGGTGGCCGAGTGATTCTTGGGGTCACCCACGATTACGACTCGGCCTCCGCAGGCTTCGACCTCGCTGCGCTCGGGGACGCTCTCCGCCGTGTAGTCGGTCCCTTTGGCATGAAAATCAGGGCGGATTTCGCGAATGATGGCGCGAACGTCCTCTTCCTCAAAAATGACGACGGCGTCCACATCGGCCAGCGACGCCAGAATTTCCGCGCGTTCTTCGGCCGGCATCACGGGCCGCCCTTCACCCTTCAACGCGCGCACGGAAGCATCGGCGTTGACCGCAACAATCAGCTTCCCGCCGAGTTCCCGAGCAGCGTGCAGATAGCGTACATGGCCGACATGCAGCACGTCGAAACACCCGTTCGCGAGTGTGATGCGATCGCCGGTACGCCGCCAATTCGCCACGCGCTGCTGCAGTTCGTCGCGCGGAACAATCTTCTTGTGGAGTGATGTGCTCAATACTGATGCGCTCACTGATGATCTGCTCAATGACCTCGGCTGACTCGGACTGCCGTGTGGAAGCTGAGCTTTGTCCCGCTTGCACGTAGCATAGCCCTGTCACCACACTCTAATGCTCTCGAATGACCGGCGGCGTCTTATCGAGCGCCTCCAGTAATTCCTGCTGGCTGACCGTCGCCGTGCCGCGCTTCATGACCACGATGCCGCCCGCGTAGTTCGCCAGGTGAGCAGCCTCCTCGGCGCTTGCACCCGCGGCCAGTGCAGCGGTAAAAGTCGCGATAACAGTATCTCCCGCGCCGGTCACATCGGTCACTTCATCGCTGCCGTAGATCGGAATATCCACCGGCTTGTGGCGGCGTGGGAAAGCCACCATGCCATCCTTGCCGCGCGTGATCAGCAGCGATTCCAAATTCATTTGGCCCGCGATTTGGTCTCCCGCGGCCAGAAGGCGCTCCCAGTCGTTGCCAACGCGGATGCCGAGAACTGCTTCCACCTCGGATTCATTGGGCGTTGCGGCGGTGATGCCCGTAAATTCGAGCATGCGATAACGCGAGTCGAGCGTCACGGGAACCTTCTCGATCCCGCGCTTTTCCCGAATCACATTCAGCAGGGTTGGAGTTGCGGCACCGTATCCATAGTCAGACACCAGCAGCGCATCGGAGGCCCGAGTGTATTCGCGGGCGGCCAGCACGATTTCGCGGCGGAGATGCGAATTGGGACCTTCGGCGGGCTCGCGGTCAAGGCGCACGACCTGTTGTCCGGCAGTGTGCGCGAATCCGGCCAGGATGCGCGTCTTGGTCACGGTAGTGGTGTTCTTGTCTTTGAAAACACCGCTAACCGGGATGCGCTTATGACGGAAAGCCCGCAGCAGCAGCTTTCCCGGCTCGTCGTCGCCCACGACCCCAACCGGCAATACATTCACTCCGAGGTCGGCGAGGTTGCAGATGGCATTCGCGCCGCCGCCAGGAACCACCGTGCGATCGCGGTGCCTCAAAATCAGCACGGGTGCTTCGCGCGAGACGCGAGAAATCTCGCCGAATACGAACTCGTCGGCAACCAGATCCGCAAGGACGGTTATGGTGAGCTTTGGAAAGGATTCGACAGTCTTCCGCAGGCGGTCGTTTTCTTTAATATGCTTGGTCATCAATCTGCCGGGTCACAAAGTGCTAGTTCATCGGGGTGCAATCAAGATTTTCTCACGAGCGGGGCTTCGGCTTCGCAATTCTCGTCAAAATGGCATCCACGATGTCAGTAGGATGGTCAAGCGTGAGGCTGAGCGCGGCGACCGCGAACGGCGTGAGATCCGCCCGCAATGATGATAATGATAACGACCCCAGATTGACTGCATCTTTCTCCGTGGCCAGAAAGCCACCGGCGCCGAGTTTGCCGCGCATGGTTAACAGGCGCTCGATGTCACTCCTGTTATAGGAGTGATGATCGCGAAACTCGACCTCCGCCGCAGGTGTAACTCCAGAGGCGCGTACCTGGGCAAAGAACTGCTGCGGCCGCGCGATGCCGCCAAACACAATCGGTGCAATGGGCGCGGCGGGGATGGAGATTTGTCGACTCATCCGCCAGACAGGTTGCCCGGAGCGAGCGAAATTCCTGATCTCCACGTCACGGGCGGAAAAGCCCTGCGGCAAGACGATTGCATCGGCACGTTGCAGCGAAGAGAGCGGCTCGCGCAACCGCCCCGAGGGCAGCAGCCGGTCGTCGAAATCGTCTTCCCCCATCAGTACAATGTCGAAGTCACGAGCCAAAGAGCGATGCTGAAAGCCGTCGTCGAGAATGTGCAGTTGCGGCTGGAATTTGCGTTCGGCCACCCGACCCGCCTCATAGCGGCTTTCGCCGACAATCACTGGAACGCCGAGCCGCTGAGCGATCAGTAGCGGTTCATCGCCGAAGTCGGCGACGTTCCCATCGGTCTCAACCACCAGCACGCCGCGAGTCTTGCGTCCATATCCACGTGAGAGCACGTCGAACTGAACGCCTCGCGCCTTCAGTAGTCCGCCAAGCGCAATCACGAACGGAGTCTTGCCCGAGCCGCCAACCGACAGATTCCCGACGCTGACCACCGGCTTTTCAAGCCGCCGCGAAGACAGCACCCCGCGGTCAAACATCGAGTTCCGCAGCGCGGTGGCGCCACCGTAGAGCGCGGTGAGCGGATTCATGCTGAGCCTTCGCGCTGTTCGCTCATAAGTTCGACCAGGGCGGAGATCGTTCGGTCAGTGGCACCGCGCTGCGATTCGAGCGCGGCCAGAGCGTTCCTGCCGAGCGTCGCTCGCTCGTCGCTGTTGTCGATCAACTCCATGAAGACTAGGGGCAACTCCGCCAGTCCAACGATGCGGACCGCATTGCGACTGACAAAGAAATTGACGACGTCGCGGAAATCCTCGTAGTGGCTACCGATAACGATGGGAACGCCATACATTGCAGGCTCAAGAATGTTGTGCCCGCCACGCGGCACCAGACTTCCGCCGACGAACGCGACCGTGGCCAGCGAATAGAGCGCGGCTAGTTCTCCGATACTATCAACCAGAAACACGCCGCCAGCGAGCGCTTCACCGCTCCACAGAGAACGCCGTGACATCCGGAAGCCGAGTTGTTCGACGAGCGCCGCCACCGCCGGAAAACGCTCCGGATGCCGCGGTGCGAGGATCATCACGGCCTTGGGATGATTGGCCAGGATGTTGCGGAACGCCGAGAGCAGCGAGCCTTCTTCGTCCTCAAGCGTGCTGCCGCAAACCAGAACCGGCCCTGATCCGGGGCTGCTAAAATCCTGGCGAAGACTCGCAACGATCTTCGGCGATGGCGGGGGCGCCCCATCGAATTTCAGGTTGCCCGCCACCGTCACCTTCGTTTCAGCCGCACCAATTTCGATGAGCCGCTGCTGGTCTTCTTCGGTCTGGGCTAAGAACAAATCGACGTTCCCGAGCGTCTTCGCCAGCAATCTCGGGAGCCAAAAGCGGAACCGTTTATAGCCCGGCAGCGACCGGTCAGAAATGCGGCAGTTGATTACGGCGATGCGAGCCCCGCTGCGTTTCGAAAGCCGCAGAAAATTCGGCCAGAATTCAGTCTCGGCGACAACGACAAGTTCCGGACGCAAAGCATCAAGGTAGGGCCGGACCGCCAAGGCAAAGTCCAAGGGAAAGTAGAAAACGTTCTCCGGACCAAACCGCTGCGCGGCGAGTTTCTGCCCCGTACTGGTGGTCGTCGAAACCAGCACGCGATGAGACGGGAATTTCTCCCGCAGCGCGTTGACGACCGCGCTCGAAGCCACGACCTCGCCCACCGAAACCGCGTGTACCCAAATTGCCCGTTGTAAGCCGCGACCGGTGAGGGAGCGCGGAACGGCACCGAACCTCTGGCGCAGACCTGCCCGATACTTGCCGTGCCGCATCATCTGCAGCAACCAGTAGGGCAGCGTCAGCGCCAGGAAAAAAGCCAGCAACGCACTGTAGAGCGCATACATGAAGAGAAGTCCCATTCTAAATGGCGCGCTGAAATCTGATCGCTGGAGGGACCAGCACGCCATGCACGGACGGCATCCTATAATTCACGTATGCATAGTGCAGCTTTGCAAAAGTCAGGTTTGCAAGAGTCACCGCGCGCGCCGAAGCCGCGAGCCCCACGTTCCGCCGCAGTCTGTGCTTTTGTGCTGCTTTGCTGCCTCGGCGCGATTGCCGCAAGAGAGTTCGCGATGCCCGCGACGCAACCCGCCCGCGCCTACCCCGCACACGACGACCATCCCACGGAAAAAGTTGCGGTCGCAGTCGATCCCTATGACGTCGAGGACAAAGCTTCGATCTTCAGCGTCAACTATCGCAACAACGGCTACATGCCAGTCTTTTTTGTAATCACGAATGACGGCGATCAGCCCATCTCTCTCGTCGACATGACGGCCCAGATGAATACCAAGGATCGCAGCAAGCTGTTCCCTGCGACCATGGACGATCTGTTGCGCCGGCTCTCGCATCCGTCGCGAAATGACCGGCAGCCTACGCTGCCGATTCCGTTGCCCAAGAAAGAGGTCAAGGGCGGAGTGAGCCGCAAAGCGTGGGACGAAATCGAGCAGGCTCAGTTTGGCGCCAAGGCTGTGGAACCGCACTCCACGGCGCGCGGCTTCCTGTTTTTCGATATTCTCGATATCTCGAACCCACTGGCCGGAGCCAGCTTCTACCTGATGGGAGTGCGCGACGCCAAAGGCAATGAGCTGATGTATTTCGAAATCCCGATGGAGAAGTACTTGAGCGCGCCAGAAGTCAAGCCGGGCGCGAAGACACCATAGTGATTCATTCGATGGAGCGACGTGTACCCTCGCGAGCCTGCCCTGAGCCCGGCCGAAGGGTCCAGCTATAATCTTTAGCTATGGGGACCACTCCAGCCCTTTCCCAGGACTTACTCGCGAAATACGAGCCGGTCATCGGACTCGAAGTCCACGTTCAACTACTGACCGCGTCGAAAATCTTCTGCTCCTGCTCGACTCGTTTTGGCGATCCGCCCAACACAAACGTGTGCCCGGTGTGTCTGGGACTTCCCGGAGCCTTGCCCGTGCTGAACCGGAAGGCTGTGGAATTCGCTGCTCTAGCGGCGATGGCTTTGCATTGCCGAATCAACGAAGTTTCCATCTTTGCGCGGAAAAATTATTTCTATCCCGATCTGCCAAAGGGCTATCAGATCTCGCAGTACGACAAACCGTTGGCCGAGTTGGGGTTTATCGAAATCGACCTGAACGAAAGTAAGACGAACGGCAGCAAGAAGAAAATCGGTATCACCCGCCTCCACCTCGAAGAAGACGCGGGCAAGAGCCTGCACGAGGGTTTCGCCGACGCGGCCCATAAGACCGCCATCGATCTGAACCGTACGGGCGTGCCCCTGGCCGAGATCGTGAGCGACCCCGACATGCGATCACCGGAGGAAGCGTATGAGTACCTGACTCGCCTCAAAGAAATCATCCTCTACACCGGCGTCAGCGACTGCAACATGGAAGAAGGTTCGCTGCGGTGCGATGCCAACATCAGCGTGCGGCCTCGCGGACAGGAGCAATTCGGCACCAAAACCGAAGTCAAGAACGTCAACTCGTTCCGCTTCATCAAGCAGGCGTTGGAGTATGAGATCGAGCGCCACATCACCGTCATCGAGGGCGGTGGCAGAATCACGCAGGAAACTCGTCTCTACAACGCGCACGAAGGCATGACCTACGGCATGCGCTCGAAAGAGCAGGCGCACGACTACCGCTATTTTCCGGAGCCCGATTTGCTTCCGTTGGTAGTCGATGAGAAATGGCAAGCCGCAATCCGCGCCAACCTGCCCGAGCTTCCGGAAGCGCGCCGCCAGCGCATGATGTTGGGGTACGGCATCACGGCGGGCGATGCCCACACGCTGACGCTAACGCGGACCATGGCCGACGAGTTCGAGTCCGCGGCCAGCAAGGCCAAGAATCCAAAACGTGTCGCGAACCTGGTGCAAAGCGAATTACTCGGACGCCTCAAAGCGCACGGTCTCGAACTAGAGCAGTCGCCAATTTCGATGGCTGGGGTTACGGCCTCGGCCGATCTGGTCGAGTCGGGCGCCATCTCAGGCAAAATGCTGAAGGATCTTTACGACCTCTGCTTCGCACGCAGGCAAGATTTCCCTGCGGTTTACGAAGCCCAGGGGCGTCCCCAGCAGTCGCGAGACACGTCGGCCCTGGAAAAACTCGCCGATGAGTTAATAGCAGCAAATCCCAAGCAGGTAGAGCAATATCGCGCCGGCAAAAAAACCATTATCGGGTTCTTCGTAGGCCAAGTGATGAAAGCCTCGAAGGGTCAGGCCAATCCCCAGATGGTGAACGAAGTCTTGACCAGGAAGCTGGAAGGCTAAGACTAAGGAGGAAGAGGAACAGGTTCGTATCAGGGCACCGCTTTAGCGATGCCAATAGCCGCCCACCATCGCCGCTCCTTTGGGGGTTGGGAATCGACACAGCCCTACTTCGCCGCTCCCAAATTCTTCAGCACCTCTTCCGCGTAGTAATTCGTGACTTTGGCATCGTCGCGGAGGCTCTCGTAGTAGGCTGCTTTCAACAACTGCTCACGCCGATCGCGCAATTGCTGGCGGATAGCCTGCTGCACCCGCGGATCATTCAAGTCCCTCTGGCCGGCCGGCTCCTTCGAAATCAGCTTCACGACCATGTAAGCGTAGGGTTGATGATTGGTCGGATTGACCATGGGAATCACGGGCGTATATTGCCCCGGTTTGAGCTTCATCACCGCGTCGCGGGTTGCCGGATCGGCGTTCTTTAGCGCCGATTCAGGAGCCATTCCCAAATCACCGCCGTTGTTGCTGGTTTCCGGATCTTCGGAATAATTCATGGCCATGGTCGCGAAGTCGTCGCCACTATCGAGGCGGTTGGCGATCATCTGGATTTTCTTGCGCGCCTCGGCATCGTTCTGCGCCTTGCTGTTCTGCAGGTTGTGCACCTGGGTGCTCACCACTCCAGAGACCATGATTTTGGCCAGATGGTACTGGGCTTCGATCAGGTTAAACTCGGCCTTGTGATCGTTGTAGTAGCCCGTAACGTCCTGGTCGGTGATATTGATGCGCGAAGTGATCTCTTTGTTCAATACCTTGTCGCGAGTGAGCGAGCGCCGCAGGTCGCGCTTGAAGTCATCGAGCGATATTTTCTTGTCCTGCAAGCGCTTGCTAAATTCTTCGGCGGTATAGGGCGATTTGATTTCGTTCAGCTTGCGGTCTACCTCCTCATCCGTCGCCAGCAGCCCTAGTTTCTCTGCGCGCTGCATCAGGATTTCCGTTTCGACCAGCTCATTCAGAATGCTCAGCCGAAGGCTCACAGCCTGCTCGCCCGTCGGCTGCTGATCGGAGCCCGCGGTCTGGTTGGCGTAATACTTGTCGACTTCGCTGCGATAAATCTTCCGCCCATTAACCGAAGCCATGACGTCTCCGCCGCTGCTGTTGCGGTTACAAGCCGATAGCCCAATCAATAGAAGCGTGCTGACCATGACCATGCCCGCTCGCCCAAAGCAGTTACGATTTTTCAAGTTTTTCCCTCCGCCACGACGGCGAGTCAATCTCACACCGGCCCCGAAAAACGCAGGCGATCTAGAAGTACGATTCGAACCCCGATTTAAAAACTACTTCGATGGCGAAGCCGGCGGAGCTTTTGTCTCCGCGGGGGCCGGTTTGCGTTCCGGAGGCGCAACGCCAGCATCCTTCAAAGCCTGATCGAGCGCGAGTCGTACCTCATCCGGAGGCACGGCTCCATCCAGTTTCTGCCCATTCACAAACATCGTCGGAGTCGCATCCACTCCGAGGGTGTCTCCCTCGCGCATCGAGGCGCGCACAGCCTTCTCGTCCTGGGCCTTGACGCATGCGTGCAACTTCGCCACGTCGAGATTGTGCTTCTGAGCCTGTAGCGTTGCCAGCTTATCGAGTTCCGCATTCCAGCCGTCGTGACCTTTTGCCTTGATCGAGTCCTGATTGCCGTGGAGATAATCGGCATAGTCCCAGTAAGCGTCGTTGTTTTGCGCGCCCAGGCAATTGGCGTTCACTGCCGCATGCACCGCCCAGGGATGAATCTCTTCCAGCGGATAATCCTTGTAGATGAAAAGAACGCGATCGCCGTATTCCTTGAAAAGCTCCGGGAAAAGTGTCGAGTGCATGCGTGAACAGAACGGACACTCGAAATCGTCATAGTTGACGACCGTCACCTTGGCATCCTTGTTGCCGCGCGTCGGACGCCCGCTGACGTCAATTTTCTTCATGATTTTAGCGTACGGATCGCTGGTCAGATCGAACTTGGTCACGCGCACCAAGGTTTTGTGGTCGTGCGACAGCAGGAACTCGTAATCCTGTTTTTTATCGGGACTGGCAAATGTAACCGTCAGCGCGTCATAGTCCGCGAACTCGCTCGACCGAAGCGGCCCCAAAAGCACCTTGACGTCCGGTGGAAGGGAATATTGCGCCCGAACATGCCGCTCGATCACGCGGGCCATGTCCCCCGGAGGAGAAACAACAGAAGGCGCTGACGGCGGCAACTGGGCCGAGCAGCCCAGACAGATCACCAAAAGAACCACAAACGCGCGCCGCACAATCATGAATCGAAACCACCTGAGCATGAGGAAGCCGCTTGATTATCTCATGGCAGCAAGACGCCACGCGCCATGGCGACAAGCGTCTCGCTTTAGAGACGGGGCTTGCCCCGTCTCTGCAGGGAATCAGAGTTGCCTCAGGCGCGTCTTCGCAACAACTCTTCGGCAGTCAGCAGCTGATTCATCGACCCGGAACGAAATCCCTCCAGGTCGAGAGTAACGAACTTAAATCCCAGTCCTTTGAACACGGCGGTGAACTCGCGCGCCATCTCGGCGGTCAGGGCGCGAGGAAGTTCTTCGCGCGCAATCTCAATGCGGACGATCTCCCCGTGGTGGCGCACGCGGAATTGCCGGAACCCCATGGCCCGCAGTGCGTCTTCGCCGCGCTCGACAACACTCAGCGCTTCGGGAGTAACCGCGCGTCCATATTCCACGCGCGAGGATAGACAGGCAGAGGCCGGCTTGTCCCACACCCGCAAGTCTGCTTGCCGCGCTAGCTCCCGGATTTCCACCTTGTTCAGACCGGATTCGAGCAGGGGGGCCAGAACACGATGCTGGAGCGCGGCCTGCTGTCCGGGACGAAAATCGTCCGCATCGTCGGCGTTGACTCCATAGGCGATGGCATCGAATCCGCAGACTTCGCGGTAGCGCTCGAGAACACTAAACAATTCATCCTTGCAGTGAAAACAGCGCATGGCATCGTTGCGGATGTACGCGGGATTCTCTAGTTCCTTCGTTTCCACAACCTCGACTGGAATTTCGTGCTCGCGCGCAAAAGCAAGCGCGTCTTCGAGATGAGTTCGCGCCAGGCTGGCGGACTCGGCAATCACGGCCACCATTTGTCCGCCGAGCTCTTGATGTGCCCTCCAGGCAAGAAAAGCGGAGTCCACCCCGCCCGAGTAAGCAACGATCAGCCGCCCGCGACTGGCAAGGATCTGGCGCAGGTGTTCAGCTTTCCGATCGATCATGCCCGCAGCATTCACCATCTCCATTATGCACGATGGCTATACTCTGCTGGTGGAGGGACGGGCGGAGAAGCCCAGCTCTTCACTGGCAAGCCTGGACCGGTCGTGCCCCTAATACAGCCGCTCCTGCCGTTTGAGGTTGCCGAACGCCCCAATGTTCGCCAGTGTAAACGAGAAACGATATTCATTTTCGTTGCGCACCGCTCCCAGCGCAAAGCGCCGGTATTCCACGCTCAGGCCGCAACAGTCCCAGGTGTAACTCGTCTGTGCCGTCGCATACTGCAAAGAGCCATTGTCCGCGTCAAAGCCGAAGCTGCTGGCGGCGCTCAAGCCGCGCTTGTTGAGTTGACCGTAGCCAAACAACACCCGAAACTGGTGGAACTCGCTGGCGCTCGTCGGCGTGGTCGTACCCGATGCAGTGTCGATCACGCGCAGGAAAGCATCGCCTCCCCCAATGGTAAATGGGCCGTAGTGGTAGTTCACCAGCGCCATGCTCGAATTGAT
>Ga0074045_10002915_pt1 | contig 15592 bp, 13 predicted proteins | sample BogForMeECP23OM2_FD_94442 | JGI IMG/M metagenome (GOLD analysis project Ga0074045, IMG submission 94442) | Bog forest soil microbial communities from Calvert Island, British Columbia, Canada - Bog Forest MetaG ECP23OM2 | ecosystem: Environmental > Terrestrial > Soil > Wetlands ...
CGCGTAATCAGCACCGGGCCGCTCCGCGGCATGTTGTTGCGGGCGTCGAAGGTGTCACAGCCGCCGCCGAGATAGACTTCGAACCAGGCGGCGAAATCCATCGGGCCGTAGGGCGGCGGCACGCCGATATCGCCCAGGTAGCCAGTGCAATAGCGCGCCGGGATGTTCATGCAGCGGCAGAAGGCGACGGCGAGGTGGGCAAAATCGCGGCAGACGCCGGTGCGGTCGTAGAACGCCTCGAACGCGGTCCGCGTCATGCGCGCATGCTCATAACCGAATGTGATATGGCGATGAACATAGTCGCAGATCGCCTGGACCCGACCCCACCCGGTCGGGGTCTGTCCGAACAGATTCCACGCCGTCTCGGATAGCCGATCCGTTTCACAATACCGGCTGCCGAGCAGGAACAGCAGCGTTTCCTCCGGCAGGTCCTCCACGCGAACCTGCCGCGCCTCTGGAACGGTCACGTCGGGCCTTCCGCTGTCGTTGACGATCGCGTCGGCCGAGATGCGCGTTTGTCCCTTCGGCGCAACGAGGCGGGTGCACCAGTTGCCGAAGCTGTCACGATAGGCTGCCATCGGTATCGGCGGATCGACCATCAGGTCATCGCGACCGACGAGATCGGAAACGCGCGTGAAGTGGACGTTCAGGTTGAACACCATGGGAGTGGGCTGCGGGCAATCGTAGATCATTTCAAAGCCGACGCGGATTTGCACAGGAGATCTCCGGTAATTCTTGAATGGGTTTAGTTCGCGCACGCAGCGTGCAGCGAATCGATAACGACGCGCCGGAGCAACGCCCAGCGCCGACCGGACGCGACCACAATGCTCTGGTTGAGCTCGAGCTCGATCCCGACGTAGGCTTGGCGCGAGAAGCGAAGGCGCAGGTACGAGGTCAGCCCGTCCCCTTTTCCTGCGTACGGATAGTTGCGGCGCACGCGGATCTCGGGCGCCAGGGCCCCAAGCGAAGCCTTCCAGCGAGCGCACAGCGCGCTCTCCCCGCGTCGCGCGGGGTCATAGAGTAATCCGATATCGGCGTGACGCTCCCTGCCGTCGAGTTCCCCCGTGAAGCTGTGCGATGAGATGTGAATCACGCGTCGGTGGGATGCTGCCGCTTGGCTGACCAGACGCTCAACCTCGCGCCGATAAGGCACATAGTACTGCGCCACTATCTGCTCGCGCATCGGCGCAGGTGCTGCGCGCGTCGCCGCGGAGAAGAGCTGGGGGTGGCCGATGGAGCGATTGAGATCGATCAGCAGGCGGCTGACGGTCGACGCCACAAGCGGGGCCTTGAAGGCTGCGGCCAATTCCTTCGCCATGAGCAGCGCACCGCCGTCGTAGCCGCGATGCGAGGCTAGCAGCGCATGAGAGCCATCGAATAGCGATCGGTAGGGTGCCGGAATCCGGTTGCCCCCGTGCTCACAGCTGATAAGAAAACAATCGCTCACGCGAGCCGCTTGTCACCAGCGGAGCTCCGGGAGCTGCCGAAACGCCTGTCGCGTGCCCTCGCTCCAGGCATAGCTCAACGCAATGAAATAGGGATCCCCCTCGTCGAAGCGGCAGCGCATCCGTACCTCGAGGCTGTCCCGCTCGTAGCAAAGCAGATCGATGGGCATACCCACAGACAGGTTGCAGCGCATGGTGGAATCAAACGATACGAGCACACACTTCGTCGCCTCGACCAGCGGCGTCGATCGCGTGATCACGCGATCGATGATCGGCTTGCCATACTTGGTTTCACCGGTCTGAAAGTACGGCGTGTCAAAACCTGCCTCGATGAAATTTCCCTCGGAGTAGATCCGGAACAGGCGCGCGTGCTCTCCGAGTATCTGTCCGCCGACTATAAAGGAGGCGTTGAAGCCGATTTCGTTGTCCTGCAGGTATTCTCCATCGCGTCGCTCAATATCGCGCATCGCGTCCGAGACGAGCATCGCGACCTCGAACATGGTCGGCACGCTCCAGAGATTGGCGAAGGCCGCGCCCGCGGCGCAGCGCTGGTTGAGGGTGCCGATCACGGCCTGCGTTCCGGCCAGGTTCCCGGAGCTCAGCAGAACGATGACCCGGTCGCCGGCGCGTTCGAACACCGTCATCTTGCAGAATTTCGCAATGTTATCCAGGCCGGCATTGGTCCGGGAGTCCGAGGCGAAAATGATCCCCTGGTCAAGCATTACGCCAATACAGTAGGTCATGACCTCATTTTCCTCTTCGTACCTGACCATTTCGCGGCGATATCGTTAGCGAGCCACTCGCTCAGGGCTTGAACGCCGTACTCGGTACCGCCCCGCCGCAGTCGGGCGCCCAAAGTTCTGTCGCGCCCGCGGGCCTGGCTACTCTTACCACGCTTTCCGGCCGAAGTAAGAGCGGTACCGCACCAAGGGCGCGTTGGTTACGCTTGACTTCGCCTGCCCCCCGTCGCCGCCACGGGGCGACCCAGCGTGGCCAAACGGGTCGCAATCGAGGACATCAGCGGATTGCCCCCCCGTCGAGGCAATTCGATCCGGGGGCTCGGGCAGTGAGCGAGCACGCGCTGGCTATGATCCCCCCGCTCAAGTGCCCGGTTCGGTACATGAGAGTTACGCTTTGGATGAAATCCACTTGACATTTGATCTCGCAGCGTTAAAGCTAGCGAAACACTTGGGCTGCACGTCGCGAGAGTGGTCTGGTAGACACGTCAAAACAGACAATTAGCGACGCGGAACCAGGAACAACAGGCAGTCGAAAACGATGCTGGGAGCAGTGGAGGACTTCGACTCGTCGCGCGTCCCGCGCATTCCGCGTTAGTTGGCACAACCGGAGATCGGTCAACATCTCATGAACGATACCGACAACAAGCCTGGGAAGTGGAGCTGGTGGTACCTGCTCTTCGTGGTGCAGTTAGTCGTCCTGTGGCCCTCTTTCTACAATACAGCCGAGCCGTATTGGCTGGGGGTGCCCTTCTTCTACTGGTATCAGCTGCTAACGGTCATCATCGCCGCGATACTAACGGCGATTGTCTATTTCGCGACCGAAAAGTAACGCATCGCAGCGTGTGGGGATCCGGAATCCAAGGGTGTTGAGCCACGAGGGGAGAATGGCGTGCAGGATGTGAACTGGGTTTCGCTTTCCGTCTTCCTGGTCCTGTTCGGTTTCATCACCTGGATGGGTTTCGCCGCGGCCAGGTGGCGCCGCGGCGACCTCGATCAACTGCATGAATGGGGGCTTGGCGGCAGGCGCTTCGGCACCGTGGTCACCTGGTTCCTCGTCGGAGGCGATCTCTATACGGCGTATACCTTTATTGCCGTGCCGGCGCTGGCCTTCGGCGCCGGGGCGATCGCTTTTTTCGCCGTGCCGTACACCATCGTCATTTACCCGATTCTGTTTCTCGTCTTTCCGCGCCTGTGGAACGTCTGTCGCAAGCATGGTTACATTACCGCGGCCGATTTCGTGCGCGGTCGGTTTGGCAACCGCTGGCTGGCGTTGGCGGTGGCCGTCACCGGCATCGTCGCGACGATGCCCTACATTGCGTTGCAGTTGGTCGGCATCCAGGTCGTCGTCGGCGCGCTCGGTATCTCCGGCACGGGGCTCGCGGCTGACCTGCCACTGATCATTGCCTTTGTCATTCTTGCGGCGTTCACTTACTCGAGCGGCCTGCGGGCGCCCGCATCCATCGCGATCGTCAAGGACATACTGATCTACATCACCGCTTTCGCGGCCGTGATCGTCATACCCATCGAGCTCGGCGGGTTCGGCAAGATCTTCTCGGCGGTACCGGCGCAGAAGCTGTTGCTGGCCGTTCCGGGCGCCAATACGACGGGCGCGTACAGCGCCTATGCGACGCTGGCACTGGGCTCGGCACTGGCGCTGTTCCTCTATCCGCATTCGATGACCGGGATTCTTAGCGCCAGCAGCGGTCATGCCATTCGCCGCAATGCGGCCATGTTGCCCGGCTATTCCTTCATGCTCGGCCTGCTCGCCCTCGTCGGCTTCTTTGCCATTGCCGCCGGGGTCTCGACCATGCCGGAATACGCCGCCGGCTTCAAACAGTTCGGTAACAACTTCGCCGTGCCGGCGCTTTTCCTGCATACCTTTCCAGCCTGGTTCGTCGGCTTTGCCTTCGCCGCCATCGGCATCGGCGCGCTGGTACCGGCGGCGATCATGTCCATCGCGGCGTCGAACCTGTACACGCGCAACATTCATCGCGAATTCTTCAACAACACGCCGACCGACAAGCAGGAAGCCCAGATGGCGAAATGGGTGTCGCTGATTGTCAAGTTCGGCGCGCTCGTGTTCATCATCTTCGTGCCGACGCAGTACGCGATCCAGCTGCAGCTTCTGGGTGGCATCTGGATCATCCAGACGCTCCCCGCGGTCATGCTCGGCACCTATACCCGCTGGTTCAATGACTGGGCATTGCTGGTCGGCTGGGCCGCCGGGACCATTGCAGGTACGTGGATGGCCATTGCAGCCAACCTCACGCCGACCTTTCCGCTCTCGATTGCGGGCCACATGTTCCCGGGTTACACCGCGCTCTACACGGTGCTTCTCAACTTGCTGCTGGCCGTGGTGCTGACACCGGTTTTCAACGCGATGCGGGCGCGACAGACGTCCGTCGACGAGACACTCGCCGCCGATTATTTTGCCTGAGCGGGACTTCCGAAGCGATCCACCCCGCCCTGCCGGCGCGATGCCCGATCTGATTCGGCGCGAAAACGCGAAGCCCGGGACGCGTGATTGGATGCTCAGCAACACGCGGATCGATCCCGCGACGAGGTATCGCTGTCCCTGGATCGAGGGTTACTGCTCTCGCACCAGTGTCCGCGTCGGTGAGCAGATCACCTTTTTCGTCAGCACCAACCCGGCTTCGTCCTTCCGGCTCGAAATCTATCGTACCGGCTTCTATGGCGGTGCCGGTGGGCGACACGTGCTCGGTCTCGGGCCGTTCGACGGCACCGTTCAGCCGGACCCCGCCATCGGACCGCATCGGCTGCGTGATTGCCGCTGGCAACCAACGGCGACGATCACGATTCCGGAAGACTGGGTCAGCGGCGTGTATGTCGGAAAGCTCATCGCGCAGCGCGAGGGGCTTCAGAGTTACGTCATCTTCATCGTGCGCGACGACCGGGTGGCTGACTTCATGTTCCAGTGCTCGGATGCCACTTGGCAGGCCTACAATCGCTGGCCGGACCACTTTTCTCTCTACGATGATGGACAGAACGAATGGTATTGGGGCGGCGAGTCGCAGGTCAGTTTCAATCGCCCCTACGCAAAATACTGCCAGTTCGTCGATGCCCCGTTATCGATAGGCTCGGGGGAGTGGTTCCTGTGGGAATACCCGTTGGCCTACTGGCTCGAGCAGCATGGCTACGACGTGACCTACGTCTCGGGCATCGACACCCACGCCGATGCGAGTGGCTTGCTGCGCGCCAAGGGCTTTCTCTCCGTGGGCCACGACGAATACTATTCGATCGAGATGTTCAATCACCTCAAGTCGGCAATCGACGCCGGATTGAACGTGAGCTTCTTCTCAGCCAACACCTGTTGCGGACGAATACTGTTCGCACCGGACACCCGGCACGCGGCCTGCCGATACTTCCGACGGGTCGGCGTTTTCGGGCCACCCGGCGGCATATGGGGATTGGAGGCCATGGACACACTGCCGCATGGTCGCCCGTTCGCGAACGAACTCGTCGGGGCGCAGAGCACCGGCCCACTCATCGGCGGAGCGGATTGGACCTGCAGGGAGGCAACGCATTGGATCTTCGATGGCACCGGCATGAAGCAAGGCGACTCCATTCCAGGTCTGGTCGGTTGGGAATGGAACGGCGATCCGGCACGAATCCCCGGCCTGGTGATCCTGGCGAGCGGGTCCACCCGGATCGATAAGGGTCGGCTCAATGGCGGCATGTACACCGCCACGGTTTACCCGGGTCCGAAGGGCAATTTCGTCTTCAACACCGCCACCTGCTGGTGGGGGGACGGTTTGTCCGCGCCTCCCGGTTATGTGCGCCCCGGCGCGTACGCAAGCCCGCAAGGCCCCGACGCACGCGTGCAGAGGATCACCGCGAATGTTCTGGCGCGGATGCGCTCGGGTTTTGCGGCATGACCAAGGGCCTCACCCGCCATCGCACCGGCAGGAGAACGAAGGAACCGCAGTTTGGGCGCAGCGCGTGCGGTTCCGTTCGGAGCACGGTTAGAATGGCGCAGTGGTCGACTGCCCCAATTGTCGTGCCCCCATGGCGACCCAAGCCGTCGCGGCTTATGGCGCGATTCCTCGTCAGATCGAGGTCGGCAGCTGTGCGGCCTGCAGCCTGTTCTGGTTCGACGAGTCGGCAAGCGTAGCGCTCACCGCGCAGAGCGTCCTCGGGCTGTTCGAATATCTTGGTCAAGCCGGAGGGGCCAAGAACGCCCTGGCCTCGAATCTCAGCTGCCCACGCTGTCACAGTGCCCTTCTCTTCACCCACGACCTGCAGCGGGCAACGCGCTTTACGTACTGGCGTTGTGCCACGGACCATGGCCAGCTCATCACCTTCGGTCAGTTCCTCGCGGAGAAGAACTTCATTCGCCCTCTTTCACCTGACGAGTTGGCCAAGTTACGCGCCAACGTGCGTCAGGTGAGCTGCTGTCAGTGCGGCGCACCCATCGACCTGGCGACGGACACCGTGTGTTCGCATTGTGGAGCGCCCATGTCGATCATCGACGCCGATGGCGTTGCCAAAGCCCTGCACGACCTGGCCGCCGCAGGCTCAACGCCGGCGGGCCAGGAGGTGGCGCCGACGACAAACGCAATGAGCGAAGCCCAACTCAATGCACTGTTTGATCAGGAACGCATACGCGAGCACGAAGGCAGTCATGACCTGCTTGCCATCGGTGCGGCGGCGATTGGTGCGGTCGTCGGTCGCTGGCTGCTGTCGCGCTAGCGGGCCCCATACGAGGCGCAAACGCCGATACAACCGACTCCGGATTCACCCGAGGGGCCGCAGCAGCCGCCCCCCGTCCACGCGGATCGCCCCTATGCCAGCTTGAACTTGAGCTCGCCAAGCTTCTCGATCGAGCTCACGATCTCGTCTCCCGGTTTCAGCCACACCTGCTGCTCCTTCGGATAGCCGAGAATGACCCCTTCGGGCGTCCCCGACCAGATGATGTCACCAGGCTCGAGCGTCCACATCTTGCTGATGTAGGCGATCAGCTGCTGCGGGTTGAAAATCATGAAACTGGTGTTCGAAGACTGACGTTGCTCTCCATTGACATGGGTCTCTATCTTCAGATTGTTGGGATCGCCGACCAGGTCGGCTGACACGAAGTAAGGGCCGATCGGGCCAAAACTGTCCAGCGTCTTGCCGATCATCCATTGCACGCTTGGAGTTTCCAGCTGCAGATCGCGCGCAGAGAAATCGTGCGACGTGCAATAGCCCGCCACATAATTCAGGGCGTCGGCTTCGGAGACGTTACGGGCCCTCTTGCCCATGACGATGAGCAGTTCCGTTTCATAGTCGAATTTGTAGGCAACGTCCCGGGGCGGCAGCTTGATCGTGCAATTGTGTGCCGCGAGCGCATTGTTGTACTTGTTGAACAGGATCGGTACGGCAGGAAGCTTGAAATTGATTTCGGCAATGTGGGCCTTGTAATTGAGCCCGATACAGACAATCTTGCCCGGGTTGGTGAACAGCCTGCCAAAGGTGACCGACGACTCCTTGACCATCGCCGGCTTGGCCTTGGGTGATACCTTTGCGGCAGCCACGAGCCTGTCGAGCCCCTTCGCATTGCCCTCTCTCAACAGCTCCTCGAGGGTGTCGGGAGCCGCGATGCCGAGCAGGCGGGAGGCCTTGCGCACGTCGAGCACCGTATCACGGTCCAGTTTGACACCCAAAGTCTCCGATCCATCGGCGTTTTGCAGGGCAAGCAGCGTGACGCCGGTTGGCATTTCGTGAGGACCGCTGTACTTCCTGGCCGTCGCCTTCGTCTCGGTCGAGGCCGACGTCGAGGTCGAGGTCGATGCGGCAGCCATGCCTGCGGTGACAGCGCCTGCCGTCTTTATGAATCCACGTCGTGAAGTCATCTTCCGTTCCTCCTGGTTTAGATCGAGTTTTTCCGGTAACAAGCCGACCGTGCCGGCCGGCGACGATGCGATGTCCCATCCATCATACAAAGTTCGTAAGGGGCGATCCAGGCATGCCCCGTCATTCCATGCCCTGATTCCAGACTAGAGAAAGCCGGTGGATATCCACGGTACGGTCGCGACGATGATGAGCCCGATTACGAGCGCAAGCAAATACCCGACGATCGGCTTCATTCCAGCGTCGGGCTTGACACGGCCGATGGCGCATGCGGCGTAATAGCCAACGCCGAATGGCGGCGCGAACAGGCCGATTCCCATTGCCAGCACAACCACCATCGCGTAATGCACCTCGTGCACACCCACTTGGCGCGCGATGGGGAACAGAAGTGGCCCGAACAGCACGATGGCCGGAATTCCTTCGAGGACGCTTCCTAATACGATAAACGCGGCGATGGAGGCGCCGAGGAATGTGATCGCACCGCCGGGCAAATTGGTCATCGCCTGGGCCAGGTCGCGCGAAAATCCGGATTGGGTGAGCGCCCACGCCATGCCCGTCGCCGCCCCGATAATGAGCAGGATCGCGCCCGATAACGCCGCGGTTTCCACAAGCATCGGCAGGATGCGCCGGAGGTCGAACTGCCGATAGATGAAGATGCCCGCCAGGATGGAATAGACGACGCCGAGCGTCGAAACCTCGGTCGCTGTCGCCACCCCCTCGACCACGGCCGCCCGAATCACGAACGGCAGAGCCAGGGCCGGTATACCGATCAAGAAGCTTCGCCCGATCTCCCGCAATGTCGCTCGGCGTATGCCGGTCAGGTCTTCGTTGCGATATCGATAGCCGACAACCACGCACAGCGAAAGCCCGAGCACCAGCGAGGGGAGCAACCCTCCCGTAAACAGCGCAGCGATCGATACGCCGGTGACCGACCCGATGGTGATGAGCACCAGGCTCGGGGGGACGGTCTCGGTCTGCGCGCCGGTCGCCGCGAGCAGTGCCACCAGGTCCCCGGGCATGGCGCCACGCTTTTGCATCTCAGGGAACAGCACCGGTGATACTGCCGCCATGTCGGCGGCCTTCGAGCCGGAGATGCCCGAAACGAGGTACATCGCGCCCAGCAGCACGTAGGAGAGTCCGCCGCGAACGTGGCCAATGAGATTGGCGAGGAAGGCAACCATGACGCGGGCCATGCCCGTCATCTCAATGAGCAGTCCGAGGAATACGAAGAGTGGCACTGAGAGCAGGATCAGGTGGCTCATGCCCTCGTCCATCCGTCCGATCAATACCAGCACCGGAACCTGCGTCGCGAACACGAGATAAGCGAACGTGGCCAGCGCGAAGGCGAACGCGATCGGCACGCCGACCAGGACTCCCGCACCGACCAGGCCGACAAAGAAGATCACCAAGTTCACGTTGCCGAGGCCCTGCAACGTCGGCCGCAAGACCCACAGCCCCAGGATAATGGCAGCGATCAAGACGAGCGCGATCAGCATGTGCTTCCACGCGCCCGCCGTAAACAGGCGAAGCGTCGCGCTCAATGCCATGAGCCCAAACCCCACTGGAAGCGCCGCCGCGCGAAGCGCGCCCGACACCTCCAAAGCAGGCGTGGTGATGAAGCGCTCTTCCGCGGCGTAATCGAATGCCGGATACAGGACCAGAATGACAAATGCGAATGCGGCAACCGTCGCCAGCGAGTCGAAGAACGGGCGCCACGAGGACGGGCACATCGCAACGAGTGCCGTCATGCGCATGTGCTCGCCGCGACGGAAGGCGACCACGGCCCCGAGCATGGCGAGCCAAAGGAACAAAATGGATGCCGCCTCATCGGACCACACCAGCGGCGAATGAAACACGTAGCGCGCCACCACGCCCGCGAAGAGAATGACGGTTTCGGTGACGACCAGCAACGCGACAAGGATTTCGGCGAAGCTTCCCAGGACGGATTCGACCTTCGCCGCCGCATGTCTCACGGCAATGGATTCCTGAAAATGACGGCGGAGATGGGCTCAGCCCCGGGCATCACGGCTAGGACAGCTTGCCCGAATACCTCTCAAGGATCGCCCAGGCGTCGGCACCGTATTTTTGCTTCCACTCGACGTAGAACCCCGCGCTGCGCAAGGCATCGCGGAACGGTGTGTTCGCCGGCGCGTTGAACACGAGGCCTTTCTTCTCCAGATCGCTGCGTAGCGTAGCGTTGAGCCGGGCCACGTCGGCACGCTCGAGAACCGCCGCGTCGTTGAGGTGGCCGGCAACGATCGTCTGCAGGTCCTTGGGCAGGCGCTCCCAGGCACGCAGATTCGCGATGACCCAGTATCCATCCCACATATGGTTGGTCAGCGAACAGTACTTCTGCACCTCGTAGAGCTTCGCCGTCGCCACGATGGCGAGCGGATTTTCCTGGCCCTCCACGACCTTGGTCTGCAGCGCGGAATACACCTCATTGAAATTGATGCTCGCCGGGGAGGCGCCAAAAGCTTTGAACATCGATGTCCACAGGGGGCTTGGCGGGACACGGATCTTGAAGCCCTTGAAATCGTCCGGGATGCTGATGGGTTTGGTCGAACTCGTAGTCTGGCGAAAGCCGTTGTCCCAAATCTTGTCCATGACCATGAGTCCGGCCTTCCTGATCTCGTCTCGAATATAGGCCCCCAGGTCACCATCCATCGCCGCCCACACCTTGTCGTAGTCCGGAAAGGCGAAGCCAATGCCGCTGATCGACGCCGGGGCTACAAGCGTGGAGAGGATAAGTCCCGATAGCGTGAACAGCTCGATCCCTCCGGCACGTACCTGGCTCAGCGAATCCGTGTCGGAGCCGAGTTGAGAACTCGGGAACACCTGAATGTCGACGCGACCCTTCGTGTCAGTCCTGATTTTGTCCGCCGCCTCCACCGCGCGCAGGTAAAGAGGATGCGTGGCAGGGAGATTCTGGGCGAACTTGTAGCTGAACTCCGCCGCTTGCGCCCGCCCAGGCACGATGATGGCCGGCGCAATGGCCGCCACGGCACTGCATTGGATGAATTTTCTTCTTAGCACGTTGCTCTCCTCCTTCTTCGTTAGACCGACAGCTTACTGCATTCGTCTGCGCGTCTTCCAGTCGTACCTCATATCTCCAGGATACCGCCCGCCATGAATCCCCCATCGACGGTCAGGATATGCCCGGTGATATACGACGCGTCGTCCGAGGCCAGGAAGCTGACGGGTCCTGCGATCTCGTCCGGAGTGCCATAACGCGCTATCGGCAGCGCGCGCAGATAATTGCCGCGCATCGTTTCAGAATGAAGCACCTGGGTGAGTGGTGTGTCGATCGGTCCGGGTGCGATTGCGTTGACGGTGATCCCGTATCTCGCGAGCTCGATGGCCATTTGCCGTGTCAGCCCGATCACCGCCGCTTTTGACGTGCCGTAAGCGGTGCGGCCACCGCTGGCGCGCATGCCGCTCACGGAGGCGAGGTTGATGATGCGACCCCATTGACGCGTGCGCATCAGCTGCGCCGCATGCTGCCCGCACAGCATCGCGCCAGTGACATTGACCGCCATCACCTTGTTCCAATGCTCGATCGGGTAGTCGACAAACGCGAATGTCTTAGCGATACCTGCGTTGTTGACCAGCACGTCGCAGCGCCCGTATCGCTGGGCCACCGCCGCGAAGCCGGCAGCGATCGATTCCGCGTCGCTGACATCCATGTCCAGCGCCCAGGCGTCGAAACCCTGTGCGTTCAGATCAGCCGCCGTCTGGCTCGCGGCAGCGCCATCGACGTCGGTAATCACGACGGCACGGCCATCGCGTGCGAGCCGGCCGGCGATCGCTGCGCCAATCCCCGTTCCGGCCCCGGTGATCAGGGCGACCCTCTTTTCCATCCAAGCCCTCCTCGATTTCGGGTTTCCGGCAGGTTAGTAGCCACCAACCCGGCGCGCAAGCGCGCCGCGCAGGCACAGATGTTGCTATTGCTATGGCGGGTGCGGTAGGGATGACCCGATTCAGTTGGGACGGCAGGAAGAGAAATACTTTGGCACATATCTCTCATGCCGTCGTTAGGTCGATAGTGCCCTTGAGCGGCACGTGCGAATTTGGAGAGGACGACCAATGGCTACGATGATGAAAGCAAATTACTTAAACGGAACAATAACTTCCATCGCTTTGGCCGCGGTGGCCCGGCAGCGGTCCGGCCTGCGCTCGGCACCGCTTGTCCTGGGTGCGGTACTGTTCATTGCAGCGGCGTGCATCGCCCTTGCGCCCGTCAAGGCCTCGGCGTCCAACGTCAAATTTGTCGGAAATGCGGGCTATACGTACACCGGCAATGTCGCCGTGCTGACCGCGGATGAGATCCGGAATTTCGACTCGTCCGGCTCGTCGGGCCCTTTGCATCTGGAGCTCTGGGCAGTAGCTTCGCCCTTTGATGGCGGTCCCCTTACCGGATACAAGCTCGCCGAATACACCCTCGGCCAGCTGGTCGCGGGATTCAGCCTTTCACACATCTCGTCGGGCACCGTACCGTTCACGCCTCCGCCGGCCGGCGAATGGACCTTCACGATCTTGGTGACGGAATATACGTCGGGTTCACCGGTAGACGATGGGTGCCTTTCGATCAATAGCGCAAGAGGCGAAAACTATATCTACACGGCGTGCATGCACGCCTCGGGTGCCATCAAGCGATAAGCGTCAGGCTCGGCAAAGCCCGCCTGTTTTCTGCCCATAAAAAAGCCGCGAAGGCCAAGCCTTCGCGGCTTTGTCTTGTTGCGCCAACACCCCAGGCAATACCGGGCGGTCGAGGCGATTCACTCTCGGTCCAGGCTTCCGAGTCCCGTCGCGGCGCGACCTGATCGGCGCCGGCGCTCGATCTCGTCGGCAAGCGCCTGGAAACGGCGCGCAACATTCTGCTTGACGGCAAGCCGCTCGATGGGACCAAATAACGGGACCCCGAACTGCAACGTCCCGCTGTATTCAAGCCGCACTTCGTCCCCCACCGGAGTGAGTACGTAACGGCTATTGAATGCGCGCAGGTCGCCAGCGACGACGCGCGAATCCAGACGCGTCGGTGCTGTTTCGGTGATCTCGAATGTGACATCCAGTGGCGTACGCAACAGCCATAGCGTGACCTCTCCGGACTGTGCCACTGTGACGGTCGTTCCCTTGCGCGCGACCACCCGACATTCCTGCAGCCCGGGAATAAAGTCAATGTAGCGCGGGTAATCGGTCAGCACGTCCCACGCGGTTGTCGCGTCGGCATTCAGCACGGCGCTGGCTTCGATTGCGATTTGGTCGGCATCGCTGGTGACGTCAATCGCGATCGTTGCAGCGACGGCGCCTTGCGCGACGAGCCCTAGCAGCAAGAACGAGATGCTCGCAATGCGATGCCCTAGACCACGCTCCTCAGCATACACGTGTGCTTGTGCTCAGGGTCGAGGCGCTGTGTACGGTGGCCGCGGCGTGACGCGGAGCGGGAGCCTGGCTTTTCGCGGGTGCATTGGGCGATGCTGCCGAATTGGGAAGGAAATCATGCCGGAAGCACCAGCATGTGCGGACCCGTCATCATACGCCGGACCCTCGACTTCGGGCTCAGATGCGGGCCGCAGCGCGGCGTGCCCCCGAGCACGGCGCGACGTTCGTCATCTGCTCGTTCGCAAGCGCGAGCAGGCACAGCGCTAGACACCCGCAGCCGTCAGCGCTAGCCTTGTTCTTGTTTTCATCTCTGTGCCCTCGTCCTACCAACAGGCGTCCTCTCGGGTTTATTCCCCGCCAGCCGGATCGCTCCGGGATTTGCCTTTGAGACGAACCGCACGATGCCAGACAAACCTTTAGCAGCCGGACAAGCCGAGTGGACCCGTGCGGTCGAACTCGATCGGCTGCAGCCCTCGGGCCGCGTCGCATTGAAGCTCAAGGGAAAGCATATTGCGCTTTTCCTCGTCCAGGGCGGCGTCCTCGCCTGCAACAATCGCTGTCCGCACGAGGGCTATCCACTAGTGGAGGGCGTGCTCGATGCCGATTGCCTTCTCACGTGCAATTGGCATAACTGGAAATTCGACCTGAAGACCGGCGCCACCATTCAGGGTGGCGACAACCTGCGCATCTATCCAGCGAAGTTGGACGATGGCGCCGTATGGCTGGATATCCGCGACCCACCGGCGGCAGAACGCGCAGGACGGGCGCTGCTGCATCTGCACCAGGCGATGGCCGAGTATGACGTCGCCCGGATCGCGCGCGAGCTCGCACGCCTGGGCAGCGCCGGGGCCGAACCCGAGGGGGCGCTGGGGGACGTCATTCGCGAGACTCACGCGCGGCTGCGCGACGGGATGACGCATGCCTATGCCGCTGCCGATGCGTGGCTGCGCCTGCGCGACACCCTGACCGATGGCGCGTCACGACTGGCCTGTGCCACCGAAGCATTCTCCTACATCGCATACGACACCCTGCGCGAGCGCACCTATCCATTCAGCACCGCGCATGCAACGTGGAATGCGCAGGCCTTCTCGGCGGCAGTCGAGCAGCAGGACGAGGCCGGCGCGATCGCATTGCTCAATGGCGCGTTCACCCAGGGCCTGCATTTTGCCGAAGTCGAACCTGCTCTGGCCGAGGCTGCCTTGGCGCATTACAACGATTTTGGCCATTCGCTAATCTATCTGATGCATGTGCGACGGCTCATCGAGCGACTGGGAACCGATGTGGAAATGCCATTGCTGTACGCATGGCTGCGGTCACTAATCCTCGCCACGCGCGAAGACCTGCTTCCCGATTTTCGCCACTATGCGCATGCGCTCAAGGCGTGGCCTGCCGCCGGCCGGCGGCGCGGCACGCTCCCGGAAGCTGACACGTTCGAGGAGCAATCGGTGCGCCAGGTACTCGACTCGGTTGTGGCGACTGCTGCCAGCCCCCCGCTCCACATTTGCATCACGCTGATGGAGGCTGGCGCACGAAACCTGCTGCGCTTCGATGAACGGCACGCATTGCGCACGGACAACAGCGTCGCCGACAATGTCGGTTGGCTGGACTTCAGCCACGTCCTCACTTTCGGACATGCACTGCGCGAGCAGTGCGCGCGCCAACCTCACCTGTGGCCACAGGGGCTGCTGCAGCTGGCGATGTTTGTTGGGCGCAACCGTGGATACCTCGACCCAAACATCACGACAAAGGAGGCGCTCGAGGAATGGACTGTCAGCGACGAGGCGGGGTTCCACGATCGCGCCATCGCAACCCTTGTCGATCATGGTTTAGGACTGCCCATTTTCCCGGCGCACCTGCTCAAGACGTGGAGCGCCGTGCGCGACGAAGTAGCGGCCGGCTTGCCACCGACAGCGGCCACGGCGATGCTCGCTGCCGTGAACCGTCTGCTCGCCGTGCGATTCAAGCAGCGACACGGGTTGCGCGCGGCACATCAGGCACTCGCGTTTGTCGGCAGGGAAAACTAGGTCGTGGCGCGGTGGCGCCACCGTGACCGTCCGTGCGTGATTCGACGCATGAAACCCCGCGCACGCGTCGCATCGCCGCTGTTCGAAGCGCGACGAGCCCCTACCCGGGATTCCTTACCCCGCCGATTCTCGGGTTCACTTCGGTGCGGACGTC
>Ga0074045_10002918_pt1 | contig 15585 bp, 15 predicted proteins | sample BogForMeECP23OM2_FD_94442 | JGI IMG/M metagenome (GOLD analysis project Ga0074045, IMG submission 94442) | Bog forest soil microbial communities from Calvert Island, British Columbia, Canada - Bog Forest MetaG ECP23OM2 | ecosystem: Environmental > Terrestrial > Soil > Wetlands ...
CACCGCGCACCAGTTGCCTGAGTTCATGGATGGCCGCATCCAGCCCATGATCGACGCGCTCATCACCCACTTCCAGGCCGAAAAACTTAAGCAGGAGTCGGCGGTCATCGCCTGACCCTGTGCAACTGAAACAATCGCTCACGTCGGCGGTGGAACGTCTGGAAGCCGCGGATGTTGGTTCGCCGCGTATGAACGCCGAGGTCCTGCTCATGTTTGTGCTCGGCGCCGGTCGTGCCTACTTGTACGCTCATCCCGAGCGCGAACTCAATCCCGAAGAGGAAGCTCGCTACGACGAAGTGCTGGCCCAGCGCGCCACGGGGATGCCGTCGCAGTACATTACCGGACATCAGGAATTCTGGGGACTGGATTTCGTGGTGTCATCGACGGTGCTGATTCCCCGCCCCGAGACGGAACACCTGGTAGAAGCCGTGCTGGACCTGGCGCGCGGTGTGCCGAGTCCCAAGCTGGTGGAAGTCGGCACTGGCTCGGGATGCGTGGCGCTGGCGCTGGCGCACGAGTTGAAGGACGCCGAAGTCTATGCCGTAGATCTCTCTGCTGACGCACTAGAGATCGCGCGAGCCAATGCCGCGCGACTGCAGCTCGAGCGAGTGCAATTTTTGCGCGCTGACATTCTTGCTGTCATCCCGACCGAGGACTCGGTAGCCCGGAGCTTTAGCTCTGGGCGGCGAAGCCGTCCCGGCGGAGGAACCTGCTTTTCGGAGTTCTGCGATTTCGACTTCGTGGTCAGCAATCCACCTTACGTAGGGTTCGGGGAAGCAGATAAGGTGCAGAGATCAGTCTTCGAGTTCGAGCCCAGGATGGCTGTGTTCGCCGGGGAGAATGGCCTCGACGTGATCCGCCCGCTGGTCAAGCAGGGCCATCAGGTGTTGAAGCCGGGCGGCTGGCTAGCGCTCGAGATTGGCTACTCGATGCGCGATGCCGTCGTCAATCTTCTCAGTCCCACAGAGTGGGACGAAATCCGCGTCATACCCGATCTGCAAGGGATTCCGCGCGTGGTGACTGCCGAGAAACGATGATTGGAAGTCTCAGGGTCGCCCTTGAACTCGAACCCCCTCGGCAGGACAACACATTGATGCCCACCTCGGGACAACCGCCGCGCGGTTGCGTTCCGTTCCTTCGCTTTCTCCACCTGACCCTCCTAGTGCCGGAAGTGCCGCACTCCAGTAAACACCATGGCCAGCCCCAGCTTGTTGGCGGCGTCAATCACTTCCTGGTCGCGCACTGAGCCACCTGGCTGGATGATGGCTGTAGCACCCGCTTTGGCAATCTCCTCGACGCCGTCGGGGAACGGGAAGAACGCATCGGACGCAGCCACCGAACCCTGGATTCCCAGGACCGATTTCATGGCGCCGATTTTCGCCGCATCCACGCGACTCATCTGCCCCGCCCCTACGCCGGTGGTCTGGCCATTGCGCGCATACAAAATGGCGTTCGACTTCACGTGCTTGCACACTTTCCACGCGAACCGCAGATCGCGCATCTCCTGCTCGGTCGGTTTACGGTGGCTCACGACTTTGAGATCAGCTTCAGCTAGCGGGCGCATATCGTTATCCTGTAGCAGCACCCCACCGGAGACATTCTTCAGCACCCACTTCTGCTCCATGGGAACAACTTCCAGCAAGCGCAGGTTCTTCTTTGCGGCAAAGATTTCGCGCGCCGCGTCGTCGAAGTTCTGAGCGGCAATGGCCTCGACGAACAACTTTTCCATTTCGGTCGCCGTCTCGCGATCAATTGGCCGGTTTACTCCGATCACGCCGCCGAAGGCCGACACCGGGTCGCACTCAAGGGCGCGCTTATAGGCCTCCGCCAAGGTGGCGCCCACCGCAGTTCCGCAGGGATTCGTGTGCTTGATAATGGCGCATACCGGCTGGTCGAATTCCTGCGCCAGGTCCCACGCGGCCTGCAAATCGACGATGTTGTTATAGCTGAGTTCCTTCCCCTGAAGCTGCTTCCCGTTAGCAATTCCCTTGCCTGAGCCATCCGAATACAGCGCCGCTTTCTGGTGCGGGTTCTCGCCGTAGCGGAGATCGAAGGCCTTCTGAAACATGAGCCGCAGCGTTTGGGGAAAGGTTTCATGCTTCCCGAGCTCAAACGTGCCGCTGTCACCCTCGGGAGCTTCAATTTTTTCTAGCGTTGACGCAATTGCCGAGTCATACGCTGCCGTGATCGCAAACGCCTTTTGCGCCAGCCGCCACTTGGTTTTCAACGACAGCCCACCCCCGGACGATTCCATCTCCGTCGCGATTGCTTCATAATCAGACGGCGAGGTTACGATGGCGACGTCATGAAAGTTCTTGGCCGCTGAGCGCACCATCGACGGCCCACCGATGTCAATGTTTTCGATGATGTCCTCGAACTCAACACCAGGTTTTGCGGCCGTCTTCTCGAAGGCGTACAGGTTCACCACCACCATATCAATCGGCTGAATGCCCTGCTCGTTCACCGCCGCGCGGTGCTTTTCGTTATCGCGGATGTGCAGAATCCCGCCATGCACCTTGGGGTGAAGTGTTTTCACGCGGCCATCGAGCATCTCGGGAAATCCGGTGAGGTCCGAGATGTCCCGCACGGTTACGCCCGAATCGCGCAGCAGCTTGGCTGTGCCTCCGGTGGAGACCAGCTCCACACCCATTGCGGACAGCTTGCGCGCGAAGTCCACCAGCCCCGTCTTATCGGTGACGCTTAGAATTGCCCTTTGAATCCTGCTCATGGCGATGCCCTCTTTACGAAAATATATTCCGCGAGAAACGGCGGAGTGAACCTGCGGGTAGAAAGCGGAATATAGCACAGCGCCTGCCTGGAGTCGGTGACGAGCGTACCCTGCTACAGACACAAAAAATCCGCAGCGACCGCTGCGGCTACGCCCACTCGAACACCGCGCCTACTTGACGGCGTTGGCGGCCATCTTCTTCACCATGGCGACTACCAGCTTGCGATCACTTTCGCTCAAGTTTGGCGAATAGCGACGAATCTGGGTGAGGAAGCGCACCTCGTCTTCTCCCAGATGAGGCGTGGGCTTGCCTCCGTTTTCACCGGCGCCGCCAAAAAATTGCGCTAGCGGCAACTCCATCGCGCTGGCAATCTTCGCCAGAGTATCGAGCGAAGGGATGGTGTGTCCGTTCTCGACGCGCGACAAGTAACAGCGCAACAGACCGGTGCGCTTTTCGATGTCGCCCTGTGACATACCTTTTTGCAAACGGTAATTGCGGACGGTTTCGCCGATGTTCATAGGAAGTTCGCATCCTGAGGAGAGGTGGCCATGGGGTTGACTGCATAGTAATCACAGCGCCGCACGCTGGCAAGGAAAATATTGTGCACCTTTGCGATGCTTTGTGGAATGCAGCCTAAAGTGTGCAACGATAGATTACTTCCGAGTCATTAACGTGCGTCGGACGGATGGCTAAAAAGTGTCGGCAGACGGAGAAGGTCGCTGACTTTGGGACGCTAAGAAGAGCCAGCGCAACCAGCGGAATGAATCGCCGGTGTGGGGAGCGCCGTTTGCGCCGCGGTCAACAGCAACTCCATATAAAGCAGGCCTTCAACGGGCTCAGCTAGGTCAGGCACAACCTCCCGGAAGCCGAGCCTGCGGTACATCGAAACCGCCGCCACCATGGTCGGAGGATGAGTGTCCAGCCGAAGTCGCCTATAGCCCAGCGCGCGCGCCTGCTGTATCAGTCGATCCACCAGGCTCTTACCAGCCGTCCCGCCGCGAAACGTCGGACGCACGTAGAGCCGTTTCATCTCGCAGGCTCCTTCCAGTGGGAATGGACGCAAACCTACACAGCCGACTGGTTGTCCCGCCACCGTTGCCAGGAGCAGCGTGCCCTTAGGCGGAGCGTAAACCCCGGGCAACCCTGAAAGTTCAGCCTGAAACGATCGCGGCCGGTATTGCGGTGCCAGCTCGGCGTGATATTCGCAAAACAGATTGCGAACCAGCTCGATCTGCTCCTCGCTCAGCGCTTCGACAATCTCGCTCACATTCAACCCGCAACAGGCATCTTCAGCCCATCAGGATGCCGCCATTGACCTTCAACACTTCGCCCGTGATGTATCCCGCCTCCTCGGAGGCGAGAAACTTCACCGCATGTGCCACGTCGAGGTCCGTGCCTGAGCGTCCCAGCGGAACGTTCCTCCTCATGGCCTCTTTCAGTTCCGATGACAATACTGCGGTCATTGCAGTCTCGATAAAACCGGGCGCTACCGCATTCACCGTAATGTTGCGCGAGCCTACCTCACGCGCAACCGCCATAGTCAGGCCGATCAGGCCGGCCTTGGACGACGAGTAGTTCGCCTGCCCCACCTGCCCGATCTGTCCAAAAATGCTGGTGACGTTGATGATGCGGCCCCATCGCTGCTTCAGCATCGAGCCCATTACCGCCTGGATGAGCAGGAACGGGCCAGTCAGGTTGGTGTTGATCACCTCGTCCCAGTCGGTGCGCTTCATGCGCAGGACGAGCTGATCCCGCGTGATGCCCGCATTGTTCACGAGAATGTCGACCTTGCCGAACCGCGCGATCGCGGCTTTTACTTCGGTCTTGATCTCCTCCTCGTTGCCGACGTCCATCTTGAACGCGGCCGCATCTCCACCTTTGCTGTTAATCTCGCTGGCAAGCTGCTCCAGCTTTTCCTGGTTGCGGGCGCAAAGCGCGACCTTGGCCCCCGCTTCTGCAAGTACCAGCGCACATGCACGGCCGATCCCCTGCGACGCTCCGCTTACGAGCGCGACCCGGCCTTCCACTCCTGCCATGAAACCTCCTGCTTATAAGCAAAGCTGGATTATAAACATCTGGGGTTGGAGGGCGATGGCCGCAGTCGAGAATATACAGAAATACGTATAACTGTATAATGAACAGGTGTTGAAGCCCGTTCTGTGGGTTGGATCATCGAGGAGAGATCTCAAAACCTTCCCGCAGGCCATACAGCGTCATATAGGCCAGGCTTTGTACGCGGCCCAATGCGGCGAGGAATATCCCTCCGTCAAAGCCCTGAAGGGCTTCGGTGGGCGCACGGTGCTTGAGATCGTTGCTTCACATGAAAGCGACACCTACAGGACGGTGTATACCGTTCGGTTCTATGGCACGGTTTATGTGCTCCACGCCTTTTCAGAAGAAGTCCAAGAAAGGTATCGCCACACCGCAGAGAGAAATCGAGCTTATCCGCCAACGCCTCGCCGCGGCGGAACAGGATTACAGAGACAGGCAGAATTGAGATGAAGAAGGACAAGAGGATTCGCGTTAAACAGGGTAGTGGCAACGTCTTTGCTGACCTCGGATTTCGCAATCCCGAACGGGAGCAGCTCAAGGCGCGACTCACTCTGCAAATCTACCGCGTCATCAAAGACCGGGGTCTTACCCAAGCGGGAGCGGGTGAAATTTTAGGTATCAAACAGCCCCACGTTTCCGGACTGATGCGCGGACGGTCTGGCGCCTTCTCTGTTGAGCGGCTCATGGACTTTCTAACTGCCCTTGGACAGGACGTTGAAATCACGGTAAAGCCGACTCGCAAGGAGCATGGTGAGGTGTCCGTCCTCCTCGCGTGATTCGACGTCGCAATTTCTGCGACCGGCTCTGACAAAAGCCCTTCAAAGCAACCGCTCTGGCGCCCAGCCCAGCACCTTCAGCTCACGCGCGAAGTGGGCGAGTTCAGGTTTAGGTGGGAGTACGATCCCCGCGGGCTGTGCCATGGAATTCTCCGTCAGCTCGACCGTCGCCTGTTGCAACTCCCATGGGAGATGATGGATTTCGCCTCGGTACAGGCGCTTGCGGTTATAGGCATACAGGCAATAACGCTCGGCGAGGAAGTGCTCGAGCGAGCCGGGGTGGGCATGGAAAATCGGCGAACTCGGCCCGTAGAAGCCGCGGAACTCAGCCGGCTTCGGTCCATGCTGCCGCTTGGAAAGGTACTCGATCCTGGGACCGCCTCTCCCCTTGAGCTTCATGGCAGCGTGCCAATATGGCAGCCGATAGAACACGCGCGCACCCCACACCGCTGACAGATTGCTGGCGTCCAGGCTGAAGAAATAAACTCCCGGCTTACCGTCGCGGGTTACGTACGTGCGCACGTTGACTTCGGCGAAATGTGAAAACCAAGGCACTGACGGAACGCCCGGTGGCCGCAGATGATTGATCCAGAATGGAACGACCGAGATCCACGCGCGCTGCTGGTAGGTGTCAAGCGTGAGCGCTTCGGGGACGAGCGGGCGAACTACCTCCGGCGGCAACGCATAGTGCAGAAACAGCAGGTCGTTCCAGCGCTGGGTCATGATCCATGGCGCCATGGGAGCAGGCCAGGGACGATGCGCGGTGGCAAACAGAATCGAATCCGCGCCCATCCACCGGGTCTGGTTTTCATTGAGTTCGCCGTTGTTCGCGATTTCGCTACGAGTAGGCACGTTTAAGTGGAGGATCTGTCTTAACGAGTACGAGTCCTTCGCTACAAATTCTATCTTCTTCGAACCTCCGGGCGCTGTGACGAATGCATTGGCGCCGGAGTTTTTCACGTTTACCACAGGCGGCGGTTGCCCGTGGATTCCATACCGCATATCATTCAGCGCAGTGTCATCCACTGACAAACCAGACAGCAGGCCCGCAGCCCCTTCCGGCCACGAGCCCAGCACCGAGGTTTACGCCGTTCATGGCGCCGATCCTGAGGTGCAGGCCTACGGCATGGCTAAATACTCTCGTTCCGCGCTGACGATGCGCGAGTCCCTGGCCGAGATCAGCGAGCAGAAGGCGGAGAAGTTCCTCAATACATTCTATTTTCAGTACGGCCACCGCAGCATCGCGGACTTAGCGCACATTGCGTTCGCCATCGAGCGCCTGTCGATTCTCGCCGCCACCATTGTCGTCGATGAGCCCCGCTGGGACGGCCAGGAGCGTTCCACCCGCTATCAGGATTTCCAGAAAAGCGGATACTTTGTCCCCGACTTTGCCGATGACGCTGCTGCCCGCGCCGTCTACCGGGAGACCATTGACCTCTTATTTGCCGAATACCGTCATTTCTCCGACGCGATGTTCGTCTATCTTCGCGACCGCACACCCCGGCCCCCGGAGATGAAGCAGGAGGCGTACGAGCGCACGCTGCGCGCCCGGGCGTTCGACCTGTCGCGGTACCTGCTGCCACTGGCGAGCAACACCTCGCTGGGCCAGATTGTCAGCGCCCGCACCTTGGAGTCACAGGTTTCGCGGCTGCTCTCGGACACCCATGCCGAGGTCCGCCGGCTGGGGGAGTTGCTGAAGCAGGCAGCACGCGAACCCTCCTACGACGTCGGCCACGCCAGCGCTCGCGAGCTGGTACAGGAAATCCGACGTGAGTGCCCATCGTTAGGCGAGCGCGCCGGGGAGTTTCTCCTGCGCGAGGTTCGAGTGGCGCCGACCTTGATGAAGTACGCCGAGCCCAGTCCGTACGAGATCGAGACTCGTCGCGAGTTGATGGCCGCCGCCGAGGAACTTCTCGCCAAAGTTGCTATCCAGTCCGCGCCTTTGGTCGATCTGCTCGACGACGACCCGCTGGAGGTCGAACTGGCTGCCACGTTGCTCTACCAGCATTCCCACCATCCTTACCGGCAGGTTCGCGAGGTTGTGGATGCTCTGTCGGAATCGCGGCGCCACGAGATCATTGATCTCGGCCTGCGTCATCGCGGCCGCCATGACGAAGTTTCGCGCGCCTATTGTGCCGGGCAGCAGTTCCGCTTCGATATCCTGATGGACATCGGCGGCTTCCGCGACATGCATCGCCACCGCCGCTGCGTGCAGATTGTGCAGGACTATACCACCGCTCACGGCTACGACATGCCGCAGGAGATCGATTCGGCTGGCCTGACCGGTCGCTACGACTCTGTGATGCAACGCGCGCGTGAGGCCGTCGTCCAGCTTGCTGCGCGCGACGCGAACGAAGCCGAAGAACAATCGCAGTATGCGATACCTCTGGCCTTCCGCAAACGCACGCTGTTCAAGATGGATTTGTCGGAGGCCATCTACATCAGTGAGCTGCGCACCGGCGTGGCCGGACATTTTTCCTATCGTAACGTGGCCTATGCCATGTATGAGGTGGTAGCCCAGCATTATCCCGCCCTCGCAAAGTATTTCCGTGTAACCGACGTCCGCGAGCCAGTGGACTTACTTAAACGGTAGCCGCCTGGCAGGATGAGCACGCGTCGTCTTGACCTGCCTTTAAGGTCCGACCCAAATGGGGGTACGGCAGCACTCCCCCATCGCCTGCCGTGTAAAGATAGTTCTCTATCTGCCCGTTTCGGTATAGCATGTTGGCTGCCGATGCAATTGCAGTCAAATGTGGAGGAGACCCCATGAGCCCTGCCCCAATGCGAGACAAAGATCCCAAGGAAAAGGTGTTGACCAAGCCCCACCCGGTGGAGCATGCAGTTGCCGAAACGGCCGAGGCGAGCGGCGCCAGCGTGGAAAAGATACGCGACATCCTTTTTGGCTCTCAGATCAAGAACTACGAGTCGCGCTTTAGCCGGCTGGAAGATGCTCTGGCGCGGGAGACTGCCGAGATCAAGGACACCATGCGGCGCCGTCTGGACTCGCTGGAAGCCTTCTTTAAGAGCGAAACCGAGTCCCTGGCGGCGCGCCTGAAGACCGAGCGGGACGAGCGCGAAGAGGTATTGAACAATATCTCGCGCGAGTTGAAAGCCTCATCCGCACAGCTCTCTAAGAAGATCCTCGACCTCGATAACAAGGCCGCCCAGGACCGCAGCGCAGCACGCCAGGAGTTGATGGCCGAATCGCGCAAGTTGCTCGACGAAATTCGCCAGCGCAATGATTCGCTCAGCGCTCTGCTCGAAACCCGCGTGCAGGAGTTGCGTAATGCCAAGACTGACCGCTCTGCGCTGGCCGCACTCTTTGTCGAAATGGCAGTGCGCCTGAAGGACGAGAGCGAAAACGGCAAGGGCAAACCCAAGCCGATCCGGAGTGCGACCGAGGCGTGAGCATCCTATGGGGTCAACGCCTGCTGACCTGAAACGCGAATCGGAATACGATCCGGACCGTGACGAACTGGCCGAGCTTCGCGCCCTGCTGCTCGGGCAGCAGATGGTTGAGCTTCAAGCCCTGCAGAAGCGGCTCGACGATCCCAACCTTCGGGCCGAGGAGACCAGCCAGATCATCAACAAGGCCATCGCGCTCTCCATCAAGCGCGACGGCGGGTTGCAGCGCTCAATTTATCCTGTCGTCGAACAGGCATTGAAGATCTCGGTTGCCAAGAATCCCGCAATTCTCGCGACCTCGCTGGCTCCCCTGATCGGCGATGCCGTTCGCAAGGCCGTTGCCGCCTCGCTACGCAATCTGACCGAATCCATCAACTTCACCCTGGAGCGCAGCCTCTCCTGGGAAAGTCTTATGTGGCGGCTCGAGGCCAAACGCACCGGCAAGTCGTTCGGCGAGATCGTTTTGCAGCGCAATCTCCGCTATAAGGTACAGCAGGTGGTTCTCATTCATCGTGAGACCGGTTCCGTGCTGCAGTACGTCCGAGCGCCGGGAGAGGGCATCAAGGAGGCTGAACTGTTGTCCGCCATGATGACTGCGATTGGGGACTTCATGACCGATTCGTTCAATGCCACGCGGTCACAGGAGTTTGAAAAAGCCGAGACCAACGACTTCGTCCTCTGGATTAGTCATGGTCCCCAAGCGTCGCTGGCAGCCGCGATCCTGGGCATACCTCCGCCCGAACTGAAGGACGTTTTCGCCCGCGAGAACGAACTCATCCACCAGGAGTTCGCCGTGGCCCTGGCGACCTTCAGGGGAGACGCCAGCATCTTCGACGGCGCGCGACCTCATTTGCAGAATTGCCTGCTTGGCCACAGCGAGAAGCCGAAAGTATCGCGGCGCTGGCTGGTTCCGGTCGGCGCATTACTGCTCGTACTTCTCGTCTGGGGATTTTTCGCCTATCGCCGCGAGCTGCGCTGGAACCACTACATCGCGCGCGTGCAGAGCGAGCCTGGCGTGGTTCTCACCGGCTGGCGCAAAGTTGCGGGACACTATGAGATCAGCGGCCTCCGCGACCCTCAGGCGGACGATCCCGTGGCCCTGGCCTCCGGCTTCGGAATCGATCCGGCGCGAGTGGCGGGACGCTTCGAGCCTTACGAGTCGCTGGATCCGCCCTTCACCCTGCATCGTGAATTCGATGCCCAGCAACGCGCCGTTGAACAGGCCATCATCCTGTTTCCGGTGAACTCCAGCGCCCTGCTGCCCGACCAAACCGTCCGCATGGATTCGCTGGAAGAGCATCTGGACAGATTGCAACAGGCCGCGGCCGCGCTGCGCCGAACCGTCCACGTGACCATCTACGGTCGCGCCGACCAGACGGGCGCCGAGAGCAAGAACACCGCGTTGAGCAAGGACCGCGCCGAGCAGGTATTCGACGCCCTGCGCCAGCGCGGCATTCCGCCTGGCCTGTTTTCCGTCGTTGGACTCGGCAACAGTGATCCTATCCGCCATGGATCGGAGGCGTATCAGTTGGAAGTGAATCGCAGCGTTACGTTGAAGGTGGAATCGCAGCCACTGGGAGACAGGCAATGATCCAAAAGAAAATCTGCATGCTGGGTTCTTTCGGAGTCGGCAAGACGAGCCTGGTCGCCCGCTACGTGCAAGGCATTTTTTCCGGCAAGTACCTCAGCACCGTGGGCGTAAAGATTGACAAGAAGGAAATCAAGATCGGCGAGCAGGATGTTCTGCTGCTCCTCTGGGACCTGGCCGGCGAAGACTCACGCTCGCAAGTGCAGGTCTCCTACCTGCGCGGTGCGGCCGGATATTTCCTGGTGGTGGACGGTACCTTTGCCCAATCCCTGGTCACGGCCAGGAGCATTCACCAGCGCGCGATCGAGGCCGTCGGCGAAATTCCCTTCATGCTGATCGTCAACAAGTCCGACCTGTGGAACCGCTGGGAGATCACCATGCCCGAGCTGGAAACACTGGAAGCCGAGGGATGGAGAGTCCAGGTCACCAGCGCCAAAACTGGCGAAGGCGTGGAGAAGATGTTCCAGACCATGACCGAGCAGGTCCTGCAAAACAGCCCGCCGAGCGAGGGAGACCCTACCGAGGCGTGAGCTACGCACGCGCCGTAGGCTTCCGCGTCACGTTCCGCGACGAGTGGAATTTTGAAACCAGCACCGGCTTTTTGGAGCCCAACGAATCCTTGGCCCGTTCGCCTTGACGTGCAGATCTTCTGGGGCTAGAATTTGGCCAATTTCGCTGGCCCCTTGAATCTCCCGATTCAGATTTTGTTGTTGCTGTTTTCGGCCCTTCTCTTTTAGCTGGCGCGCCACTAATTGCTCCTCGTCGAGAACGTCGGGAATTGTACATACGAACTCTCGTAGAAAGGAGACGCTACCTTGACTGCCCTCAAACAACCATCTCACTCTAACGCGATTTTGCTGACGATCCTCGTATTCGGGTTCGTCCTTGCAGGTCCGCAGAACCAGGTCTTCGCCGCGACGCTCTGCGTCAATCCAGGCGGCACTAACGGCTGCTATGCCTCGATCAAAGCTGCCGTCGCCGCCGCCTCACCTTATGACACCATCCAAGTCGCTTCCGGAACCTACCCCGAATTCGTCGTGGTTCCCAAACCCCTGTCCCTCGTGGGCCAGGATGCCTCCAACACCATTGTGGATGCGACCGGCCTGGCCAATGCCTTCTATGTCGATGGTCTCGACAACCACGGCTTGGCGAACGTGACCATCACAGGCTTTACTGCGGAAAACGCCAACTTCGAAGGAATCGCGATCACCAATTCCTCAGTGGTCCGAATCTGGGGCAACAACGTCGTAAACAACAACAGGGCGCTGGACGTTCAGCAAAAAAGCTGTCCTGGGCTTCCGTCCTGGGAAACGGAAGAAGGTTTTGACTGCGGAGAAGGCATCCACATCAGCGGGGTCGATCATTCTGTCGTAGCTGCCAACTTCATCTCCATGAATGCCGGTGGCATTCTGCTGAGCGACGACACGGGCATGACCCATGACAATTTGATCTCCGAGAACATAGCCCAGGACAATCCCTATGACTGTGGAATCACGCTGGCTTCTCACCCGCCGGCCTCGCTGCCATCCGGCGCAGCTCCGGCGAGTCCGTACGGGCTGCTCCACAATGTCATCTACAACAATACCTCCCAGCGAAATGGGCTGGGACAAGCAGGGGCGGGAGCCGGAGTCGGCATCTTCGACGCGATTGCCAATGGTAAGAACAACGGCAACGTGGTGATCGGCAACACCCTGATCGGGAACGGTCTTCCCGGCGTTGCCATGCACAGCCACAGTTCGGGCGAGCAGTTGAATGACAACATTATCGCCGGCAACACCATCTCCAATAACGGACCTGACACCGGCGATGCCGGCACCCCGGGCACCGCAGGAATCGACGTGTTCGGCGTGTCAGCGGTTACTGGAACCGTCATTTCGCAGAACACGTTTTCCAGCCAAGACATCGCCATTGTCGCGCACACGCCGGCTGAGGTGGATGCGAGTCTCAACAACCTGGTAGCCAACGGACTCAATCTAGGTATCGCCAATATCGGGTTGGGATCTGTAGACGCGACACAAAACTGGTGGGGATGTTCCAAGGGCCCCGGCGGGCAGGGATGCTCGACGTTAAGCGGATTAGGATCGCTTATCATCCGCTTTACGCCCTGGCTGACGGCGCAATTTACTCACTGATCCTTGCTTGCCCCTGTTGCGCGAGCGGTCTGCAGACCGCTCGCGCGTTATTGTCTCGGGTTCATTTGTGCTGCTCAGCGCCCTAAAAACCACCTTTGGTAAATCCGCAGCGCGCTCTTTATCTCGTCGGTATGCAAGCTTAAGTTGCCGCCTAACAGTCGCGTGGTGTCGCGCCCGATAATCACGAGGATTTGAACATACACCGTTGCCATGGGCGGGAAGGAATTATCGCACTCCCGCGATTTTTCGAGACGGGCAAGGTTCTCGCACAAATCATCAGCATTCAGAGTGTGAGGAGATTTCACGATCCACATTCTGCACCAGCCCTTCTTGTCCGAAGATGAGCACAACGTTTCTTCGGCAACCGGTTCCGTGACGATAGCAGAGATGATAGCAGCCGTGTCAACATCGGGCCAGCCGCATCAGCCGAGCTGTGCGCTTGATGGGGTTGTTTCGCTAGGGTTTGGAACAGGAATGGGCGCTAAGTTCAAAGCTTCTGCCGGAGGGCCCTTCGACTCTCCGGCAGAGTTGCATCCTGAAAGTGCTACTGCACGTTCCAGATATCCAGTGCGTTTGCCACATCTTCCACTGCGGCAAGATGCACTTTGTCGAGGTTGACATTCAGGGCAATTCCGAAGGCAGCGCCTTGCGTGGGGTCGATTGAGACCTGCGCCACGAACTTCGCGGTAGGACCAATCTCAACGATCTCGCTGGGCTGATTGGGGTCGGGATTGACCGCATCGCCATTCGAAATCAGGAGGTCTCCGTTAGGTGCCCGGAGTAAGCCTAACGGTCCATGCAGGTGCGTCTTGTCAGTGTAGAAGATTGAGCCCGTGCCCGCATCCGTGGTTCGGGTCGAAGCATTGGGCACCGCGTAGATGGCATTGTCGGCGGTCGATGCCACGTATAACGTGTCCGTGGAAGCAGCGTAGGCCAATCCTGTAGGCCCTACTACCAGTGCTGCGGGATCGCAGCGGTGTGTATATTGTGATGCGATCTGGGTCTTGCTCATCAGCACCAGATTGCCTCCCTGGACCTGAAGATTCAGCCGGGTAACCGTACCGCTCTCCACGTTGGAGACGAACACGATAGGAGTCGACGCGCTGTCGATATAGGTCAAGTCCCAAGGGCCGTCGAGCAGTGTCGAATCGCTAAAGCTTCCGATCTGGTTGCCGTTCTTGTCGATCACCAGCAGCGACCCAGGTTGAATCGTACCGCAAGTGCCGTCCGTTGTCGGCACGTTACCGACTAGCACGAATCCGCTCTGCAACGCCCCCAGGGCTGTACTGAGTCCCAGTCCCGATTGACCCTGGAAGAAGGTGGAAACCGTACCCGTCGGCGTCACATCCATAATCGTCGTTCCGGTTCCTTGCAGATTGCTGGAGTTGTTGAAGTTGGATACCAGGGCGTCACCCGGGTTGGCCTTGCCGCCGCTGGGAAAGTTTGATGGGACATACGCCACCCCGTATGGGTTCAAGTCGCCGTTCCCAGGGATCGTGGACGGTGCGAGGTCCGGATCGGGCGCCGTCAGGTCAGGTATGATCTGTTCGGTCCCCTCCGGAATGGCATCTCCCGTAATTACCCCGAACAAACCCTCGGTATACCTGCCCGGTCCAGCAGTAAAAAAGAGCGCATTCGTCGCCCCGTTCAGAGGGCTGCCGGCACCGAACACTAAGGCCCATAGTCCATCGATAGTGATAGCGCCGTACGCGCTGCTCAAATATCCCTGAAACGCGCCGGTACTGGGGTTGTAAGCGCTGACCCAGCCGCTGCCCACATTGCCCACCAGCAGATCATTGCTCATGGGCCCGAAGTTAGAGGGCGCCAACGCCATACCCCAAGGCAGCTCCAGTCCTTGCGCTGTGATAAGGCGGTGTTGCGATCCACCGGTAAGGTCGTAAGTATCAACGTAGCCGCTCGGCATTCCGTGGAACGGATTGGCGTAGGCTACGTAGAGGGTGGTTCCTATAACTTGGATACCGTAGGGGCCAAATCCCGACGGCAATGACGTATCCGTGAACGATTTGACGAAATTGAAACTCCCGTCGTAAATGCTCACCAGATTGTTCGTCGTGTCGGCTACGTAAAGGAAATCTCCCGACTGGGTGTGGGCGATTGCCAGCCCGTCATAAGTTGCCCCCTTTCCGTTGTTGTTCACGGCGATGACGGCTTTGTTGGCGTCCACGGAGCTATTCCATCCGCTTATGGTACCGTCCAGGGTAGCGAATATGAACGTAGCCGGTCCCGAGTTGTTTCCTTCCTTGATCACAAAGCTGGAAGAAGAGTTGAACACCTGGCCGGTGGGAGTGCCCTGTCCTCCGTTCGCGCCGGGGATCGTTATTGGGCTCCCCAGCAGCACTCCAAAGCGGGAATAGATGGTTGTGTATCCTGTTCCCTCATCGGAAACCCAAAAGGGGCCCGAAGGAGAGAACGCCAGCCCCCAGCCGTTTACCAGGTGAGGATCGGTATTGAATCCCAGTCCAACCAGATTTCCAGTGAGGTTTCTCTGGTCATACTGCGCCATTGCTGAAGTTGTGAGGAGCAATACAATGCTCAGGAGCACTGCAACGCCAAGGGGTTCGGCGAGGGAGAATTTTCGGGTTGCAATCGACATATTTCCTCCTGTGATGTGAGAAGACCCTGCGATGATGGGGTCTTTCTGTCATTGCCCAAACTCTATGCAGCAAGGGATTTGTCTTTGTCACCGGGCGGTGAAAAGCTTGTAACTTTTTGGTGACATAAACATAACCAACTTTGGCGGCATCCGCGACGCTACCCGCCCACTGACGTCAGTGAGCCCATAATTCGCGGAATTACCTATCTCAGCCTGCGAGCCGAATCCGGGTTGGGCTTCCCAGCAAGTTACTCTGCTCCCAAATTGTTACGAAAGTACAGTTACCGTA
>Ga0074045_10002920_pt1 | contig 15583 bp, 14 predicted proteins | sample BogForMeECP23OM2_FD_94442 | JGI IMG/M metagenome (GOLD analysis project Ga0074045, IMG submission 94442) | Bog forest soil microbial communities from Calvert Island, British Columbia, Canada - Bog Forest MetaG ECP23OM2 | ecosystem: Environmental > Terrestrial > Soil > Wetlands ...
AAGTCCAGCTCAGTAGCAAAAAAAAAGCATGTCGGAGACATGCCAATTCAATGTCGCAGTTTACCATAATTTGATGCAGAACGACCATGGGGTCTATGGCGGCGTATCGCTGGCACCGCCGGCCCTGATCGCTGTGCATAATCATTGCGGCTCGATTGGAGCTTTCAAGGCCGGAACTCGACCAGGCATCGAACGGGTTATAATTTTTTAAGAAAACTTCGCGTAAACCTCAAAACTTCAAATCCAAGCTAAATGTCTGAAAATTGTACGAATCATGTAACACTTCCGTAACATTGGGGAGCTATCTTGTTTTTCCGGGGGGAAAAATAACGATTGAGGAGGTGGAGCATGAGCTATTATTGCCACAGCACTCCCGGGAGACTCAGAATCAAAACACCAATAATCAAGCAGAACCCCGTGGAAGTAGAGAAAATCCGGGGTATGCTTCAATCGCTCTCGGGAGTCGATGCCGTTTCCATTAACGCTCTGACCGGAAGCATCACAATCAATTATTCCGATTGCGAGACGGATTCGGAGTCGATTTTGAGTATTCTCGAAGAAAAGGGTTACTACAGGATTTCATCATCAGAGGAACAGGAGCACCCTATCGAGACCGCAGTGTCGAAGGTCGGAACGACTGTAGGCAAGGTGCTCGTGGGGGCTTTCGTCGAAAAAGCCTTTGAAGGCTCGATGCTCTCATTCCTTGCGTTGCTGGTTTAATCGGATTCGGCCACTGGCCAATTTTGTCCGAACGCCATTTTTTGCAACTGTTTTGAGCGGGGCTCCGTAGAGATAAACTTTTCGGCGCCGAAAGGAATGCTGTCCCGCACAACCTGCCTAAATCATTTCAGCAGTAGAAACTCCATCCCGGTCGTCAGAAAACAGGAAACGCCTCACAAATTATTTGCAATCCTCTGATATTAACCGTCAATCGAGGGGACTCAATCTAGGGGGGCATTACGGGACCCGCCTTGGGAGGGCATCCCGGACGATTCCATTGTGCACCCGGGATGCCGCCCCAGCGGGGCTTGTATTTCCGGCGAAGGAAGAAATTCTTTGTTCCTTTGCGCTCCGAATTAGACCACACCAGCCTGCCGCAGTTCTTCCAGCCGCGTTTTACCTATTCCGAGGTACTTCTGGTAGATATAGCCGTTGTCTGCGCCGATGGGCCTGCAAACCCACTTGATGCGGCCGGGCGTAAGCGACATCGCCTTGAACGATGAGTTCTGAATGAAGATCTCCCCGTAATATGGATCATCGGTTACATAGAAAGTCAATCGATCCTGCCAGTGTTCCCTTTGCACAACTTCCTTTGGCGACTCGAGTCGCCCCACCACCACCGTTCCTTTTCGGTCCGGTCTTTTCATGTACGACCCGATAACGCGCAAGAGCTCGTCGGCCGTGTATTTGGACGTAAAAGCCTCGATCTGATGCTGTATGTCAGGCTGGTTCTGGGGATTGAGGCGCTCCTTAATGGTCGGATACTTGGCGCGAAGCTCCGGCCGGTCCATGATTTCGCAAAGCGCAGTCCAGTTGGGATCGGTGAATCCGGAGATGAACGTGTAGCCGTCCTTGCATTTTACGTAAGTGTAAGGGAAAACGGCGTAGTCATAGTTTCCGGCACGCGGCATAAGGTTATGGGACATGTGATAATATTGCATGACATAATTGGAGATGGCGAGCAGGCCTTCGGGAGGCGAGCAGTCCACTATCTGGCCCTTACCGGTTTGCCTTTTGTGGTACATCGCGGTCATGATTCCGAAGGCGGCCCAGGCGCCTCCGGCGTACCATCCCATCCAGTTGCCCTGTTTCAACGGCCGCTTGTATTCGGGAGCAACCTCGGGATCGAGGTCCGGCTCGCCCGTAACTGACATTATGACGCCTCTTGCCTGGTTGGTGATGTCGTAATCCGGCTGATTGCCATACTTTTCCGCATCTTTTCCAAACTGCCCGTAAACGTAAATCGGGCAATAGATCAGCCCGGGGTTTTGCACCGCAAGCTGCCGATAGCCCACACCTCGTTGGTCAAGATAGCCGGGCTTAAAGGTCTCGATCACCACGTCGGCTTTTTGGGCAAGTCTTTTGAATATATTTGCCCCAACTTGTGTCGTTATATCCAATGTCACGTGGAACTTGTTCCTGGCTTCGGTTATGTAAGCAAGCCCGGAGTCTTTGACCATCATCCCGTAGGGACTCATTTTACGTGCGATATCGCCTCCGGGCGATTCCACCCGGACCACTTCGGCCCCCAGTTCTGACAGGATAGACGAGGCAAAAAGCCCAGCGTAGCTCCCGTGGCTCGCATCTATGACCAGCATGTCATCGAGAGCTTCGGGTTTTTTGAAAATGTCCTCCGGGTTGGTCTCCCGGTGTGCCCACCTGGCGTATTCGGCGTTGGCCGCCATACCGATTATTCTTTTATCGTCCATGTCGTTCCTCCCGGCTCAAGAAAGTTTCTTTCCGCTTATCTCATCCCAATCCGATGGCGGACAATGAGACGGGATGCTGGGATTCCACTTGAAAATAATCCCTTCCTCTTCGAGACTCTTGATGGCAGTCCGCTGCATGCCCAGGATTTTGGTGAAAACATATTCGTTATCGAAGCCCAAGGGCCGGGAGCTCCACTTAAGCCTTGACGGCGTCTCACTGAGACGGGGCGGATAGCAATGCTGCACCATGTCGCCGTAAAGAGCGTCATCGTACTGCTGCATGGTTCCGCGCTCGCGGAAATGTGGGCTGTGGTAGACATCGCTGGCGGAAAGAACGCGCGAGGCCGCGAACCCGAGCCTGTTGCCCAGTTCTTCGACCTGCCCCACTGTCTTTGCAGCGGTCCATGCTTCAATCGCCTGCAGGATATCACGCGCATTTTCGTCTTTGAGGCGTTCGGCCGGGTCGTGGAACTTTTCAAAGAGTGTGGCCTGGCCCATCGCCTCGCAAAGACCCTTAAACTCCTGTTCAGCGAAAGCGGCTACTGCCACCCATCCGTCCGAGCACCTGAAAAGGTCGGAGGGACAGATCGCAAGGTCGCGGTTCCCGGACCGCTTTCGGTCCGTGCCGGTTTTATGTGTAAAGAGCCAGGTCCAGTCGAGCCAGCGAATGACGTTTTCCACCTGCATGTAGTCGATGAACTGGCCTTCGCCCGTTCTTTCCCTGTAATTGAGAGCAGCCATGATGCTGACCGCGCACATCAGACCGGTGATCCAGTCTGCGATCCAGACACCGGATTTGATCGGCCCGCGCTCCTCGAACCCCGTGATGGGCGAAAGCGCTCCCATACTCTGGGCCACCGCATCGTAGGACGTTCTTCCAGTCCACGGGCCCCAGCTCCCATAACCGGAGACGTGAAGTTGGATGATCCCCGGATTGATTTCCCGGAGTTCCTTATAGCTGAGCCCCCACGTGGCCAATCTGCCCGGCGTGAGATTGTCGACGACAACGTCGGCCTTCTTAACCAGATCGAGAAAAATCTCTTTGGCCTTTGGGTTATTCATGTGCATGCCGATCCAGTACTTATTATGATTCTCGATCTCCAGGCCGGGGGACATGTTTTTCCAGAAGAAGGCGTAAGGCGTTACGAACCGCATCTGATCCCCCTTCTGGCCTTCGAACTTGATCACCTCGGCCCCGAATTCGGCAAGATAATCGCATGCCGCCGGGCCAAGGACGACGTAGCATACTTCCAGAACCCGAACGCCTTTGAGCGGTTCAGGTTTATCGAAAAGCTTGCCAACATCGTACTCCTGCTTTAAAAACTCAAGATAAGAACCGTCCTGTTTCATCAACTAACTCCTTCCAGCCGTCCCCTGAAGGGGGAGCGGCGCGTCTCAGGTTTTCCGGCGAATACGCTTTGCCTCATGACAAAGCATGAAAACTCCGGAGGGGCAAGCCCTTCAGATAACTAGGAAAAGCTGCCTGGTACTCATCAAATGCGAGTCGGAAAAATCCTTATCACGATGAGTGCAGCAGTTGATCGCTCGATTGCGGTAAATGTCTGCGTGACAAAAGATGTTGCCGGAAACATTTTCACTCCGGCTGAATGGAACTGGAGCCTAGATAGAGAAGCACAATGGAAAGGTAGTAATATCGAGTATTTAAGCAGATCGAATGAGAAGCTTCTTATGGGACTTTTCCGTCTTGCCCCCGTACAAAGCCAATTAAATTTTTGGGGCCCTGGCAACTGGATAATATTAGATTATGGCCCTGCAATTCAAACTATTTTTGCCGAGATTAAACCAAACTGATTTACCGATGATGAGAAACTCCCGATGGAAAGGGAGCTTAAACTGATTGGCAACCACCGGCATAAAAATCTTTAAAGTTTCGATTTATCGATGCCGAACTGATAGAGCGTAAGGCTTTGATTGCCTGACGACAAGCTTTTTTCACAAACGCTCGAAGCTCCATGGGCGCTAAAATCCATCAGGCAACATCGCATCTTGTTTAGAGGGTGAAGAATCTTTTTTCATCCACATCCTGCAAGAATTTTAACAACACGTGATTGGGAGGAGATCATGAAACTTCTTTACACAGGATTGATTGCTGTTTTTTGCTCCGTTTTTCTCTTTAGCGCTATTCCCGCGTTCGCGCAAAAAACCCCCGACGAGCTGGCCAAAGAATCCGAGGCTGCCTGCGTAGCCAGCGAATCCACAAAGGCAACGTCCCAGATGATCATAGACAAGGTGGAAAAAGCAGCCGCTCTTCTGCAAAAGGAGGGCAAGGCGGCTTTCCCGAAATTCAAAGGGAAGGACAGTGAGTTCATTTTCGCGGGCACCTATGTCTGGATCCACGATTTGTCAGGTATTATGCGCGTGCACGCGGTCAAGTACAAAATGGAAGGCCAGAACCTTGTCGACCTCAAGGACTCCAACGGAAAACTCTTTTTCATCGCCATGAACGAAGTCGCCAAAACCAAGGGGGCAGGCTGGGTAGAATATATGTGGCCCAAACCGGGAGAAAAAACACCTTCCCAGAAGGTGTCCTACGTAAAACTGGTCAAAGTTGAAGGGGAGGACCTCGTACTCGGTTGCGGCGTATACGATATGTCTCCGGAAGAGGTTCAGAAACTGGTGAAATGATTTCAGAGCCGGCCCGGGTGGTTCCCTTCCGGAAAGGGCGGGCCCGGCCTTCACACGCAGTGTGATTTTCTCCGTACAGGGAGCGGACGATGACATTCAAGACAGGGCCTATCAGCCTCAACAAGAAACTCTTCGCATTCGTCGGACTGACTTCTTTCCTCGTCCTTGCTGCTCTGGGAACAGGTGGTTTTTACTTCTTCGAAATCGAACGGGCTAACCTGCTGAAAGAAGACGTAGCCAAAGCAGTGGAAATGGTCCTGGTGACCCGTGCGGCGGAAAAGACCTATCTACAGTTTTTCAAGGCCGAACAGAAACAGGAGTTTGAAACAAAGGCGGGGGACGTCACGGGGCAGTTTGAAAAGCTGAAGGCGGCAACTGCGAACGAAGCATGGAAAAAACGAGTCCTGGCGATGGAAAGCCAATTTGGAAACTATAAGAAGCTGTTTGAAGAAATTGATGAACTCCATTCCAGGCAGAACAGCTTGAAGGAGGAAATGATAAAACCTCTGCGCATATCCGAGGAAGCGCTGCGGAAAATACAGGCTGATATTGAGGCAAAGCAGTCAGAACTCCAGATGGAGGGGGAAACGCTCAGCGCCCATGAATTCGGAATGCTTAACGTCGTGAAGGACTGCAGAGACGCGTTCCTTCAATTGCAGAATATCCAGCTTCAGTATCTGCTGACCGGAGATCAGAAATTCATTCAGGAATACAAGAAACTTACCTCCGGAAACTTACAGGCCTACCTCACCGCCTTGGACCAGTTCGCCTCTGCGTTGAAAAACCAGGCCTGGATAAAGGCGACCGTGGGCATCCGGGAGTCACTGAACAACTTTCTCGGATTCATCGATCAGTCCCAGGAGTTGTATCGAAAGGAAAGCGACAGGCTGGGCAGCCTGAATGAAAGCGGCGTGAACATCCTGAGTACGGCCAATGCCCTTTTGGGTGAGGTCAGCCAGTCGATAGCCGCGCAGAAAAATGATGCGCTGAAAGTGGTTTGCGCCTTTATGTTTTCAGGTCTCCTGGTTTTTTGGGGCCTGTCAGTGTTACTGGTTCGATCAATTACCAGACCGGTGAGAAACGCCGTCAGAGGGTTGACGGAAATCGCAGAACAGGTGAGCGCCGCTTCGGGCCAGTTATCAGATGCCGGCAGGGAACTTGCCGAGGGATCGTTGAGACAGGGGGCGGCAATGGAGCAGACTTCCTCCTCTCTTGAAGAGATGGCCACGATGACAAGGCAGAATGCGGAAAATGCGTCTCACGCAAACGGCCTCATGCAGGAAACCAAAAAAACCGTCGGGCAGGCAAACCAGTCCATGCAGGGACTTACCGCCTCCATGAAAGAAATTTCCAAGGCTAGCGAGCAGACCCAGAAAATCATAAAAACGATAGATGAGGTCGCTTTCCAGACTAATCTGCTGGCCCTCAACGCCGCTGTGGAAGCGGCCAGGGCCGGTGAGGCCGGGGCTGGGTTCGCCGTCGTCGCCGAGGAGGTCAGAAACCTTGCAAGGCGAACGGCCGAGGCTGCCAAAGATACGGCGGGGCTAATCGAGTCAACCGTTAAAACGGTTAAAGATGGCGCAGTCCTGGTAGATCAGACAAACGCCGAATTCATCCGGGTACTGGACAGTGCCTCCAAAGCCGGAGAATATGTTGGCGAGATTGCCGCCGCCTCGCGCGAGCAATCTCAGGGAATAGACCAGATAAACGGGGCCGTATCCGAAATGGAAAAGACCATCCAGATGAATTCAGCCAATGCGGAGGAGTCTTCTGCGGCTTCATCGGAACTCAATTCGCGCGCAGGGGACCTGAAGATATTCATCCGGGATCTGACCGGGCTGATCGGTGGCAACCTTAAGGAAGGCGGAAACGCAAAAACGGGGGCCCGCTCCAGGGCTCGAGGTCCGCTCGGTTCACCTGCGGCGCGCGAGAAAAAAGCGCACGCACCTCGAACAGCACAGGTTGAAGCCCCCGGGGACCAGGAACCGGGATTTTTTGAAGAAGCCGAGGAGCATAAAACCACAGGCTCAGAGGCAAAATACCTGCACAGCTTTTAAATCTGAAACGGCAACAGGCGGGCCGGTCACCGGACCGGACCGCCGGCAATGCGCTATTTGGCCGGAACTTCTTCCTCTACGCACGTAATCTCGACTTTCCCCGATAAACTCGAGGCATTTTCCCTTCTGCGCGGCCAGGGACCGCTCGTGGCTGCCTTCGTCCCCGGCCGTCAAACTCGTGCTTCCAGACCAATTGGCAGACGGCTGTCACTTTTTCTTCCATACTTTCCCCATAAATCTGTTATTTTTTCACTAAGTTGTCTTTCCTGTTCCCAATGATCAGTTTAGCAGTGAGGGCCTACTGCCGGAAAGAGCCAAAATCAGGCGAGGGGATCGAGTAATGGGTGACAATACGTTCGAACAGGGTCCGATACGTCCTCCCAGCGAAGCAGGGAGCCTGCTGTTCCGGTTCACGAGAAACTGCCCATGGAACAGGTGTACCTTCTGTCCGGTATACAAGGGCAGGCAGTTCAGCAGGCGGTCGCTGGAAGAAATCAAGGGGGACATTGATAGCGCGGCGGAGATTTGTCAGCAACTTCGCGACTTTTCCTCCGCCCTCGGCTGCGGGGGGACTATTACCCGCGAGGTCCTGGAAAGCGTATTTTCCAGCGTGCGCTTCAATGATTTTCACCGGCAGGTGGCCCTTTGGCTCTATACGGGAAAAGGCAGCGTATTCATCCAGGACGCCAACAGCTTTGTGCTCCCCGCCCCTGTGCTTGCCGAAGCGATTCGTCATCTGAAGCGAAAGATTGCCGGGATCGAGCGAATCACATCCTATGCGCGGAGCAGTACGCTCGCCAAAATGAGCGTGGCCGAACTCGGAGAAATCCGCATGGCTGGGCTTGACCGGATTCACATAGGTATGGAGAGTGGTTCGGACCGCGTGTTGAAACTGGTCCAAAAGGGGGTCGACGCAAAGCGTCAGATAGAGGCAGGTAAAAAAGTTATCGAAGCGGGCATGGAGCTTTCCGAATATATCATGCCCGGACTTGGAGGAAAGGAGCTTTCCGGGGAGCACGCCAGGGAATCGGCGCGGGTCTTGAACGAAATCAACCCGCATTTCATAAGGCTTCGGAGCCTGCGCATTCCTCCCAGCGTCCCTCTTTTTCAAGACAAGCAGACGGGCCGCTTTACACCCCTTTCAGACGACGAAACGGTCGTTGAGATCAGATTATTCATTTCTTTGCTCGATGGGGTTTCAAGCCGGGTCACGTCGGACCACATAATGAATCTGCTCGAAGAGGTCTGTGGTAAACTGCCCGAGGACAGGAGCGCCATGCTCGCGGCTATGGATCGCTATCTTGAGATGCCCGACGAGGAAAGGCTGCTTTTCCGCCTCGGCCGCCGCGGGGGGGCCTTGAGGTCGCTCGATGACTTGAACGATCCCCTGCTGCGGCAGCGGTTGCAACTTGCAATGAAGGAGCTGGTATCCGAAACGTCCGGTGATGTGGAAAAACTCATAACTGAACTTGCGGATCAATATATTTAGCGAGTTCAGTCACTGGCCATGAATGCGGGGCTTCTTACTTTCATTGAACTTCAAAGAATGAACGCTCAAGTCCCGATTGTCGGATGATGGATTGTAATGTGCCAACCCGTAACTCATCATAATCAGGAACAGGCGCTCCGCAGCAGCCCGGGGACAGGAGCGCCATGCCGGCAGTAATAGACTGATATGTTGGGTTACCCGCCGAGGAGAAACTGATTTTTCGGATCGGGCGGCGGGGAGGAACGTTACGTTCGGTTGACGAACTTTCCGATCCTCTGCTAAGAAAGAGGCTCCGGGCAGCTCGTCTCGATCTGTGCCAACCGGGTCCGGGAGGGATTGAAGAGATTATAAACAAGCTGGCGAACCAATATATCTAATAGTCTTCAAAGAAATTTGAAAGAGGATTCATGGTTCCCTTTCCGCCTCGCCAACCTACCGATTTTGTTACCTTTATTTTTTCAATTTTCTCAAAATGTACCAGAAAGTGTATCAAAAGTGTGTTAGTCTGTAATGCGGTCTGTGTGACAATGTCAAGCGAAATCTTCCGAATTTTCCACCCAAGGGGGCGTGGATTGGCGTGGTGAGCAATTTCTCATTTTACTAAGGCGGTTGCAAAGCGGCGGGAGTTGAAGCCAAGACATGGCTTAATGGACTGACCCGCTAAATCCTGTAAAATTCAACATTTACTATAACATAGTTTCTCTCTGTAACTGATTTGAGTCCGTTAAAGTTCGTCATCTTTCGCCAAAATTCTTCTCGGTTGGCGAAAGTTTAGCGAAAGGTCGGGGAAAGTGAACGAGGTGGGTCGGGATGCCCTCCCATAAAGCAGAAGCCCCACTAGGGGGCTTCGCAGCCCAAGGTCGAAACCTTGGGGGGGATTACAAATCTTACGTTCCAAAAATAAAGCATCTGGAACGGGGATTCAAGAGAAAAATCGAGGATGGTTTAAATCAATTCCTGATCGGCCTTCTCAATTATGCTGCTCATGCGAAAGCTCATGATTTGAGGTTGGAGGAAGACAGAAGGCGACGTAAGGAGCAAAGGCGGATTAGGGCTGAAAAACTTGCCTGCCTTGAAGCTGAAAAAATGAAAGTATCAGGTTTGTTAACGTCTGCTGAGAACTGGAAAAGGAGTGTGTTGATACGTGACTTCGCGGATGCCGTTGAGGAGATGTGGAGATCAGGCGATTTTCATTTCGAACCAAATGGTGAACATCAGGAATGGCTCATTTGGGTACGTGAGCAGGCAGACAGGCTTGATCCCCTTAAAGAAAGCCCCAAATCCATCTTGGATGAAGAGGACGGAAGAAACTGTTTCTCAGGTAGATTATTTCGTGACATTCCCTCTGGCTTCATGAATCCACCAGAAATGAGATGGAAGTGAGCCAGAATCGGTGTAAGATACGATCTTGAATGGATCTGGTGATTTCTACTGGCGGGAAGACACAGACCGGAGTGCTTTTCGTATTTTAAAGCAAGGACGGGAAATGCAGCAGAGTCAAGAGGATCTAAAGAAACTGATCAAAGAGAGTATCCGAGAGGTACTTAGGGAAGAGCGATTGGGCTTGTGCGAGATCATGATTCCCCGTGTCTCCAGAAAGGAACTGAATGAGGTCCACACCAAATTCGGTTCTCCAGCGGATTACGGAGAGAATGACTTCACCGATATGACCGATTGGGTGAAGGGATGAGATGAGGGTCAGATTTCATAGCAGGGCTGTCAAGTTTCTCGAAAAGCTCCATGAAAAAGACAAGGAGAGGATTCGTCTCAAGTTCAAGTCCCTTGTCAGCACCATCGAAGCGCAGGGCGTTATCCCTTTTAAAGAACTTGATATCAAAAGGCTTGAGGGTGACTGGAAAGGCTTTTTGCGGATGAGGTCGGGAAAAATAAGGGTCATCTTCCGAATCGACAAAGAAGATGATGTCCTTCTGGTGTACGAAATCGATTACAGAGGGGATGTGTACAAGTAAGACCAGCCTCATGCTTCCTTCAGCATCTTGCTCTCCCGATCAAATCATTCCTCGATCCCGCAGGAGCTGCTTGGTTTCATGTCCTGATAGCCGAAGGGACAAAGTCCCGGCATCAATGCGGAATAGGCTTCCTTCGGTTTTGGATAGCTCTCATTTGGGGAAAGTGGTCAATGGTATCTGAGGATCACTAAAAGCAGTGACGATAGGGTTTAAGCAGATTGACAAGGCTGTCAACGGTTATGGGCTTGGTGAGTATACCGTCAACGGTCAAATGAGGGTACTGCTTGAACATCTCCTCCAAGTACTCCGGCGAGTCAGCCACAAGCAAAACTGGAACGTTTTGGAACTTGGCATCACGTCTGATTTTCTCCAGCGTTTCCAGAGCGCCCATAACCGGCATGTAGATATCTAACAGGATCACGTCGGGCAATATCCCACTGCAAAGCGAATCCAGCAAATCGTTCCCGTTTAACTTGCAGTCGCACATTGTGTCTGGATACCCAGCGTCTTTGAGCGTCTCACGCAGAATCAGGTGTTCGTCCTCATCGTCGTCGCAGAACGCAATTTTTAGCGTCGGGTTCAGGCGCATTTCGAAGCCTACCGAAAGTCTGATTTATGGGGCTGCTAATCTTGAAAAGATAGGGTCTTTAGTCAACTCTCGCAACCCCCCGCCGCTAAAATACTGTCGGAACTGGAAAAGAAGTTCATGACTATGAGCACACAGGAAAGCACGGGTCGCATGAGCATGACTACTCCGGCATTAAGCGGAAATCCGTGACCATACCCCCCTGACAGGATAAAAAGGTGCCATCCGGTGAAGGGCTGGAGCGTATCACATGATGTAAATCGCAAATTTGGTTGGGGAAATTGGCTTCTGCGAATTGACCGCTGCCGCCTACACGCTAGTACCATGTAACATTTAGAGTTTCGGATAAAGTCTTTTCAGCTTTATACGTGCATCGACATTCGAAAACTGCCATTGGATTTTGGACTGCCGGTTGTTACGGTTGTTTTGCCATGCGGCGATATGGCTTTGCAGTGTTTCCAGATCGGGAATTCTCCGATCAAGACACTGTCCGTTCAACGCGCTTAGCTCGATTTCCGCCATGTTGAGCCAACTGCCATGCTTGGGTGTGTAGTGGATCTCAATGCGTTCTGCCAAGCGCCGAGCCTCTTGAGGTTCAAACGTCTCATAGAGGGAGGCAAGATAGTGTGTGTTCAGGTTGTCCAAGACCAGTCGTACTCGGACAGCGTTGGGATATCGTTGGTCGAGCATGCCCTTGATCCACCACGCCCAGTCTTTTCTCGTTCTATGCTCAGTGGCCTCCACGTGGCGTTTGCCCGTCAATGGTTCCACTTCGAGGAAAATTTGGACAACACCGTTGCGAACGTATTCAGCATCCATCCGTGCCGGTCTTCCCGGAGCGCAAGCTATCGTCTCGTGTACTTCCCCGATGAGTTGCTTGCAGGTTTCGTCCATGCAGACCTGCGGATAGTCGGGATCGTACGGCAAGTGGTAGACCGCAATGACATCCTCCATATTGGCTACGAACGCGGCGCTCCCCTCTGGTGGAATTTTCCAATACTTCCTGAGGTGAGGCTTAAGTTCGTTTTTTTAAGTATGCGCTGCACAGTCATGTGCGATACACTCGGAGCCAAGCTCAATTCTACTGCTTTCTCGGCCAGCAGTCGCACGGTCCAGCGGCGCCAACCTTCCGGTGTTTCTGAACAAGCCAGTGCGATCAGTCACGCCTCGAAAGCCCCATCAAAGGTCACATCGCGCGGTGGCTTTTCCGGTTGCCTGCGGTCCAAAGCCGCACCCAACCCATCTTCCACGAATCGCTTCTTCAGGTGTTCGATGGTGCGAGGCGTCACTCCCAAGGCTTCAGCCGTATTCGCCACAGACCAGGCAGGCCCCTGCTGGCCTGCGTCACAAAGGAGTAAAGCGCGTGCGTAAAGAAATCGCTTCGCACTGGTCTTTCCCCTTTTCGTCAAGGCATCAAGTTCCTGGCGTTCTTGTTCTGTCAACGTCACACGGTAGCGTGGTTTCATGGCAAATCCCTCCCCCTGGAATTTGCCATGATTATACTGTATTATACGAAAAAAACAATGTTACATGGTACTAGGTATTATCCGCAGTCAATTGCTTCGCTGATTCCCTTGCCGGCCAAAACCATCGGCAAGACATTCTCTTCGGAGGGGACGATGCAGTTGATAATTGCCGGCCCAGGTTTTCGCAGCGCCTCGGGCAGTCCTTTGACTACGTCCTCTTCGGTCCTGAATGTGTATCCTGCCATGCCGTATGCCTTCGCAAGGATTTCGAAATCCGGATGGAATGAGAAATTTACGGCCATATAGCGCCCCTGGCAGTAGTATTGCTGGAGCTGACGCACCATGCCCAGAGTGGAATTGTTCATTATGATGATTTTAACGCTGAGGCCCTGCTCCATCATCGTGCCAAGCTCCTGCATGGTCATCTGGATACTGCCGTCCCCGGTTACCAGAATGACGTTACTGGCGGGAGCGCCGAAACATGCGCCAATAGAAGCCGGCAGGCCGAATCCCATGCAGCCCAGCCCGCCAGAGGAAACCAGCGTGCGGGGTTTCTTGAAATGGTAGTACTGAGCTACCCACATCTGGTGCTGGCCGACGTCGGTTACGATAATGGCCTCGCCCCTGGTGCAGTTCCAAAGCTGCTCGATAATGAACTGGGGCTTTAGACCACCGTCGCGATTGTAGCTCAAAGGGTATTCAGCTTTAAGGGACTTGATGCGTGCGAGCCATTCGGAACGGTCGGTTTTTTCAATAAGCGGGAGGAGCGCCTTCAGAATGAGTTTTACGTCGCCGACCAGCGGCACATGTGTAGCGATCACCTTTCCAATTTCTGCCGGGTCGATGTCGATGTGGACTACGGTGGCATGCGGGGCGAAGTCGTTGATGTTCATTACGACCCGGTCATCGAATCGCGCGCCGAGGCCGATCAGGAGGTCACACTCCGTGATTGCCAGATTGGCGTAGCGGGTCCCGTGCAGACCAAGCATGCCGAGGAAGAGCGGATGGTCGCCGGGGAAGCCGGCAAGGCCCATGAAGGTATTGGTTACCGGCGCCGTTATCGCCTCGGCGAACTTCAAGAGTTCTTCTGATGCGTTTGAGGCCAGTATTCCTCCTCCCGCATAGATAACCGGCCTTCTGGCTTTTGCTATGAGCTTGGCGATTTCGATTATTTTGGCCGGATGCCCTTTATAGGTCGGTCTGTAGCCTCTCAGTCGCACTGTCGTCGGGTATTTGAAACTAATCCTGGCCTGAGCCACGTCCTTTGGAATATCTATGAGTACCGGGCCGGGCCGGCCGGTCGATGCGATATGGAATGCGTTCTTCACCACGACCGGCAGTTTCTGCGGATCCTTGAGGAGGTAATTGTGCTTGGTAATCGGCATTGTAATACCGGTGATATCCACTTCCTGGAAGGAGTCCGTTCCAATCTGCATCGTAGGAACCTGTCCGGTGAACAAGACGAGCGGGACCGAATCCATATACGCGTTTGCAATGCCCGTAACGAGGTTGGTAGCCCCCGGGCCGGAAGTCGCAATACACACACCTACGCCGCCTGTGACCCGGGCGTATCCATCGGCAGCATGCACAGCCCCCTGTTCGTGCCGCACGAGCACGTGCTTGATTTTGGTCGAATGATACAGGGCGTCGTAAACCGGAAGGATTGCCCCGCCCGGATAGCCAAACACAACTTCCACGTTTTCTCTTTCGAGGCACTCAACCAGGGCCTCGGCAACCGTCATTTCCACGAAAACACCTCCGGAAAGTTCTGCAACCGGCCGCACCTGCGGTCCGCCGTTCTAATCGCCTTCCAATTCCCGCGCCAGGGCGCCGCCGCTCAGGGCTACGAATTTGCTTCCCCGAAGCATGGCTATCTTTCCTGTGCGAACGAGTTCCTTGATCCCGTATGGGCGAAGGGATTCTTCGAATGCGTTTATTTTGCCCTCATTCCCGGTACATTCGAAAGTCATGGTCTTCCTGCCCAGGTCAACGACACGGGCCCGGAATATCCCGGCCATGTGCATGATCTCAACTCGCTGGCCCGGTTCGGCCGCGACCTTGATCATGACCAGTTCCCGGTCGACATATTCGTCATCCGTTATATTACTGATCTTGATGACATCTATAAGCTTGTGGAGTTGCTTGGTAACCTGCTCTATGAGGGGTTTGTCTCCCTCTACTACGATGGTCATCCGGGAGACATCATCTCTGTCGGTGCGGCCCACCGCAAGACTGTCGATATTGAAGCCGCGGCGTGCAAATAGGCCTGCAACTCGAGTCAGAACGCCTGGAGCGTTCTCAACCAGCACCGAAAGGGTGTGCTTATCCATTTATTTGAAACCTCCGGTTGATTTTTGGAAGCATGTTGAATTTACATGGCCTGGGTGGAATATATCAACATTGACTGATCTTTTAAAGCGCAATAGATATAAAAGCCGTGCGCCATGGCTTCAAAAACCGCCGAACGCTAATTTAAAGGAGATTCAATTGGGCTACGGTAAAATCATAAACTTCTTTTTTGAACTGGGGATGCTCAAAAAAACCCCTCGCTCGGGTTTTCAGTTTCTGGGGTCCGGCGGCGAATCCGTTGCCGACCATTCGTTCCGTGTGGCAATGATCGGCTTTGCTCTAGCGCGCATGGACTCAAACGTTGACCCGTTCAAGGTCGTTTCAATGTGCCTGGTTCACGATCTGCCGGAAGCGCGCACCGGGGATCGGAACTATGTCAATAAAAGATATGTCACGGTAGACGAAACCGGTGCAATAGCCGATCTCGCCGACTCACTTCCCTTTGGGGACGAGATAATAGAGCGTCTCAAAGAGTACAGGGAGTCCGAGACAGTCGAAGCCAGGCTCGTTCACGATGCCGACCAGCTCGACCTGATTTTGGAGCTCAAGGAGCAAAAGGACCTCGGAAATTCCTACGCCGTAAAATGGATA
>Ga0074045_10002923_pt1 | contig 15577 bp, 9 predicted proteins | sample BogForMeECP23OM2_FD_94442 | JGI IMG/M metagenome (GOLD analysis project Ga0074045, IMG submission 94442) | Bog forest soil microbial communities from Calvert Island, British Columbia, Canada - Bog Forest MetaG ECP23OM2 | ecosystem: Environmental > Terrestrial > Soil > Wetlands ...
ACCTTCAGGCACTACGGGGCTTCCTCCGATGGGAGGGGGCACCGCTCGCCGAGGACCGGAAGCTCTGGGCGATGAACGCGAAGGCCGGCCCGAGGGACTGGCTAACGTGCGAACAGCTAGCCCAGGTTTGGGGTGCGTGTCGGGACGACCTCGCCCGTTTGTTGGTGGCTTCGGGCGGGATGAACGGACTCCGGCGAGCGGAGGTACGACGCCTTCGCGCACGGGACGTTCTGCTCGCGCTCGACCATGCGGAAGCCCGAATCGAGGGAAAGACCGGGACTCGGACTATCCAGCTTGGGAGCTATCTTCGGAACGTGCTGCTCTCGATGGACAAGCGGGGCTCGGAACTCTACTTTCCCTTGAAAGATTCCGCGTACGACGACCGCCTAACCGCCGTGGGACGGCTCGCGGGGCTCCCGTTCCACCTCTCGGCGCACATACTACGCCGAAGCTTCGGACGAATCGCCTACCGTGCCCGGGTGCCGCTGGTGACTATTCAGCACATCTACGGGCACGCTTCGCCGGCGATGACCGCCTACTATATCGGAATCGAATCCGAGGAGATGGCGGCCGGTCTAGTGACCTTCGAAGCTGCCCTAGCGCCGGGGGCGGTCTAAACCCATGCCCGCCCGGAATTGGCTCAAATCACGGCAAATCTCTGACGGAAACAGTGCTGCTACCTCAGCACCTGGCTCGTCAGGAGTGGGTCTTGAATAAGGCCTTTTCCGGCCAGGTGCCGTGTCTACCACCCCAAGGTCACTCGTGCGAAAGGAACGAGCGCGACCGCCGCTCCCCCGGGTTCGATCCCGACCGAGGAGGCCGTTAACGCCGGCGAGAGCGATCCGGTGCGCTCATGAAGGACTTGAGACGCACGATGGCGTCCACCGGATACGGGTCCACCCGTCCGAGGTCTGCCAAGAACAGGCTGACGTGATCCCCCAGCGCGATCCCGGCCACGAGGGCCCCGAGGCGGTCGTCGGAGGGAAGGAGGGCGCGAGCCGTCGGGACCCCCTTTGACCGCAAGAGGCGCTCGAGGTAGCGGAAGCTCTTCTCCACAAGCGGAGACTCGCCGTGCCACTCGAGCAGCAGGGCGATCGCCCGCGCGGCGTCGGCCCGGGAGAGCGCGTCCCATCCCACGAGAGCGTTGTGGAACAGTTCCGGGACCTCGTCGAACACCGCTAGGCGCTTCGCGTTCTCCTCGACCTGCGTCTTCCATCTTCGAGCGAGGGGTGCGAACGAGTTCTCGGCGTAGACGAAGGGGAGGCGACCACCGATCCGCCGAGCGAGACCCGCCGCCGGCCCGCGAGCCCGCGCGTACTCACGGATGAGGGAACGGGACGCATTCGCCGCCCGCGTGATCCGGTCCCCGAGAGGCGCGGGGAAGGCCGTGTCGAGAATGCCGAGGATCCCACCGAGAAGGTGTCCGACCGCGGAACGCGGAGGAAGGTCCTGAGGCACTCGGAGCACCGGAACCCCGTCCGCCTCGGCTTTCTCGAGGAGCGCTCCGCCGGAGGTGATGACCGTTCGTCGCGCTCCCGCGCGCCCGGCCGCGTCGTAGGCCACGAGGGTCTCCCACGTGTTTCCCGAGTAGCTCACCAGGAGCACCTCGGTGCTGAGGTCGACCGAACGGGGGAGGTCCGGGGCGCGAACGACGGACAGGGTCGCCCGACTCTCCGCGTCCACGATACCGCGAGCCAGGTCCGCGGCGATTCCCGACCCGCCCATCCCTACGGCCACGAACCTGAGGTCGTACCCCGGAGACGGTCGAGCGAGCTCCCGTCCTGAGCGGTATCCGGCCTCGAGGGCGTCCGGCAGCATCGCCGCCAGCGCCCGCATACGGGCCGGACCGTCGGGCGCGGAAGGTGTCATCGGGAGCAACGGGGGTCGGCGAGAGATATCTCTTACGGACGCGAGCCGGCGCGCCATCGCGTCCAAGGAAACTTAAAGCAGGCTAGGCCCCCATGCTCACAGCGGGCCGTTCGCACTAGGACGTCCATAGAGGGGACATTCCGTGGTCGAGGAGAGCAGGGTCGCCCGTCCCACGGAGGCCCGTGTCTCCATCGGGAACCCATCCCTCGACGCGATGCTCGAGGGAGGTCTTGTCGCCCGCCGCCCGTACCTCGTCGTAGGACCGTCGGGCACCGGGAAGACGACGCTGTCGATCCAGTTCCTCTGCGAGGGGGTCCGGCGGCACGAACGCGTCCTCCTCGTGACGCTCGAAGAACCCCCGAACGAGGCCCGGGTCAACCACCGCGGTCTCGAACCCGAGCTGAGCCGCGTCGAGGTGTTCGACGCGATCCCCGACATCATGCGCTACGAGCGAACACCGTTCAAGGACATCGCGTCGGTGCGCTACGCGGTCCCGTTCGCCCAGGTGCCGTTCCGGATCCGACAGAGCCCTGAGCTCGCCAGCGTCGAGGTGACGATCACCGCGCTCGAGCAGATGCTCCGCACCGAGGTGATCCGGAAAGGGTACACCCGCCTCGTGATCGATTCGCTGACCGCGCTTCAGTACTTCTGCATGAAGGGGTTCGACCCGGTCGCGGGCGCGCAGTCGTTCCTCCGGTTCCTTTCGGACCTTCGGGTGACCACGCTGCTCACGGTGGAGGCACCGCTCGAGGACGTGGAAACTCCCGAGCGGATGCTCGCGCGCGGAGAGATCCGCCTCTTCCGCTGGGAGCTGGACGGCCAGACCGTCCGCGCGGTCGGGGTAGAGAAGTTCCGCGGGAGCTCCCACGACATCCGGCTCCACCCGTACCGCATCGGTCCCTCGGGCATCGGCATCAACCTCGACGAGACGATCTCCCGGGACACCCGACAGATCATCGAGCCGATCGTCCGGCGCCCCATGCCCCCGGCGGCGGCCGCTCCGGCGGCTCCGCTCGTCTCGTCCGTTACGCCGCTCGTCGACGAGATGCGCGACCTGGTCTTGCTCGGAGCCGACGTCGCGCCCGCTCGGACCGAGATCGAAGCCGCGCTCGCGGCCTCGAACGAAGGGCGGTTGGAGGAGGCCCAGGCGCACCTCTCTAGGGTGTCTTCGCTCGTCATGGTCCTGGTCGACCGTCTGAACCAGGGTCCCCGTCGTGTCGCGCCGGAAGACCCCGGCGCCGCCGGAGCCTTGCAGCGGGTGCTCGCGCGGGCCGATTCGGTCCGCACCGGGGTCCCACCAACGAGCTTGCCCCCGCCCTCGGTCCTGCAGGTGCAACTCGGTGCCCTTCTGTCCCTCCTTCCCTCGACACCTCCCTCTCCAGAACCTGCCCCGACGGCCGTCATCCCCGCCGCGGCGTCGCCGCCACCGATCCCGACGCCGACCCCCGCCGCGTCCCCGGCTGGGGCGCCCCGGCCCTTCCCTGCAGCCGGCCCATCTCCCCCATCCCCCTCGTCGGCCTCCACGCCCGCTCCCTCGACACCCGGACCGCCTTCGGGGACGGTGGCCTCCGACCGGGCGCCGCCCCCGGCGAAGGTCGTGGAAGTTCCGCGACCGGGCGTCGCCAAACCGTTGCCCGCTCCCCCCAAGCCGCGCCCACCCGTGAGCGCGCAGCGCGTCGCGCGGCCCCCGCCCGCTCCCGCTCCGCGAGCCGGTCCCCAGAAAGCGGAACCCCCGCCGCTGCCCACGACGGCCATGCCCGAGTGGCGTTCACCTCCGTCGACCCCGCACCGGGCCGGGGCGCCGGCTCCGCCAACCCCGGTCCCTACCCCGTCCCCGGTGGTCGCCGCTCGGCCGCCCCCGGGCCCGGCGAAGAGACGCCGGAAGGCGGGCGTGGCCCTCCCGAGCAAGAAGGTCACGGTGCCCGCCCGTGGTCCGGCCCCTCACGAAGCGTCGAGCGAGGTGACGCCGCCGCCCCCGGCCGTAGCGGCCCCGGCGACCGAGCCGCCTCTTCTCGCGGCCCCCGCATCTCCGCCGGCACCGCCATCCGTGGCCCCGAAGCCTCGACGGCGAAGCTCCCGCAAGCGGAAGGCACCGCCCGTCGTCTCGGTGGAGGTCGAACCTATCCCGCCGGGGGTCTTCGGGACTCCCGACGACGGGTCGACCCCACCCGATCCCCCGGACCCCTCGCCTCCCCCGGAGGGGTAGATGAGCACCCCCGAGCCGGTGAACCCCCGCGTCCCGACCGGCGTTCCCGGGCTGGACCGGATGCTCGGCGGGGGGCTCATGGCCGGCCGCCCGTACCTCGTGACGGGAGGTTCGGGCAGCGGCAAGACGCTGCTCGGGATCACGTTCCTGCTCGAAGGCGTCCGACGGGGAGAGGAGGTCCTCCTAGTCGCCGTGGACGAACCTCCGAGCGAGATCGTGGAGAACGTCCGCTCCCTCGACTGGGACCTCTCGGCGATCAAGACGCTGGATGCCAACCCGGGAATGCGCGGGATCAGGCGGAACGTGGCGGTCCAAGAGATCCGCGCGATGAACGACCTGAAGTCGATGCGGGACGTCGCCGCGGACGCGAAACGCGCCAGCGACGCCGAGGAGATCGCCATCCAGGGGATCCAGCTCAAACTGCGTCAACAGATGGCCGACGTCCCGTTCCGCCGGGTCCTGGTCGATTCCATCACGTCGATCCGACGGTTTGCGGTGAAGTCATCGGTCGACCCGCAGGCGGAACGGACCGAGATCCAGTCGCTCCTTCGATTCCTTTCGGAAGCCGGAGTCACGGCGTTGATCACGTCGACGCCGAGCGACCCGGGGGTCCTTACGCCGGAGGAGGTGCTCACGCGCGGCGAGATCCTACTCACGCGCAAGTGGGTCGGGGACCGCTCCGTCCGGCAGATCAAGATCGTCCGGATGCGCGGCTGCGCACACGACCCGGAGCGGCGCCCGTTCGTGATCACCTCACAAGGGATCGTCCTCGGCTGAGCGTTCCGGCGCACACAGGCCCCCCACGCGAGCCCCGGACGAACGAGTCGTCCGACGGCGTTACGGGAGGACGGAGCGGTCGCGTGAGAGCCAGCGGGCCGCCGAGGCGCGGACCCGGGGCAAGACATACACACTGACCGCCCAGTCGGCCGGGGCCCGGGCGGCGAGAGAGCGCCACGGGCCGGGGGAACGGAACGGGAACCTCGGCCGCCCGTCGAGGAAGATCCGCACGGACCCCCAGGCGTCCCCGGTGGCCTGGTGGGGTTCGAGGCCCGCGAGGTCGATGAGGACCGAACCGGGCGCGCCGTGGACCCCGACGGCGACCGCGTCCTCGAGGGCCCGGCGCTCCTCGGGCCGGTGGAGCATGCGGCGCCACGCTACGCGCGCGGAGCCGCCGACCTCCCTCCAGCCGAACGCCCGCTTGTACAACCGACGGGCCAGCAGGTCTTCCGCCAGGTCTCCGCTGATCCCCTCACGCCCTCGAAGTCGGGCCAACAGCTCGCCGTCGGTCCAGCGGAACTGCTCGCGGGCCCCGTCGGGAAAGCCCGGCTGACGCTCGACGGCGGCCTGGGCCATGATCTCGGCGGCCCGGACCGTCTTGTGGTAGTACACGGTGGAATACATCAGGGCCCGACCGACGAGGAAGCCCTCGACCGCGCTGCGCCCCTTCTCCGCGAAGACGACGTGTCCCCGGTCCTCGCGAATCGTCTCGAGGAGGCGACCCGCGTCGACCGCCCCATGGCCGACGCCGGTGTAGTGGGCGTCGCGTTGGAGGTAGTCGATCCGGTCGGCGTCCACGGCGCTGTGCAGGATCGCCCTCTCGAGGCTCGACGGCGAGGCTCCGCGAGCCGGGTCGACCAGGTCGGCGACCTCCTTCGGTCGCAGGTCGAACCGTTCGAGGATGCGGGGGACCTCCGCCTCCTCCGGGGGCCAGTAGGGGTCGGTCCCTTCGATCCGCGCGCGGGAGACCCCTTCGTGCCCCATTCCGAGGACCTCGGTCATGGGGCCGTCGAGCGTGTGGGAGAACGGTCCGTGTCCGAGGTCGTGGAGGAGGGCCGCGGCCGTGACCCGTCGTCGGGCCCGTCCCTCAAGACCGAGCCGGTCGGCCATCTGCCCGGCGACCCAGAACGTCCCGAGAGAGTGCTCGAGGCGAGTGTGGTTGGCACCGGGGAACACGAGGTGGGCGAACCCGGTCTGTCGGATCCCCCAGAGGCGCTGGAACTCGGGGGTCCCGATGAGGGCGAGGGCCGGCCCATCGAGGAGGATCGTGCCGTGGACCGGGTCGAAAATCGACTTTCGCGTCCCTCGGCCTGCCATCGGTAGCTCCCACGCAGGCCAGCCCGCCGTACGGATAGGGTAGCCGGCCGATGCGCTTCCGGTTCCCCTCGAGGACGAACGTATTTATGACGTCACGGCCGTCCGCCCCTGTCGATGGCGCAAGGCGACCCCGAAGAGCCGGGAAAGGCGGTGTCGCCGATGGACGATGTCCGGCGGCGGTTCCGCGCCGTCCAGGAGGCGGAGGGGCGCCCCGACCGGGCTCAGTACACGAGTTCGCTCAAGCAGTTCCTCGCCGCGGTCGAACAGAAACGGTCGGACCTTTCGGGTGACGCCGGCGAGATTACCCCGATGCTGCACGAGACCGCGATGGCGTTCTACCGGACCACGCAGCCTGACCTCGCGCGTCGGGCCGCGGACCTCGGGCTCGAGTTCACGCCCGGCAACGCCTCGCTGCTCCACGACAAGGCGCTCATCCTGCTCGCCCAGAACCAGGACCTTCCGGAGGTGGTCGCCCTCGTCGACCGCGCCATCGAGGCGAACCCGCACGACAAGGGACTATGGGCGACCCGAGCCGACGCCCTGCGGCTGCTCGGCCGGTCGGAGGAGGCCGTCGATTCGTACCTCCGAGCCCAGGACCTGGACGCCTCCTCGACACAGTACGTCGACAAGGCGCTCAAACTGGCGCCGACCAACTCGGTAGCGCTCCACCAGAAGCTCTCGCTGGCCCGCGCGGTGGGCGGAGAGCTGCAAGCGCTCGCCGCCTGTGACGAGCTCCTGAAGACGAACCCGGACGATCTCGAGCTACAGTTCGCGCGGGCGGAGCTCCTGGTCGCCGTGGGGAACCTCGCCGAGGCCCTCGCGCCGCTCGAGAAGATCCGGGCCGCCCACCCGGACGACGCCCGGACCGCGCTCCTACGGGCCCACATCCTCTTCCAGCTCGGCCGCAACGAGGAGGCGATCCCCATCGCCAAGGCGATCGTGGAGGGAACGACGGCCCCCGAGGCGAGCGCCCTCACGGAGCTCGCTCGCCTCTCGGAGGCGGCGTCGCCGGACCTCGCTCTGGTGGCCCGGCAACGCGTCCTGCAGATCGACCCTCGAAACCTTCAGAACCTGCTCGACCTGAGGGATATCGCGCTCCGACTCGACCGGGTGGAGACCGCGCTCTCCGCCTGCCGAGCGATCCTCGACGTCCAGCCGGACAACCTCGAGGCGCTACGAGGGATCGCCGAGCTCGAGCTCGCGAACGGCCACCCGGACGCGGCGATCGAGGCGTACCACCGGCTGCTCAAGGTCCACCCGCACGCGCTCACCGAGCTCCGTAAGGCCCTCGACCTAGCGCGCGAGCAGCAGAAGCCCGAGGTCGTCCGCGAGTTCGCCGAGGCCGTCCTCGCGGAGGAGCCGAGCGACCTTGAGGCCCAGCTCGAGCTCGCACGGGCGCTCTCGACGGCCGGGGACGTGGCCGGAGCGGTCCGCGCGTACGACGCGCTCCTCGAGGCCCACCCGGGAGAGCTCCCGTACCTGCTCGAGAAGAAGGAGATCGTCGCGGGGACGGACGACCCGGCGCAGATCGCGCCGGTGCTGGACGAGCTGTTCCGACTCGACCCGACCCGCACGGACGTGGCCGTCGAGCGCGGCAACCTGTACCTCTCCCTCGCCTACGACCGCCCCGAGGGGTCCGCCGAGAGGGACCAGGCCGCCCGGACGGCGCTCGTCTCCTACGAGCGCGCCTCGAGCGACCCCGAGGCGGCCAACGTGAGCGAGCTCGGCATCGCACGAGCCTCCCGGCTCGTCAACGACCCCGACCGCGCGATCCGCGCCTACGAATCGTTCCTGAAGCGCGAAGGGAACCACCTCCGTCACGACATCCTGAAGGAGCTCGGGCACGCGCTCCGCGAGACCGGCCGGTACACCGAGGCGATCGAGGCGTACGGCCGGGCGATTGGAGGGGGGCTCGAGGACCCGGACCTCTTCTGGGGCGCGGCCGAGGTCTCCGCCGAGGTCGGACAGGAGGCGCGGGCCCTCCAGCTGCTCGACGTGCTGCTCCGGCGGGACCCGAACAACCCGCTCTTCCTGAGGAAGAAGGGGCAGCTCTTGCTCCGAGCCGGTCACCGACCCGAGGCACTGGCGGCGTTGCAGCTCGCCGTGCAGGCCGCCCACGGTGACCCGCACGCCTACTTCGAGGTCGCGGAGGCGTTGCGGGCCCAGGGCGCGTACGCGGACGCGATGACGTACTATCGACGGGGTCTTGACGTCGACCCGAAGAGCCGTCACGGCCGCCTGGCGCTCGCGGAGACGCTCCTGCTCGCCGGCCAGTATCCCGAGGCCGTGCAGATCTCGGACCCTCTCCTCAAGGAGGACCCGAACGACCTCGCGGCCTGGAAGGCGCGCGCCGACGCGTTCCGCGCGCTGGGGCGGTCGAACGAGGTCCTCTACTCGCTGAAGGCGATACTCCTCCTCGAGCCGGAGAACGGTCCCGCTCTCCTCGAGATGTTCCGCTTGCACCGCGATGCGAAGGAGACCAAGGAGGCGTACGAGACACTCGTTCGCCTGCTCGCCTCCTCCGCCCCCGAGGCCCAGGACGCCACTCTCCACCTCGAGCGGGGGGACCTCGCGGCGAATCTCGGGAAGACGGACGAGGCGAACGAGGCGTACGAGAAGGCTGCTTCGCTCGACCCCGCGCTGAAGGTCGAGATCGCGACGCGCCGCGCGCGCCTCCGCCTGACCGCGGGCCGGCCGGACCTCGCCCTCGAGGTCCTTGACGAGGGAATGAAGACCGTCGCAGCCGGTTCTCCGTCGAGCGTCGGCGCCCTACTGCTACGCGCCGAGATCCTGGGCGCGCTCGAGCGCCCCGCCGAAGCGCGCGGGGCGTACGAGGAGGTCCGGCAACGGGACCCCAAGTCGCCGGTCGCCCTCGCCGGCATCGGCAAATCGATGCTGGAGGAGGGAAAGCACGCCGAGGCGGTCGAGTTCCTGCGAGCCGCCATCCCCCAGGTTCCGCCCCAGGAGTCCCTCTATCTTCTCCTCGCCGAGGCCCATAGCGGCCTCGGACAGTGGGACCTCGCGAGCGACGCGGTGAAGAAGGCCGTCGAGGCGCTACCGAAGAGCGTCGCGCTGTGGGTCCGCTCGGGAGAGCTGGCGGTCGCCCGGCAGGCGTGGCCCGAGGCCTCCACGGCGTTCGCCCACGCGCTTGCCCTCCAGCCGGCGGACGGGGATGTGCTGTCCCGGGCCGGGTTCGTGGCCGAGCGGATGGAGCATCCGAACGAGGCGCTCGCCTTCTACGAGCGGGCGACCGAGGCCGACCCGGCGAACAAGCAGGCGTGGACGAGCCGGGGTCTCGCGCTCCTTTCGACCGGTCGCCCCGCCGATGCCCAGACGAGTTTTGACCGCGCGCTCGCGCTCGACTCGGACTACGGGCCGGCGAAGGAGGGCAAGAAGCTCGCCCTCCAGAAGACCCGGGACGCCGAGGTCCATCGGTTCGCGCGCGACGCGCTCCTGCTCGAGGCCCGGCTCAACCGGACGGTCACGAAGAACGACCTGTTCGTCACCCTTCACGTTCCGTACGAGTTCCTCGAGCCGGTCCTGGCGCTCATCGGTCGGGACGCGAAGGTCGACCTGGACCGTCTCGACGCGACTGAGGTCCGGGACCTCGAGAACGCCTCCTATCACCTCATCACCTCGGCCGTCGAGCACCGACCGGCGGGGATCGAGCGGCGAGGGTTCACGCTCGCCGACGTCGCGGTGCTCTCGCCCCCGGCGTACTCTCTGGACCAGATCGAACGCCTCTTCGGCTACCTGCGCGCGGTGCTGGAGGCCGACCTGCGTCCCGAGAACCTCAAGCTGACACCGGACGTAGAGGAGCTCGCCCGCAAGGCGCTCGTTCTCCCGGCCGAACAGCGGACGCTCTTCCAGATCGTCCGCACGCTCCGGGTGGGGATCTACAAGGCCCGCCTGATCAAGGTCGTGGAGCAGGCCGGCTCCGCCGTCCACGCGCCGCTCGCCTCGCTGGACCTCGGGGCGTACTCCCCCGAGTTCCGCTCGCGCGAGGCGGCCGAAGCAGGACCGGGGGGAGCCGAGGAATATGTCGGTCCCTTCGCCCCCTCCGAAGCCCATCCGGGCGTCGAAACGGTCGTCGTTCCCGTTCCTTCGGAGCAATGGGCCCCCGATGTTGCCGGAGCCACCGGTTCCGGAGGGGCTGTCTCCCCCTCGACCCACGCCCCCGTCGCCGCTCGATGCGTCGGATGCGGCGGTCTCGCCTCCGTGGCCCATTCGTGCGGCGCGCCGCTCTGCCAGCACTGCATCGGCCAGTTCCCGAGCTGCCCGAAGTGCGGGCAGCCGGTGACGACGGTGACCTCGCGGCCGCTCGACGGGGTCACCGTACAGACGCCGGCCGGTCGTACCGTCGCCCGTGGGGGGGGCCTCACCGGGCTGAAGGGAGTGTTCCAGCGAAAGCCGGCCCCGCCCAAGACGGAGGTGGCGCATCACGAGGGCCACCCGACGAAACCGGCGGCGGCCCCCGCGCGGCCGGAGCCGCCCCCGAAGGCGGCCAAACCGACGACCGAGCGTCCCCGGGCGCCGACCCCACCGACGTCCAGGTCCCCCTCAAAGACCGCGGCCCCAGCCGCTCCCGCCGCTCCGGCAGCGCCCGCCGGGAAAGCGCCCACGAGGCCGGCGCCCGAGCCTCCCGCCCCCGTCACGCCCCCGGCCCGGCCCCGGCGCGAGAAGCCGGACGACGAGCCGCGCCTCTGAACCGAAACGCGGCACCTGAACTCTTATAGCGGGAGCGCCTCTTTCATCGGAGGACGGTACGATGACGGGGACCTCTTCGACCATGCAGCCGGTGCGCACAGGGTGGAGCGGGGCGCTGCTCACGGCGTTGTTCCTCGCCCTGGCCGTGGTCGTCTTTCTGCTCCTCTACCTCTCCTTCACGACGGACCAGCACTACACCGCGCTCCTCTTGATCGGGATCGTCTCCCTCCTCTTTGCCCTCGGCTGCTATCTCGCGGAGTCGCTCTCTCGGACCCCGAGCTACCAGCGCTCCCTCGCGTGGGGTTTCTTCGGGATGGGCTTCTCGGTCCTGTTCCTGACGGTGGGCCTGGGTCCGTACTACAACATCACCACGACCATCGAGGCGCTTGAGGGCCTCGTCGTCCTGCTCATCGTGATCATCGTCACGGTCGCCCTGATTGCCTGGCGCGTTCGAGCGGTCCGCGCGACGGAGAACCAGCAGATCCCGAGGGCCGGGTGGCGCAACGAGACCCCCCCGTCCGCCTTCTCCTACGCCGCCGCGAACTCCCCGAGCGTTCCGACGACGGCTCCCCCGGTGTCGCCCCCGCCGGCATCCCCTCCCCCGTCAACACCCCCCCGGAGCCCGTAAGATGGCGGCGAACGCCCCTCCGCCAGTTCCGCCCGTGCCACCGAGCGCGCCGCTCGTCTGCCCCAAGTGCGGTTCGACCTCCGCGCCCGGATCCCGCTACTGCAACGCCTGTGGTTCCTCGCTGTTCTCACAGGCCGGCAGCTCGACGGGCACCCAAGCCCCGGCCGGCGCTCCTCCGGTCGACCTCCGAGAGAAGGTGGAAGGTGACCGCGGGGTCCTCAAGCGACTGCAGCTTCTCATTCCCGGCTTCCGTGGGTACCGACAGGGCGAGGACATCCGAGCGGCCGACAGCTTCCTACGGATCCAGGTGGCGGACAAGATCAAGAACGCCCGCGCGACCATCGAGAATGCGCGCACGGCGCTGACGAACGCGAACCAGTTCCAGGCGCTCTACGACCTCGCCCCCATCATCGCCGACCTCCTCCGCCTCGAGGGCCAGGTCCGATTCGCGGAGCAGGGCTACACGGGCATCTCGCCGGCGGTGCGCATCAACCCGCAGCAGCTCGACCGCCTCTACGAATACGATTACGGGTTCGTGCAGGCCGCCGACCAGGTCAACCAGACGATCGCTCCGCTACCGTCCATCGCGACGGGAGCGAACCCGGCGGCGGTCTCGGAGCTGGTCGCGACCGCGCGGGGCCAGGTCAACCAGCTCGACCAGGCGTTCAAGGCCCGCGTGCAGGTCATCGAGGGGATCCGGATTTCGTAGTACTGAGGAAGTAGAGAGGAGATCGAACGATGGTCACGAACGCACCTATCCCGGCGAAAGGCGGCAGTCTCTTCGGGTCGACCACCATCAACTGGGAGGACGTCTACAAGGGTCCCAACGTGATGTGGCGCGTCCCGCGCAACATCCGGCTGAACGACAACGTCGTCGTCCGTCAGGACGAGACCGCCGTCTTCTATCGGGACGGCAAGGTCCTCGCCTACCTCGACCGACCGGACCGCTACGCCCTCACGAGCATCAACGCGCCGATCGTAGGGAACCTCGTGAAGGAGCTCTCGGGGGTTCGCCAGGAAGCGGAGGAATACTACCTCCAGCGCCGGATCTTCGACGGGAAGTTCGGGAGCTCCGAACCGTACGTCTTCCGCGACTCGGATTTCGGACTCGTGCAACTGCGGGTCTTCGGCGAATACCGTTGGAACGTCGGCGCTCCGGACAATTTCATCAACCAGTTCGTCGGGACGTTCGGGGCCGTCACCACCCCCGACGTCGAGTCGAGGCTCCGCGACCAAATGGTGATCCTCGTCTACAACAGCCTCGGGAAGCTCAAGGATCAGGGCATGCGGGTCACCGACCTCGCGACCCAGCTCACGACGATCGAGCAGGCCGTGCTCGGCTTCGCCCCGCAACACTTCGGCCCGCTCGGCGTCGAGATCAAGCAGATCCAGGGACTCTCGATCAACCTCCCCGAGGATGTCCAGAAGGCCGTCAACACCCGCTCGCAGATGAGCGTCCTCGGCGTGAATTACATGCAGTACCAGGCCGGCCAGGCGATGACCACCGCCGCCGCGAACCCCTCCGGCACCGCGGGCTCGCTCGCGGGAGCGGGCGTTGGTCTCGGCGCCGGCATGGGCATCGGTTACGGGATGTCCGGGCAGATGCAGGGGATGTACGGCCCAGGACCCGGTCAACCGTGTCCGAAGTGCGCCACGCTCGTCCCCGCCGGGGTCCGGTTCTGCCCGAACTGCGGAACCCCGATGGGCCCGATGGCCCCGGCCGCCGCGCAGGGTCCGCCGTGCCCGAAGTGCGGACAGCCGACCACGCCCGGCGTCAAGTTCTGTGCGAACTGCGGAGCCTCCCTCGCGCCCCCCGCGGCCCCTGCTCCGGCCGCCACCCGAAAGTGCCCGAAGTGCGAGATGGACGCTCCGGGTACGGGGAAGTTCTGCCCGAACTGCGGGGCCACGCTCTGAGCTTCCGAGGTCGCCCGGCCGGTCCCGGCTTCGCTAGGAGGTTACGAAGATGGCCTACTGCATGAAGTGCGGCGCTCAGGTGCCGGACGATGCCCAGTTCTGCATGAAGTGCGGGACCCCCGTCCACGCCACCGGCGCCCCCGGCGCGGCCTCCCCTTCGGCGGCCCCGACCGCCCCGGGCGCGGCCCCGATCGCGGCCCCGATCGCGGCGGCCGGCGTGCAGGAGCTCAAATGCCCCGCGTGCGGCGCCCCCATCAAGCCCACGTTTGGCGAGATGGTCATCACGTGCGACTACTGCGGGAGCTCCGTCACCCTCGGAGGCCAGGGGTGGAAGGAGATCTCCAAGCACACGATGCTGCCGCTCACCGTGGCGGACCGGGACTCGGCGCTCAAGGTCGTCCGGGGGTACCTGGACCAGGGACTGCTCCACCGGCACTTCTTGGAGGAGTCGAAGGTCGTCGAGGAGCACCTGAGCTACGTCCCGTTCTGGGTCATGCCCGCCTCCGCGAGCACTACCTATCAGTACCAAGCGGTCGCCACGAGCGTGGGCGCCACCGTCGGGACGGTTGCGGCCGGAGCGTTGCTCGGAAACCTTCTCGGGGGCAATCGGGGCGGGGCCACCGTGATACCGATCATGGCGGGTCCCGTCGTGAACCCGACCCGCTCGGAGACGATCTCGGGCCAGTACGAGTACCCGGTCGTCGCGGTAAAGGCGATGAGCGCCTACCAGCCGAAGGACTACCAGTTCTCGCTCGCGGACCGGACGTTCTTCGACAAGAAGGCGATCCCGCCCACGGCGCCCATCCTTAACGGGGACCTCGGCGAGGACGCGGCGAAGTTCGCCGCCGAGGCGTTCGTGAAGCAGCTCCAGTCGGAGGCCGCCCACCAGAAGCACCACATGGTCTCGAACCTCAACTGCCAGGTCCAGGTCTCGGAGGGCGAGCTCCTGCACACGCCGATCTGGTACTTCCGGTTCGAGCACAAGACCGAGAACGTGACGGTGCTAATCGACGGACACGCCGGTCGGGTCATCCGGACGATGCAGTGACCCGGTCCTCCTTCGTTTAATAGCGGGTCTCCTGATTCGGGCCGCCATGGTTCGGGGGCGGGTCCAGCCCGTCGGCAATTCGCGCCGCCTCGGGTGGGCCGTTCTGGTCGCGCTCATTGTCCTGACGAGCGCGTTCGTTCTTCCCACGGTCCCCGGTCCGTCGACGACCCACCGGGCAGCCATCGTGTCGGTCGCACCTTCGTCGCCCGCATCGGTGGGCTCCGGCGCCACGCGCTCGACGGACGCTCGGGTGACCACCGAGAACTTGGTGGCATCCGCACTATCCAGCGCGTCGGCCGGGTCGGTCGTTAGGACCGTTTTCCCCGGCTTCAACACGTCGCTGCCGGGGAGCTTCACCTCGAGCGTTGCGGCCTGGCAGGTCGGGACTCCCACCTACGTCCCGTCGACCGACACGCTGTGGTTCCCCCAGCGGAGCGTCTCGATCCCCGGATACCCGGTCCCCACGATCGCCCCCGCTGCCGTGTACAACCTTTCCACGGGCGGGTTCGACGGGCTCGTCACCAACCTCTCGAACGCCTCCGCGCTCGCCTACGACCCGGGGAATGGGTATGTCTACGCCACCCTTCCGGCGAGCGATTCGGTCGCTGTCGTGAACCCGCGTACGGGCGCGATCGTCGATCCCGCGATTCCTGTCGGGTCCGCCCCGGCCGCCCTGGCCGTCGACCCGAACGCGAACCAACTGTTCGTTGCGAACTCGGGCTCGTCGAACGTCACGGTCATCAACACGGTCGACAACACCGTGTCGGTCCGCGGAGTAGGGGTCGGCGCGGACCCAGTCTCACTCGCCTTTGACACTTATGACAAGGTCGTCTTCGTGACGAGTGCCACGACCGATTTCGTCTACGAGATTAACGCTGCGAACCCGGCAAGCGCTGTGAATCAGACGAAAATCTACTATGCACCGGCTTCAGAAATAGCATACTCAGCCCTTACCGGCAATCTGGTCGCGACCGACCCGTCGAGCGCCTACGCCACAATAATCAACGCGAGTACCCAAGCCGTGATGACCAGCATTGAGGTCGGGCAAGGCGTTCTCTCAGCGACGACCTCGGCGGATGGAACGGAGTTTGTCGTGGGGAATGCGAGCGGG
>Ga0074045_10002925_pt1 | contig 15573 bp, 13 predicted proteins | sample BogForMeECP23OM2_FD_94442 | JGI IMG/M metagenome (GOLD analysis project Ga0074045, IMG submission 94442) | Bog forest soil microbial communities from Calvert Island, British Columbia, Canada - Bog Forest MetaG ECP23OM2 | ecosystem: Environmental > Terrestrial > Soil > Wetlands ...
CCGCGAACCTATTCCACCTTGCCCTTGAGCATGGTCGCGACGCTGCCGCTGTTCGCGCCGTAAATGAAATCGTAGCTCAGCTCGCTGGTCAGCTCGCCGCTGGTCCCTTCGGCTGGTGCGAACGCCATCGTCACCACGCAGCTCGCCTTCGGTGCGAGAGTGGCGTTCGCGCACCCATCGGCGATGATCGTGAAGTCCGCGAGCCCGCTGGCCGCGCCCAGTTGCACGGTGGCGGCGCTCCGGTTGCTGATCGTGATGTTCGCGGTCTTGCCGACCGAGCCGCCGTCAGCACTCGGTAAGGTCTTCGAACTCGGAGCCTTCAGCGTGACCGCAGCGCCGCTGCCCTCGAGCGTCTCTGCCGGGCTCGTCCCGTTGTAGGGAATCATCAACGCCTCGCTCACGCTGCCAATCGCGGTCGCTGGTACAAAGGCAACCTCAACCGTACATTTATCCTTAGGTTGGATAATCTGATTCGAGCAGCCGTCACTCGCGATGGTGAACGAGGCCGGTGGGATGAGCTGGCCGATCACGGCCGCCACCGTTTTACTCGTATTATGGAGCGTCAGCTTCTTCGTCCTGCTCGACGCGGTTGCGTCGATATTCCCAAAATTCAACTTGGCCGGTGAGACCGTCAGCACCGTCATCGGCGTGGGAGCGGGGGTCGGCGTAGGCGTGGCAGGCGTTGGAGTCGGGGTGGCCGGCGTCGGAGTTGGCGACCCGCCGCCGTCAAGACTCTCCGTGAATACGATCGCTGGCGACGCCCCGCCGACGGGACTGCAGGGAGCCACCAAAGTGAGGTTGTTCGTCTCGCCCGTGAAGCCATCCTCCTCGCAGGAGGGGGCGTTCGTCGTGCCGTCGTCCACACTCGTATTGACGACGATCGTCGATCCACTGTTAAAGATCGCCTGCGATCCACAACAGTCGCCGAAGATGTTGAACTCGGCCTCCTGCCAGCCCTCTGCCAGATTAAGGACGCTGTCCTCACCCGACGCCGAGTAGACCTCGCTACCCGTCGACAAAGTGATCGTATCCATACCGCCTGCGGCGGCATTGCCAGTTAGATTTAATTGGGCCAGGTCGGCGATCGTCTGGACGGGCACCGACACGGAATTGCTGTTTGTATAACAATCGTCCTCGTACGTGAACCACCCCGTCGGGCACGTTGTTCCCCAGTTGAGCAGCCAGTACTGCATGAATGCAAAACCCGAATTAGAGTACACGAACTGCTGCCAGCCGAAGCACTTTGACGGGGTCTTGGCGTCTTCGCAGACTGAGGTCGCGAAGGTGTTCGCGTTGAGCTGGAGTGAAAAGGTGTTGGCGACCGGTGGCGCTACCCCGTAGACGTCTCCGCTCTCGCTGGTCACGCCGGTGACGCTGTCGAAGGACCCTACCGCCGAGGATATGGAGCCCATCACCTGGGCCGAGAAGTCGTTGCCATTGCCCACGTTATCGGACCGTGGCCCGCGCGCCGGCGGATACGGAGCTGGCGGCGCGGTCGTGCACGGAACCTGCTGCCACGCGGTGTTCGGATAGGTGGCCTTGAAGCACCCCTTCTTCGGCATCGGAGCCCGCGACATTGACGCACGCCAGGCCTCCTGACTCATGGACTGCGCGGGCGACGGCTGCGCGGATGCCGGCGGGGGAGGAAGCTGCGCCCAGGTTGCGCGGCTCGAGAAGAGTCCAGACAGCAGGCTCGCGACGATCACGATCCGGCCGGCTGCGGGAAATCGGCTGGTGGCGCCATGGCCAAAGCCCCAGCGCATACTATCGCCAGGGACCGGGCTTGCCGTGGGAGTGACGGTCCGGGCGAATGCTTGACGGTTAGCGGTCAGGCTTTCGACAGCGCGGGCGAGAAGGCCGAAAACGATGCGCACGAATCCCGGTTTTGGCAATCGCATTCAAATTCTCCCGACACAGATCCTAATAGCTTGACTTGACAGCTTTTTGTATCAAATAAGCTAAAAAATCACAAGAATAATTGTTTAGCGACGCATTGCAGGTATAGACGAGTTAAAACACTCGTCTGCGACCGACAGCCACGCCGCAGGTATTCGGTGAATTTTCTGTCGTGGGACTAGTGCAGGATGACGTTGGCGATCTCCTCGCCGACCAACTTCTTTGCGTCGGTGAGATCGTCGCCCGGATGGGCCACCGCCACGACGGTCAACTCGTCGGGGGAGCCGCTGAGTGACGCCCGCGCCACGATCACCGTGTCGTACGATTTGTCGTCGTCATGATGGAATAAGTTCCCGGGATCGCTCCGCTGAACATAGTCCTGCACGTCGCCGGTATAGCCCGGGCTGCCGGGCTGCGGCTTCGGGGTCGGCTGGAGGCATCCGGGCTGCGGGTTGGGTTCCTCGCTGCAAGGCCCCGGCGGGCCGAGTTCGCCATGCCCCTGAAACTGGTTCATGATCTGCTGCATCGGCGAATCGACCGGGTGCAGATGTTCGATGGCTTGTTGACGGGCGATCGCCGCCGGGTCGCTCTTATTGCCGGTATCACCCAAGGGCGGCGGCGTCACCCCCGCCGCCCTGATGAGATCAGCCACCTGCGGCGCGCCCGGCGCAACCTGCTCCAGCGACACGCCCGGTTTGAGCGCCTGCTGTGTGACCATGACGGTCAGGGTAACCGGGGCCTTCGCGTCGGCGCCGGCCGCGCGCTTGGCCACCTGAAAATCCTGGCTCAGCACCTGCTGGATCATCGGATCCGAACAAAACACCATCAGGGCCGCGTCGCTCGGAGCCACGAGGTTGCCCGCTTTGCGCACCGCCGACTCCGCCTGGGCGGAATCGACACCCAAGACCGGAAGCAGCGCCAAACCGGCGACCGTGCCCAGGATGATCGCCGGCCAAGGCCGCGATCGGGATAGTTTTAAACGCTTGTTCAAGGCAGCTTCTGTTCGAGCAGTTCGCGGACGCGGGCGGCGCGCCAATTCCCCAGCCGTTCCGCCAGCGCGGCGTCTTCGAGCGCGATAATCGCGGCAACGAACAGCCCGGCATTCGCGGCGCCCGCCTTGCCAATCGCCATCGTCGCCACTGGCACGCCCTTCGGCATCTGCACGATCGAGAGCAAGGAATCCATCCCGTTGAGAATCGTCGTCGGCATCGGCACGCCAATCACGGGGAGCAGGGTCTTGGCGGCGATCACGCCGGCCAGATGGGCCGCGCCGCCGGCCCCGGCGATAATCGCCTTGAGCCCCCGTCCCTTGGCTCCGGAGGCGTACTCGAGCGTCACGTCGGGCGTGCGATGGGCGGACATGATTTTGACTTCATGTGATACTTTAAGTTCGGTCATGACCTCGGCCGCCGCCGCCATGTACTCCCAGTCGCTCTTGCTTCCCATCACTACACCGACCATCGGTGTCTCGCCGGCCGCCATCGCGCGTAACCTCCAAACCGGTAATATGCTCCAAACTACTGAGCCTGCTAGGCTCATGCCACGCTGTCAAGACGTGACGCTAGCGGAGCGCGCGAATGAGTCAGCGACGCCCTGTTGAATCTGAAAGCGGAGCGTCAGCGAGCATGGGGTGCGGCGGAGTCTGCGACGCGCGGTTGAAAATAAAGACGGAGTAAGACAGATGGCGACGCCGATTCCAGCTAATCGATGTGCTTTCACCGCGCGCGAGATTGCCGCCGCGGTCGGCGGGACCGAGTCGCGTGACGCGGGTCTGCGCACGGTCGGCGTCAGTATCGATTCCCGCTCGATCACGGCGGGCGCGCTGTTCGTGGCGCTGCGGGCCGCGCGCGACGGTCACGAATTTATCGATGCGGCGGCACGCGCCGGCGCCTCAGCCGCGATCGTGATGCGTGGTCACGCGACCAGCGCCCTGCCCTGCTTCGAGGTCGGCGATACCCTGGTTGCACTCGGCGCTCTGGCGCGCGCGCATCTGGAGCGGATGCGTCGGGCGTCGCATCTACCAGTGATCGCGATCGGTGGCGCCGCCGGCAAGACCACCACAAAGGAGCTGACCGCGGCGGTGATGCGCGCGCTGTGCGGCAACGTCCTCGCGACGCCGGGGAATCTGAACAATCTGATCGGCGTACCGATGACGATCTTCACCCTGGACGAGACCCATCGCGCGGCGGTGCTCGAATGTGGCACCAATCAGCGCGGTGAGATTCCGCGCCTGGCGCAGATCGTTCAGCCCGACGCCGCGCTCGTACTCAACGTCGACCTGGAGCATACCGAGGGGCTCGGCTCGCTGATCGGAGTGGCCGACGAGGAGGCGGCCCTGTTCGCGAACACCGGTACTGCGGTTGTTGCGACCAGCGAGGCCCTGTTGCTCGAGCGGGTTCCCGCCGCCCGGCGCCGGCTGACGTTCGGCATCGAAGGGCACGCCGACGTGCGGCTCGTGAAGCGGCAACTGACCGCGACCGGGAATCAGCGGGTGACGCTCGCGCTCAATCCCACCCTGGTCGAGCCCGGCACCGACCCGCGACTGGACGTCACGCTGGCCCTGCTCGGCGCGACCTCCGCGCTCAACGCCGCCGCGGCCGTTGCCGCTGGCGCCGCCGCCCTTGCGCGGCCGCTGAGCGGTGCGGAGCTGACCGCTATCGCCCACGCCCTCGCGGAGGTCGTGGCGGTCGAGGGACGTCTGCGGATGCTCGAGCGTGGCGGAATCGTGGTGATCGACGACAGCTACAACTCGAATCCGCGCTCGCTGCGCAGTGCGCTCGTGACGGCGCGCGAGGTCGCCGACGGTCGCGGAGCCCGGCTGGTAGTCGCGCTGGGCGATATGCTCGAACTGGGCGGGCTGTCCGCCGAGGCGCATCGTGAGGCGCTGCGTGATATCGACGCCGCGCGGCCCGCCGCCGGTATCCTGACCGGCCCCGAGCTGACCGCGGCCGTCGGCAAGCTAGCCGCCACCGAACGCCCACGGCAAATAGTCACTGCCGCGGACAGCGTCGAGGCGGCGCGCATGATCACGGCTTTGGTCAACGCCGGCGACGTACTACTGGTCAAGGGCTCACGCGGAATCGCGATGGAACGTGTGATCGAGGCGCTACCGGAATCACGCCTACACACGATTAGTTAGATCGTTGCGAGCGGTGGAAGGCCAGTTCGCGCGAACGCGCGCGGCCGAGCTCGACGAAGTAGCCGGGGTTGACGATAGCGGCCTCGAACAACGAGGCGGCAGCCCGCCCGAACATTTTCCGCTTCGCCTGGTCGGCCGCCGCGCTGACGAGCAGTGACGCATAGAAGGTGCTCGCCCGGGCAATCAGTTTACGGCTCCGGCGCGCACCGTAACGCTCGCGCACAAGGCTGACAAGCACCCGATAACCGCGCCGGTATTTGGCTGCGAGGATCGCGGGCTCAGCCTCATAGTAAAGCGCCAGGGGCTGATCGACGTGGACAAATTCGCCCTGCTCGCGCATCGTCAACGCCATGTAGGCGTCTTCGAAGCCCGCGCCGCGGAACTCCTCGCAAAAGCCGCCGCTGGCGTGAAAGACCGACCGGCGTATCACGACCACGGTCGGAAAAAAGCCGAAGCCAGAATCCAGCAAATCATCGAGCGTCGGGGACCCCCGCATCGGCGACTTGATCGTCCGGGTTCCCGCCGGATTGACGACGATAAAGTCGGAGTAGGCAAGTGCGGCGTCCGGCGCGCGGTCCATAGCCGCCGTCGTCACGCGCAGCTTTTGCGGCAGCCATTCGTCGTCGGCGTCGAGAAAAGCGAGGTAATCGCCCCGCGCCGCCGAGGCGCCCGCGTTGCGAGCCGCCGCCGCGCCGGCGTTACGTTGATCGATCACCCGGATCCGATCGCCATAGCCGGCGAGAATCTCCGCGGTCGTATCGGTGGAGCCGTCGTTGACGACGATCACCTCGGCCGGTTCGTCGAGGTCCTGCGCGAAGACGCTCGCGATCGCGCGCGCCAGAGTCCCTTCGTTGTTAAACGTGGGAATAATCGTGGAGACGCGCAATTCGTCAGCTCAACTGGAGGGCAGTGACGATCATTCAGTTAAACCGTGTCTTCGTCAGCGTGAGCCGACGGCCGGCGCTCTCATCTAGATGATCTTGTCGCGTTTGAGCGCTTCCAGCTCGCTCGCGCTCAGTCCCAGCAAGTCGCCGTAGATCCGCTGATTATCGTGGCCGATGCCGGGCGCGCCGCGCCAAATCTTGCCCGGCGTCTGCGAGAACTTCGGCACTACCCCGATACCCTTCACGGGCCCAGTCTGCAGGTCCTCCCATTCGATATGCATATTGCGCGCGCGATAGTGCGGATCGTGCGCGATATCCGCCGAGGTCATGATCGGCGAGCAGGGCACCTGGAATTCGTTGAGATGCCTGACGACGTCGACGGTCGTGCGCTCGTTAACCCATCCGCGCAGAATCGCGTCGAACTCGATCCCCTCGATCGATTCGAGGTCGGTCCGCGCGTTCTGCCATTTCGGATCATGCTCGTCGAGCCCGATCGCGCGCAGCAGCCGATAGTAGACGTCCGCGATCGCGCCAATCACGACATAGCCGTCGCTGGTCTCGAAGCTGTCGAGCGGCTGAAAGCCTTGCGCCTTGTTGCCCGAACGTTCGCGCACCACCCCTTTCTGGAAATATTCGACCATCGTACCGCCCATGGTGCGATGAATCGCTTCAAACTGGGCGATGTCAATCGATTGCCCCTTGCCGTGGGCGCGCGCATAGGTGAGTCCGGCGAGCGACGACCACAGGGTGAACATCGCGGTCATGTAATCGCCCGTCCACGGGGCGGCGCGCGCGGGCGGATTCTCGGGAAAGCCCGTCTGGTACATCACGCCGCCGAAGGCCTGTCCCACGATATCGTACGAGGCGCGGTTGACGTAGTCCGGGTCGCCATTCTGGCCGTAGCCCGACACGTGCGTGATAACGAGACGCGGATTGATCGCCCGCAGCGCTTCGTCGCTGACCCCCCATTTCGCGTAGGTGCCGGGCTTCGAGCTTTCCATCCAGATATCGCAGGTCGGAATCAGTTTGCTGAACACTTCGCGGCCGCGCGGTTTGGAGAGGTCGAGCGTGACGCAAAAGACGTTACGGCGCTCCTGAATCCAGTTGGTCGCGACGGGCGGCGCGCCGTTGTTCGTCTCGAGCTGAATCCCGATCGTCCGCCAGCCCGCGTCGCCCAGCACCGGCCGTTCGATCTGGATTACTTCCGCCCCCATCTCGGCCGCCAGAGCGCCGGCGAACGGCTGTGCGATCAAAGTGCCGCTGGAAATGATACGTACCCCCTGGAGCGGTCCGAAGGGTTCGTTAATTAGCGGTTTTCCATTCATTGGCGTCGATTCTCCGCGATACTGGTGTCGCTTTCGCGCGATCATGCCGTGTTTGACGCCACTCTCGCAACCGCCCTGCTCGTGCGCCAAGAAGCATTTATCAGACGCCGCAAGCGGGCTAACATAGGTGGGGCAGGACGGTGAGAATTTAATTCCGTGATCGAAAGCTTGCGGACGAGCGCCAAGGTCGACCGGCGCGAACTCGGCTTCAAGGCGTTGGCCGGCCTGATCGGTGGCGCGATCGGCTGGCTGCCGGTCGAACTGGCCAGCAACGGCCATTCGTTGACCGACGTCGAGACCACCGGGTCGCTGATTGCCGGGTTCGCCTCGATGGCGATTCTCGCGGGCATGATCGGCGGGATGGTCACGGCGGCGGCGGGTCAACGCCTCGAATGGACCCCGGCGGTAAAGAAGCTCTTTATCCGTGGGTTCGTCATCTGTTTCCTGGTCGCTATTCCGGAAACCTACTCATCGAATCTCCTCTTCAGCGCGATTATTCAGGCCGGCGGATGGAGCCTCGGCCATCCGGGGTCCGAGGTCTACCTGGTCTTTGCGCGGCTGGTCGGATGGTCGCTGATGGGGGTACTGCTCGGCGCGGGCGTCGGCGCCGCGAGTCTCGCTCTCCCCAACGTCCTCAAGGGCGCGCTCGGCGGGTTGATCGGCGGACTCGTCGGCGGTCTAGGCTTCGATCTGATCGGCTCGCTCACCCAGACTGGTTTACTTCCGCGACTGATCGGCCTTTCGGCGATCGGCCTGGCGATCGGCTTCTTTATCGGGCTGGTGCAGGAGCTGACCAAGACGGCATGGATCGCGGTCGAGGCCGGGCGGCTCAAGGGGCGTCAATACAGGATCGAAGGGTCGACGGTTAGCGTCGGCCGCGCGGAGGAGAATCGCGTAGGTCTGTTTGGCGACCCCGCCGTACAGCCGCGCCACGCCGTAATCGAGCGTCAGGGTGATCGCTATACGGTGCGGAATCTGGCCGTGCAGGCCGGCACCTTCGTCAACGGCGAGCGGGTCGAAACGGCCGAGCTGCGCGAGGGTGACCGCCTCCGGATCGGTGATTACGAACTGAGCTTCCATGTGCGAACACTAGGCGAAGTGCAACGGAGCCGAGCAGACGAGTCCGCGAGCAGCGTTAAGGGAGAAGAAAGAGCCTCCGCGCGCGCACCGTCACCACCGCTCAAGCCGCAGGCGGCATCCCCGGCACTTTCGACGGCGTCCGCGGGACCGTGCCTCGCCCGCGCGACCGGCGAGCGGCTGCGACTGCGGGCGGGCGACGACGCCACGCGCATCGGACGGGCGCTCGACAATGATATCGTGTTGGAAGATGCCTCGGTTTCACGCCATCATGCGGTGATCGAGGCGCGCAACGGGAGTCACGTGTTACACGATCTTGGCAGTCAGAACGGCACGTGGCTCGCCAGCAATCGGGTCAATGAGGCGCCGCTGAACACTGGTGACCCGATCCGGCTGGGCGACGTAAGCTTTACCTTCTATGCCTGAACCGCGCACAGTACGGCCGCGCTTTTGCTCGCAATGCGGGGCCGCGGTGGTCGTTGCCGACGCCAGCTTCTGCAAGGAATGCGGCGCGCCGCTGCCCGACACCGTATGGCTCAGCCCGAACCTTGCGTGGCGTCCGCGCAGCGCACTGCTGCTCAGCGTGATACCGGGACTCGGGCATTGGTACAAGGGTGCGCGGATGCGCGGGGTCGCCTGGTTTTTCACCGTGCCGTTCTTCTATAGCTTCGCGTTTCCGCTCGGCCTGCTGATGCACATGATCTGCGCGGGTAACGCGGCGTTCGGCGGCGCGCTCAGCGAAGATGCGTTGACGGCGCGCGACGGGCGCCGTGCGAACCGCCTGACGGCGGGCGCGCGAGCGTCGCGGTAGGCGTGGGCCGATGATCGCATCCGGCACTATCGTCGGCGGCCGCTACCGGGTGGTCCGCACCGTCGGTGGCGGCGGCATGAAGCTGGTTTATCTGGCCGAGGACCTGCGGCTGGCGGCGCGTCCCTGCGCCCTCGCCGAGATGATCGACGGTTTCACCAGTCCTGACGCCCAGCGCGACGCTATCGCGGCTTTCCAGCGCGAGGCCGACATGCTCGCGCAGCTCAGCAACGAGCATATCCCCCGGGTCATCGACCGTTTCAGCGAAGCCAACCATCACTACCTCGTGATGGAGTATGTCGACGGCCAGACGCTCGAGGACGTGCTCCGGGAGAATGGCGGCAAGCTCGCCCCGGACGACGTGATTGACGTTGCGCTCCAGATCCTCGAGACGCTCGAATATCTGCACGGTCTGCCGCAGCCCGTGATCTACCGCGATCTGAAGCCGTCCAACGTGATGATCGCGGCGGACCGCCGGGTGAAACTGGTCGACTTCGGGATCGCGCGCTTCTTCGCCCCGCTCAGCAACGCGACGATGATCGGCACGCAGGGTTACGCGCCGCCCGAGCAATATCGCGGCAAGGTCGAGACGCGCTCCGATCTCTACGCGCTCGGCGCCACGATGCATCATGCGCTGTCCGGACGCGATCCGGCGGCCGAACCGCCCTTCAGCTTTCCGCCGCTTGGCAAGGTGGCGCCCGCGATTGACGCCGGACTCGCCGCGATCGTCGATCAGGCGCTGGCCTACGATGTCGTTCGGCGAATCCCTGACGCAGGAGAGTTTCGCCGGCGGCTGACCGACCTCCGTAATCCGGCGCGTGGCGCGGGCGCGCCCTCGCGAGCGGCCAAGGCCGTGACCAAGACCCAGCTCTCGCTGCCCTTGGGCAGCGCGTCAGCTAATCCCGGCGATGTCGCGGCGCGCGCCGACGCGACCACTCCGCCCGCCCCGCCGCCGTCGAGCGCGCCGACCGTGGTTGTCGCGAACCCGGAAATCAGATGCCCGAGTTGTTCGCGCACGATTCCGGCCGACTCGCGTTTCTGCTCCTATTGCGCGGCTCCGCTGCGCGGCGCGGAGGGCGTAGCGAGTAGCCCGAACGACGCGACGGTGCTGCTGTCGCCGAGCCGGTCGTATGAAGCGGTTGCCGAGTCGCGGCCTGAATCGCCGCGCCGCCAACGGCGGCGGCGCCGTCTCCGTGGCAGACTTGACCGGGGACCCCGCCGCTCCGCTTTGCTGATCGCTCTCCTCTTTTTCGGCGGCTTCGTCGTGATGAAGGAGATCGCCAAATCGATGTCCGACGCCGCCGCGCCGGCCGGGGACGACAGCGGCAGCGTCGCCCCGCTTCCGCCGAGCGCCCCCGCCGTGGCCCCACTCACCAACTTGCGGCTGATGGCGCTCCGCCAGGCGCTCGACTTGCATGGCTACAATGCCGTCCAGCTCCAGATGAACGGTGATACGCTGGTGCTCTCGGGCACGATTCCGAGCGAGGACGACCGCGTGAGAATTCTCATGGCCTGCACGAATATCGGCGGGTTCGTTTCGCTGCAGGACAACCTGCAAGTCGCGGACGCGGGCGACGCCGGCTGAGATAACACGCACTTTAAAGTTGCGCACGCACATGTGACACTTGCTCGCGTATGCTGGTTGATCTGCACGTCCATACCAGGCTGTCGTCGGACTCGAACGTGGCGGCCGTCGCCTACCTCGAAGCCGCCGCCGGCAAGCGGCCGGGGCTCGACGCGCTATGCTTCACGGAGCATCGTTTGTTCCCGACGGATCCCGCGCTCGACGCGGAGTATGCGGAGCTGGCTGAACGCTTCGGCGTACGCATCTTCAAGGGTATCGAGGCCGACACCGACCTCGGCCACCTGCTGATTTACGGCGTGAACCGCGAGGTTGCGCGCCGTTTCGATTTGACCAGCCGGATGCTGCGCGCGGAGCGGTTGATCGAATTCGTCCATCACGAAGGCGGGATCGCGATCCCGGCGCATCCCTTTCGCGAGTCGGGCTACGGGAATCGCCTCGACGGGCTGCTGGCCAAGCTCGGGCCGGCGCTGAGCACGGTTGAGGCGATCAACGGACAGAATTCGGCCGAGCAGAATGCCGCCGCCGTGACCGCCTGCGAAAAGCTCGGGTTGACCGCGGTCGCCGGCAGCGACGCCCATTTCGCCTCGCCGCGCTGGTTCATGACCTGCGCGACCGAACTCGAACGGCCGGTCACGAGTGTCGAGGAGTTGTGTGTCGAATTGCGCGCGGGACGGGCCCGCGCTTACCATTTCAGTCCGGACAGCGCCGCGACGCCCGCCGAGGGCCAATCCCGATGAACCCGCTCCAGGCCAGTATGCTGACCGCCTTGGCCGCCCTGATGATCAGCGGTTGCACGGCCGTCCAGTTCGGCGACCCCAACGAGCTCGGTCCGGAGGCCAGCGCCAAGTTGGAAAAGATGGTGCCGACCTACGAGGAGTCCCAACTGGCGAACGACAACAATTACATTCGGGTTGGCTCGGTCGACACCTACCTTTGCCGACAGGGGGTGATTGGCACGATGACCGACGGCAAGGTGATAACCGTGCTGCGGCAGAAGGCTTATGCTTCCGGCGCCAACGGCCTTACCGACGTTTCGTGCGAGCCCGGGCCGGTCGACGAAATCGCGGGCTGTTTCGCCTCGATCGCGTGCCAGGCCACGATGATCAAGACCGTCACGGCCGACACGGCCGATAAATAAAGCGCGCATCGCGCGTTGACCGCGGAGGTGGACCAGTGGAACACATGAAGTTCGGAACCTTCATCACGAGTCAGCGTCCCGAACGGATCGCGGCGAATATTCGCGCGGCCGAGCAGTGCGGCTTCGAATCCGCCTGGATCGGCGAGCATTTGATTCTGCCGGTCGACTACACCTCGAAATATCCCTACTCGCCCGACGGCCGCTTTCCCGCGCCGCTCGACATCCCGTTTCATGATCCGATGCTGGCGCTGGCGTTCGCCGCCGCGGTCACGAGCCGGATCAGACTCGCCACCGGAATCTTTGTCGTGCCGCTGCGCAATCCGGTCACCACGGCCAAGGCGGTCGCCTCGCTGGACGTGCTGAGCAACGGGCGGGTCATCTTCGGCGTCGGGGTCGGCTGGTTTGCCGAGGAATTCGCGGCGGCGGGCGCGCGTTTCGACGATCGGGCGCTACGCACCCGGGAATATATCGAGCTGATGAAGGAGTTGTGGACCGCGGAGGAGCCGACGTACGCGGGCAAGACCTTCAGCGTCAAAGGCGTGCGCTTCAATCCCAAACCCGTGCAGAAACCGCACCCACCGATCGTCGTGGGCGGGACCAGCGAACTCGCGATCAAACGTGCGGTGCGCTACGGCGACGGCTGGTACGCGGTCGCGCGCAGCATGGAAGAGGCGGCGAAACTGCTGGCACAGCTCGCCGCACAATGCCAGGCGGCGAAGCGCACGCGCCCGGTCGAAGTGACGCTCAGCCTCCGCACGGGGCATCCACTGACGATCGCGGAAGCGCGTGAACTGGGGGATCGCAGGGTCGCGCGCCTGCTGGTCGGCTTGCCGCTGCGCGCGTATAACGAAGAGGAGCTGGCGCGCTTTCGCGACGACGTGATGGGCAAGCTCTAGTTCCGGAATCGGCGCGATCAAACCTTTGCCGCGACCGGCGCCGCGTCCCGCGTGTCGGCCAAGTCGCGCACGAAGCGTCGTAACGCCTCCGGGCTGCCCGCGACGATCAGCAGGTCGCCCGCACTGAATGGCCGGTCGGGTGCGCAGGGGACAAAGCCCGCGTCGGCCTGTACCGTATCCTGCACCGCCAGCACGCTGATCCCGAAGCGCGTCCGCGCGTCGAGCTCGCGCAGCGTTTTGCCAATTGCGCCCAGCGGCACTTGCATCCGGGACACGCGATAACCGCTCGCCCAGAAGATATTGTCCTCGCGCGTGGCGAGCGTCGAAATTGACGAACTTACGCGATTGAAAGCACGGCCGATCTCACTGCGCGCCACCAGACCGATGAACTTGCCGCCGCGCGCCTTGTTGACCACCGGCAATTCGTCGAGCGCGTCGAGCTCCATCATTTGCGACGCCTCGTCGAGATTCGATTCGAGCGTGAGCACGGGCGGATTCTGGCGGCTCAAGTCCAGGGCATTAAGCAGCGGGGCGAGATCCATCCCGCCGGCCAGCAACGAAAAGAGGTCACGCGTCACGATCAGTCCGGCCAGTCCCCCGTCTGGATGAAGGACGGGCAGCGTCGCCTGACCGGTTTCGCTCGCCGTTTGCGTCACCACCGCCGCCGACGCGTTCGCCGGCACGGTCACGACGTCGCGTTTGACCACCGGGGCGACGGCCAACTGCGCCAGAATCCGGCGATCGCGTCCGATCTCAAGATTTTTCCCGGCGCGCGCTAAAATGTAGGTATCGATCGATTCGGGCTCGATCAGACGGGCGACGACCAGCGCACCGAGGGTCGCGGTCATCGCGGGAAGGACAATGGTCCAATCCCCCCGCGTCATTTCGAACGTCATCAGTAAAGCCGTGAGCGGGGCGTGGGTCACGCCGCTGAGGAACCCACCCAGCCCGACCAGCGCGTACGACCCGGACGGTCCGGTCAAGCTCGGAACCAGCCGATACGCAACGCCGCGAAAGGCCGCCCCCGCCATCGCCCCGATAAAAAAGATCGGGCCGAAAACGCCGCCCGGCGCCTCCGCGTCCAGCGAAATCGCGCTCGCGACGAATTTGGCGGCCGCCAAAGCCGCCGCCAAGCCAAAGAAGATCCGCCCTTGCAGCGCCTGCTGAATTACCGGATAGCCGTCGGCCAGATTTTGTGGCAGCGCGATCCCGATAACGCCGACGATCGCCAGACCGCCCAGCAGCCGTGCCGGCTGGCCGAACGACAGGCCGCGGATAAAGCGCCCGGTCCAGTGAAAGAAGCGGATGTAGCCCGCAGCCAGCGCGCCCAGCAAGAGCCCCATCACACCGTACGTCAGCATCTGCCAGTAGCTGTCGATAGTAAAATGCGCCGGCTCGAAGACCGCCGCGCCACCCGTCAGGGCGCGGCCGGTGACTACCGCGCTGAAGGTCGCGACCAGCACCAGCGTGAGATTGCCGAGTTCGGTCTCACCCAGCAGCACGATTTCCTGCGCGAACATCATACCGCCCATCGGCGCGTTAAACGTCGCGGCGATTCCGGCGCCGGCCCCCGCGGCAATCAGAACCTTCGCGCGCGGGACCGACAACTTGCGGATTTGCGCGAACACCGAGCCGATCGCGCCGCCAATTTGCGCGATCGGGCCTTCACGCCCCACCGACGCGCCACAGCCCAGCGATACCGCCGCGCCGACCGCCTTGAGCACGATCCACCGCCGCCGCAAACGCGCGTTCCCGAGATTTACCGTCTCGAGAAAGTTGGGAAAGCCATAGCCCAGCACGTCGCCCGGAAAGAAGTAATTGAGCAGCAGCAGCGCGCCGCCACCGCTCATCAAAATGACAGGCGTCAAAAGGCGCCCCCAGCCGCCGCCGATGCCGAGCAGGTTGCCCTCTTGCTCAAGGAAGATCCAACGGAAAAGGTGGATCAATTCGCGCAGACCGAGGTTGCCGAACGCCGCGAGTACGCCGACCCCCACGGCCAGCAGGATCAGTTCGACGTATTCGAGCTGCGAGGAGCTGACCCGGCGACGCTTCTCGGCTATCGATTGTTCTACCATCGGTTGCGCGGTGGAGCGCGTTCCTAACAGGGTGTTGAGAAAGGTCGCATTGGTGAAATCAAAACGTGCATTGTTTCAACACCCTGCGTAAAAGTTGGCTTCCTTCCACCATCTTCTCCCCCTGACCAGGGGGAGATAAGAGAGAGGGCGCAGGCCGTGAGGACTTTCGCAACGGCCTGCTAAAGCTTCAGGAACCGATGCACCGCGGCGAGAAACTCGTCGGGCTTGTCATGATGGACCCAGTGACCGGCGCCGGTGACGGTTTGCAGTTGGGACGTGCGAAACGCGTTCAGCCGCCCGTCGCGCTCCCAATCCCCCGCCCACGAGGAATCCCCGCGGACCAGCAAAACCGGGCAGCGGATGCGCGACCAGATCTCCATCGCATCCTTGAGGTTGAACAAGAAGGGCGACGTGGCGCGCGTATAGTTATCGTACTTCCAGGAGAAGGTGCCATTCTCGTTGCGCCGGACACCATAGATCGTCAGATGCCGCGCGAGGTCGGCGGGCAAATGGGGGTTGGCCTCGCGCATCCGTTCCATCGCCTGCTCGATCGTCTGGTATTCGCGCGGCCGCCGCTGCGCCAGCGCCAGCATGTCGGTGATCCAGCTTTCCATCCGCTCATGCGCCGGAGTCTCGCGGATCATCGCCCCCGGAGGTCCCAGCCCCTCGATCGCGACCACGGCCCGCACGGCTGGCGGAAAGACGCCCGCGCGCTGCAGCACGACTCCGGCCCCGAGCGAATGACCAATC